>Ga0233432_10000005_pt1 | contig 168115 bp, 135 predicted proteins | sample SI_122_August201_6_FD_179870 | JGI IMG/M metagenome (GOLD analysis project Ga0233432, IMG submission 179870) | Seawater microbial communities from Saanich Inlet, British Columbia, Canada - SI_122_August2016_10_MG | ecosystem: Environmental > Aquatic > Marine > Inlet | place: Canada: British... | reverse complement strand
AAATAAACCGACGACTCGACAGAAAAGTCCATGATTTAGATTCGCTTTTTGAATTAAGTAAGGACTTTAACCAAATGCAGTCAATTGATGAGTTAAGTCGGACCATGAAGTTTGCTTTATTAGGACAACTTTTCGTAAATCGCTTTCTATTTTTATTCAAAGAAGGGGGGCAAGCTAAAGTGTTGGTTCAATCTGGACTTCAAATAAAAGCCCCGGATCATAATCCTCTGGTACTTTTTGACATTCCCAGAGTAATGGCAGTCGAAACTATGGCTGAATTTGGGGGTGATAGCTCCTCAACAGATGAGCTAGAAGCTTGGGCTACCTATTTAAGCCAACAAAAAATTAGTTATGTATTACCTGTTCAATCTCAAGGAGAGACTTTAGGTGTTATAGGCATAGGCAACAAAAGTACAGGGCAGGCCCTAGCTCATGATGAGCTTGATTTTGTTCTATCACTGGCCAATCTAGTTGTTCTTAACATTAAACGAATTCAATTATTGCAAGAACAACTACTCAATCAACAATTTCAAAAAGAATTAGAGCTAGCTCGAACCATTCAGGAGGGCTTACTACCAAAAAAATTGCCCATTATAGAAGGTTTGGATGTAGCAGCCATAAATATTCCCTCAAAGCAAATAGGTGGTGACTATTTTGATTTATTCCGGTTGAATGATGGAGGACACCTCTTAAGTATAGCCGATGTTACCGGTAAGGGTGTTCCAGCTGCTTTACTCATGGCTAATTTGCAAGCTATGATTCACGCCTTAGCCTTGCAGGATACCACTCTCGAAGCTGCCACAGGGACTATAAACGATTTTATATACACGAATACCCCAGCAGATAAGTTCATTACCTTCTTTTGGACTAAAATTGAAGCTGACGGTAAAACCCTCAAGTTTGTGAATGCTGGTCATGACCACCCCATTGTTTTTCGCAGAAGTAAAACTGACCCGATCTATGAACGTAATGCACAAGTTGAACAAATCGAATTGAATGAAGGAGGTTTGCTCTTAGGCGCTCTTCCTACAATAGCTCCCTATACGGTTTCGTATTTTACCCTAGAAGCTAATGATGTAGTAATTTTCTTTACAGATGGAGTGACTGAGGCCATGCACCCTACAACGGAGGAGGAATACAGTCTTAAACGTCTAAAAAAAGTTGTTTTGGGACACTTAGATAAAACAGCGGAAGAAATAAAAAATGCTATTATATCCGAGGTCAACGAATTCTCAAATCACATACGATTTGATGACCTTACCCTAATTGTTGTCAAGAAAGAATAGAAAATTAACCAGCTATTTTTAAGTTATTAAATCCCAAGATTCCCTTGGGTTCAGGCCTAAATTCCTGACTTAACACAATAATTGCCTTATAGGTATTATATCTATTTAAAATATTTTGAACGTATTGAACCGTCTCAATTCCTCTGGCATATCCGTGACGAGTTTGTTCATAATACTTTGGCTCCATCTTTTTTAACAAAGACGGTGATACGTCTGCCCATTTATTAGGATCTTTATTGTGATCCATTGCAATTCTTCGGGCATCGGCTATGTGTCCAGCTCCAGCGTTATAGGTAGCCAAAGCAAATGACCAGCTTTCCAATGAATCCATATAAGAATAATGCTGTATATGCTCGGATAAAATACGGGCTCCTTCTCGAATATTTATTTCAGGAATAAGTAGCGAATCGGCGGTTTGTTCTGAATATTTAGGGATTACCTGCATAATGCCAACAGCACCTGCCCAACTCACCACCGTCGGATCAAATTTAGACTCTTGAGCAGCCACCGCAGTAAGCATAACCCAATCCAATCCAAATTCAGCAGCCACTTGTTGCATTAAACTGTCATAAGGAGATAGTGCCCCCATATTTTGCTGATCTTTAACAGGATTAAAGTAATCGGCCATTTGCCGACTTCCTTCGAAATATTTTTTTCTTAGTACATTAAGAAACTCACTACGCTTGGGAGTTCCATTTTCATCAATCCACATATGTTGAGATAGAAAGGAATTTACCTCTTTTTCTAATATTGGCGCATTGGTACGTAGAGCCCATGCAATATCATCATTTCGGGTGAGAACAGGCCCTTCTATTAATCCGCGCATATACTTTTTTGACGCCTGTAATATATGGTCGTCCGCAACCGTAGCTAGAACTTCTCCCCGGGCTAAGTCCATAAGGATACTTTCAGTGGAACGCTCTTCTTCTATTACATTGAGTTCCAAATTCCATCCCATATTCGTTAATCGTTGCAGTACGGGATAGTAGGAGCTATTTTTTTGGATAGTTATAGGAATACCTTCTAGCTCATTAACCTGATAGGGAGTATACCCTAATGCCGAGGATACAACAACCACCTGATTTACTTTATTGTAGGAGCGCGAAAAACGAAGCCATTTCGAGCGTTCTTCGTTGATCGTTAGATTATCCGCAATGATATCTCCCTTCCCATTATTCAACAATTCAATTGGTGATTGGTTGGGCGCAGGTATTATGACTTCAACGCTAAGGCCGTGAGATTTGGCAAAAGCCTGAACAAACTCATATTCAAAACCAGCCTGAATACCATGATCTAAAAAATAACTACCCGAACTATAACGAGTGATCATCCTTAGAACCCCTTCTTCTTTTATCTGATCAAAATCTCTAGATATTGGAGCTGAAAACTCGCTAGATTTGGATTCAATAGCTTTGTAATCTTCTATCTTGCCACTACAAGAGAATAAAAGAAATGAACCCAAACCCAAGTATAGAGTCTGTTTATAGCGTTTCGATATGGTAAGAATAGATGACATTCTTTTTAGTCTTGGCAGGAGGTAAATCATTGTTTTGCTCCTAAGACATTGTTAAATATACGGAATATTTTTTAATGATACTTCTTAATGGCTTTATCGTGGCTTAATGTCCCTCTAAAGCCTTATTATCGGGACTTTTTAGCCCATGTTAAGAGGATCCCTAGGAATATGACCCCCATTCCAATCAAGGACCAAAACAGAGGTACTTCGCCAAAAATAATGAAAGCTACTACGGATGATAATACAGGTTCAAAAAGAATGAGGGTCGATAGTAAGGTTGGTGAAACAAACTTAACCGCGTAATTCAGACTACCATGCCCAATAATTTGAGGACCTAACGCTAGAGCTACTCCTACCCATAACAAAGAAGGATTTAAGAGCTCCCTAAGCCCTAAACTCTCCCCACTAACCGAAGCTACGATTCCTTTCAAGAGTACGGAGTCCGATGCATTAATCCAGCCCCAATGCCCCGCACTATACAAGGCGAATAAAACGATACACGCGGTTGCAGCCGCCCAACCATATACAGGTACAACATACTCTATCCAGCTAGTTTGTTGCCGAATACGATTGCCAACTAAAAAGTATACCGCAAATATAATGGCCGCTAAAACAGCAAGGGCATTCCCTAATACAGGATTTGGATACATACCCTCGGCAGCTTGATCACTAAAGCCTAAAATAATGGACCCTATAAATGCAATGAATACACCTACCCAAACAGTCCATTGAAATCGATATTTAAACGCTATTCTCTCAACTAAAATGAGCAGTATCGGATGAATGGTTACTAAAACAGAAGCTGAGGCTATAGAAGTAAAATAGATGGAGCTAATCCATGCAATCAAATGAAGGCCTAAGCTGGCGCCAGCTAGGGCCATCCACCAAAATTGTTTCGATACTTCACTTTGCACACCCTTAGTGTCAATGGATGTGCCTTGTGTTTCCCTAAACGTTTTCCTTCTATACCAAAAATATAAGGGTAACAAAACAATATAAGCGGTAAAGGTTCGTACAACCGCTAACAAGAAAGGTGAACTATCCGCAGCAAATCGAACTAGTACAGGAGAAAAGCCAATTGCCGAGAGTCCAATTCCCATGATTAAGAATACTCTCCATATAGGGATCTCTTGTGTGGGGTTACCGCTATGCATTTATTTAGACTGCAATACTATTTAGATTAACGCAGCCGGTCCATAGATTTAACAAGTTCTTCGTCTTTACGAACCCCACGAACAGCTAAAAACTGCACACCGAATGCAGTAGTAACCAAGCCAACACCAATTGCTTCGTCCCACAAATAGGTGCCTATTCCACCAAGTGAAAAGAGAATTCCAAAGGAACCACCCACTAACATAATTTGAAATAATTGGGCTATTCGAATGGTTTTCATCTGCTGTGTTCGATTCGAATATTGAAAAATCGCCCATAAGCTAATTACCACAGAAAGCGCCGCAACAACTACAAGCCCAATCCATATCCAATCCTGTGGCCCTTCTACTGCTCTTTTAAAAAGCGCCGTAGCAAACATGGATCCATTTAGTATAATACTGCTTATTAAATAGACGGTTTGAACACGTTGAATCATACGTCAATAATTTATTCCGTTGTAGGTGTGCTTTCTTTGCGGGCAAAAAATAGTCGCTGCAGAGATTGTTTACCTCGCTCAATAACACTGTATAGCACAGGCACCAATATTAGAGTAAGGAAAGTAGAAAATAACAGTCCAACAATTACAGCTATAGCCATTGGTCCCCACCAAGCCGCTTGTTCACCCCCCCAATAAATGTATTCTCCTAGATGTGTGAAAAATTCGAGAGGGTTATTAACCAGTGTGATAAAATCAAAGTTAAATCCAACTGCCAGTGGAACTAAGCCCAAGGTTGTGGTTATAGCCGTTAAAATTACCGGGCGAAATCGAACTTTACCCGCCTGCACTAACGCTGAGCGTAAATCAAGACCGTCTCTAGTTCGTAAAATATCCACGTAGTCGATAAGTACGATAGCGTTGTTTACTACTACCCCAGCTAAAGAAATTAGCCCCAAAAAGGCCATGAGTCCAAAAGCCATCTGAAAGGTTACCAACCCATAAAATACTCCTGCAGTCGACATAACTACGGAACTAAGGATAATAACCGGTTTTACTATGGAATTAAATTGAGAAACCAAGATAAATGCTATTAAGAAGACAGCAATCAAAAAGGCTCTACCTAAAAAAGCAAACGATTCGTCTTGTTCCTGCTGCTGCCCCGTCCACTCATAATTATATCCTGGGGGTAAACCGTCTAAATACCTAGCCAATACTTGCTGAGCTTCTGCTAGGACTGCGTTGGATTGATAGCCGGAACGAACATCGGCACTCACCGTTATCACTCGCTCAGATTCTTTATGTCGAATTCCACCGAAGCCATCACTAATCTCCCAGGAAGCTACTTCAGAAAGAGGTATTTGCACCCCTTCATGAAATACCGTCAAATCCGATAAGGTGCTTAAATCGTCTCGATATTCCTTTGCTAGGCGAACTACAATCTCATACTCTTCCTTCCCATCCCTGAATTTTGAAGCTTCAACCCCATTAATTGCTTGCCGAACCGTCATCCCAATCATATTGGTGTTCAGTTCATATAGACCTGCTTTTTCTCGATCTACTTCTACTCGTATTTCTGGTCGAGAGTCCGGTAGATCTGTTTCTAAACCATCCATTTTTGCAAAAATTGAATCGGCTTCCAAGGCGCTTAACACATCATTAGATATTCTCGTCAATTCTGTCATATCAGGACCAGAAATTTCTAAATTAATAGGGGGGCCCGTTGGTGGTCCGTCCTGCGGTTTTTCTACCGTAATTTTCGCCCCTGCTATAACACCATTAAGATCATTTCGCATATATTCCATCGCCTCAAAGATATCTCCCTCACGAAGTTCATAGTCGACAAAATTTATGGCTACCGTTCCTTTATGAGTAGAGTTACCGCCCCCACCAGCAGGGTCACTTGAAATAGCGGCGCCAGAAACAGCTAATATGGTATTAATATCACTCGCCTGTGGGATATTTTTGACTCGTTCTGCAACCTTATCAACAACAGATCGAGTAAACTCTACGTCAGAACCAACTGGAGTTTCAATTTGAACATAAACATCTCTCGGGGGTATGTCTTCGGGAAAGAATTCAGTCCCAGGATTGAAAACTCCCAAGACAACAAAGCTCATAATAAGCAAAAAAAAGGCAATTCCTACCGTTTTTAGGCGGTTATTTAGGGCCCACACAAGGGAATTTTCGTAGGTGCCTATGAATACATTCAACCCTTCTGCTTGCCACCATTTGCCAGTAGGAGCTAACACGTATTTATTTAGTAACCATAACAAAGCTCCTAAAACGATGAGCATTGTCCATGTAATAAAACTACTTAACACCAAGACTAGCAGCACCAAAGCCAACATACCATAAAGTATTTGTTTACCCCTTTTAGTCAACTGTGCTTTGTTGGTATCACCATCAATAGTCATGAATAAAGCACATATCACCGGGTTAATAATTAGTCCTACAAATAAAGAACTACTTAGTGTAATGATTAGTGTTTTTGGTAAGTACCCCATAAACTCTCCTACCGTACCAGGCCAAAAAATCATAGGGAAAAAAGCCGCAAGTGTGGTGGCTGTTCCTGCAATGATTGGTCCAGCAACCTCTCCTGTTCCTTTTTTTGCGGATTCAAAATTGTCATACCCTTCTTCAAGATATCGATAAATATTCTCTACAACTACGATGGCATTATCCACCAACATTCCTAAGGCTAAGATCAGTGAGAATAAAACAATCATGTTCATGGTTATGCCTAGTGCACTTAGAATGATGAACGACAAAAACATAGAAAGCGGAATGGATATCCCTACAAAGGATGCGTTACGTACCCCTAAGAAAAACAGCAGAACACCAATAACCAAAACAAGTCCAGAAATGATATTGTTCTCCAAACTGCTTACCATATTCTTTACATCTTTACTTTGATCATTGGTAATTTTGTAAGTGGTTGTAGGGGGTAGGGTAGGTAAAGCGTCATCTAAAATGGCACTTACCCGATCATACGTTTCTAATATATTCTCACCCGTACGTTTTTTTACACCTAGGGTAATTACTGGAGATTCATCCAAAGTTGAGTAGGTTTCTCTCTCTTTAAATCCAAAGGTCACGTTGGCAATATCTCGAAGATAAATAGGTTTACCCTCGTTCACCTTTAACACCACATCCTCAATTGGAGCCGTCTGCTGATATTGACCTGGCACACGCAACAAAAAACTCTTGGTTCCTACCGAAATATCTCCACCAGGGATGGTAACATTTTCAGCACTAATCGCGCCAATTATGTCGCCAAAGCTAAGGTTATAATATTTTAATTTGGCTAAGTCTACATCAACCTGTACTTCTCGTTCTAACCCACCTGTAAGATCTACCCCTAAAACCGTCGGGATTGCTTCGATTTTATCTTGTAGGTCTTCGGCTATATCTTTTAGTATTTCCAAGTCGTAATCTCCCGATAAATTGATCTGCATAATGGGAAACTCACTCAAATTCACCTCCTGAACCAAGGGTTCCTCGGCATCTTCAGGAAGCTCTGCTTTTGCTAGATCTACCTTCTCACGTACCTTTTGAAGGGCCTCTTCGATATCAATTCCCGTATCAAATTCTAAAACCACACTGGAATACCCTTCCGTCGAGGTAGAGGTCATTTCTTTGATTTCAGAAATATTCCCTAATTCATCCTCTAATTTTCGTGTCACTAGGCTCTCCATATCCTCTGGTGATACACCAGGATAAAGCGTGACTACAAAAATATTAGGTACCGTTATGTTAGGGAATGATTCTTTGGGAATGGTTAGATAGGAAACCGTTCCCATAATGGCTACTAGAGCCACCAATACCATTACGCTTATTCTGTTATTAATGGCAAAAGTGGACAGCCAAAATTCTTTTCTGTTATCAGTATTTGTCGTAGACATAATCCTTACTTGAATAATTTTTATTAGTCGAATGCAAGTACGGGACCCGTGGAATTAACCACATTAATGCGCACCCCATCATTTAAAAACGCCGAGCCAATGGTGATGATTTCGTCACCGGGTGCCAAGCCTTGATTAATAACCACTTCGGTTTTAAACGATGGGCCTAATTCCACTTTTCGTTCGCGGGCAATATCTTTTCCTTCCGAATTGGTACCTTTGACATACATGACATAACCGTCGTCTTTTGAATACACGAACTCCTCACTTACCACAACCGCTTGGTCCAAACTCAGTGTATTGAGCCGTAAATTAGCTATCATATCCACTTTGTAGTAACTCTGACCACTAGGAAGACGAATATCTATTTTAAAGGTTCGATTAGAAGGATCAATGCTATTCGCTACATACACAATAGTTCCCGCCAAGGTATCTTGCACTTGTGTATCAAACCATACATTGACTCTATCGCCTAACTCAACTACATTGGCATACCTTGCTGGTACTCCCGCAGATATAACAAATTGTTCCGCTCCAATTAAACGTATAGCAGGCATTCCCGGGGCAACCATCTCCCCCTCTTCTACAAAAATTGTTTCAACTATCCCATTAAAAGGAGCAATTATCTCGGTATTCTCCAGATCTACCAGCAATGAAGCAAGGGCCGACTTATTTTGATCAAATGCATACTTGGCGGTCAAATAATCAATCTCAGATCCAATATTTTCTTCCTCATAAAGTGTTTGTACACGATTCCAGGTCGTCTCAGATTGCGCGACCATTGCCTCTAACCGGGCTACTTCTTGGCTTAATTTGGCGTCGTCGATTCGCAGAATAGTCTGCCCTTTGCGAACTCGTTGCCCTTCTCTCACCACATGCGTTAACACTCTACCACTGACTTCTGCAGAAAGCTGCACATCGTCAGAAGTTTCAACTGTACCAACTAAACGTAGAAAGCTGTTAAACGGCTCAGGGCTAAGCACTTCGGTTTCCACATTCACCATTTTGGTAAGCTCTTCTGGTGCGGAACTTTCCATTTCACTGGAAGAACAGTTATAGAGACTTACAGAGAATAGCAGTAATAAAAATAACATACTCCATCGGGTTGATGGATTTGGGAATCGAAATTCATTCATGATAGGGGTTCTGAGAGATGAGTTCATGGGTTGTTTACGAGTGATTGTGTATCTAAAATTAGTGTGGCGCTTGTTCATAAAGTCAGGAATAATTATGGCTAGGGTACATATTATTGGATTCTAAGGATCTATAAAATGAATTAGTCTACAAGTGGAACTCTACCAATAGCTAAATCGTAGTTAGCTTTTGCTGTCAAGTAACTGAACACCGTCTGGGCATAATTTAGTTCGGCTTCCTTAACTTGTAATAACGCTTCTGTTAATTCGAGTGTTGATCCTAGGCCGTTATCTAAACGAATTTGTGCTCTATTGTAGCCCTCGCTTGCTTGCGCTACCGCTTCTTTTCTAGCTTGAGCGGTTTCAAAAGATTCATATACTTGTTCCATCGCGGTTTGTACCTGATGAGAAGCATTCTCTTGAGCTTGTAATTGTTGGATTACCAAATCCTTTTTCGAAATTTGGACCCTCTGCAGATTGGACATTCGCTCCCAGCCAGAAAATAACGGCATATTTACCCTCAAACCAATGGTCTGAAAACGGGCACTGTTCTCAAAAAAGGTAGGTGAATCTGGTTCTGCTGCAGACCATTGTAAATTATAATTGGCAGTAATGACAGGAAGAAATCCAGCTTTTTCTGCCTGAATTTCCTTCTCTTTTAGGTTCAAGGAGGCCTGTAAAAGCCGTAAATCACCTCTTTGCTTATCAAGACCTAGCCCAACCCCTTTTTGTTGGCTTGGTAACTGGGTCATCCGATCTACTTGTTTAATGCCCAAATTTTCTTGGCTAACTGCTTGCTCACTGTAAATATCAAATTGGTTCAAATCACCTTTTACCCCATACTCCAATTGAACAGGAATTCCCATAATCAATGCCAATACTCTCTTGGCTTCGGCTATATCATATTCGGCCTCAATGAAAGATGGCCGTAGGTTACTTAGTTGAACCTCCAGTCGCAAGACATCATAGTCGTCCAATAAGCCCAATTCCGCCCTTTTTTTGTTTTGAGATAGATTTTCCTCTAATCGATTAATTTGAGCAGCTTGTAAACGAGCAACTTCTTGAGAAATAAGCACGCGGTAGTAGGCTTGTCGAGCCTGAGTAACCACGTTTTGTGCTGTAGCTCGATAGTTCTCAGTTTGTACCGCTCGAAAAACAGTAGCTGTACTAACTCCAACCAGCGCAGGCCCTTGAAAAATATTTTGCTCTATCGTAAACCCTCCCTGCCAATTATTATCCGTTCCAAAAGCAATAGGAACCAATTTATTAGGGTCACCATTGGGATCGAATACCGATTCAGGAATGAAATTTACTGGTATCTCTACGTTGCGCGTGTAATTCATCCAAGTAGAGATATCCGGAACTAAATTAGAATAGGCAATAAATACCAACCGCTCGGCATCTTCGACGGACAAGGTTGCTCTACGCAAATCTGGGTTGTTCGCTAAAGCTATGGTTAATACATCTTCAAGGTCCCACTGGGTATCATTAACATTTTTATAGACAGAAAGCGTGTCAACCTGCGCGTTAATCGAACTGCTGGAAACAAACCATATTAGCAGAAACAAACTTGATAGAGTGAGCCGTGAGATTTTTGGAGTCATTGTTAACGTAAATATTCGTTTAATGGAGTTCATAAAAGAAAAAATTCTATTGTTCTGTCGAGGTAGTTTAGCAAAGCCTTGCATTCTTTAGGTATTAGCCGCTATGCCACAACCGAGTATGTGCATGTAAGCATTAAAAAGTTCATTTTCTTGCATTCCTATGCGTTCTAATAGCTTAAAGTGTTCATAATTTTGATGCATATAACTGATTGTTACCACACCATGGGAAGTTGACCAAAATAAAAGAGCGAGCTGTTCGGCGGGGAAATCGTTTTTAATGGATCCGTCGTCAATGCCTCGTTGGATGGCCTCAACCATTAACCGGAAACCCTCTTGCCTATTTTGGGTACAGAGCTCTAAATAATCACTTTCTCCACCAACCCCAGATGAATGAAGATTATCCAAAAATTTCATTGAACTATAATACTGCGGGTGATCTTTTACGTAATTCAAATATCGTTCACCCAACTCACGAACGAGCATGAGTCCATTGCGATTGGATTCGAGTACTTCTTTAAATGATTCATTGAGAAGGTGAGTCGCTCGATAACAGATACCCAAGACCAAATCGTTTTTATTTTGGAAGTATTGATACAGCGACCCTTTGCTTACCTCTGCTTTTTCCGCAACATCTTCCATGCTTAAATGATCCAAACCCTTCTCTAATAGAATAGACTCTGCAGCATCTAGCATCGTACTACGCTTTCGCTCTTTCTCTCGAATTCTACGTTCTGTAACGCCCATAGGGAAGATGAATGATAAAACAGGATTATTAAAAAGTGATCATAGGTCATTCATTGGTTTCATTAGTTCAGGTATAGATTTTTCAATTAATTTAATTGCTGTGTCCATACCTCTAAAAAAGCAATGATAGTGAAAGAATAACTGTGCTAGCTAGTCAATAAATGAACGCGAGTCAATAAGTGACCTAGATTCAAAAAATACGGACTTTCTAAAACAGGTCAAATAATATTTTTTAAGTTTTTTTTGAACTCAACAATTAATAGCAGAACTTACGTGCCTTTATTTCATTCGTTTATGCCCTAAGATTATTTCATCGCGAATGTAGTGTACTTATTGAACAATTTGACTATAGAACCTACCCCCACATAATTATTTGAATGTATCAACTATGATGCTGAAAAAATACATCCCTGATGTACTTCTCATTCTAATCGCCATCATCTGGGCATTGAATTTCAGCGTGGTCAAGGTAAGCCTTCAAGAAATCGATTCTCTCAGTTTCAACGCGTTGCGTTACATTCTAGCAGCTGGGTTACTCGCCTACACAGCGCGAGCCAGAGGGTATTCCCTAAAGGTTAATCGAGAAGATTTTTGGCCCCTGGTAGGTATCGCTTTAGTAGGTAATGTACTTTATCAACTGTTTTTTATAATTGGCGTCGACTATACATATTCGGCCAATGCCGCGGTTATCTTAGGCACTATTCCGGTTTGGGTAGCACTGCTATCTCACCTGTTCACCGATGAAAAACTAACTCGCTATAAGTCCATTGGAATTGGGCTAGCTTTCACCGGTATTGTACTCATTGTTACAGGATCTAAAGCAGGTATTTCATTTGCTTCAAAGACATTTTTAGGTGATGTGATTATTCTATGTGCCGCAATATCCTGGGGTGTATACACTATTTTGGCCAAGCGTTTTCTAAAAAAATATCCCAGCACACAATTCACAGGCGTTATGTCTCTTATCGGGATGATATTTTTGCTCATTATCGGCCTTCCGAGCCTGACACAAGTCAATTGGGCGGGCATTTCACTTAAGGGATGGGGTGGGATCTTTTATAGCGGACTGCTGTCCATAGGGCTGGCTTATTTGATATGGAACAATAGTGTATCTAAGATTGGAGCGGTACGAACGGCCGCATACCAAAATTTAGTCCCTGTACTTGGTTTAGTATTTGGGGTTGTATTATTACAAGAAGCCCTAACTATACAACAATATTCGGGCTCCGCATTGGTCATTGTAGGTATTATCTTCTCGCGATTTTAATTGTACGCACGTCTATCTAAATCGTATATTAAGAGTAACTTCTACTGTTATAGATATTTATGCATTTATTCTCTACTCGCTTTACAAAGTTCTCATCATACTGGCAATTGTCTGCAGTGTACCTCTTAAGTTTGGTCCTTTTTTCCAGCGTTGCACATGCTCAAAATAATAGTGAACGCAATAATACAAGCTATGGGACTGAATACTCAAATAATTACTACGTAGATGAAGCAGGACTTCAACTTGCGGTCAATGCTACCCCTCTTGATAATTTTATCGATCCTAATACCTACGAATTAGGCCCTTATGATGTGATTAGTTTACAAGGTATTGGGCTTACAGAATTCAGCTATCGAGCGGTATTGGTTAACGCATTAGGGGATATAGTAACCCCCATTGCTGGGAAAGTAAACCTAAAGGGCCTCACGCTTACTGAGGCTGAAACTAAGGTCAAAGAACATTTTTCTACCTACGTTTTAGATACAGAAGTATTTCTAACCCTCGATCGACCTAGACCAGTAAATATTCATGTGGGAGGAAATATACCCAACCCTGGTCGCTATGTAGTACCTGCCGGTACACGCTATGACGCCCTCATTTCTGGCTTTGAAATAGGAGAAGAGATTGTTTCGCCTCTGGTAAATGTTGAGAATAAGCAACAAATCATATCGACCCGTCAAACTATTTCTGGTATTAATTTCGACCGGCTCTCCGCTACACAAAGCGAAGAGGGTGAAATTGCAGACTCTCGATTTAGGCAACTAGCCCAAAAATACGATATGCGGTACATCAAAGTGAGTTCTAAAGATGGCTCCGTACATTACGTCGATTTACATGCTTATTTTAACTCTGGTCAGGAAAAATTTGCACCATATATTACTGATGGCGATCAAGTCACCTTTATAGACCATTCATTTGACCGGCCTACAATTAGTATTTCCGGAGCCGTGAATACTCCATTTACGGGCAGTTATCGAAGCGATGATACCTTCGAAAAATTGTTATTAATAGCTGGTGGATATCACCCTCAAGCCGATTCCTCTCAACTCATTCGAGTGTACGAGCAAAATGGTGAAAAAATTCGGGAAGAACTTTCCCTGAGCTCAACCAATCTTACAGAGAAACTCGAAAGTGGGGACCAATTGATCATACCCTACAAAAAAACAAACCGAAATAAAGGTAATGTACAAATAGAGGGTATGGTTGCTATACCAGGGATTTATACCATTGAGAATGGGGAAACAAGTATATCTGAGGTGTTACAAATCGCTGGAGGTTTAGAGAACAATGCCCTAGCATCAGCAGCCTACCTTATTCGAGAATCAGCCAATCAACGGGGAGTCTCTTCGGTAACTGATATTAACATGACACTTCTAAGTAAAAGTTATGACCAATTTTTAGAGGGCTTTGACTACTTAGAGTTGGAGGAAATTTTATCGGCCAACCGTATGGCAATCGACTTGACAAATAACCAAACGCTCTCGGAAGTTACTCTACAAGACGGAGATCGTATCTACGTCCCTAAAGACGATCGAAGTATTCGAATTATGGGTCAGGTGAACAATCCTGGTTTTTACGCCTACCAATCAGAACAAAGTGTTGCAGGATACCTTCAAAGAGCCAACGGTATGACTATTGCAGCCGATAGAGAGCGTATTTTCATTATTAAAGCGGGTAGTCGAAGTTGGTACGAACCCCAACAAACAAACATTGAATCCGGTGACATTATATTTGTAGATCGTATTCCTTTCCAAGACGCAAATACAGGCCTACAATTTCAAATAAGTATGGAAGAGGCTAAAACTAGAAGAATCCAAGTAGTAATCACTGGAATAACCGCACTCACAAGTATTGTTACGGCATATGTAGCCGTACGGCGATTAAACTAATCGTCAAAGTAGATAGATTTAGGTATGAATAAAACGGAAGAGACGCTGAAAATAGGGCTCATAACGCATCTATTTCCCACAGAACGTGATAGGCATCGAGGGAAATTTATGTATGATCAATACAGAGCAATACGAGCTATTCCAGATATGAAACTGCGGCTCATGGTACCCACACCGCGAGCGGTTCCAGGCACTCAACGCTGGAAAACGAATCATTCTCCACTACATCAAGTGGCTCCAACCGATGAGCGTGTTTTTTACACCTCTCTGCCTAACCGTAAAAAACCTCTATTTATTCAAAAGAATATTTCCAAAGCACTACTCCAGAAATTAGCCTTGGAAAAACCTGATATACTACACATTCACTGGTTATATCCTGATGGCCTAGCCATTCCAGCTCTTAAAGAGGCTGGATATCCAATAATGTTGACTATTCACGGGAGCGATTGGTATAAGAGTATACTATTTCCTGAACTAAAGCCTTTATTAATTAACGCACTCCAGAAAGTGGATCGTATTTTGTGTTCCGGCCCCCAATTAAAGGCTGATATTTTGCAAGAATTACCTGAACTTGAGGACAAAATCGAGGTAATATACAACTTCATCGATACCCAGATTTATACGGTGCCCTCTGCCTTTGAAAGCCTACGCGCTATGGAACAATTAGACTGGAAAGACCAGCAGGCCCATGCGCTATGCGTAGCTAATATTCGGCATGAAAAAGGAATTGATGTACTTATAGATGCACTTAGTCAGCTCCAAAACAATCCTGAATATGAAGATCTAAATCATGGCCAACCTCTCTTGGTTCATGTGATTGGACTGCAGGAAAAGGGGGAATATCTCGACTCTATCCAGGAAAGACTAGAAAACCAGCCCGAGTTGCCGATTATTTTACATGAGCCTGTTTCGCCAGACCAGCTTAAAACGTATTATCAAGCAGCTGATTTTTTCATTTTACCTAGTCGTAGTGAAGGCTTCAATGTTTCTCTACTAGAAGCAAGTTCATGTGGTCTTCCCATCGTGGCTACAAAAGTCGGTGGAAATGACCTAGTCGTACGATCACATCACTCAGGAAAACTGGTCCAAGCTGGAAACCCAGACGCTTTGGGTGAGGCAATTTTGAGTATACATAGCCGCTTAGATAGTTTTAAACCCGAATCAATTCGGAAGAGAATCGTAACTGAGTATGATTTAAGTGTACTGACTGAAAAACTACGTTCCTTGTATTCGCGACTGTATAGTGAATTTAGAAAGACTAAAAATTAAGGCCACTAGCATCATAAAAAGGCTATTTAACATTAAACCACTAATGAATTGTGAAAAAACCATATAGGAAACAAAACTAGCCAAAAATCCTAGCCCTACCGCCTGCATCCACTTGTTTTCGTGGACCTCCTCGTTATCATGAACATCCCTGAACCAGCGCATACTTTCTAGAGCCTGTCGGAAAATTAGGTACATGATCACAATGAATAAAATAAAACCGAGTAGACCTAATTCCGCAAATACCATATAAAAGTCGTTGTGTGGCTCAAATATCCATTGTGTTTTTTGTGGTGGGTATAAATATTGAAAGTAAGTTGAGAAGCCTTGGAAGCCTACTCCTAGCAAATAACTATCGGCGATCATAGTCAATGCCCCTATTGCTAGTACTACTCTGAATTTTGTAGAATCATCCCCCCCTCCTACAAAAATTCCAACGATTCGGTCCCATAAAGAAAATACCAGATTTTGAACCGTTGGACTAATGAGTAAAACCACTAACAATGTGATAGTTCCGTATAAAAGAATTGGATTCTTTCTCTGAAACAATTGTATGGTCATAATACCAACAAAAAGTGAAATCCAAGCGGACCTAGAATAACTAAGCAAAACCGATGCAAGCATTACCCCAGCGAGTCCGAATAATACCAAACGCAACCACTTCTTTGTGGTAACCCCCATCCAAGCCACACAAATAAGAATGGGAGTAAAAAAATTACTAGCAAACACATTAGGATCATTTTCAGCTCCAGTAGACCGGATAATTCGCACTCCTTGTTTCAAATAGTTAAAGGCTAAAATTTCAGGATTCGCATAGATTTGATACAGGTTAATAAGCGCAACAACCACTCCACTAACAATAAAGGCATACACTCCAATGCGAAGATGCTCTGGCTTCTGAATGAAATTATACACCAAGTAAGTCATCCCTAACAACACCGAAAAACGAACGGCATAAAAAACCGCTTGTTGGCGCTCAGGAGTGTAGATGCAGGATAAGAAAATGAGCCCCAAAAATAAGGCATACCATTTTTCCATCCCGTACAATTCAATACTTGAATCAACACTTAAAAATTTAAGCAGTAAGAAGCCTCCAATTGATACAACAAGCGCCAGTTGAAATAAGGTAATAGGTATGACACTTTGCTCTGCCAAATAAAACAAACCAGAGGCGTAGGCCCCCATTATTAAGGGGGCTACAAATAACAAGCTATGCAACCTTCGGTAGACCAATATCTAGCCTTTAACAAACGGAAGAGTTCGTAATTTATCGTACAACTCTGGCTGTGTCTCTCGGATATGAGCGACCCAATGTTCGTACCATAAACGAAGCAACAGTACAATAAAGCCCAAAAGAAAAAAGGCAATAACAATAAATGCCCGCTTAGGATAAAATTTATAGGTGGGAAGCGTAGGCTCATCAATTAACGACAAGCCAGAATTAATTTCATTGAAATTGAGCTTCTGTTGCTCATACTGCGGATATAATACCTTGTAAATCTCCTGTTGAATTTCCACTTCCCGAAACAAGCGATAATACTCGGCAAATAACGGTGGCATTTCACTGACCGATTTAAAAATATCGCCCTGTGACTCTAAACTACTTTCCTTGTTTAAATATCCATCATATAAACTAGTAAGCTCTTTGTAAGCTACTTGCGCAGTTTTATACCTAGAACTTTCCACGCCTAAAGTTTGCTTAAAAAGGGCCATCTCAATCTCCTTTTCAACCATTGCTGATTTGATTTCAGCAATATTTTCAACCATAGCCCTAGCCTGTTCTTCTACCTGCAATATTCCATTTGCTTCCTGAAATGCAATCAAAGAATCTTCGGCTTGTTCCATCTCCAACATGTTTTGGTCCAACCGATTTTGGAGCATCAAATAACTCGACTCTATATTTTTTTTATTAATGGATAAGGCCACTGAGTCCAATAAACTGTACAGGTACTTCGTCATTTCAAAAGAGCGTTCCGGCGACTCATCGATTACCGAGAATGAAACCGCTATAATGGCATTAAAACCAATCCCACCTTCTCTCATTTCTTCAATCATGATGTTGTTATCGAGTTTTTCGCGAACGTTCTCTAATACATCAGAGGAGTACACATCAAACAAATTAAACTCCTCAATCATTTTGTCCTTAATCTGATTACTACGTAACAAAACCAATGTCTGATCCGAGCTTACATTATCCCCACTTACCGATAGGTTGGCGAGCCCGCTAAGTAGCCCCCCACTGGAAAAGTTAATGGAATTACCTGAATTAATGATATAGGTTAAATCCGTTTTGAATTTTTTTGGCCAAAGCAGGGCAACAGCTAAACCCAAAAGGGTAAAGACCCCCATTATGGTAATTACTTTCTTCCATTTTTGAACCAGTACCAATACAATGTCCAATATATCTATTGTCTTATTTTCCGTCATGATGTTCTGATAACTCGTTATAAAGAGTAGTTAATTTTACTGCTTCGTGTTCCCACGAAAACTGTTTAGAGTGATGTAGGGCATTCTGAGCATAGGTCTGCCAAAGAGCTTTATCCCCTCTTAAGCGATTTATAGCCGATACCAATTCCGCTGGTTTTTCTGGGTTTACAGCAATACCCACATCTAGTGGTTCTAATAGATTTTTCCACTCTGTAAAATCGGTGTAGATAATGGGAATACCAAACGCCATATACTCAAAAAACTTAGTCAACAGCTTATTCTGATAATGATCACTATAAGGAAAAACCACCAGCCCAGCTAACCAATTTCGTTCGGCATAACGCTCCAATATCCTTGAAAATGGAACATATGAGCCTACCCCCTCCCAGTGAATTCGATTCTCTAATCCTTTTTGTATCTCTGCAGTTTTCTGAAATGTGCGGGTATATGTTCGGCCAATAAGATGCAGATGAACTTCTGACGCCTTCCTAATCCCTTCTATATGCTGCAGTACACCACGCTCAATTTCAACATTCCCAGTATATAACACATGAGATTCCCCATTATCATTAATTGGGCCCATTTCTAGGGATGCCGCATTCCGGGTTATTGGTACGTTGTGATAATTCGCCACAACAATGCCTTTAGGAAAACGATGCTGATAATACGCTTCGGCAAGAATAGTAGGCATTACCGAATGTGCAAGTCCTTCTATCCAACCCACTAGTGACGATAAAAGACCTTTTAAATAGCTAGGTATGTAATTTCTGTGTCGAATGACGGTCATATTATCTTCGTGAATGTCGTACACCATGGTATACCCCATCGCTCGATGAACCAATGCCCAAGGGATTAGCTCTGGATCATGAAAATGAATCACATCCGGCTTTAAACTTCGTGCCATTTTAAATAGCAACGCAGGTCGCATTAATTTACCCAATACACTTTTATCAAGCTTAGCTGGATCCTGATTCCAAACACGATGCAATTGAACACCTTCACGAACTTCGTTTAGGGAATCAGGTGTTAATAAATGTACATCAAACCCTTGGGCGGCTAAGGAACGACATTGCTTCAAAAAGATTCTAGGATCTTTCCATGGATGAACAGAGGAAATATGCACTATGCGCATAGACATGCACTGCAGTTACCAAGAATTCTTGGCAGAAAAGAGTCGCTTAAAGACTTGGAATATAAAGCCAAAAGAATGTCCAACCTGCATGATGATTAATGAAAAAGCCGTGTGGAAGATTTTGGATAGCGAGTTAGGCTGTTTCTTATCTGACTTCCAAATATTCTTACTAAAGTTGGATCGATTCACCCACACTACCCGTGTAGATTCTAAGAGTACAAGTCCTAAAAAGAATAAACTCACAGGTACAGCCCACAAAGATTGAGTAGTTAACACGTCTGCTACAACGTAGCCAATGTAACTCAAAAGGAATATGGTTGGAAGAAAACTTCGTAGGGGGCTTGAGAATGGATGTAAGAGTAGGGTTACAAATCGGCCTCGACCATATCTAAAATATTGTGTCATCAATCCCTTAAAACTAGAACGAGGATAGTACCAACACTTAATATCAGAACTAACACGAATGCATGGACCGTGCTCTTCTAACAACCGTAAATTCAACTCTGAATCCTGATTGGTAATATTAATCTCACTGAACCCACCCAATTTCTTTAAATCTTGTGTCCAAAAACATCCTAAAAATACCGTATCTGCGAAGCCATTGTAGCTATCTTTCATGTATTTAGCCCCACCATTACCCAAAATACTTTTTACCGCTAGTGAAATACCTGTTTGAACAGAATTCTGAGCTAAGTAGCGCTGAGCCCCACCTACATTTCTAGATGCATCCATTTTTAAAGCCTTGATACACTCCTCTACATAATCATTGGCATATAAGCAGTGTCCGTCTGCACGTAAAAACACATCTCCTTTAGCCTTTTTGATCATCTCATTTAAACCAAAAGACTGATATTTATTGGGATTCTCAATTAAAATTACACGGGAATCCTTTTCACTCCACTTGCGAATTAGCTCTCTGGTCTTATCTATACTACCTCCGTCGGCAATAAGAACCTCGACAATGTTGGGATAAGACGAATGAAGGAAACTAGACAGCAGACGATCTACGTGCTTTTCCTCATTATATAGAGGTATAGCTATGGTGACTGACGGCCACTCTTTTGCCGCTGTATAGCTGTCGGATTCAGCCGCTGGGTCTAATTTTTGCTCAACAAAAAGTTCCTGCATCTAATCGATTGTTTTACCACATTGTGGTAGATAATTATCTCGTAATTGGTATTAGTTGTAGCTTTGATTCTATAAAAAGGCAGTTGTTGAGCTTTAAATTGAAAGTCAAACTACTTTATCACATTGTAAAAGTCAACATAGGACGATAAAATACGACTATATAAGCTTAAATCCTTGTGCCCCCGCTTAACAAATAAAGTATCGCCATACGAACTGCAACTCCATTGGTTACCTGATCAAGAATAATGGCGCGCTCATGGTCGGCCACCTCACTCTCCATTTCAACACCACGATTGATTGGACCTGGGTGCATGATTTTAAAATCGGGATAGCGTTCTAAATGTTCCATTTTTATCCCAAAGCTCTCATGATACTCTCGTAAACTTGGGAAAAACTCAGTTCCTCTATCCTGGCGCTCAAGCTGAATGCGTAATGCCATAGCCATATCACACCATTCTAAGCACTCTTCAAGGCTATAGGAAATTCCTACCCCCATTTGATCAATAAATTTTGGCATCAGTGTTTTGGGTCCACATAAAACAACTTCTGCCCCTAACTTTTTTAACCCAATAATATTAGAACGTACTACTCTACTGTGAGTAATGTCGCCAATAATAGCAATTTTAGCCCCTTTTATACCTCCGTATACTTGTTGTATAGTAAACAGATCAAGTAATGCTTGGGTTGGATGTTCATGTGCCCCATCCCCAGCGTTTAAAATAGCCGCATCTACACACTGGGTTAAAAAATGAGCAACACCAGGGCTCTCATGCCGTACTACTACCATATCAATTTTCATTGAGGAGATGTTGCGAATGGTATCCTTTAACGACTCCCCCTTTTTTGTACTAGATGTACCCGTCGAAAAATTAACAACGTCGGCACCCATACGCCTTTGAGCCAGTTCAAAAGACAATCGTGTTCTAGTAGAATTCTCATAAAATAAATTCACAATCGTTTTATCTCGCAGGGTCGGTACTTTAGGCACGGGACGATTCAAAATCTCACGAAAGGAAACCGCCTGATCTAATACATATTGTATATCCTGTGCACTGTAATCCGACAAGCCCAATAAGTGCTTTTGACTGAATTCATATCCCCCTTGCGTGCTGATATCGGTGGAATTTTTGTTGGTACTTAGCTTACTCATGGTCTGAATTTATTCCTTCGAGGCAAGGTTTTCGTTCAATGCATCATCTCCATCAACCAGGTATACAGCATCCTCGCCATCTAATTCTTTAACTCGAACCCGGACTTCCTCGGTGGCATAAGTTGGAATTTGAACACCCACAAAATCGGGAGCTATGGGTAATTCACGATGACCTCGATCGACCATACAACAAAATTGAATTTTCCGGGGCCGCCCATATGCCATTAGTGCATCCAGCGCAGAGCGAACCGTTCTGCCGGTATATAGCACATCGTCTATTAAAATGACATCCCGTTCATATAGGTCAAAAGGGATCTCTGTCACCTTTACATCGGGCATTTTAAGCTTAGTACGAAAATCGTCTCTAAAAAAAGTAACATCTAAAACTCCAAAATCAATATCAAATCCCAACTCTTTCTCCATGACCAACTTAATCCGTCGGCCCATATATACCCCTCGTGTTTGCATGCCCACTATAGCTAATTTTTTGGGATCATCATAGGATTCTAGGAATTGATGAGCAAATCGCAAGTAGGTACGATTTAGATCCTCAGCATCCATGATTTTAGAAGTACTCACTTCGTAACAGCAATTGGAGGGTTAAACGGGTAAACCCGCATGAATAACATTGTAAATATACTAAGCTTTTTCGAGAATTCGATACTTCATTCTGAAGCTGCTAAAAAATCTACTATACGCTTTGCTGCTGTTCCATCTCCGTATGGATTTGATTTTTGCGTCATATCCAAATAGGCTTTTTTATTTACCATCAATTCTCGCACCTCTTGTACAATGGCTTCTCTCAGAGTACCAATAAGTTTAACCGTCCCCGCTTCCACTGCCTCCTGCCTTTCGGTTTGCTCACGAAGTACCAACACAGGCTTATTCAATGATGGAGCCTCCTCCTGCACACCACCACTATCGCTAATAATTAAAAATGACTTCGACATTAACCAGACAAAAGCTTCATAACCTAACGATTCGATTAAGAAAATTCCCTCTGTATTCCCCAAAGCATGCATCATGGGCTCTCGTACAGCAGGGTTCATGTGAAGGGGGTAAATCACCTGTATCGATGGTTCTGAGGCTAATTCGCGCAAAGCCTCAATTAATTCTGAAAAACCGGCTCCCATATTTTCTCTGCGATGACCTGTTACTAAGAGCAGTTTTTTTTCAGGATCAAGAATGCGCATGATCTTCTGAATCTCGGGGTTGGATTGAGGAGTCATATTCTTTTGGCACAACATCAATGCATCTATAACCGTATTCCCTGTTACCAGAATATCTTGATCAGCAATGCCCTCCATTAGTAAAGCCTGCTTATTTTTTTCTGTGGGCGCAAAATGAATATCGGCTATTCGGCTTACCAGCTGCCTATTCAACTCCTCGGGAAAAGGAGCTGTTTTATTATAGGTTCTAAGGCCTGCCTCCACGTGATATACCGGGATTTCACGTTGAAATGCGGCTAACGCTCCAGCTAAACAACTACTAGTGTCTCCCTGAACTACCACACCGTCGGGTCTTAAATCGCACATTACCTTATCTAATTGACCTAGCAATTTGGATAGTAGTTGATTTAGCCCTTGTCCAGATTCCATCACAGCAAGCTCAATATCCGGCACTATGCTCCACTGTTCAAATGCGCTATCTAATAACTCCTTATGCTGCCCAGTTGAACATACAGTTACTTCAAAATTACCTCTTAGTTGGCACTCCAATATAATTGGAGCTAGCTTAATGGCCTCTGGTCGGGTTCCTATTACAAACAACACGTTCATTTCAGCTAATTTTAAGGTAATCTTTCTTTTATTTACCCTATAAACTAGCTATTTTTGCACACTTAAAGAACGCCACGTAAAACTATCTCCCAAGATTGTTTCGAACCGGGCTTAATTCAATCTTTCTAATCGTCTACCAAATACTGTTCCTATGAAAATTCATGAGTATCAAGCCAAAGAAATTTTAGCCTCATTCGGAGTTCCCGTTCCCAAAGGAATTTCCACGACTACTGTCGAAGGCGCCGTTAAGGCTGCTGAGGAGCTGCAAGCAGAAGGAACTTCACTATTTGTGGTCAAAGCACAAATACATGCAGGTGGTAGAGGAAAGGGCCGGACAAAAAAGAACAATGCCAAAGGAGTTATTCTTTGCAAAAGCGTAGAAGAAGTACAGCAAGCCGCAGAATCTCTTCTGGATGACGTATTAGTGACCATACAAACAGGCCCATCTGGGCAGTTAGTCCAACGATTGTATGTAACAGACGGCGTTGATATTGAAAAGGAGTTTTATTTAGGCATTCTATTGGATCGCGCTGTATCCAAAAATGTAATCATGGTGTCTACAGAGGGTGGGGTTGAAATTGAACAAGTAGCCGAGGAAACGCCCGAGAAAATAATAAAAGCGTGGGTAGAGCCTGGTATGCCACTACAAGTAAATCAGGCACGGATGCTAGCATTTAGCCTAGGTTTAGAGGGCGCGGCATTAAAAAAAGGGATTCAATTCATATTGGGGATCTATAATGCCTTTCTAAAAACAGATGCTGACATGATGGAAATAAACCCTTTAATCCTAACGCCCGATCAAGAAATTATGGCACTCGATGCCAAAGTTACCTTTGACGGTAATGCATTATATCGCCATACCGACATTGCCGAGTTACGTGATGAATCCGAAGAAGATCCATTCGAATTAGAAGCCCAAAAATACAACCTCAACTACATCAAACTAGATGGTAATGTAGGGTGTATGGTTAATGGCGCGGGCTTAGCAATGGCTACGATGGATATTATAAAATTATCCGGTGGAGAACCTGCGAATTTCCTAGATGTGGGTGGTGGAGCCAATGTAGAGACGGTTAAAAATGGTTTCCGAATTATCTTAGACGACCCAAATGTAAAAGCCATTTTAATCAATATTTTTGGTGGTATTGTACGCTGTGATCGGGTTGCAAACGGGGTTATTGAGGCTGTTAAAGATCCAGAGATTGCAGAAAAAGTAACCAATGTTCCTATCATTGTACGTCTCCAAGGCACCAATGCTGCAGAAGCCAAAGAAATAATTGATAATTCCGACTTAAATGTTATTTCTGCCGTACTGCTAAAAGAAGCCGCGGACGAGGTTTCAAAAGTTCTAGCCTAAAGATTTTTACTCTAGAATGTAAGCTCGAGCGATTTGCTTGTCATCCTAAGACTGTCATATTAAAACTAGCAGGTTCATTTAACTGATCGATGGAGATTAGCTCTGCTTTATCGACCTTGCTCGAACCTGTTCGTAGAAATCTTCGTACTGGCGTACCACATGATCTTGGTTAAAAAGCTCGGCTCGCTTCCGTGCATTTTTTGCTAGGGTAGCGTGCAAACTAGGTGTGGTCAAAATCTGAGCAGCATAATCCGCCATACAGGTCACATCATCCAGGGGACAAGCATACCCCGTTTCTCCATGTATATTTACCTCGGGTAACCCCCCAATATCTGAGCTAATCACTGGGACGGAACAACTCATAGCTTCCAGAGCTGCCAACCCAAAGGTTTCAGACCCCGATGGAATGAGAAACAGATCAGCAATTGAAAGAATATCTTCTACTCTTTCCCATTTCCCCATAAAATGAACATGTTCGGAGATACCGAGACTTCGGCATTGCTGCTCTGCTACTTGCCTATCAGGTCCATCACCGGCTAAAACCAACGTAGCTGCTATACCTTTTTCCAAGGTTTTAGCAAAAATTTGTATCACAATAGGTACTCTTTTTACTTTTCTGAAGTTAGAGACATGAACAATTATTTTTTCTCCGTTTGGCGCCAATTCCTTTTTCAGTTCTGTCTGCTCAGTAGCTTTAAACCGTTCCAAATCGATGAAATTTGGAATGACCTTTATCTCTTGTTTAATGTCAAAATTTTCGTAGGTCTCTCGCTTTAAGTATTCCGAAACCGCTGTCACACCATCACTTTTATCAATGGAGAACTCAACTACGTGTTTATAACTAGGGTCTTTCCCAACTAAAGTGATATCCGTTCCATGTAATGTAGTCACAATAGGTACATGAAGTCCTCGCTCTGCCATAATCTGCCGGGCCAAATAAGCACTCGTGGCGTGAGGCAAGGCATAATGTACATGTAACAAATCCAAATGCTCAAACTCGATCAAATTCACAATTTGTGAAGCCAAGGCTAAAGCATAGGGAGGATATTCAAATAGCGGATACGAATTTATTGACACCTCATGGTAAAATATATTGGTGTTGCGTTCTTCCAATCGGGCGGGTCGAGCATAACTCAAAATATGCAAGGTATGCCCCTGCTGTGCCAATATTTTAGCCAATTCAGTGGCCACGACTCCACTACCCCCAAAGGTAGGATAACAGACTATTCCAATATTCATAAAAAGTTTCTACTAGGTGAATCACAACTATTTATAGGTAGAGCACAAAAGCGTATAGATGACAAAGCTCAGCTAAATAGCGTTCCAAGATACCATTTCTCATGATGACTTTTTTATCCGTAATGGTTGCTAATGACCCCGGACTTTTTTTCTCCGTGACATTCATCTGCTTGCTTGGGTGTTTTATAGCGCAGGACAAATCGCTATATTCAAGCCTCTAACCAACTTTGACGCTTCACTAAGCACATAACTCGTATGGCAGGACATTCTAAATGGGCGAATATTCGCCACAAAAAAGCGAAAGAAGATGCAAAACGCTCTAAGGTGTTCACAAAAATTATCAAGGAACTTACCGTAGCAGCTAAGGAAGGGGGAGGTGATCCAACCGGAAACCCAAGGCTTGCTTTGGCTATAGAAAATGCCAAAAGTTGTAACCTTCCTAAAGATAACATGGAACGTGCGATCAAACGAGGTACTGGTGAGCTAGATGACGGTTCCAGCTTTGAAGAAGTAAGTTTTGAAGGATACGGGCCTGGAGGTATTGCCTATTACATCGAGGCAACCACCGATAATAATAACAGGACGGTGAGTGAAGTTCGGCATATTTTCACTAAACATGGTGGGAACATGGGTACCAATGGATCTGTTTCTTTTTTATTTGAGCAAAAAGGGATGATTGGTGTACCTTCTGAAGGGCTAGATGAAGAAAACTTCCTCCTAGAAGCAATTGAAGCAGGCGCTGAAGACGTAATCGCAGAAAAAGGAGCCACTCTCTTCATGGTCATGACAGAGCGTACTCAACTCTTTCATGTCCGAAATAACTTAGAGGCTGCAGGGTATACGATTGAACAAGCAGAGCTCGTTAGGGAGGCTATGACGGAGACAAAAGTAGACGCCGAACTAGCTCGTGCTAACTTTAGTATGATTGAAAAATTTGAAGAAAATGATGATGTGACCAATGTATTTACGAATCTACTTATGGATGATGAAACCATGAGCGCACTTGAAGAATAGGTATTGTTATCAGACGCAAGATCAATTAGACGAAAAAACGACCTATGGCGACATTTATTTGGACTATACTTCTATTATTTGGACTAAACATTAGTAATCCAGACGCTCGTAAGGGAAATAAATCTTATGAAAATGGAGACTATGAGGGAGCAAAAACTTGGTTTTATTCTGCTTTAAATCAGGATCCCAATAACGCCGAAATTTTGTTCAACTTGGGTAATACTTTAACTAAACTGGGTGAAATCGAAGAAGCTATTAAGATGTTCATGCAAGCAAAAAGTTACACCAATGACACCCACCTAAAAGCTCTGGCAGACTACAATATCGGAACTGTTTTAGCTGAAAATGAGCAATGGAAGCCGGCAATGAAACACTTGCGAGCTTCTTTACAAAAACTTCCCTACGATAGCGAAGGCCAGTTTAATTATGAATATGCTTTAATGAAATCTTCTGAAGAAGATGATAATAATGAGCAGAATCAAGATCAAAATGAAGACCAGGAACCTCCACCTGAACCAAGCATGTATGCTAAAGCGGTAAAAGAACAAGCCGATGCGCTCGTAAATGAATCCAGATATGCTTCCGCTTTTAATCTAATGCAAGAAGCTTTAGGAGTCGATGAAACGGTTAGATATTATGAGTCGTTTATAAATCGTATCGGTGCGGTGAACCAGATAGAACAAACTGACAATTAAGCTGGTTAATGATTATACGGCCGTTCACACTCACATCCATGAATTCTATGTTTAATCCCTCTTTTTTGCTCACTTACGTTTTCAATAACAAAGGAAGAAGGTTCACCTATGCTGTTTATTCATTCGTGCTAGCTTTAATGGTTTGCTCCATGCCTCAATCTCTTCTAGGACAAACTCAAGCTAACATCCCTCCTGCAGAAAGTTACTTTCATCTAGGTGCTCAACAATTCATCTATAACAACTTAGAGGCAGCTATTAGTGCTGTAGAGACTGGATTAGAACGTTATCCGGATGACCTGAAACTCCAAAGTCTATATGAGCAGTTGAAAGAACAACAGCAGCAGCAACAACAGAATCAGGATAGCCAGAGTGAACAAGATAACGGGGATCAAAACGAAGAAAATTCTGAGCAGAATTCAGAACAAGAAGAAAACTCAGAGCAAAACTCAGAAAGTGAAGAAGAAGAGTCAGAAAATGACGATCAGAGTCAAAGCCAAGATGAACAGGCTCCAGACGATTCCGAACAAAGTGAACGCGCTGAAGCACAAGAACCAAAAGATTTAAGCAAAGAAGAGGCCCAGAAAATCCTTCAGGCATTAGCTCAAAAAGAAAAAGAATTGTTAAAAGAATTCAAAAAAGCTAAAACCAAAGGCGGAAAGACACATGAAAAAGATTGGTAAATCTATACCGTATCTACTTCTCTTTTTTCTTGCAAGTATTCCCGGCTTTACTTGGGCACAAAATTCCCCTATTCAGGTACAGGCAAAACTGTCTGAAACCAATATATATAATGGAGAATCGGTACTCCTAGAGTTCATTATCTCTGGTAGAAGTTTAAACAGCATTGATCGTCCAACTATACTTGATGTGCCTGGACTCCGGTGGATAAGCGGTTCAAATAGACAAGGGCAGAGTATTCAGTATGTAAATGGTCGCCCTAGTGTTACCTATACCTATGGGTATCAATTTGTTGCCACTCAGGTTGGCAACTATACCCTTCCTTCCTTTGATATTACCGTTAACGGAGAGGTTTACCGTACGGAACCTATTTCATTTCGGGTATTGGATCCAGCGAATTCACAACAAAATGGTGGGGCTAGTCCAGATATTTTTGTCCGGTTAGAGCCCAACAAAACCACTGCCTTCTTGGGTGAACAAATTGTAGTAGATGTCGTATTGTATTTCAAAAATACCATTGAAGTTAGGTCTTACCAAGCAAGTCCAGGCTGGAAAGCAGAAGGCTTTTGGAAAGAAGAACTTGAAAATACCCAACAGACTCGTGCTACATCCACCTTAGTTGAGGGAGAGCGATATCAACGAGCTAGACTTTTTCAGTATGCCCTTTTCCCAAGTAAACGAGGCAAGCTGGTTCTAAGCCCATTTGAGATTACTGTCTTAATTCAGCAGCGCAACAGACGTCAAGATATCTTTAGCTTCGGTTTGGGTCAGGAGCGCAAAAATATTCAAACACCCCCCACCGAAATAACCATTAACCCGCTCCCCACCTATCAGAGCACAGAAAACAACCTCTTTCTTTCAGCCGTTGGAACATTCCAAATAGAGCGCAGCATTAAACCCACCGAAGCCCTAGTTGGAGAAAGTATTGAAATTACCACTCGCATATCGGGAACCGGAAATCTTCCTCTAATTCAATCTCCAGACTATGCCTACCCTGCTGAATTTGAGCAGTACAATCCACAAGAAAACAGTTCCATCCAACGAACCGGTTCAACCATTTCCGGAACAAAAACCTTTACTGATATTGTAATTGCGCGTAGCGAAGGTAGTTACACTATTCCGGCTACTCAGCTTCTATACTTCGACCCAATAGCCGAAGAGTATAAAGCAATTGGTCTTCCGGCTCAACGTATTCGCGTTATCCGAGACGCTAATGCCGTACGCTCCACCACTGAAATGCTACGATTCGACATTGAACCCGTGGCTGGATTAGTGGCTTGGAAAAAAGACTCAAAGAAAGGGTTAGCTGAACAGCCAATTTTGCTACTTTTTTTACTTCTGCCTTTGGCTGGCCTTGTCATAGGATTCTTTGTTAAAAAACATCAGGATCGCCTACAAAACGATCATAATTTTGCTCGTAGACGGGGAGCTCTAGGGACTGCAAAAAGTGCTTTGAATGAGCTTCGTACTAAGGCTGAACGGAAAAAAAGAGATGACAAGAGTCCAATTAAAGATTGTTATCACGAGCTCTATCACATCCTTAGTACCTACATAACCAGTCGTTGTGGAATGCATGCTGCTGGCTGGTCAACCAAGGAATTGCTAACAGGACTAGAAAAGCAGCTTGAAAGTAAGTCACCTGATGCACTCGAGCGTTGCAAGGAGATCTTAACGAAATGTGATACCATATCCTATGCACCGATTAGTTCTACCTCGGATGTATTAACGGATATTCAACTTGCTGAAGAGACTATACTCGAACTTGAATGGGAGCTGAAATAATGCTAGTGAACAAATCAATACTGATTAGCGAAGCAACACATTCTCTTCTCAAGGGTATCTTGGTGCCAAATACATCTTGGTATGTGGTATTACTGCTGATTTTCTGTGTGTTTTCTTCAACATCCGAAGCAAACACGACTTCAGTAGTAACACCAGTGTCGCTCGAAACAACCATAGCGCTACAGACAACCTCATCACTAGTTAAAAATAATGGTACTCAGGAGTTAACACAAAATCTAAAAGGCTCCATATTCTCGGCATCTCAGGTGCAATCCAGCTTTGAGGAGGCTACCTTTGATTTAGAACAGGCTCAATACAAAATAGCTCTGCAGAAATTTAAGCTTATTGAACAAAGTGAATTTTATTCAGGGGGATTATTTTTAAATATGGCTATTGCTGCGGTTGAATTAGATTCCTTAGGCCTGGCAAAATTTTATCTCCAAAAAGCGGTAAAAGAACCCACGACTGAAGCCGCGGCCGCTGAAGCATTGGCGTACGTAGAAAGTCAATTCAGCCGGCAAGCCGCTACCTTACCACCACTACCATGGGAAACCGCTTTAGATTATATCGAACATAATTGGGGAAGTCTATGGTTGTTCTGGTCAGCCTTTGCTTTCTTAAGTCTATCGGTAGCTTTATTGTTGCTTCACTGGTTTGGAAATGCACCGAACAGCAGCAAGGAATCAACTGCGAAGCGGCATACACCGACGATCATCAAAGGTTCTTGGACTTCCTTGTTCTTCTTTATTACCAGTTTAAGTTTAGCCATTGGTACAGATTACCGCTCTGCAAAGTACAGCGAAGCTGTTATTATTGCGCAGGAAGTGGAGGTAAGAGATTCCCCTTCAGCCTCGGGTGAATTGCTGGTCATGGGTTATGAAGGATATAACTGCCGGGTAGACTTTTCCGTTGATGCTATTCAAGATTGGCGCTTTATTCGACTCAGTAATGGCCAAACAGGATGGGTACTGGACCAAACTCTACGAATTCATTAGCTTTACAGACTTTAATTAGAGAATAAAGTCACATTAAACTACCTTTATACAGTGGCCATAAAAGGTATGTTAGATAGAACGTATACCATTCATAACCCCTATTAATTCAGCTAAAGATGACGACTAACGAATTTATTGAGCAACATAAGGAACACTTCCTAGATGAACTATTCACCTTTTTAAGGATACCGAGTGTAAGTACCGATTCGTCCCGAAAAATAGAGGTAGAACAGGCAGCAGATTTTTTGCTAAACCAGCTAAATTCGTTGAATCTTTCAAAAGTAGAACGCTATGAAACCCAAGGACACCCCATCGTGTATGGAGAACATTGTCCTTTTGATGACCAGCCCACCGTGTTAATTTATGGCCACTATGACGTTCAACCTTCCGATCCAGATCACCTATGGGATACCCCACCCTTTGAACCCACCATTAAAGATGGTAAGATTTATGCTCGAGGCGCTAGTGATGACAAGGGACAATCGTTTACCCACGTAAAAGCACTTCAATCTTTGATCGAAGCAGACGGTGGCATTCCGGTGAATATCAAGATTCTATTGGAAGGTGAAGAGGAAATTGGATCACCCAATTTGGTCCCCTTTATTGAATCGCATAAGGAAATGCTACAGTGTGATATGGTTCTAATTTCTGATACCTCCATGTTTGGACTCGATCAACCATCCATTACCTTTGGCCTTCGAGGATTAGCTTACATGGAAGTTGAAGTTGTGGGGCCAAATAGAGATTTACATTCTGGGGTCTATGGAGGAGCGGTGGAAAATCCTTTGAATGTACTCTGTGAAATCATTGCTCAGCTGAAGGACAAAGATGGCGTTGTTCAAATTCCCGGATTTTATGACAAGGTGGAAGCCTTAACACTAGAAGACCGACAGGCAATGGCTGATTTACCCTTTGACGAAACAGCTTATAAATCTTCCTTAGACGTGGATGCTCTTCACGGTGAAAAAGGGTATAGTACACTTGAACGGGCTTCTGCTAGACCTACCCTCGATGTCAATGGCATATGGGGCGGTTATCAAGGAGAGGGGGCTAAAACAGTTCTTCCCTCTAAAGCTAATGCCAAAATTAGTATGCGGCTAGTACCCAACCAAGACCCTCATGAAATTGCCCGTTTATTTGAACAACACGTGTTGTCCTTAGCTCCTGATACCGTAAAAGTAAGGGTGACGGAGCATCATGGTGGATATGCTTCACGCACTGACTTGACTTTTTACGGCTTAAAAGCAGCAGCCTCAGCGTTTGAAGAGGTCTACCAGACCCCGGTTCTTTTTTCCATGGAAGGGGGATCGATTCCCATTGTGGCCGATTTTAAACGGGTGTTAGGAGCTGAATCCATACTTATGGGATTTGGTGTAACCAGCGATGCGATTCATTCGCCCAATGAATCGTTTCATGTGAAAGATTTTTATAGGGGGATAAAAACCTCTGCTCGGTTTTTCCAATTGTTAGCAGAGGATGCTAAGGCGTAATTTTATTCAGAAAACGAACCAGTGCTTTCCGTTATATTATCCAGTTACATCAACTATTCACATCAACCAGTTACATCAACCAGTTACATCAACCAGAAAAAGCTGTCATGAAAAAAATTCTACTTCTATTATGCTCACTATTACCAATGGTATTGCATGCGCAAATGCCAGATGCACCCGAACGAAGCGAAGGTAGCGGTCCGTATGATCGACTCATCATTCGTGGAGTTCATCTTATTGATGGCACGGGTTCCCCTGCAACTGGCCCGGTAGATGTAGTGGTGGAAGGAAATGTAATAAGTAGTATCCGAACGGTTGGTTACCCAGGCTTACCGATTAATGATCGCCGCCGCCCACAGGCCGATGAAAATACTGAGGTGATTGATGCAACAGGGATGTATATGCTACCCGGATTTTTTGATATGCATGCTCACACTGGAGGCGGTGCTCAGGGTACCACACCGGAATATGTGTACAAGCTTTGGTTGGCTCATGGCATTACTTCTATTCGGGAACCTGGCTCAGGTAATGGTATGGAATGGACTCTGCGGCATAAGGAGCTTAGCGAAAAGAACGAGATTACAGCTCCGCGTATTTCTGCTTGGATTGGTTTTGGAAATGGTTTTGGACGGCCCATTATAACCCCAGACGATGCTCGCGAATGGGTAAAAATGATTGACGATGCGGGGGCAGATGGAATTAAATTTTTTGGGGCCAGTCCTGAGGTGTACGCCGCGGCCATTGATGAAGCAAACCAACGAGGGCTAGGAACCATGACCCATCATGCTCAAACACGAGTGGTGTACAACAATGCCCTTCGTTCTGCCCAACTGGGTTTGACGAGCATGACCCATTGGTATGGACTTCCTGAGGCGCTTTTCGAAGATCGCATTATTCAAGATTATCCACTCGATTATAATTATAACAATGAGCAGCATCGGTTTGAAGAAGCAGGGAAATTGTGGGCTCAAGCAGCTGAACCGTATTCGGAGAAGTGGAATGCCGTGATGAATGAAATGCTTGAGTTAGATTTTACACTGAATCCAACCTTCACTATTTATGAAGCCAATCGAAGCTTAATGACTCAGCGCCGCGCTGAATGGCATGAGCGATATACTCTTCCTTCTCTATGGCATTTTTACGAGCCCAGCCGAATTTCTCATGGTTCGTACTGGCTTGATTGGGGGACTGAACAGGAAATTGCATGGAAAGAAAACTTTCGTCTATGGATGGAATTTGTCAACGAATATAAAAACAGAGGTGGCCGTGTGACACTTGGTTCGGATGCAGGATATATCTATAAATTGTATGGATTTGGATATATACAGGAAATGGAGCTTATGCGAGAGGCTGGGTTTCATCCATTGGAGATATTCCAATCGGCTTCGCTAAAGGGAGCAGAAGTACTTGGCGTTGATGATGAACTTGGTACTATTGAGGTGGGAAAGTTAGCTGACATGGTCATCGTAGATGCCAATCCCATGGCTAATTTAAAGGTGCTTTTTGGTACCGGTTCCATTTTGGTGAATAAAGATAATGAGGTTACTCGACATGGTGGAGTAGTCTACACCATAAAAGATGGTATTGTCTTCGACGCTAAAGCACTATTAAAGGATGTAGAGGAGATGGTGAAGTCGGCTAAAGACAATGAGGGTTTTGAAATTACTCAGCCCGGTTTAGACTATTAGTGCTGGGCTATCTGTCCCCTTAAAATTCAGTTGTATATAAGATGGGCTCGTCTTGTTCGAAATCATACAGGGTGAGCCTTCTTAAATTATAATATCCGGTCCAATAGGAGCGTAACGCTTGGATATAATTTCGGCGAGCACCATCTTTTTCATTCTGAGCAATAAAAAGATTGGTTACATCGATACGACCTATCAAATACCTATTTTTAGATACATCATAACGGCGAGTGGCTATTTCGTCGGATATTCTGGCTAATTCGACCTGATCTCTAAGTTGTGGAAATTCTCTCACCGTACTTTTTATGCTGAGTTCAAACTGCCTTTTCTGGTAGGCAATGGTATTGGCCGTTTCCATTTGGTCATTTCGGGCCGATTTAATTTCAGCCATATTTTTACCCCAATTAAAAATTGGAACTTCAAAACCCAAGCTGAAAAATTGCCGATTTTGTGGGTCTTCATATAATTGGTCAAAATCTTGAGAGGATTGATTTAATCCAAAACTAGCTTGCAGAGTAGCCGAAAGTCCTGTGCTTTTTCTAGCTTGGTCATAGGTCTGATCTGCTAGTAATTCATTTAACTCAAATTGAAGTGCGGTTGAGTTATTTTCCCGGGCTAACTCGTAGGCCTGCTCCACATCTAAATCGAAGGACGGAGCAACACTGGGAAGAACAATTTCCAAAATCTCGTCATCATCTAAACCTAGAAGTGCTTTAAACTCTTCTTCTATGCGTAGATAATTAATGCCTGCAGTAGTTAGGGAATTACGAGCATTTCTAAATTCCAGCTCACTTTGGAGGAGCTCATTTTCTGCAATGCTACCCACCTGAAAGCGCCCCTTCGATATATTGTAAATAGAATCATTGACCGTTACGTTGAACTCAGCTACTTCCATATTTATTTTGGCAAGAAGTAAATCAAAAAAGCTTTGTGTTACCGTAAAGGCCAGGTTTTCTAAATCTTCAACGTATTGTTTTTGGGCAATACGATACCGAAGTGGTTCCGTAATTGCTCTCCATTTTAGCGAATTAAATTGATTTAATGGCTGTCGATAGCTAGCAACTAAAGGGGTGCTTTGCCATAGATAGGTATTTTCACTTTGAAAAATTCCTAATCGAGTCAATCCAGATGATAAAGAAAGACGACCTCCTGTAGGCATTATATTCTGGTCTATAGAAACTCCTAAAGACGCCTCAGACTGGGTACGTGAAGAAAAAGTCACCGTCCCATCGTCCAGAGTATTGGAAAAAATAGACTTGTTATAATTAGGTGCATCACCGGTTAGACTAATACTAGGCAGTAAATCTGCTCGAAAACTTCGGAATCTCCACTTAGCTGATAATAGTGCGTAGCGAGCCGCCCTAGATAATGGACTATTCAACTTGGCATATTCAATGCTCTGTTCTAATCCAAAAACTCGGGTAGGTGATGCGTTATCAGTTATTACTTGTTCTTGTGCGTGTATTGTTGGGGAAAATGTATGAGAAGTAACCAACATACATCCAAAGAGAAAAAGGGTAACTATACGTTTATTCATGGCGTAATGCGTGTACAGGATCTTGTTGGGCAGCTCTTCGGGCGGGCATATATCCAAATATTACCCCTATAACCAAGGCTACTCCAAATGAAATGATTATGGAAAACGGACTTACTATGGTTGCGATATCAGCAGTCCATTCAATGGCAAAGCTAAAAACAACTCCTAGAAATATTCCTACCAAGCCCCCACCTACACTTAAGGCTAGAGATTCGGTTAGAAACTGTAATTCAATGTCTTTCTTTTGAGCGCCTACAGCTAATCGAAGGCCAATTTCTTTATAACGCTCCACCACCGATGCCAACATAATGTTCATAATACCAATCCCACCAACAATGAGAGAAATAGAGGCGATGGAAGACAGCACAATATTGAAAATACGCTTGGTTCGTTGCTCTTGTTGTAGCAGCTGTTCTGGAACAATAATTTCATAGTCTACTACTCCATTGTGACGACGCTTTAGCATTCTAGATAAGACTTCTGCTATGGAGACACTATACTCGGAGTCACTCACCCGAACAATGACCTTATCGAGTTGATGATAATTCACGCTAGATGCATCATCTTCACCTTCGTTATTTGAATCGCTGGAAAAAATACCTACACGTCCACCACCAAAACCACCACCACCACTAGCGTCTATATCGTCTTTTGTAACCAATGCTCTATTTTTAAAGCGTAGTAGTACGGTAGTAACAGGAGCAAAAATATCTAGATTATAATTACGGATACCTAAACGTTCAATATTCTCGGTGCTCAACTCTTTTTTCTGTAGTACGCCTACCACAGTGAGCCAAAGGTTCCCAACTTTAATTTTTTTACCAATTGGATTTTCACCTGGGAAAAACTTGGTTTTAACATCGTATCCAATAACACAAACAGGTTCTGCTCGTTCGATTTGAGAACGATTGAAATTATTTCCTTCAACCACATCAAAACTATTAATGTTAAAATACTCCTCACTAACTCCAACGATTTTTCCACTTCGCATTCTGGCTTTCCGTATGAAATTAGATTCGAATACTATTTCAGGACTTATGAATTCCACCTCGGGAACCAACTCACGAATACTTTCAATGTCGTGCAATGTCAAACCTGGAGAATATTTATTGGACTCACTCTCCCCGTTCTCTTGACCTACGAGTCCTTCAGTTTGCTCAAGTGTAGGCTGAATTATTACATTATTTGTGCCTAAGAGCTCCATTTGGCTTAACACCTCTTGTTGTGCACCACTACCAATAGCCAACATCGCTATAACTGAGGCAACACCAAAAATAATCCCTAAAGAAGTTAATAGGGCTCGCAGCTTGTTTCGTTGTATGGCCTCTAATGCAATATCTAGATTGTATAAAAGCTTTTGGCTGTTGATCTTACCCATGGGATTATTTCACCCCAACCGGTGATATACGGATTCGCTTTATCCCGGTTGTATCCGAAGGCAAACTCAAATACAACTCATCATCATCATTTATGCCTTTTTTAATTATGGCCTCGTTTTCATTTACCAATCCTATTTCAACTTCTTGTAAGACCGCATTCAAGCCATCTCTCTTATACACATAAGTTAATGAATCTTCTGCATGAATGGTTTCTAAAGGAACAGCTAAAGCATTCTCTACCGAAGCTATTTTAATTCGGTTACTTGTGGTCATTGCAGGTCGCAAAAGACTATCTGATTCATTTATCTCAATGACTACTTCAAATACCTTTGAATCGTAATTCTTACGTTGCTCACCAATATTAGCTACATCGGTAACGATTCCAGTAAGCATTTTATCGGGTACCGCATCTAATCCAACCTGTACTAATTGACCTAACTCAATTTTTTGTATATCTACTTCATTCACATAGGTCACGGATTCCATTACCGTAAAATCCGGTAACTCCGCTACGACAGGACTCCATGCGCTAATTTGTTCACCTTCGGTAATCTTAGACCCGTCCCAGTTTCTTCGGTAGATAATCATCCCCTGATCCGGTGCATAAACAGTAAATTGAGACATAAGCTCACGAATCTTCACGATTTCGTTTCGCTTTTTTTGTAACTCCGTTTCAACCTCTCGAAGTTGAGCTTCTGACTGTTTTACCTTGGTTTGATAATTTTTGGTTTCTTGGGCAAGTTGCCGACGTGCTCTATCTAATTCAATCTCGGCCTGTCTTTGTACAGCGGGTGACTCATATTTTGACTGATCCACTTCTATTTGACGCTCTTCCAAAGCGAACCGCAAGTTAATCAAATTATCTCTAGCCTGTGAGAGAGTTAGTGTGGTATCTAATTGTGCTTGAATTACCTGAGATTCAGCAGACTGTACATCCAACTGAGCATCCTGCAGCTTACCCATGATCTCGGATCGATCTAATTCAGCTACAAAATCTCCTTTTTTCACCACACTACCCTCAGGAATAAGTCGCTGAATACGCATGTTGTTCACCCGAAAATCACGCGCACTTTGTGGACCTTTTATTTCAACAGAATTTTTTGCCCGGAGTTCTCCAGTAGTAGTTACATCTACTTCAAAGCTGCCAAATCTCGGTGATGTATATAAATCAACAAAATTAGTTGCTTCGCTTCGGTTAAAGAGCCAAAGTACTAGTAGAAGTACTACAAAAGCACCTGGTATGAGTATTCTTTTTTTCATGGAAAGTGGAATGTATTATAAATCATTTTTTTGGAACGAATTCCTTTTTGAATCGGCTAAACACTTCGCACAAGTCTAGCCTTCTAACAAGAAGTTGGAATTTTGTCTGAACACTATAGTTTATTGAACTATAGGACTAAACATCTAAATATACGTTAGACTAGTTCTAACGGTTACACCCTATATATTATTTTACATTTAAGCCTGTTTCTAGGCTAAAACTGGTAGCAGGTTGCGAATAATTCAACACTGTTTTTGGGTTGTTATGTTCATCCACAACCACAACGCGAGGGGTATGGTTTTTTGCTTCCTCAGGCGTCATTTCCGCATAGGCAATGACGATAATTCGATCCCCAATCTGGTTAAGTCTTGCGGCGGCGCCATTTAGACAGCAAACTCTCGAGCCTCTTTCTCCCGGGATTGTATAGGTTTCTAAACGCTGCCCATTGGTGATATTAAGTACTTGTACCTTTTCGTAGGGAAGTAACTGAGCTTGGTCCAATAAATCTTGATCTATAGTAATACTCCCTTCGTACATCAGATTAGCCTCGGTTACCACCATCTGATGTAATTTAGATTTAAACATAGTTACTTTCATCACGATTCTCCTTTGATCAATGTTTTATTCGTGAAGATTACATTATCAATTAAACGAGCCTTACCTAGATAAGCAGCTACAGCAATTAGATAGTGCTGTCCCGCAACTATCTTATCGACTGGATGTAATTTTTCTGTATCAAAGATACCAAAATAATCGTTTCGAAAGCCTGCTTCTAACAACTCTTGCTGTAAGTTTAAAAACATGGTGGCCCAATCTTTCATTCCCTGCTCAATCTGCACTTTTGCAGATAACAAACATTGGTACAATAATGGTGCTACTTCCCTTTGGACAGGGGTCAAATAGGCATTTCGACTGCTGAGTGCCAAGCCATCTGAGGCTCGTTCTATAGGTGCCATTAGTAGCTCTATCCCGTGGTTAAATTCCTCAACCAATGCTTCAATGATCTTATATTGTTGATAATCTTTTTGACCAAATATAGCTACGTCAGGCTCTACAATATTGAACAACTTGTTTACAACCAGAGCAATCCCCTGAAAATATCCTTGACGACTCGCTCCGTCTAAGCATTTGTTAAGCGTGTGTATATCTATACTAAAAAATAGCTCTTGATTGTACATTACTTCGGTATCTGGTGTGAATATCAAGGACACACCCTCTTGTTCACAAAAGTTCAAATCCTGTTCCAAGGTGCTTGGATAGGAAGCGAAATCTTCGTTAGGGGCAAATTGTTTTGGATTCACATAAATGGATACTACTACCACATCGGAATGCTTCTTAGCTAGTCGTATGAGGGATAAATGACCATCATGTAAGGCCCCCATTGTAGGGACAAACGATACCTTTTTTCCTTCTTGTTTATAGCCCCGAATAATATGTCGGAGCTCAGGGATATGCCCAGTTACCTGCATCTCTAGATATCTCGATGCGTATCAAACTGTTCTAAAATCTCCTTAACCCGACTCACAAATGCCCCACCATGCGCTCCATCTATAATTCGATGATCGTAACTCATAGACAGGTACATCATATGTCGGACCGCAATTACATCACCCTGTTCGGTTTCCATAACCATCGGTCGTTTTACTATGGCTCCAGTACCTATGATGGCGACTTGGGGTTGGTTTATAATTGGCGTGCCCATTAAATTTCCTACACTTCCATAGTTGGTCAAGGTAATGGTACCCCCTACCAAATCATCTGGACTTAATTTTTTACTGCGTGCCTTCTGGGCTACATTATTTACTTCCTCTGCTAATCCTACCAAGTTCATCTGTTGTGCTTTTTTCATCACGGGCACTATTAAACCGCCTTCTCCACCATTACCTAAGGCAACGGCAATGCCAAAATTAATGTCTTTTTTGACATGAATTTCATCGCCTACAACCGAGCTATTCATCATGGGATACTCAAGCATCGCTTTAATTATTGCCTCCACAAACAAGGGGGTAAAGGTTAATTTAATTCCAGTTTTTTGTTGGAATGCTATTTTATGCTTATTTCTCCATTGTACCAGCCCAGTTACATCTACCTCCGCAAAGGTGGTAACATGGGCAGAAGTCTGCTTAGAACGAACCATGTGCTCGGAGATCATTTTTCGCATTCGGTCCATTTTAATAATTTCAACCTCGCCTCTAGGACTTCTAGAAACATCGAGTTGACCCGCTTGTATTGAGTCTCTGCTGTCCTCGGAAGGAACATTGGCAGGACTAGATGCCAGACTAACAGGACGAGTTAGTGAGATTGCAGGGGTTGGCGAATTGCTTGCTGCTGAGGAACTAGTTCGATTGGCTATATAGCTTAAAATGTCTTTTTTAGTCACTCGACCACCTTGTCCAGTACCTTGAATTTGCTCTAATTCCTGTGCATTTACCCCCTCTTCTTTGGCGATTGAGCGGACAAGTGGGGAGAAGAATTGGCCATCGCTTCCCTCCCTTGGAATATCGGTAGCCGGCACTCCTGAGGATGGAGCAAGCTGTGCAGATAGTTCCTCCGGCTTCATTGCCGCTATTTGCTCTTTGGTAAGTTGAGTAACTGGGGGAGCAGCACTACCAGTATCAACAGAACTGGTTAATGAAGATGACGTGGATGAGCTGGTTAATGCAGATGTTCCTACAGAAACCCCTTCACCCACACCTATAACTGCAATTACCTGCCCAACCTCAATGGTATCATCGGCTTGAGCTCGAATTTCCAACAAAGTACCCTTAGCTGGAGAAGGAACTTCAGAATCTACTTTGTCGGTAGAAATTTCAAGAATGGTCTCATCTTCTTCTACCGTATCTCCTACCTCTTTCAACCAACCTATTACTGTGGCCTCCACAACGGATTCCCCCATTTGGGGCATAATCACATCAATGGTCTCCATTGAACCCTGAACAGCTTGGTCCGCTGCTTTCGGTTGTGGCTCTGAGCTGCCAGGTACAGCCATCGAAGCTGTTTCAGTTGAATTACTTTCAATTGACGAACTTAGCTCATTCTCTACAGACTCATGGCTAGTTTCAGGGGCTTTTGTTAGGGCTGTATCTGTTGTAACTGAGGCGATTGCCGCGTCCGTTTCTATTCTAGCAATTGGCTTACCCACCTCAATGGTTTCCCCTTCTTCTACTAAAATTTCAACCAAAATACCGGCCTCAGGAGAAGGAACCTCACTATCCACTTTATCGGTAGCAATTTCCAATAGGGTTTCATCCACCTCGACAGTATCACCTATTTGTTTGGTCCATTCAATTACCGTTCCTTCCATTACCGATTCACCCATTTGGGGCATCATTACATCGACCTTAGCCATAATCTAATTAATTGTGTTTATCGTAGATTTATTTTGAGTCTGTCTCTTCAGATTATTTTAGATACGGACCTACTAAAGTTCTCCATTATTTTTAAGACATCAAATCATAAAATAGCTTAAAAGCAGGCAAAAAAGCCTCTTTAGACACTTACTATATAGTAAGTATTGCGCATCAAGCCCATGGAACTAACTATGTAGTAAGTGACGATTCTAACGCCTGCTGAAGATCCAATTTTAAATCGTCGATGTGCTCTAAGCCCACACTTAATCGAATTAGATTATCCGGTGTTTGAGATAATGGACCCTCCGTAGATTTTCTGTGCTCCCATATACTTTCTATACCACCCAGACTCGTAGCGGCCTTAATTATTCGGGACGATGCGACCATTTTTTTGGCCGCGGGCTCTCCAGCAGAGACCAGAAAAGATATCATCCCGCCAAAAGCTCGCATCTGTGTTTTGGCAATGTTATGCCCTGGATGTGAGACTAAACCAGGGTAAAATACCTCTTCAATGCCCGGTAAATGGGTCATAAACGCTGCTAATTGGGAGGCATTTTCGTTGTGTGCTCTCATGCGGTAAGGGAAACTGCGTATACTTCGGCACAGCATCCAAGCGTCAAAAGGAGAGGGTACACCTCCCTGAACGACCTGTACGCTTCTCACCCTATCCATTAAGGGTCCGGACTCTTTAGCGATAACCGCTCCACCTATTAAATCCGAATGCCCACCTAAATATTTGGTAGTAGAGTGAATAACTAAGTCGACACCAAAGTCAATGGGGTTCATATTGAAGGGCGTAGGCCAAGTATTATCTAAGGCAACCACTACGTTCCGATCAACCGCCCATTTCACCATAGCCTCAACATCGGTAATGAACATCTGAGGATTAGACGGGGTTTCAATCCATATCATACGTGTATTCTTCTTTGCAGCGGCCTCTACGACTTCCAAATTTGTCATATCTACAAAATCAATTTCCAGCCCCCATCGCTCCGAAAACTCCCACATTAACTTTCGGGTGCCGAAGTAAACATCATTGGGTATGAGTACATGATCGCCATGAGAGAGGGTTTGAAAAACCGCATTAATAGCGGCAATCCCAGAGGAAAAAGCGGCAGCCTCTGCACCCTTTTCCAAATCGCATAATACAGCTTCTAGTTCTAACCGGTTAGGGTTTTGCAGACGGCTATACTTCAAATCTCCTTCTCTGTGTCCATCTTTCGCATGCTCGTAAATGGTAGATAGTTCAATACCCGGCACAATAGGACTATTTTCTGCTTTTTGGGCTCTCATACTACCATGTATAGCTACGGTCTCGATATGGGTGCTTTTCATAGGTTTAGGGTAACAATGTGAGTAACTAACGCGCTTAAAACAATATATGTAATGCCTAAAAGTTAAACGACTCTATAATCTAAAAAGGTCTGCATTAATCGCCGGATGCACCAACCAAATATTTGTTAATCTTGGCATTCTTCCACCGTTTAAAATTCTATATTATACACTTACATTACGCCACATGTCTATTCAAAACACTTCGAAGAACAAAACAGCCTTTTATTTGGGAGCCTCTTTAAGCTTGTTCTCATCCCTCTGGTTTATGAGTATGAAGCCCAAAAGTTGGGTGCTGGGGCTTATTCTGGTCTATTTAGGTGGATGTACCCTTGAATCAAGCCCTAGTAATGGAGGTGAAACCGAAGAATTTGAGTCTGATTTTGAGGCCGCCAATAATCCATGTGAAAACAATTTGGCTGCAGATTTATACCCCTGTGTTAACATAAGTTTATATGCCCATATAAGCCCAGAAGGCTTAGGGGGGCAACAAGTCAACGATATTTGGGGTTGGGTAGACCCGGAAACCTCCAAGGAATATGCCCTGGTGGGTTTAACCGATGGAGTTAGTTTCGTGGATGTTACCAAGCCTAACGAGCCCATTGTTGTAGGTAAATTAGATGAATCTGATTTTCCTTTAAAATACGCTTCATTTGGCTTAGAGGATTTTCCTGCATGCAATTTAGGATTAGGAAGTACTACCACGGCTAAGGCAGTTGTACAAGGGACCGCCTGGAGAGACATGAAAGTATTTAATGATCACATGTTTGTGGTTTCTGATGGTCAAATACATGGAATGCAAGTATTTGATCTCACAAGACTAAGAGCCTTTGAAGGAAGTTTTATGCAATTCAAAGAAGATGCGCTGTATAAAAAACTGGGCAATGCTCATAATATCGCTATCAATGAAGCAAGTGGGTTTGCTTATGCTATCGGAGTCACTCAAGCAGATACCTGTGGTTCTAGAAATGAAACGGGCTTACATATGATCGATATAAACGATCCGAAGAACCCAACATTCGCCGGCTGTTATGCCGACCCAGCTACCGAATTTAGCTCTTCGGTCAGTGCAGGTATAGGATACATACACGATACTCAATGCCTAAATTACCAGGGACCTGATGACCGGTACACTGGCAAGGAATTGTGCTTTAGTTCTGCTGAAGGTGCCGTTGTCATTACCGATGTAAGTGACAAAAATAATCCACTGACCCTATCTGCAAACGCAGATCCAAGTATGGAGTATTCTCATCAAGGCTGGCTAACCGAGGACCACCGGTACTTTTTAATGAATGATGAGTTAGATGAACTCAATTTTGGGCGTAGTACTAAGACCTATATTTGGGATGTATCCAATATTAATGAACCCGCTTTTTTAGGATATCACACGCACAATACCCCCTCTATCGACCATAATCTATATGTGCACAAGGAATACGTTTTACAATCAAATTATACCAGTGGGCTACGAATATTCAACCTTAATGATGTGGACAAAGCCCGCCTAAATGAGGCAGCCTACTTTGACTCTGAACCTAGTCATAATGACGCAAACTTCTCGGGCACATGGAGTAATTACCCTTATCTACCCAGTGGAGTTATTTTATTAAGCGATATTTACAACGGGTTGTTTATCCTACGCCCAGATTATTTAGATAAATAGTCTCACATTTTTTTAGTTAAACACAGACTTTCTTAAATTTAGCGTTAATTATTACTTTTTTGTCTATTCCTTCGTTCGTTACAATACGGAGTCTATAGATTGAACTCTTTACTTCGGTACTAGTGATCATAAAAAAGTATACTTCGGTATAACCCTTATTAAACTAACTACTGTTCTAGCTAATGGATTTATTTGATAAGCTGGCAAATCGCCCCAGCCCCCTTGGACCTTTCACATCAGCCGGTTATGGCTACTACACTTTTCCCAAACTAGAAGGACCTCTTGGACCTGAAATGAAATTTAATGGAAAAGATATGGTCGTTTGGAGTATAAACGATTATTTAGGTGTAGGTAGTAACGAAAAAATTAAACAAGTTGACGCTGAGGCTACTGCAAAATACAGCTTGAGTGCACCAATGGGTGCTCGTTTGATGACAGGTAATTCAGACGAGCATGAAGCCCTTGAAAAAGAACTTGCTGCTTTTGTGCATAAAGAAGACGCTCAGCTCTTAAATTTTGGCTACCAAGGCATCATGAGTGTCATCCATGCTTTAGTTGACCGGAATGATTATCTGATTTATGATGAATTAAGTCATGCCTGCATTGTCGACGGAAAGCAATTAGCAATGGCAGATAAGTCAGTATTCAAGCATAATGATATAGAAAGTTTTAAGAAACAGTTGTACCGGGCTGCTGCAAAGAAAAAAGACAACTCTTCCATTCTTGTAGTGACCGAAGGTGTATTCGGTATGACGGGAGATCTTGGTATTCTGCCTGAAATTATCAAGTTAAAAGAGGAAGTTCCTTTCCGTTTGTTGGTCGATGATGCTCATGGATTTGGCACCTTAGGTCATGACGGGTCAGGAACAGGTACCCAGCTTAAATGCCAAGAAGGAATTGACATTTACTTTGGCACATTCGCTAAGGCCGTTGCTTTAGTTGGTGCTTTTGTTGCTTCGGAACCCAGAGTCATTCAATTCTTGAAGGCGAATGTACGAAGTCAAATCTTTGCTAAATCTCTACCCATGCCTATTGTAGTTACTGCTAGAGAACGCCTTAAAATGATTCGCCAACATCCAGAATGGAGAGAAAAACTTTGGTCAAACACCTTAAAATTACGTGAAGGACTTATCAAAATTGGATACAATGTATTGCCTTCTGAAAGTCCGGTTACTCCGGTCTTAACTCAAGGAAGTACGGATTTATGCCAGGATATCATGCGTATTATGCGTGAAGAACATGGTATTTTTGTGAGTGGTGTTGCTTATCCCGTGGTTCCAAAAGGGGTGGTGCTCATTCGACTCATCCCAACGGCTGCTCATAACGATGAACATATTGAAAAAACACTTAGCGCATTTGAAGCAATCAAAGGCTTTGTGGAAGCAGAAGCGTCTAAAATAAGCGCTTAAAAAAACGTTTAACAGGATTCTCTGAAGACTCGTTTTTCGGAGGTCCTGTTTTTTTCCCTTTCGTTTGTTTAACAGATACTCTGGCTAATTGTGTTTTACCTTTCTTCGATCTTGAAAGCTTTTTTTGTTTTCGCTTCTGATCAAGCTCCTTTAAGTTCACCCTCGGAGCTTCTACCTCTTTATAAGTCGACTGCTTTTTAATTCCTTTCTTTTTCTGCTGGTTGCTGGTTGGAGTTCTTTTTATTGAGTTTTTATTCTTGTATTTAGCCTTTTGCCCATCATTGTGTTTAGCTCTACTCTTACCTTGAGCTTTCTGATTTGATGCCTGAGCATCTTCTTGGTTGTTTCTAGGACTTCGCTTAGGCAAAGGGATTTTAATGGGTGCTAAACTAATGCCCTTAGAAACCTCTAAAAAGGCTTTTAAATCATCCTGATATAACAGTGAGACTACCTGTTTTTTATATCCATAATCAAGCAGCTGCATAGAACGTACTAACTCAAAAATATCGTCTGGGATATCGTAGTATATTATTTCACCGATTCCATGAAGATGTAATTCCTCAATAGATAGTCCTGCATAAAGTAAAATACGGTAGTCTTTATCATAATAGTTACTCAACCTTTCCCGCTTTAACTCTTCGGTAGCAGATGAGTCAATGCTAACCACTCCCCAATTTTTCTTTCGTATAATTTTAAATAAGCGTTGTATGGTTTTTCTCGAGTAGGCGGATACAACAATACGCTGGGTTTTAGAGTCTTCTAAATGACTCATTAGAGTGGAAATCTTCGACCGCTCTGGAATTTGGCAATAATAGTTATGAACCCTGCTGTTAAGAGCAATTGCTGGTCCTACTCCACTCATTAAGGACTCAAAACCAATACATTTAGTATGTACCGGCATAAAAGCCATCAGTGATTCAACGGTAGCATTATAAGTTTGAGCCTGAACATACATTTGAGTCTATGGTCCAATATTTTTGGCTATTTTTTTAATCTTATTGAACATTTTGTATCGATCTAGTTCATCCGCGTTAACAATCACCAATTTATCTTGCCCACCGAGTTCCCAAATTCCATCCGAAATAAAATCTAATAGTCTTCCAGGATCGCCAACTACTACCGTTGGTTCAGATTTTAAAGCTTGCTCTTGTATGGTTTTCTCTTCCCGCTGAGTTACTCTTGAACAACGTATTTTAGCGTGATAACCTACCGCCCATACCCACTGCTCAATCTCAATTGCTCTATTTGCAGTAGGGCATAATATTCCTATTCGACTGGGTTTAGCTTGCTTTTCGTCCGATTCTGCTAGGTGATGCACTATTGGAAGAAGTAGTTCGTCCAAAGATGAACCCGAGGATTTTATTAGAGCTGAACCCTTCCGATGATCTAGTTCTAATAATTCTTTGTAGATTTTTTTTACTTCGGTAATTCCAACATCCTTTAACCCTTTTATAATACTCGGATGTATTTTTAAACTCTCAAACGTCAAAATTATACCTCTTCTTCTCTTCTCTTCTATTACTCAAGTAATTTACCATAGCATTTGTTAGTGCTACAAAACTAATACTACTTACTATTTAGTGAGTACGCAAACCTTTAACCTATTGCTCAGCAATGAGTAATATACAAAAGTAGTTAAATAAGCTAATCCCTTTTAGCAGGATTTAACCAATGGCTGTGAATACCGACTTTCCCCAAGGGTCTCTGTAAAAAAATAATAGTAAGCAATAAAGACAAACACATCGCAAGAACCCCCGATAAACCCGCTTCTGGACCAAATAATCCACCAGTCCACCAATCTGGCCCTATTGATTCAATGGTTACGAACGATGCCGTTGGTGATAACCCACTTACCTTAAACCCAAAAATACCGCCTAAAATAAAATTCCAAGCACTATGCAGTCCTATGGAGAGGGCTAGGTTAGCTGTCCAAAGGAAAGGAAAGGCTAGCAAGAACCCTGCTAAACTAATAGTTATAAAGGTGATCATAGAGGCATTTGGATTGAAAAGATGAGCAAATGAAAACATCAGAGAAGAAATGATTACAGCAACAAAAAGAGCCGTCACTTCAGACATACCCTCCCACCATATACCTTCTTTAAGATTAATGAGTATATATCCTCTAAGTAATACTTCCTCATAAAAACCAACCGCCAGCATTTGTAACAGGAATAAAAAGATCGAATAATACCATGATGTTGATGACTGAAACAATTGGGTCGTATGATGAGATGCATTATTTTGGCTTAGATAACCAACTGATTCAATATCATAAAACCCAAATAGCCAACCAACTCCTACCATGATAGCTAGAGCTAGTAAACCAATGACCCAACCGGCTGTATAATGTTTAAGTGAGGTTTTGTTCCAGTATAACCCACCGTCAAACCAAGGTTTTTCTTTACTGACCCGATGATCGGTCAAAAATAAATTCAACCGATACCACCCGTACGCACAAGGGATCACGACTAACCATTGCCAACCTGCCATAGGAATGGATTGTATTAGTCCGACCAATACAATCATTCCCAAAAAAAAGAAGGATATTCGAATACCCAATCGAAATCGTTTCTTTTCCCGATTAAATATTGGATGTATCATTTAAATAATCACCATATCAATTAACTATTATAACTATTGAGAATTTAGAAAACACCTTGATAAGAGCTTAGGAAAAGTTTAGTATTAACATTAAAATCATTCAATAATATTAAGTTAAAACTTGTCTCATATTATACCTATGAAACTTGGTTTTAGATTGCTTCTAGCTATTCGATAAGCATTGGTATACAAGACAATTATTGATATATTATTCTTATATAAAAACTATTTACAAGTTAAAAAATGTCATTATGTTATATACAATTCTAATAATTACTATTGCTATTATTTGCGCGTTACTGATTGTTGTGATATTACTTCAGAACGGGACAGGTCAAGGTCTTTCAGGGATCGGTGCAACATCAATGGGAGGAAGTTCTGGACTTGGCGCAAGAAGAACGGCTGATTTATTATCAAAAGCGACATCTTATTTGGGTGGCGTTTTTCTTTTTCTTTGCGTACTTGCTAATTTTGTAATTGATAAGCCGGAATCAGAAAATAGTATTCTACAAGGTGGGGCTCCAATAATGCAAGACAATGCTGTACCAGCAATGCAGTCTTTTGATAACGGTATATTACCAAATGACGAAAATCAACCAATTGACTAACCGTAAATAATAAGTTTTAAAATGAAAGTACTTAAAATTCTTGCACTGACGTTTAGTGTTGCAGCTTATACAGCCACAATATTTGCTCAAGAGACTAAATTGATACCTCTAACTACTAATTCTGAAAAAGCTTTAGAATTAATGAGGACAGTAATGGCTAATGCTGAAGAATTCAGAGGTAATGATAACCCGCCTCTATTGGAAGAAATATTAAGACTTGATCCCAACTTCTTTTTTGCAAAAACCTATAATTCAATATTACTTGAAAATAATGCTTATAGAGCAAATCTGAATAATGCATATGAAAATAGAAGTAATGTCTCTGAAATTGAAGAAAAAATAATTGAGGCTACTTACCAACAGTACATTAATTCAAATATTGTACTAGCAGATAAAATAATTGATGACTTAATTTCTAAATATCCAGAATATTACCAACTACGCTTAGTATCTGCCGATTTAAAAAATGATTTGAAGGACCCTTATGCTAAGGATTCAAGATATGCAGAAATCTTGGAGCAAAATTCCAATTCATTTCCAGCATTATTTCGAAGAGCACAATTACATTTTCCAGTTGATAATGACATAGTTAATTTCCCAATTGAAGAAAGAGATACAGACTTAGCGGCGAGTTATCTAATGAAAGCTGCGGGTTTACAACCAAAAAATCCAGGGCCACAACGATTTTTAGGTAATGTTTATAGAGAACAGAAAAATTTAAGTATGGCGAAGCAGTCATATCAAAGTGCTAGATTATTGATGGGTGAACCAGACGGAACAGATTTTACATATTCAAATATCTTGTTAATGCTTGGGCATGTAGAAACTTTTAGCGGTAATTATAGAGAAGCAAGAAAATTATATGATGAAAGCCTTGAAGTTTTAGATTTCAGACAAAAACCAACCATCTTCCAATATCCTGTATTTACCTATTTTTATGAAAGAGATTATGAACAAGCAATAATTGCTTTTACAAGAATGCGTAGTGAAATTAACAGCTCAAATCAAGATCAGGAGTGGAAAACTGCTAACATCACACTTATGGAAGAGAACATTTTTATCTCGTATTTGCACAATCAGGATGAACAAGGAGCAAATAAATCGTTGCAACAATTAGCTGGATTCAAAAGAAACGAGTTGAACTCATATTTAACTTCTGGAGCAAGCCGTGAACAACTTCTGGCGTTGAAGAACAAAAATGATATATATTTATTAGAACTCAGGATTTGGAAAGATATTCTTTTTGGCTCATCTAATATAGAGCCACAGCTCAATAGGTTCAAAGCATTACTTGAAAAAAATCTTAGTCAAGATCCTAATGCCTTAACTTTATATTACAAATATAGTGGCTATGCTGCACTGATGAGTGGGGATAATCAAGCAGCAATAAATCATTACTCTAAAATATCAAATATAGAAATGGACGATGATAATTATCATAGCTATTTTTATGCTTTAGCGCTAAGAGGAAGTGGGGATACGGAAAAAAGTTCGACTATTTTAAAAAGGGTGGCTGAAAATACATTTGCAACGCGCGGTGCCGCATTAGTTCAAATGCTTGCTAAACGCCAACTCTAAGTATCGATAAGAGTAAAAAATGATCTTCCAAAAAAAGAACTTAGCGTTACTAATTGTCTTTTTAACCTTTCATTCATTTTTAGATGCTCAAACATCTCAATCAATAAATGGATTATCTTCTAATTTTATTGAATCCGTTAAATCTGATGAATTTGGTATCATATGGATTGGAACAAATGAGGGTCTAAATGCTCTAATTGATGGCCGAGTTTATCAGTATCAATCAGATTTAAGTGATCCAGCCTCTCTACTAAATACTCAAATTAATGATATATATGTAACGGATAATAATACAGTCATTGCATTATCTAATGAAGGGCTAAATATTTTTCAAAGATCAAATAACTCATTTAAACAAATACGTACAGAAACAAGGCCAATATCTTTGTACGAAGACCCTTATTCAAATAATATATATATAGCTACAGAGAATAGCGGTTTAATTATCTTAAATAGTGAATTAGAGATAAATCAATCTTATAAATTTGATGTATTTGATCCTTCAACAATATCAACGAATAACTTGACATCGCTATTAGACAATAATGGAATCTATTTCGAACAGAACAAGATATGGGTTGCAACAGATCGAGGTTTAAATATTATAAATCGCGAAGACAGTAGTGTTAGTAGACGGTTAGAAAACACTAACGGAAGTTTATCTTCAAATGTCATAAATGGATTTTCGAGTATTAACATCAATAGCTCTATGATTGAACCTAGAACAGATTATTTGCTAATAGGGACAGACAGAGGGTTAAATATTTATGACAGAGAGAGTAGTAACCTTATCAACCAGAAGCAATTTGTAAATACTGATGTAAAAAATATAATAAAGATTAATTCAAAACTATTTGCGTTGTTGGTTAACTCAAAACTAACACTTTTAGAGTATGACTCGATAAATCAAAAGTTTGAATCAAAAATAATCGCAAACGAAAAAGATAATTCTACTTTTGAAAGCATATACCAACATGAAAATTATCTAGTAGCAAAAGGTGAAGATTACCTATATATCTTTGATGAAGATTTTAGAATTATTTTTGAAGAAAAAACAGAATATCCCATAACTGAAGTCAACATTAAAGAAAATTTTTTGTGGGTTGGTACTCAAAATGGTTTAACAAAATATAATCTAAAGGGATCTTTAATTAAAAGATTAGGAGATGGTACTGATTATTATTCTCGTAATGAGTATTACGAAATTCAGTTAAAAGATAACATGTTCCTTGTAAATGATATTTTAAATGAAAATACTTATGAAATTGAAATATCAGAAGATTTTGTAAATGATAAAAACAAAAAAATTATCCTAAAAAACAACTATTTGCTAGCATTAGGCAATAGCACACTTCATTTTTATGATTTAGATTTTAGCTTCTTTGCTTTACAATTTAGTTACAATTTTGAGTTAGAATTAGGGAGTGAAGTTAACAATATTGGGCTTAATGAAGAATCTTTTTATGTAACTACTAATAACGCAACCATTGAATTTGAATCAGATTTAAATAATTTTTCAGATTTCACATTTATTCTTCCAAAAAACGAGTACATCTATGATGAATTAATAAGTCCAAATGTACCACCAAAGTTTACCGATATTGAAAGAGTTGATAACAGTTTGTGGATTTCAAGCGATATCAAGACTCTTTCCATTCACCATATAGAAAATTTAGACGACACTTTAAATTTCGACTTCACAGATAAAGGAACTAACGTTCTAAGTATATTAAATAGAATCGATAATCTCTATTATGATGAAGAAAATAACACAATGTACGGTGGAACCAGTGGAAGAGGGTTATATTCATTTGATTTAGAATTAAAAACTATAAATAGAATTACAAAAGAAGACGGGTTATTATCCAATAATATATCTGATATTCACTATCAAGATGGTATTCTATTTATTCAAAGTGGGCAAGGTTTAAATTTAATTAAGGATGGAAAAATCCGCTCAATTACGGAAGAAGACGGACTTTTTATGACATCTTTCAATAAAAAGTCTATTCACCAAATTGATAGCACAAATATTGTACTAAGTGGAACAGATGGTCTTTATCAATTTAATTATGGAGATTTGTATGAAATTGATGCTTCAAATGAAATAAAATTATTCAAAGTTATAGGCTATGATAAATTCAACAATCCTTATCCTATTCAATTTATTGATAACAAAATACAGATAGACTATCAAATAACATCACTGTTGTTTGACGTTTATATTGGTAACCACTACAAATCAGACAATAATAGGTTCTATTACAGTATTAATGATGATCCTTATAATGCAAACATTAATGGAAGCCAAATTGTTATCTCCTCACTTCCATATTATGGATCAGAATTAAGTATATACCTTGTTGATGCAAATGGAAATCGATCTCTTAATGAAATAGAGATAGCTATAACCAACAAACCTCCCTTTTGGTTTAGTTACCAAGCATTACTTCTTTATATTATTGCTATAATCGGTATTTATTGGTTAATCCAGAAAAGGCGAGTTGAAAAAGCAAAAGATGAGTTTGAAAAAGAAAGACGTGAAAAGGAATTAAACGAAGCCAGAGATTTACAACAAAGCTTACTACCTAAAATAACACCAGCAACAAATATTTTCGATATTAGCACATATCTACAATCTGCTAATGAAATGGGTGGTGATTATTTCGATTTCATTGAGTTTGAAGACAAACTTTATAGTATATGTGGTGATGCAACAGGCCATGGGGTAACTTCAGGAATTATGGTTTCCGTTACTAAGGCAGGTTTAAATGGTGTTGAATTAAATTCTCCATCCACCATGCTAAGTAAATTAAATACCATTGTTAAAAAAGTGAATTTTGGTAGAATTCGTATGAGTTTATCAGTAGTTAAACTTGAAGAGAATTCAATAGAAATAAGTTCAGCTGCAATGCCACCTTATTTTATATACAGTGCAAAGAACAACAAGCTAAACGAGGTGTTAATTCCTAACTTGCCTTTGGGTGGATTAAGTCGAACCCAATATGAGTCTAAAAAACATAATTTTGAAGTTGGTGATATTCTAGTAATGATGTCAGACGGTTTACCAGAATTACCTAATGAATCAAATGAGTTGTTAGACTATGAAGCTATATATAATGAAATATTTGATAATATTGATAAAAGTGCTAAACAAATTTCAAATGCACTATTAGGATTAGGTAAAAAATGGCGTTCTCATCTGGATGACTTACCAGATGATATAACATTAGTTGTTATAAAGAAAATTGCTTAAATCGAGGAATGAGTAAATTTCCTGACGGGTATTGCATTATGTTTACCTTTTACATTGATCAAAATACTTTCACTAAATAGACTCTGATCTGAAATATTATTATAAACATCCTCTGATATTACAATCTCATTTGGACTAGCATTTGAGCAGAATCTAGCTGCTTGATTAACATTATCTCCTATAACAGTGTAGTTCATCTGTTTATCTGATCCTATATTTCCAGCAACTACTTCACCATAGTGAATGCCTACACCTATCTTCAATTTATGATTGTGTGATTTTTCTAGTTTTTCATTGAATTTGTCGAGTCTTTTAAACATAGTAATTGCACAATCGACAGCATTTTGACAATCATACTCAGTATTATTTGGGACGCCAAACAAAACCATTAATTCATCACCAATAATTTTATCTAAGGTGCCATTGTATTCATATACAATGTCAATCATTTCGGTAAAATATTGATTTAATATTGAGACTAATTCTGATGCTGATGTTTTTTCTGAAAAAGCCGTAAAACCTCTAATATCAGCAAATAATACACAAGCATCTGATAAGGTACCGCCTAAATCACTTTTCGAATTATCATCCAAGATTTCATCTACAATATTCCCAGAAACATATTTTTTAAAAGTCGTCTTAACTTTTTGCATATCTGAAATATCATCAAATGACAATATATATCCAGATCTGTCTTTGTTTTTATCGTAAACAGGTGTTATTGTAGTATCCAAGGTATGAATAGTGCCATTCATACTTTTAAAAGGTATATTTTTGACTACTTGTGCCTGATTGTCAGTTCCAGCTAACTCGTAATTACTAATTACTTCCAGAAATGACCCATTATCGGCGAAAATTATTCCATAATGTTGGTTCTGAATTAGATCTCGTTCTATTCCAATAATTTCAATTGCTTTCTTGTTTACGTATTCAATTTCGCCAAATTCAGTAAACTTTATGATTCCAGCTTCTATAGATGTCATTATATTGTCAATCAGACTATTTGTTGATTGAAGATCATCAATAAGCTTGAGATTATTGATTGTTAAACTAATCTCTTTAGTCAGACTATCAAAAAGATTGGCATCTAAATCTGAAAAGTGTATAAACCCCTTTCTACTTTCTTTATCAGCTAAAATTATACAGCCAAGCAAGTTACCTCTGAAATAAATTGGGCTACAAATTGAATTGTGCTCAACAAATTTGACTAAATTAAATTTATCAGATTCTACAAGAAACGTTTTCTTTGTATTTTTCAGTTCAGCGAGTAGACCTTTATTATCTGTCAACATTCGTCTAGGCATATCCTCTTCCCGTATTTCAAAAGTAGCCCGAACTTCATAAATATTAGTGTTCGTATCTCTAAGGATGAACATACCTTTTGACGCTGCATAAAGCGAGACTAAATGTATCAGTATATATTCTAAAGTTTCGTTAGATAAATTATCGCAAAAACTCAGCATATTTGTGAGTTGGACTATTGATTCGAACTCTAAATCTTTAATATTAGCTCTTGACTCAATACTCTTTATTTTTTTCGTGAAAAATTTTTTTGTGATAAAGCTTGATAGCTGAATACCGAGACTATTGATAATATTTGGTTTAATATTGGATTTTCGACCCAACACAATACCAATTATTTCATCATTACAAAAGATAGGAACATTGATCGTATTGTTTTTTTCATTAATGAAATAAAGATTTTCTGTATCTAAAGACTTATTTGAGTCTAATTTATCTTTGAGAAAAGCTAGCGACTCTTCATAATAAGGTATTTGTCTACCCTCATGTAGATATTTTGCCCCACCGATACTTTTAAGTAATTCTTTTTGCTCGTGAAAAGAACAATCAATATCTAAGTCAGAGTATTTGCTATTATAATCTGAAATTATTTTTGATACCAAAAGTAAACCCTACCCTAAATAATATTACTGCGCAAATGCTTCATCTAATGTAGCAAAGGTATTACAATACTTTGTAAGACCCATTATAGAAAATGTTTTTTCAATTATGGGGGCCATATGGCATAAAGATAAAGTTCCATCTTTATCTTGAAGAATCTCGATAACCTCAATAAGGATGGAAGCGCCAATACTATTGACAATTTTTGATTGCTCGAGATCTAAAATGAAATGGAACTTATCTTCTTGAACTTTTTCTTCTACTACTGATATCACGAGTTCACCAAGATCTTTATTGAAATAGCCTTCAGTTTTGACTATTACATACTTATTTTGTTCTTCGGTACTAATTATTTTGCTCATTTTTCTTTTTCTTAGTCATTGTCAGTGTGGTTCCATCATTACTTGATTCATAATCGACTGAATCCATCAATTCCTTAATAAGCATTACACCCCATCCTCTCTTTCTTTCTTGTTTCTTTAATTTTGAGTCAATATCTGGTATTTGTATGCCCTTACTATCAAACCCTTTACCTTGATCTATAACCTTTATTGTTAGTTCATCATCCGAAATTGTGAAGTTTATAAAGATATCTTTTTGTGACTCAGAATGTTCAAAAGCGTTGATTGTTGCTTCAATCAATGCCATTGATATTTCACCCGATTCTTCTTCACTCAATTGCATGTATTTTGCTATCACATCAGCTGTATTGGTTGCTACTAATTCCATATCTTTAAGTATGGGTATACGTAGTTCAACTGATGGCTTGGTTTCATTTGACATATCTAGCCTTATAGAATTTTATTATAAATCTGCGAAACTTATTTCTAATAATAGCGTAATGCGTTCTAAGTATCAACAGAATATTTAATTAATAATAACATAATCATGCTTAATCAACTTTTAAAAATCACTTTATTAATAACCATATTACCAACAAGTATGCTTCATTTAAAAGCTCAAACAAGTTTGATTGAAGAAATTAATTTAACAGAAAAACATGACGGAATTATTATACCATTCAAAAAGTTTGAACTGGACAATGGGCTCACTGTTATTGTTCATGAGGATGATTCAGATCCTTTGGTTCATGTCGACATAACTTATCATGTAGGATCAGCAAGAGAAGAACTGTATAAGTCTGGATTTGCTCACTTTTTTGAGCATATGATGTTTCAAGGTTCTGAAAATGTAGCCGATGAAGAACACTTTAAAATCATTAGTGATGCGGGAGGAACCTTAAACGGATCCACCAACCGAGATCGAACTAATTACTATCAAACCGTGCCTAGTAACCAACTAGAAGTGGTACTTTGGTTAGAGGCTGATCGAATGGGATTTTTCTTAGATGCAGTAACCCAGAAGAAGTTTGAGATTCAGCGAGAAACCGTAAAAAATGAAAAAGGTCAAAACTACGACAACGCTGCATATGGCCGATGGAGTGAACTCACCGCTGAAACCTTGTACCCCTTTGGCCATCCTTATTCTTGGCTTACTATTGGGAAATTGGAAGATCTTGACCGGGTCGATGTGGACGATCTAAAAAAATTCTTTATGCGGTGGTATGGTCCAAATAACGCCACCCTTACCATTGGCGGGAATGTGATAGCGGAGCAAGTCATTCCTATGGTTGAAAAATATTTTGGCGTCATCCCAAGAGGGCCTGAAGTTGAGAATATGACTTTGGAGTCTGTTCAGCTCGACGCAGACCGCTATGTTTCTTATGTAGATAACAATATCCGGTTTCCAGCACTTTTAGCAACCTACCCAACGGTACCCCGCTTCCATCCAGATGAAGCACCTCTTGATTTCTTAGCCCAAATTCTTGGCACTGGTAGAAGTTCCTACTTGTTTAAAAAATTTATCCTCACCCAAAAAGCCATTCAAGCCTCTGTATTTCATCCAGTAAGTGAATTAGCTGGTGAGTTTACTATGTTTGTACTGCCATTTCCAGGCCAAACTCTAGCCGATTTTGAGCAAGAAATGAGAGTCATTTTAGATGAATTTGCAACGGAAGGAGTAAGTGATAATGACTTAACAAAGATTAAAGCTAGCTTCGAATCTAGCTTTATTAATGGCCTAACTTCTGTTAGCGGTAAAGTTTCTCAATTAGCTGATTATCAGACTATTGCTGGCAATGCTAATTATATAGAAGAGGACTTAAGCCGTTATTTGGCTGTGACCAAAGAAGATATCATGCGGGTTTTTAACGAATACATTTATAACAAACCTGGTGTCTTACTTAGTGTGCTACCTAATGATGGAGGGGCAACTGCGCCCGCAGCCCCCGACAACTATGTTGCACAAAAAGATGGAGACAACCCATTTCCTACCACAGATTATACCGGCCTATCCTACTCACGTCCAGAAGGAGATAGCTTTGATCGTAGCGTAAAACCGACACCTGGCACCGCTCCTTTAGTACAGGTACCAGATTATTGGAGAGCTAGCTTTGAGAACGGAATTCAACTTATTGGGACCGAATCAAACGAAGTACCCACCGTTAATGTACAATTATACATTAAAGGTGGACATGAATTGGATGCAAACGACCCACAAAAAGCTGGTCTTGCATCCTTAACTGCTGCGTTGATGAATGAAAGTACCCAAAATTACAGTTCGGAGGAGATTTCCGAAGAATTGCGCCTTGTGGCCAGTTCCATTTCTGTATCAGGTGGCAGAAGTGAAACAGTAATCGGGGTAAGTACTCTAAGCAAGAATTTGATCCGAACTATGGAACTTTTGGAAGAAATACTCTACCGACCAGCCTTTACAGAGGACGACTTTAATCGGGTTAAGCAACAGCAACTAGAAAGCATTCGTGCTTCATATCAGAATCCTGCTGCCGTAGCCAGCCAAATCTACAGCCGCTTACTTTATGGAGATGAACATATTTACTCGGTCCCAACCTCTGGTCTCGAGGAAACAGTGAGTCGAATTACCGTTGAAGATGTTCGAGCCTTCTATGAATCCTACATGTCTCCAGAAATTTCAGAAGTAGTGGTGGTTGGTGATATTTCAGAAGAAGAAGCACTCTCTAGCCTAGCTTTCTTAAACAATTGGGAAAGCAAAAATGTAGAGATACCTGACTTACCCGAGCCAAAGCCCGGAGACTATACAAAAGTGTATCTTATGGACAAAGTGGGTGCCCCACAATCTGAAATACGCATTGGTTACCTTTCTGATATGACCTACGATGCCACCGGTGAGTACTTCAAGACCAGCTTAATGAACTATAGCTTAGGGGGGGCATTTAATAGCCGAATTAATCTAAACCTACGGGAAGACAAAGGTTGGACGTATGGCGCTCGCTCTGGGTTTAGTGGAAATGATCGAGGGAGTCAATTTACGGCCTCGGCAGGTATCAAAGCCAGTGCTACTGATAGTGCTGTAGTAGAGTTTATAAAAGAAATCAAAGGCTTCCAAGAAAATGGGATTACCAATGATGAACTCAATTTTATGAGAAACTCTATTGGCCAGCGAGATGCACGTCGTTATGAAACACCCTTTCAAAAAGCCGGCTTCTTGGGTAACATCATCCGATATAATTTAGACGGCTCCTATGTAGACAAACAAGCTGAAATCATTCAGAGTATTACGCGAGAGGAAATCAATACGCTAGCCAGAAAGTACCTAAATACTGATAACGCATACATTTTGGTGGTAGGTGATGGAGCGAGTAATCGCGATAAACTAAAAGCCCTAGGTTATGAGGTTGTGGATGTAACCGAGAAGGGAGATATCATAGAGCCTGTTCAAGAAGGGAACGAATAAGTGATTATTTAGCTAGACATTGGCTATTTATTGGCCTTGTAGCAAGAAAGATCATACTCTACTTCATTTATCATACCCATCCACATTAACGTGTGCGATGGGTATGTTTTTTTAGAATCCTTTGATTTTCCTGTTTAACCAATAAAGAGTCTCTGTAACTCCAAATCTTTTTTCTCGCTACCGATGCCGCACCTGCAACATCTACTATTGGGTCGGGATACTCGATACCATTCCCAGATGGCAGACATGCCTTTTCAATAGGTGTTATAGACCATGGTTCGTGTATATAAGCCGTGGGGTACTGCTCCAACTCAGGAACCCATTGCCGAATAAACTCCCCATCCGGATCATGATCCTTGGACTGTTTCACTGGATTGTACATTCGAATCGTGTTCACACCCGTAGTACCGGCTTGCATTTGAAATTGAGGATAATGGATACCGGGTTCATAGTCCAAAAATAGCCTTGCCAAATGATATACCCCAAGTCTCCAATCACAATCCAAATGATGACACAAAAAAGATACCAACATAGCTCTCATGCGGAAATTAATCCATCCCGTTGCCTCCAAACACCGCATGCATGCATCAACCAGTGGTACACCAGTAGAGCCTTGCTTCCATGCCTCCAAAAAATCCGGACGATTGGAGTATGACATTAGTTCATACCCCCGATTTACGCATTGAAGTTCATACTCCGGTTCCATTTCGAACTTTTGAATAAAATGAGCATTCCACCTAAGGCGCGTTAAAAACGAAGCATATGCGCGTGGCGCTTCCGCCTTAGCAGAATGATTATTTACAAAACCATACACCTGTCTAATACTAACATTCCCCCAAGCTATATATGGAGAAATTCGACTGCAGCTCTCCCTAGATAAAAGTGGCTTTGAGATGTGCCGCTGGTAGTTCCGCCCTCGAGCTCCCATAAAAGTCTCTAAACATTTCCATGCTTGGCTTTCTCCCGCTGGTTGATGCATTCCCGGGTAACGCTCTAATTCAGCCCTTAACTCCGCAGGCAGTGGAAAAGGATGCCGATTTGAAATACCCTTAAAAAAAGCATGTATATGTTCACTTGGCGCTGTATAAGCTGGGTAAAACAAAGGTCGATTCATGCAATCCAACCATGCCTTACTCCATCCATCCCGACTATCTAATCCACGAATAACCCCATCTCGTTGACATTGCTTCCAATCTATGCCCTTGCCAACGAAAAAATTAGCCATTCGTTGGTCTCTTTTCCAGGTTCTAATTGTACCAGATTCTTGATAAGAAAACACTCTTTTGACAGAAAATTTTTCAGCAAAAAATTCAAAAATTTTACTACTATTCCCCCAACAATATATTATTTCTCTACCAACTGCTTCTAATTGTTTATTCACGTCCATTAAGGAGTGAAAAACAAACTGTTGATGCCGTAAAGACGAATCGGGGCCTGCTAATTCATCCGGATCAAATACATAGAGTGGGATATAATCTTCATCGGCTTGCTCTGCTAGATAAAATCCTTCATGGTCAGCTAAACGAATGTCTCTCTTCAACCAAACTATGTTTATTGCTGGCTTAGATAGTTTATCTAGGGTAGCTTCACTCATCTACTTCCCTATACAAAACCTGGAAAATATAGAATCCAAAATATCTTCATTGGTAATTTCCCCTGTTATGGTTCCCAGGCTCTGCAAGGCTGCACGTAGGTCAATCGCTAGAAAATCACCCGTTAGTCCACTCAGTAATCCGTTGAGAGCGGCCTCAACATGATTCAATGTTTTTTCAAGGGCATCTCTGTGTCGAGAAGAAGTAACCAGCAGAGAATCTCCATCGAAATGGGCCTGACTCATTGCGACCTTTTTAATGCGATCCTTTAGTTCCTGTAAACCCTCGCCAGTTGCCGCAGATATATGCAGATCTTCAATACTACTCCAATCGCTTTTCTCACTGATAGCGTGATCGTCATACACCTGCTGTTCCGTCTTGGTTAAACGGTCATATTGGGTTCCGATACAGAGAAATGGGGTATCCATTGCTGATGCTTGCAAATATTCCATCTCATTCATTTCCTCTTTGGTAAATAGTTCATTCAAATCCCTCAAGTAAACTATTACATCCGCTTCTTTTACGGCTGCTTGGCTACGCCGGACTCCTTCGGCCTCGACACGATCCTCTGTTTCACGTAATCCTGCTGTATCAATAAGCCTAAATAACAACCCTCCATGATTCCATTCTACATCAACAGTGTCTCTTGTGGTCCCAGCTATATCGGTAACAATCGCTCGATCAGTCCCTACCAAAGCATTTAAAAGTGTTGATTTACCTGCATTGGGGCGACCAACGAGCACTGTTTTTATACCGTCTTTCACCAACCTACCAGCCTCATAGCTTTCTAATAACCTATGAATGGCCTTCTTAACATCTTCTAACAGCTGTTGCAACTGTTCCTTATTAGCAAACTCAACATCCTCCTCTATAAAATCCAATTCTAATTCAATCATCGCGGTCGCATCAATAATTTGTTGCCTAAATTCTTTTACATAGGCTCCCAAACTACCAGATAACTGCTGATTCGCGGCGTCAACTGCTTTCGCACTACGAGCATGAATTAGGTCAGCTACAGCCTCAGCTTGTTCTAAGCCTAGTTTGCCATTTAAAAAAGCACGTTGAGTAAACTCTCCGGCTTCCGCGGCCCTAATGCCTGTTGCCAACAAAGTTTCATACACACGCTGGGTCACCAAAATACCGCCATGACAAGAAATTTCTACCGTTTCCTCTCCTGTGTAACTTCTAGGTGAATGAAATAAGCTCACCAAAACCTCATCTACCAAGCGGTCTTGTTCATCTACAAGGCGCCCAAAATGAATGGTATGCGATGCGGCCTTATTTAAATCTTTTCCCTTAAACCGTTCCTGCACCTTCGCAATAGCCCCCCTCCCCGAAACTCTAATCACCGCAATCCCGCCTTCCCCTATGGGGGTGGCAATGGCAGCAATGGGTTCTTTATCTGTACTATTTGAAGACTCTGTCACGTGATTTTATTTGTTTTATCTGGATGATTATTAGTACAATAATCTACGTACACTTTTTAACCAAACTCAACTGTTATGCATTCCTATATACTCGCACTAGACCAGGGCACTACAAGTTCTCGCGCTATACTTTTTGACAAAAAAGGGGGTATTGTGGCAATGGCGCAAAAAGAATTTACCCAAATTTTTCCTCAATCCGGATGGGTAGAACACGATGCAAACGAGATTTGGTCAAGTCAAGTCAGTGTTGCAACAGAAGTGATGAGTGCCGCTCACATCAAAGGAAACCAGATTGCTGCAATCGGAATTACCAATCAACGAGAAACGACGGTTGTCTGGGATAAAAGAACGGGGCAGCCTATTTACCATGCCATAGTCTGGCAAGATCGAAGAACATCGGAGCGATGCAATCAACTAAAAGAACAAGGACGACTCCAAGAGATTCAATCTAAAACAGGCCTGGTCATAGATGCCTATTTCTCCGCTACAAAAGTGGAGTGGATTTTAAAGCAGGTGCCTGGAGCACAAAAACTCGCCGAAGAGGGGCATCTAGCATTTGGCACCGTTGATAGTTGGCTTATTTGGAAATTTTCTGAAGGGCAATCCCATGTAACCGATGTAACCAATGCCTCTCGAACTATGCTCTATAACATCCGCGACCAAAAATGGGACGAAGAGTTATTAAACCTGTTTAGTATTCCTTCACCGATGCTGCCAAGAGTAATGGAATCAAGCGATGACTTTGGTAGTACAAGTGAGCAATTTTTTGGGCATCGTATTCCAATTACAGGAGTTGCGGGCGATCAGCAAGCTGCTCTTTTCGGGCAGATGTGTACCGAGGTAGGAATGGTTAAAAATACCTACGGAACCGGATGCTTCATGCTCATGAACATTGGTCCTAAATTTGTACACTCCAAACACAACCTCTTAACCACAATTGCATGGAAAATTAATGGTACGCTGCATTATGCCTTAGAAGGCAGTGTATTTATTGCAGGCGCGGTGGTTCAATGGCTCCGTGATGGCATGGAAATAATTCGTCATTCATCCGAAATAGAAGACTTGGCTAAACAATCCACCCATACCGATGGAGTATACTTTGTTCCAGCATTTGCAGGGTTGGGTGCACCTTATTGGAACCAAGAAGCTAGAGGTATGCTGGTTGGTTTATCTCGTGGAACAACTAAATCTCACATAGCACGTGCCGCCCTCGAATCAATGGCCTATCAAAGTTATGATGTACTAAAGGCTATGGAGGCTGACTCAGGAATATCTATTAAAGAACTCCGGGTAGATGGGGGAGCAACTACGAATAATCTATTGATGCAGTTTCAAGCCGACCTATTGGGTGCCAATGTGATTCGCCCAAAACATATCGAAACCACGGCACTAGGCGCCGCCTACTTAGCAGGTTTAAGGGTTGGATATTGGGAAAATATTGAAGAGATTCAGTCAATCTGGACAATCGATCATCGCTTTAAAACTGGGGCAAATGGCGCTCACGTAACGGAAGCGATTGACGGTTGGAACAAGGCTATCCATGCTGTGCAAGCGTGGACGACATACTTATAATTATTAACCCTATAATTGTCTATAATGAACCCTTTAGCTGCGGAGTTTATCGCCACTTTTTTATTACTACTCTTAGGTAATGGAGTAGTTGCAAATGTTGTATTGCCCAAAACAAAAGGACATGATTCAGGGTGGTTAGTCATAACTACTGGTTGGGGATTGGCCGTTTTTACCGGGGTTGTGGTTGCCGCCCCTTATTCAGGAGCTCATCTAAATCCGGCAGTGACCCTAGGCTTAGCCATAGCAGGAGAATTCTCTTGGGCAGAGGTTCCAGGCTATATAATTGTTCAAATTCTTGGAGCCTTTTTAGGTGGAAGTGTTGTATGGCTTATGCATAAAGACCACTACAAAGAAACTCAAGATACCTCTGTTATTCTCTCTACCTTCAGCACCATACCAGCCATTAGATCACCTTTTAGCAATCTATTCTCCGAGATAGTTGGTACCTTTGTGTTAGTGTTTGTTGTGTTTTTTATTAGCGATGGCCAATTACTAGGTGACTCAAATACCCCTATTGGATTAGGATCGGTAGGTGCCTTACCCGTTGCTTTTCTTGTTTGGTGTATTGGCTTGGGCTTAGGTGGGACCACCGGTTATGCCATAAATCCTGCAAGAGACTTTGGTCCACGCTTAGCGCACACAATCCTGCCCATCTCAAACAAAGGAACCAGTGATTGGAAGTACGGATGGATTCCCACCCTAGGTCCTTTGGTTGGTGGTACCCTAGCGGCTATAGTATATCTAATCATTTAATCGGCTTCTATGTGAACTCGTAACTAGCCATTATGAGGTGGTTTGATTAGGTTCAGGATGGATTAATTAGTCAATATCTCCCATCAGTTTTTTCACTGATGGCGCTGCCAATATAGCAATTACTCCACCCCCACCAACAAATAGTGCTACTGCTTGGAATAGACTAGCAGGGGCAAGATTTTCTAACTGTCCCGCTACCAAACCAGCAATTAAGTTTCCAAGTGCCGCTGCCACAAACCATATACCCATCATCTGACTTACACGACTTTTAGGAGAAAGCTTAGTCATCGAAGATAGTCCAACAGGTGATAGACAAAGTTCACCAACCGTATGTAAAAAATACATCACTATAAGCCACGCTGGTGAAACCAAATTGGTGCTGGAGGCATTGGCAGATCCCCATGCAAGCACAAAGAAACCTGCAGATAGTCCTAGAAGACCTAAAGCAAATTTCATAGGTATAGACGGATTGGCATTTTTACTAGCTAACCATGTCCACATAAAACCAAAGATAGGGGCAAATATCACAATGAATGACGGGTTAATTAGCTGCAGCGTACTGGCAGGGATTTCCCAACCTTTACCCACTTGGCTCAGCATCCAATAAACTAACCCTAGCAGGCCTACACTGGTAAACACGACAGCAATTTTAGCTACCGACCAAATATCCTCACGAGTCCATGTTTTATACGTATAATAACCAAGTGGAATAGCTAACAATGCCGTTAACATAAGAGCACCAATACCCCCCAAGAATACACTAGGCCCTGCAGAACGATTCACTAGTTCGGCCGTAAAAATATTCAACGAAGAACCGGCTTGTTCAAAACCACTCCAAAAAATCGCCGCTAAAATGAACAACCAAAAAATGACACCTAGGCGCTTTTTTTCCTCTCCTGTGTGCCCACCAAAAAATATGATATACCCAAAAAACGCGACCGTAATTACCACGGCAACCAGACCTAAATTACCTGCTAATGATTCCAAAGCAAGTTCAATAGCACCAGAGCTAACTAAGAAGCCTAGTAATACTATAAGTGCACCAATGATGGAAACCACTGTGTAAAAGATTTTGCTCCGCTTGGCAAGAGTATCAGGATCTACATCTACCTTAAGATCCCCCGCTGTTCCTAAATATTTTCCGCCAATCTGATAAGAAATCAAACCTAATACCATACCAAAACCAGCCAATGTAAACCCGTAATGCCAATTATACCCTTCCCCTAGAAGGCCACATAATAATGGACCTAATATGGCACCAAAATTAATCCCCATATAAAATATTGAAAAACCTGCATCACGCTTTGCGCCGCCCTCGGGATATAAATCGCCCACCATTGAACTTACATTTGGTTTTAGCAATCCCGTGCCAATAACTATAAGTGCTAATCCAATAAAGAAAAAAGTTGTTGTTGGGACTGCCATACTAAAGTGCCCCATGGCAATGATAATACCACCTATAAATACCGCTTTTCGTTGCCCCCAAATATTATCAGCAATCCAACCCCCAGGAAGTGATAACATATAAACAAAAAAGGTATAAAGACCATAAATAGCGGTGGCCTCACCTACCGATAAACCCAAGCCAGGATTATTACCAATGGCCTCTGCTGTCATAAAAAGTACCAGTAAAGCGCGCATACCATAATAGCTGAAACGCTCCCACAATTCGGTAAAAAAGAGGGTAGACAAGCCCCTTGGATGCCCAAAAAAGTCGTTTTGCTGGGCCTCTAAGGGGCCCGTTGAGGTGGTACTCATACTCATAATGTCAAAATTAGGTTAGTCTTATTTATGAAAATATAGCAATAGCTTAGATTATAGCTAAACCTAACTTCGACCGCAAGCCCAATGCAACCTTTGGGGAAGTAAATCGTTAATGTAGGGAAGGCCCACAAACCCTGTTCATATGGAATTACTCTTACTCATCCTTGGCGCGTTATTAATCCTTTTCGGATTTATTGGATCTTTTTTACCAGTAGTACCTGGTTTACCGATCAGTTTATTGGGAATTTTAATTATGCAGTGGACCATTACGCCCTTTTCTTCTGCATTTATTTGGGGATGGGCCATAGCTATTGTGTTATTCTCCGTGCTCGACAATTTTATACCTGCTTGGACCAGCCAAAAAACCGGGGGAACTCGCTATGGCTTTTGGGGTAGTCTTATCGGTATGCTAGTCGGTATTGGCTTCCCTCCAATAGGCTTTATAATCGGTCCGCTCACAGGTGCATTTCTGGGTGAAATGATGGGTGGTCAAGGTCAAGAGCAAGCCCTTAAGGCGGCTTGGGGTTCATTTTTGGGATTTATGGCAGCTACCGGTATTAAAGTGATGGCGGCCTTAATCCTTTGCTGGTATTATGGAACCGAACTTATCAGATGGGTGGTTGGTGCGTTTTAAGTACTCCGAGAACTAAGTGAGGCCGCATGATACGCAGCACCTACAATACTGGCATTGTTTTGAAATTCCGCCGCTTTTAACCTTGTGCTAATTTTCATGTAGGGGAAGGTTTTATCGGCTTTTTTACTAAGCTGACCTCCGATGATAAAAAGTTCGGGGTGAAATAGCTTTTCGTAATATTGTAAGGCAAACTGAAGTCGTTTTGCCCATGTTTTTCGCTGAATTCCCTCTTCCTTTCTTGCCCTATTCGATGCTCGTTCTTCTATGCTAATACCTTTTAATTCGATAAGACCCAGCTCTGTATTTGGCACGAGTATATTATCAACGAAAATTGATGACCCAATCCCTGTCCCTACTGTCAATACAATGACCGTTCCTCGGTAGCCTTTGCCAACTCCAAAGGTCATTTCGGCAATACCTGTAGCGTCGGTATCATTTATAAGGTGTACAGGACAACCAGTAATTTCACTAAACAAATGTTCTGCATCGGCATCGACCCAAGCCGTATCTATTCTAGAGGCTGATAACACTCGGCCTTTATGAATGGCGGCGGGAAATGCACAACCTATTGGGCCTTTCCAATCAAATTTTTTGACCAGTTTATGTACTTTGGAAATAATTTTATGAGGCCGGGTATCTTCTAATTTGTCGGTAGATTTTTTCCCTGATATAATCTCTCCCTTAACCGTATCTACAACAGCGCCTTTGATACCATAGCTGCCGATATCGATGCCTAGTACCTTCACTTTAGTTTATCTTATTGTTCGACAATGACCCATCCTTCTTGCTCGACTTTTTTCTTGGCAAATTTCCATTTCATACTTTCAGTAACACCCGTTGCCATATTCTGTATGGTAACAAGGTCATTCCTTCCAGGTTCAACGTCAACTTCAACGGGCTTTCGCTTAACATTTGGACCCATCGGAGGTTGGCCTTGTCCTGGACTGGGTGCAGCGGGTGCTTGAAGACCCATACCTGTTGAATCGGCATGTTGTGTTTGCATGCGTTGAGTATCGTATGATGACTTTTGCTGCTGAGCCTGCTGCAGGGTACTAGGCGATGCTTGCGCCTCTGGGACAGCTTTCCAAATCAATGAAATAACCTCTCGGTTAATCATTTCTATGAGCTGTTTAAACATCTCGAAGGCTTCTTTTTTGTATTCTAGTAAAGGGTCTTTTTGTGCAAAAGATCGTAGCCCAATACCTTCTTTTACCGAATCTAATTCCCGTAAATGCTGCATCCATTTGTCATCAATCACAGACAGTACAGCTGATCTTTCGAGGGCTCTAACTACTTCTTTACCCTCATTTTCAAGCGCCGCATCCACTCCAACCACAACGCGCATTCGCCGAGATCCGTCAGTAAAAACGACCTGTACTTTCTCCGGTCGTCGATCCGCCTGTGTTTCGCTTATCCGCTTCATTACCTCATATAGTGGTTTGCTGACCATGTCTTCTTTTCTTTTATAGACCTCTAGTGCACGACGAACAATCACATCAACCAGTTCATCTTCGCCCATGGATCTCCACTCATCTTCATCAAAGGGTACATCGACAGCAAGGTTTCTCAGGAGTGTTGAGTGGAGGCCTTGATAGTCACCCATGGCCACGTGTTCAGCTACCCATTCTTCAGTGAGTGATTCCAGCATGCCCAATAAATCGGTGCGTAATTGATCTCCCAAAAGGGCGTGCTTGCGACGAGCATATACCACCTTACGCTGATTATTGAGGACATCATCATATTCTAACTGTCGTTTACGTATGCTAAAGTTATTTTGCTCAACCTTGCCCTGAGCTCGCTCTAAGGACTTGGTGATCCAAGGGTGGGTGATAACTTCGCCCTCATCAAAACTTAGTTTATCCATGACTCCCGCTACACGGTCGCTCATAAACAACGCCATTAGCTTGTCTTCTAAGGAAACATAGAATTGAGAAAAACCCGGGTCTCCTTGACGTCCCGCTCGCCCACGTAGCTGCAAGTCAATACGCCTGGATTCATGGCGCTCGGTACCTAAAATGGCGAGGCCACCTTTTTCTTTTACTCCCGGTGCAAGCTTAATGTCGGTACCCCTACCTGCCATATTGGTCGCCACAGTTACTGCCCCAGGTTGCCCTGCCTGCTTTACGATGTCACTTTCTCGGGCATGCTGCTTAGCATTTAACACGTTGTGCGGAATACTCGCGTGCTTAAGCATTCGACTCATCGACTCCGACACATCTACACTGGTCGTGCCTACTAGCACAGGCTGTCCACTGGTATGAAATTCCTGAATCTTCTCTATAATGGCCTTGTACTTCTCACGCTTCGTTCTAAAAACCAAATCTTCGTGATCCTCTCTTGCAATAGGCCGGTTAGTCGGAATAACCATTACGTCTAATTCATATATCTCATTGAATTCTCCCTCCTCGGTTTCCGCTGTACCAGTCATCCCAGAAATTTTATGATACATTCGGAAATAATTTTGCAAGGTGATAGTGGCATAGGTTTGTGTTGACGCTTCTACCTTTACTTGCTCTTTGGCTTCGATGGCCTGATGCAATCCATCCGAATATCGGCGACCTGACAATACCCGACCGGTATGCTCATCTACAATTTGAACTTTACCATCCTGTACAATGTATTCTTCCTCACGTTCAAAATTGGTATACGCTTTTAACAACTGATTTACCGTGTGAATTCGGTCTCCCCGCTCAGCAAACAGCCGGTGAAGTTCCGAGAATTTCTGCTCACGCTCTTGGAGTAGTTGTGATTTCGTTTCTTCTAGCTTTTTATTCTTATACTCTTCGCTAAATTCATCCTTCGTTTCTATTTGATGAACACGCTCAGATTCAATGGCAGCAAATTCTGCTTCAATCTTAGATGTTTCTTCTCCCAAATCGGGTATGACAAAAAATTCAGCATCTTCTCCCTTTTTTGTAACGAACTCACGACCTTTATCGGTCATTTCAATCGAATTCATTTTCTGGTCAACGGCATAAAACAAATACTCATCCACAATAGGCATGTTTTTTGCGTTGTCTTGAAGATAAAATCCTTCGGTACGCTGAATGAGTTTTTGAATACTTGGCTCCTGTAGCATTTTCTTGAAGCGAGTATTTTTTGGGAATCCTCTCTGCACTCTAAATAAAGCAAGGCCTGCGTCATCTTCGTTGCCCTCATCCAGATGTTTTTGAGCTTCCTGAACCAGATTGGCTACCAACTTCTTCTGAGCCAACACCAGTGACTCTACTCGAGGCTTCATCTCTATATATTTATCGGACTTGTTGTCATTTGGAACGGGTCCTGAAATGATGAGTGGGGTTCTGGCTTCATCAATAAGAATAGAATCCACCTCATCAATAATGGTGTAATGATGATCTTTTTGAACCAGTTGATCCGGGTTAATGACCATGTTATCTCTAAGATAATCAAAGCCAAATTCATTGTTGGTGCCATAGGTTATATCTGCCCGATAAGCCTGTCTACGTTGCTCAGTGTTGGGTTCGTATCGATCAATACAATCAACTTTGAGACCATGAAAATTAAATATAGGCTCGTTCCATTCAGCATCTCGCTTTGCCAGGTAATTGTTCACGGTGATTACATGCACACCCTTGCCTGCTAAGGCATTCAAATAGGCTGGAAATATAGACACCAAGGTTTTTCCTTCACCTGTTTTCATCTCTGCTACTTTACCTTGATGAAGTGCAATTGCGCCAACTAGTTGTACATCGTAGGGAATCATGTTCCATTCAATAGCGTCGCCTGCAACTTTCCACGATTTACCCACAAATCGCCGGCAAGTATCCTTTAATACCGCATAGGCTTCGGTCATAATACGGTCTAGAGTTTGCTCTATAAGCTCTAACTCTCTGTTTTCTAACGCCTCAAGTTCATCCGTTAGTTGTCGATGATCTGCATCTTGTAGCTCTTCAATATGATCTAATTTACCCTTGAGTTCGGCAATTTCATTTCTTACTTCGTTGGTCGCTTCTGCAATGAGTTGCTTAAAAAGCTCTGTTTTAGCTTTTAGCTCCTCATCACTCAGCCCTTCCAAAACGGAACTATATGATTTAATCTCTTCAATGAGTGGTTGAATGGATTTAATATCTTTTTCGCTTTTTGAGCCAAAAATCTTGGTAATTAGCTTGCCTACCTTATCAATCATGGGTATGAAATAGTCTATTGAAACGTGTTAGAATGGCACGTAATTCAGTTTTCGTTAGTTAGTATAACTAAATTAATGCTACATCAAATGTAACCTTTCAAACGAGGCCGTTCAACACATGTTGCAGATAAGTTTAATTTCCTTGGATAATTGTTCGATTTATAGAAATTAATGCCTATATTTGAGGCTCTTTTGGATATTGAAAAACTATAAGAAACCTGATCCATGAAACGTACATACCAACCTAGTAATCGAAAGCGCAAGAATAAGCACGGTTTCCGTGACCGCATGTCTACCCATAGTGGAAGAAAAGTTATTGCTGGTCGACGAGCAAAAGGCCGTCATAAGCTAACGGTAAGTGATGAGCGAAAAGGAGCCAAATAATTTATTAGCTCCTCTCTCAACTGATGCACAAAGGCATCAGCTACTCAAGTTATCTATATTGAGAGGGAAATCTGCTTTTGAAAGACTCTTCAAGGTCTCCAACACTTTTCGCTCCGGCAGTATTTTATTTCGATACTGCCTTGTTCCTATAAATGAACACACTTTTACTCCTAAAAATAACCTCCAAACGGCTTTCATTGCTCCGAAACGTTTAGGTAATGCGGTTTTAAGAAATAGAACGAAACGTTTATTCAGGGAATCTTTTCGTACTTCTAACGCAGATTTGCATCATTTTTTGGAGAAAAACTCAATTTATTTGCATTTGGCACTCATTGCCCGTTATCCTAGTCCTAATTTTGAGTATGTAAAAAGTCATATGCGTATAGGACTGAATCATCTCATTGAGAATTTAGCCCATGATATTGATACATTTCAACACTCAGAGGAGTACAAGGAAGTACAACAGTCTCCAAAGAACCGGATTTGATATCTATCCCCCGAATACTAACCCAATAATATTTAGCTGTTTTGGATAAGAATACTGTAGTTGGATTTACCCTCATTTTTGTGCTCATGCTGGGCTGGTTTTATTTCACCTTACCCAGTGAAGAACAATTGGCCGAGCAACAACGTCAAAGAGCTATTAGAGACAGTTTAGCTCAGGTTGAATTAAACCAAAACATAGACCCTGACTTACAAATAGATAACAGAATTACACGTAATCTACAAAACCAACGTACTAGTACCGATGGACAGAGTACTATGTACTCTAGTCAGATTACCGATGGTGATGAATCCAGAATACAGAATGTTGGAATGTTTGGAGCTATGCAAGATTCTGTACAACGATTTACTACCATAGACACCCCACTGTATAAAGCTATTTTTACAAATAAGGGAGCGGGACCTGCGCAATTCACGTTAAAAGAACATATCAACTGGGCGGGTGCACCCGTACAAATGATCGGAGATACTTCTCTTGCTGCCTATAATTTAGGCTTTTTAAGTACGGAGAACTATAATGTTGAAACCCAGGAACTACTTTTCGAACCAGAAAATCTAGCTTCAAATATCCGTGTGTTGGCAGGTGAAAGCAGGAGTATTAGCTACCGATTAAATGTTGCCAATGGGGGTGCACTTCGTTACACCTATACTTTTTTTTCTGACAGCTATGAGATAGACTTAAGTATAGAATACATTGGTATTCAAGATTATATCTTAGGCCGATCCGTTGATTTTAGTTTTAATAGCCCATTAAATTTCACCGAACGTGATCGAGTGCAAGAGGCTCTCGCGACTTCTGCCTACTTATATGCAGGGGGAGAACTCGAAAGACTTAAAGTCGACAAGCCAGACGAAAACAACGGCTACAACGAATTAAACGTAAACGGCGCGGTGGAATGGGTAGCCACCAAAACAAAATTCTTTGCTCAACTTATACAACCGGTCCATAGTACTGAAGGAGCCTTACTTGCGGGTCAAATCAATGGTAAAGTGGATCAAGCAACTACCGACCACGCATATCAAGCCATGGTCAATTCTGACATACCTAGTAATGGAATCCAAGAATACCGACTCTACATTGGGCCAACTAAATATGCCGACATGAAAAGCTATAATGAGCATGCTTTTGATATGGTAGAAGTTGGTTATGGATGGCTAAGATGGTTTTCTGATCCATTTGTACGGTTTATTGTTATTCCATTCTTTAATGTAATGGGTGGGTTTATCTCCAACTACGGTGTATTAATCATTGTATTTGCGGTTGCTGTTAAACTTGTACTTTCTCCACTCACCTATAAAAGTTTTAAAAGTATGGCGGCCATGAAAGAACTACAGCCGCAGATGAAAGAACTACAAGAAAAATATAAAAATGACCCTCAGAAGCAGCAGAAAGCGACCATGGATTTGTATCGTAAAAATAAAGTGAATCCGTTAGGAGGGTGTTTGCCCATGTTACTTCAGTTTCCTATCCTAATCACTCTCTGGCAATTTTTCCAAAATTCTATTCTATTACGACAAGAATCTTTCCTTTGGGCAAATGACTTATCCGCACCAGATTTTATCATCAATTTACCCTTTGGAATCCCGTTTATAGGAGATCAAATTGGTGGGTTTGTACTATTGATGTCACTCTCCATGGGGTTACAAAGCCGACTTACCGGGGGGGCGAGTGGCGGTGGTGCCGCAAGCGGTGCTATGGCTCAGCAGATGAAAATAATGCAGTATCTACTCCCAATTATGATGCTGTTCATATTTAACCGTTTTGCTTCTGGATTGAGCCTTTACTATCTCATTTACAATGTGTTATCGATTGTTCAACAATACTACATCAATCGTAATACCCATAGAGCAGCACTGGTAAAGTCTTAAGTTTTTCTTTCTTTGGTCGATAAACTACAAGTGATTATATCGAAACTGTATAATGTTTTGTTTAGCATTATTCAGCTTTGGCTGTCGCAAAGCTTAAACCAAAAGAAAAAACAACATTGCCCTGCAGTATTCAAGGAACCTATATTTGTTAAGCTCTGCCTTATACCACTATCCAATTGTTCGTTATCGGTCCAATGAAATGGAGCTGTGGAATCCCATTCACAAGCAATGGTTTAAAAACAGGCCAGAAGAGCGTATTCGACTCCGAGTAGTTGAATACTTCCTACAAGAGTGTCAACTATCGCCCAACAAAATTGGTCCTGAATTTACTGTTGACCTAGCTAATCAAACGAAAGGTCGCATCGATCTTGTCTGTTTTGATGCTAACTATCAAGCTCATTGCCTTGTAGAATGTAAGCAGGTAAATATTCCTTTAAATGAACAGGTCGCGCAGCAGATTGCAAAATATCATCTGAGCCTTCCCAGTCCCTATTTACTTATCACCAATGGCAGGGTTGATGCCTGGTTTCAACGTACATCAAGGGGTATTGAATATCTTGAATATCTTCCGGATGAGTACAAATCGACCCGAGAGGTAGATCGTGACCTACCATATTGGATAGATCGTGGATTTGTATATCCGTACATGCCAGACTCGATGCATGAATTAGTGCGTAATATATGCTCCCGCTTGTATGTAGATTTGCAGTCTCCACCTATTTATTTGGATTTTGAGGATATTCCCAAGGAATTTATGCTAGAAAATTATTATCTCATTACTAGTTTTGGGGAAGATGAAACTCACACGCGGATTGCGTTTGCAATGAATGGCAAAGGAAATACTCAAAGCTTAGATGTGATTTTAAGCGAAAATGGAGTTAGTACCAAATTATTAAAGATTGATATACTGGCTTTATCTAATCATGAAAGCGCACATGCCGCCTTATATACGGAAATGGGGCAACAACAGGTAGATGTGTCATCTATGTCGCCACTGGATAACGAAGAATGGATGGATAAACTAAGCCTATTCTTAGCAAAGGCCTAAATCATTATCATACCCGAGATTAATGGAGAGAAGGCTGATTCCTTTGATCCCTAATCGAAAGAGTTTTATTCCATTGTTGCCAACCCATTATAGCTAACACAGTAAAAATAAAAAACTGCCCACTGGTCAATACCAACCCTTTATAATAATACAGTGGTATAGAAACTAGGTTGGTTACAATCCAAAACAACCAGTGTTCGACTTTTTTTTCAGCCATGAGCCACATTCCCACAATAGCCAACGATGTAGTTAAGGAATCCCAAAGCGGAATTTCACTATCAGTGAATCTTTGAAGAATAACAAAAAGTGCGAGCCAGGAAAGTAGAAACAAAACGATGGATAAGATCCATTCATTTCTACTACTACGAGTAATTTCTTTAACTGTGCTACTCCCTGAGGGCTGCAGCCACCTATACCAACCATATATACTCATAATAACATAGTATATATTGATGCCCATATCAGCGTAAATCCCAAATACGTAGGATAGATAAACATAGATACCGACACTCACCAATCCAATAGGATATACCCATATGCGCTCTTTGACCGAAAACCAGACACTGGCTAAGCCAGTGCCCACAGCTAAGCCCTCCAGGCTGAACAAATAATCTATCATACTTTTGTTTTTAATACGCCCGTCAAGTTCAGGGTATGTATGGGTATTAAATAGTTGATAAGAATTTCATCCTTATGAATGCCTAATAGCCCTGTTCCCCGAAAATCAACAACACATACCTTCTCTTCTCTTTGAACAATTTCACCAATCCCGTAAAATTCCGGGCTTGGGCCATAGTATACTAAATCACCCGGCATAAGTTCGTTCTTTGCGCGCCGATGGAAGGGCATAATTACCGGCAATAAATCTAATCGGTATGAAAGTCTTTTTTTACTATCCAGCGACATAGGTCTGTTTTTTTCGTACATGAATCGCTCGACTCTCCGGCCCATTATTCGAGCGTTCAATATCCACCACCCATGAAACGTCTGAGATGAATGATAGGGCTAGTTCAGGCCACTCTATAATGCAAATTCCCTCATTATAAAGATATTCTTCAAATCCAATTTCTTGAAGCTCGCTTGGCGATTTCAAACGATATAAGTCAAAATGATAAAGAGTTATTTGCCCCACATATTCATGCACCACCGCATAGGTTGGCGACTGTACTTGCTCTTGTTTGATATCGAAATAAACGGCCAATCCTTTTGTAAAATGAGTTTTACCTACTCCTAACCCTCCCTGAATTATTACCACATCATTTGGCTGTAGTCTCTGGGCAAATTCTTTGGCTATGGCAATGGTTTGTTCTACCGATGAAGAAAAAAAGGTATGACCTAGGCTGCTATCCATCTTTTGATTTTGGTTCTAAGAGTGCCACAGGTAAAATCATTTCTTCCATCGAAGCACCCCCATGTTGAAAGGTGTCCTTGTAGCGGTTTTGATATTTATGGTAGTTAGTGGGATAAACAAAATAATAATTTTCTTTTGCTATCAGATAGTCTTTAACGTTGGTATATTCAGGTAAGCCAAATGCTTGAGCTTCTTTGAATACAATGACTGAATTTTCTTGTTCAGCATTTAAATTTCGCCCATACTTATATCTCAAACCGGTTGCAGTATCCTTGTCACCGAACACTTTGGTATCCCTAAGGGCTCTTACTGAACCATGATCGGTCGTAATTATAAGATGGACCCCCTCCTCCGACAATTCTTTGAACATCTGAAACAGGGACGAATGCTGAAACCATGCTTCTGTGATAGCTCTAAATCCTGCTTCATCGGGTGCTAACTCTTTAATAACATCGGAATCGGAACGAGAGTGGACTAAGGTATCTACAAAATTAAATACAAAAGCCGAGAGTGGACTTTGGGCGTAGCTTTTTATTTTTTGGGCAACCAGACGCCCTTCTTGTGCATTACGTATTTTCTCATATTTCGTTTTAATCCCAAGTCCTCTTCTAGAAACATACGAATTGAGTAGCTCGTGTTCATGTCTATTCCAAGATTGCTCATCCTGACCCTGCTCCCATAATGCTGGATATTGTTTTGAAATTTGCAAGGGAGTTAAGCCGGAAAATATAGCATTTCGAGAATAGGGGGTTGCGGTAGGTAATAGTGAGAGGTAAAATTCGGTTTGAATATCATAATATTGATTCAAATATCTCTCAAAAACTAACCATTGATCATATCGCATACAGTCAATAACAAAGAACATGACATGCTTTCCTTGCTTAATCAAGGGTTCTACGTAGGTCGATAGTATCCCTGGCGACAATAGTGGGGATTCATTTTCTTCTTGATTTCGATCAAAGGCGTCTACTAGTTCGTACTTTTTTATCCATTGCTCGTAGTTTTGCTCCACCATTTTACCAAACTCCCGATTGGCCGATTGAAATTGATCGTCCAACACCTGCTTTAAGGCTTCATCTCCTTGGCCCAAATCCATCTGCCACTGGGTTAGCTTTTTATATACCTCAATCCAGCTTTGCCAGGTAGTTCGATGATGGAGTAAGGCATCCATTTCGGGGAAGGAACGTAAATAACTTTGGGCCGATTTTTCGTTTTCTAAACGACCTCTATCCAATAATTTTTTAACGGTTAGAAGTATCTGTGATGGATTTACCGGTTTGATAAGATAGTCAGATATCTTAGCTCCAATGGCCTCCTCCATGATTGATTCCTCTTCACTTTTCGTAATCATGACTACAGGAACCAATGGGAATTTGGATTTAATTTGTTCCAAGGCTTGTAACCCCCCCATCCCTGGCATCTGTTCGTCTAAAAAAACCACATCAAACAGCTGCTTATCCATCATTGCTACAGCGTCTCTACCGTTGGTCACCGCTATGACTTCAAAGCCCTTTCTTTGTAGGAAAAGTATGTTGGATTGTAGTTGATCTATCTCATCATCTGCCCATAATATACTTGGCATAGTACAGCGGATTCATGAATGGTTATTGTGCTTATTGAATATACTAAAACCCCAGAAGGCTATGCAGTCTAATAATTTGAATTCAATAGCATGCCTAATCATTCCATAGTAGATTCAATGTATAGGTGTATTTTTAATTTTTCCCATCGTTTTTGACCAATGCCTTTCACTTCCATTAAGTCCTCTAAACGGCTAAAATCTCCATGTATACTTCGATATTCGAGTATTCTTTGGGCATAAACCTCACCAATTCCGGGGAGTTGAACCCATTCTTTAAGTGTGGCTGTATTCATATTTATAGTAAGGGTATCTCCTGAATCTGATCGTAGTGTGTTAGATCTTGATGACAATGAATCAGAGATGGACCCAACTATTTTTTCATACGATTGCTCAAAAGCCTGAGATCGTTCTACAAATTCGTGGTACTGTTGATCATACGAAGGGGTTGCTGTTGATGTAGCTCGTAGGCTCACAATCTGAAAAAAACCAACCAGACTTACTGTTACTAAAAGGCTGCTTATAAGTGTGATTTCTTTAGGATCAGCTCCCAAATACTGACTCCAATAAAACAATATCCGGTTGATGTGCATACGAATCCTTTCTTATTAAATGATGAAATAACTCAAAACTTATGAATAGTAAGAGCTCCCTAGCTTTGTATACTTACAAAATATTTTAGGCAGTCTATATTTTGGGCATCCTTTGTTTTTTTGGTGCTTAATTTTTTATCCAACTAGCACTATATTTAATCATGTCACTATCCACTACTGGGGATAACCCTACCATACAAGCCCATCGCTTTGATTATAATGGAACCATCTTGGCTTGGGAACATATACGTATGGATCATTCCGCTGGTCCCACTAGTGATTCTTCGCATCATTCAACGGCTGATTTACCTAAAGGCTCATCGCGGCCACTCATCATTTTACATGGCTGGGGTGCAAGTAAAAAAATAATGCAACCTCTTGGTCGGATGTTAGCTTTTCATCATGATTGTTACGTGGTAGATTTGGCTGGATTTGGGGAATCTTCTGAGCCCCCTTTTGCATGGAAAATTGATGATTATGCCGATAGTATTCAATCCTGGGCGGAACATATAGGGCTTCAAAAATTCGATATTTTAGCCCATTCTTTTGGTGGGCGTATTACGTTGAAATTACTCACTCGGCCATGGTCCAAGGAGCATGTTCAAAACGTATTAATAACAGGTGGTGCCGGGATGAAGCCTCGACGCAGTGCGAGTTTTTATGCTAAAAAATATGCAGCCAAAACCCTTAAAGCGCCCTTTAATCTACTCCCAGAGCCCTACAAATCTCGAGGTCTAGATTGGCTTCGGACTACATCGACCTGGAAATCCCTAGGTTCTAGTGAGTATGCGGTCTTATCCGGTGTTATGCGTGAAACCTTTGTTCATTCAGTAACAGAATATTTAGAACCTACTCTTCCAAAAATTTCCCATTCCGTATTATTATTGTGGGGCGAAAATGACGATGCTACGCCTCTATATCAAGCGCAAAGAATGGAAAAGGGACTAGCTGAGGCTGCTTTAGTTGTAATGGATGGATGCGGGCATTATGCTTTTTTGGATAAACCTAAACAATTCGTTGCTATTGCCGAAGCGTATCTAAAACCAACTGATCAGGAAGACTAAAACCAAGTCCAAGAGTTGGAAATTCTAGACTTTTACTTACAAGAGCTATGCCTTGATTTTGCAAGCGAACACCTGAGTTATCTCCGCTTGGGCCGTAAATGGGATCATTATAAATTGGATGCCCCCAATAGGATAGATGCAGGCGGATTTGATGGGTTCTTCCAGTAATTGGACGGCATTGAATCAAAGATTCTGGTCCATCTTTACGCATTAAAATGCAGGAGGTCTGGGCAGCAAGTGCTCCATCTAAACCATCCCCACATTCAAATACAAATCCTTTCTTTCTGCGGATAGGAGCGTTGACTAAGTATTCTCCTTTTTCATTAGGACTTCCTTGAACCCGCGCCCAATAGATTTTTTTTACCCTGGACTGCTCAAAAGCTTTGGTACATTTCCGTGCCATTTCTTTATTTTTTGCCAAAACAACAAGACCCGATGTTACCGCATCGAGCCTGTGTACAATGCGCAATCCCTCATAGCCTTTTTCTTGTAAGATATAATGCAAACTGTTTTTATAGTATCGACCTCCTGCATGCATGGGCATAGGTGCGGGCTTAAATACCGCCACGATATCAGACGACTCCTCCAATATCATGACCTCATCGGGAACACTTGGCTCTATCATTTTAGGTACATGATGAACAATAGTATCACCAGCCAGTAAGCCAGCTTCATTCAATTTGTGGGCCTCTATGGGTTTTCCATCCCTCAAAACATGAATTAAGCCCTCATATTGTCGATGACGCCATACTTTTTCTCCTACATGGGGAAAGCGCTCAACTAAGTAGTGGTGGAGTTCTTTACCATGCCCATCGCTTCGAACAGCTGTTTGATGAGTATAGGGGTAGGATGAAACCAATCGTATCTTACGCGACAACGTCATGTCTTATGCGAACTTGGGCTTATTCATACTCGCTTAGACTATCTTAGTAGGAGTTTAGATTAATCAAGACAGACAGCCATTAGGTTCTTCGGCTTCCGCTTTTTTGATCCACTCTTTATTTCGTTCTTTAAAATCTTCATCAAAGTAATTATACCACTTTCTAAAGGGTTGGAAAGCGTGACCTGGATCAAACGGCCTTCGATATTCACTTTTTTTACATTCCTCACTGCAGCAACCCTCCATCAATTGTGCTCCCTCTTCAGTACAAATAAACAACTTATTGCACTCCATATTAGCACAATTAACATAACTATCGGCTGGCTTCCCCGTTATTTCACAATGGGCAATCGGCGCTAAATCATAAGGATTGACCGGCACTACAAGTCGATCATCAAAGACAAAACACTTCCCTTTGAAATGTTCTCCTCCTTCTTTGTACGCATAGTTTAAAATTCCACCATGCAATTGGTTGACATCCTCCCAGCCTTCTTTTTTCATAAGTACCGAAAACTTCTCACAGCGAATTCCCCCCGTACAATACATAAGTACTTTTTTATCCTTTGGTATGTCCGCTGTTTTTAACCAATTTGGAAATTCATAAAAGTTTTTGACATCGGGTTTTATTGCCCCTTTAAAATGACCTACTTTAGATTCGTAATTGTTCCGCACATCTATGATTACATGCTCTTCGTCGGATTCTAGAACAGCTCGCCATTCATGTGGTTTTAGGTGCCTCCCTCCCTCTTTAGGGTCCACCCCATCGACATGTAAGGAGACGATTTCCTTTCTCACTTTACAAATCAGCTTTGCAAATGGTACCTCGTCATAGGACTCCTGCTTAAATTCCGTTTGGTCAAAACCAGGTAAGGCCCATACATACTGTTTATAGGCTTCTATTTGTTCGGAGCTCCCGGAGGCGGTACCATTAAGGCCTTCTTCTGAAATATAAATACGACCTTTAAGGCCTAATTCTTTACATTTAGCTTTGTGTGCTTTGCAAAAATCTTCGGGCGACACGATTTCATGAAAATGGTAATAGAGTATAACTTCGTACATAGTTTGTAACTTACATAATTCACTTACATACATAAAGATAACCATAATTTAGAAGGAAGTACCACCTTGGGATACAGAAAGACCCACACTTTTTTTATTTGTCCACTTTCCCTTGTTTATCTTATAGGATTCATTTGTCTAGGGTTCGTTGGATTTAGTAAACCCATCGCTGCCCAGACTATGACAGAATCTGCCTCACCCATCGAGTCCTCCAAGGTCACCGTATCATCTAAAGCAAGTCCAACGGAGACGTTCACCAAATGTCTAACCCCTTTTCTTAAAGACGATTCATTAGCTATGGTACGCTTTGGCCATCTATTTGATCAAGGACCAACCCTTATCGCTTCGTCAAAACTCCTAAATGAGCGTCAACAATACCTCTCTGAATCTGGAAAATTTACCATTCATTATGTTACTAATGGGATAGATGCCGTCCCCAATATGGATGCCAATGAAGACGGAATTCCTGACTTTGTAGAGTGGGCGGCTGAAGCTGCAGACTCCTCCTACCAACTCCAAATCAATGAACTCGGATATCCCGATCCAATCCCTACTGGTACTAGCTACGATATCTACTTAAAAGATTTATCTTCCTATGGAGCATATGGGCTCACCAATACGTCTAGAACTGGGGTTTTCGCTTGTGGAGCTAATTCGACTAGTACTTGTATTTATAGCGAGAATGACTTTGCTGGGTTTCCACCAAACAATCATCCAGAAAATCAGGCGAAAGGAGCTCTTCAGGTAACTATTGCTCATGAATTCAAGCATGCTATTCAATACATACAAAATAATTGGCAGGGTGAAACAGACCAATGGGCCGAAATGGACGCAACGCTCATGGAGGAAGTGGTTTATGATAATGTCAATGATTATTACAACTACATCGATGATTTTTCAACTGATCTTTTTACACAAGCGCATAGAAGCCTGATTCCAGGTTCCTATGAAGATGTTACCTTTGCCCTTTATTTCCATGAAATAATTGGTGCTGATTTCTGGCCTTTGTCTTGGGAATTAATTGCAGAAGACCCACAGACTACTTTCCTCCAGGCCGCGCAACAAGTCCTAAAAACAAAAAATAAATCATGGAAACCCACCTTATTGCAGGCTTATGCATTCCACTATGCCTCAGGAAATAACTCCATATACCCCTCATTTGGTTTCGAAGAAAGTGCCTTTTATCCTGATCCCTTTATTACTAATACCTTAACCGAGTTTGCAATTGATATGGGTTCATCAGTACCTGATCCCGTACTAGATGTTCAAATAGAAGGGAAAATTACAGGTGATTTAAACCGAATGTCTAGCCGATATTATGAGGTCATTGTTGATGATGTCCCTGGAAGTTTTGTTCGCATTCATTCTATGGTCGATGATGCGGCCATAACCGTCGGTGTACTTACCTATCTGAATGATGGAACTCCCTTATATCAACCATTATATAACGAATCGACGGCTGATTCATGGATTGAATACCGACTCAATAGTAATTGGGAAGATGTACAAAAACTAGGGATTATCGTGACCAATACCCATGAACAGGTAAATGGATATTTTGAACTTGTGCTTAGTGACTATACACTCGGAGAAAATATTGTAGTTCAGCAAAACTATCCCAATCCCGCCTCCGATCGAACTACCATCGAACTCATGCTACCAAGCAGAACCGACCTGAGCATCGATATATTTGATCTATTAGGTCGCCATACCTTGACCGTTTTTAGGGGTCGAGCTAATGCGGGATTGCAGCAATTCTCCATTAACCTTAGCAATTTATCAGCAGGCACCTTTATATATAGAATTAGTGCAGCTAATCAAGTTTCTTCTAAATTGATGACCGTGATTCGATGATATGGGGTGGTATCATGGCCTTTTCTATGAGCTTTGTTTCATTTTTAAATTAAATAAAGTATACTTCTAATAATATCATCTAGTTGTATAACAATCGTATCATCGTACATATCATTAAACGATAGATAGAGAATAAACTTGCATTACTATGAATAAGGCACGCCTGGTCAATGAATTAAGTACGCAACTATCGCTCACAAAAAATGAAACAGAAGAACGATTAGCTCATCTTATTGATCTAATGTGTCAGGAATTAAAGCAGCAAAACACCATCCAAATTCCTGGCTTAGGGCAATTTGAAACTCGTGAACGAGCATCCTATGTAGCATATAATCCGCATTACAAGAAAAAAATGCGCGTACCACCTAAAATAATTATACAATTCACACCCACCAAAGCGGTTAAAGAAGAGTTAAAGGGAGCCGGGTTGTGAGTACTAAAAGAAATGCAAGTGAGCTCATCGATTTATTCGCAGTAAAAGCTGGAATTAGTACCACCGAGGCTAAATTATTTATTCAGGCTTTATCTGAAACAGTTACCGAAGTAGCCATTAGTGAAGGAAAAGCAACTATTACAGGTTTTGGGCGTTTTACCATTTCAGAGGTAGCTGATCGAGAAGGAACTCAGCCAGGTACAGGTGAAAGAATTATTATTCCAGCTCACAAGCGAATATACTTTACTCCATATAAAAGGCTGGCCGATTTGGTTAGTAACAATAATATTACCAATAAAAATGAAAATTTAAATGACAAACCAAGAAATAGTATAGATACTGCTACGTTTTTAAGTACAAGTGACAAGTTGCAAATATCTGATGAGCTTAATCAAATTCCAATTTCAAACGAATCAAACATACTTAAAAATAAAAATAAAGAAATGGAAAAAAATAATGACTCTTTTTTTGAGGATATAGACGGAATAAAATCTCAGGAAAAAGCTAAAACAGTTGAATTTAAAATACCTAAGCTTTCCACGACACCAGCAAATGATCTTGAAACAAATGATGTGCAATTAGAGAACTCAGAAAAAACCGCTTTATTGGATGAATTAGAATTATTAATTCTGCAAAAGAAGAAACATATGATGAGTAATTCCCTAGATATTCGGGTTGATGATGAAGACTTTACCGAACAAAATGCACCAAATCAGGAAGAAGAAAAAGAGAATGTATTCCCAAATAATATCATCTCGGTAGAGCGTACATCTGCTGTTGATCCTACACCTCCACAAATTACAAAAGAAAGTACCCTTCCCAATATTGAAAGCTCAATTAATCCGAAAAAATATATACCTGTCGAAGAGGATTTACTTAAAGATTTTATAGAGTCAATGGATGAACTAAAAACAGCCATAAAAAATATTAGTTCAAAATCAGAACGAATAAAACCTACATCCAATGCTACAATTAGCATTGATAAAAAAATATTTATCTCAAGTAGTTTAGTAACTATCTTTGTGATCTTTATAAGTGGATTTTTAATTGGGTCCATAGTGGACACATTCTTTGGACGAGGGTCCACTGATAGTATGAATACTTCAAGTCAACAATCAATTCAAACTAAGTTAACTGGTAATACTCAAGAGCAACCCATCCAAACCAATACTATTGATCGTACTGAATTAACTCCTGATGCTACACAAAGTACCAATAGGTCAAACGTCAACACATCAAGAAACTTGAGTAATATTATAGCATCTAGTTCCACTTCATCAGGATCTTCTACCTCTGAAAGTGTACGTTTCAGGAGTGAAATCGGACTCTACAACATGGCTCAAGAAATTTATGGCAACCCACGACTCTGGGTACTACTGTTTGAAGAAAACTTTAGTACCAGTCAAAATCCTGATGATATTGCTGATGGTACTACCTTATCCGTTCCTAAAGTAGCAACCCCTGGTTCATTCAGCGAAATTGAAAGAGAGCGACTGCGTATTGCTTTACTGCATGTTGCCCAAGCCTATGAAAATGCTGGAAAAAGTAACTTAGCTCAAAGCTATCGAAGTGCTTCGGTCTATTATCCAAACAGCATGTAATAACTGAATCTAGTTAGATTAGCTCAACAAATCTAAGGCAATATAATCGGCCAATCGAATACCTTCACGAGTAAGGCAAAAAAGCTCACCATCTTGGGTTATTTTTCCATCGTTAACCAGGCCCTCTAATCGGTTTTGTTGTTTTGCGTTGCACTCATAATTATACCGCTCAGACAATACTCCACGATCAAATCCGCGACTAGTTCGCAGTCCAAGCCATATATATTCTTCCGCCAAACTAAGCTCGCTAGTTGATTCAACAAGACTGTACAATCTCTGTTGGTATTCATTTTTCTTATGAATATATCCTGTAAGATCTTTAGGGTTGGACCATCGCAACCCAGCTGCTTGTTCAGTTGGTAAACCCCTAAAAAACCCCACATCATCGCCCATCAATCTTTCTTTCTCAATGGGTGTTTTTGGCCACCAAAAGGAGTGAGCTCCTGGTCCAAGCCCTAAATAATTTCCATGATCCCAATATATTTGATTATGCTTAGCTTCAAACCCCGCTTTTGCAAAACTACTCACTTCGTATCTGTCGAGTCCATACTTCATCAAGGATGTAGCCAACAAATCCATTTGATCAGCCACCTCATCATCAGCTGCTGGCTTCACCTTTCCTAGCTCCACTTGCTTTGCTAAACGAGTATTATGCTCAATGGTAAGAGCATATGCCGAAATATGGGGAGGATTAAATACCATGAGTTGGTCAATATCCTCTTGCAGTTCGGCACTCGTTTGATCGGGTTGGCCATAAATTAGATCAACTGTATAGTTTTCAAACGATGATGTCACAATATCTTCTAATGCCTGCAAGGCTTGATTTCGATCGTGCGCTCGATTCATAAAATTTAGACTTTTCTCTGAAAAGCTCTGAACACCCATACTTATTCGATCAAACCCACAAGCCTTTAACGACGTTAAATAATAAGGAGTCACATTATCAGGATTCATTTCAATGGTTAGTTCATCCAGTTCCAAGCTAAATACCCGTTCCAATTCGGATATAATACGCCCCAATTGATCTGCGCTTAACAGTGAAGGCGTACCTCCACCAAAATATACGCTTCTAACCACTTCCTCTGTAAACAGCTGTCCTTCAAGAGCAGCAATTTCTGCAATTAAAGCCTGAACAAAGTTTTCTTTCTGATCCGATTTAGTGACAAAATAGAAATCGCAATACGAACAGGCCTGCTTACAAAATGGGATATGAACATAAATCCCGCTCAAAGGTCGCGGCGATAGAATGGATTTTCCGTATAAGAATGCTCTCCTCTATAAACGCGACTGTATCGGACATAATTTTGGGCATAATCACCAATAGATTCCCGCTCATTCTCACTCAATTTACGCACTTTTTTTGCAGGCGAGCCCATATACAAATAACCCCCTTCCAACACCTTAGCTGGAGGAACCAAGGTGCCTGCCGCGACTATAACATCCGATTCTACCACACAACCATCGAGTAAGGTGGCATTCATTCCCACTAGTACCCGACTTTGAATCGTACACCCGTGAACCACTGCGCCGTGACCAATGGTCACCTCATCAGCAATTTGTGTTGGGCCCGTTTGGTTCATTACATGAATACACACATTATCCTGAACATTCGAACGGTTCCCAATCCGAATCTTATTTACATCACCCCGAATGGTCACGTTAAACCACACGCTCGACATTTCTCCTATATGAACATCACCGATAATGTCAGCGCTATCGGCAATAAAGGCGGTAGGATTAATTATTGGTTCAACACCTAAAAATGGTTGTATCATCGCGTTTTATCGAGTTAATGTGACCAGAAGTGGATAAAAATCCTAAAACCTTAATCCAATTCCCGATCAATTAAAACTTTAAATCCCATGTAGGTCTGGGGATTGTTCTCGACTTTTATCCCATTGATGTAAAATGTAGGTGTTGCATTTACGCCCATCCGAACCCCCTCTTTACGCTGCTCCATCACAATCTGATTCATTTCGGCAGAATTCATATCGGCGGTAAATACTTCGGTATCTAAACCAATTTCCTCAGCATAGCCGATAAATAAGCGTTCGGCATTGCCTTTGGACCAGACTTCTTGTCCCTCAAATATTTTATCGTGCATTTCCTTGTACTTACCCTGTTTTCTAGCTGCTTCTGCAGAACGAGAGGCAACATGGGCGTATGGATGCATGGACAATGGAAAATGTTTCGTAACAATACTTACATGATCGCCGTAATCCTCTTTTATTTTTTGTTCAATCGGAACAAAAAACTTACAGGCAGGACACTGATAGTCACTAAATTTTACAATTTGAACAGGTGCGTCTGGATTAGGGTTAATTTCAGGAGTATACCCAGAAGAAGTGGTAATTTGATTGTTACTTTGTTGCGCTTCGGAGGGGCCACAAGCCATTATCAATAGAACAACAAAACTAAAGATTGAAATTCGATTAAAAAACATGATAGAATTACGTTTAAATGAACATTAAAAAGTTGAAACATGAGAATAATGTCGCTCTACTATAGTACGAATTTTCTCAATAATATGAGGTATTTCCTCAACATCATGACCCTTACCAAATGAAAAACGAACAAATTCTCTAGCCTCTTGCTCGCTTCTACCCAGAGCCTTCATGCTAACATTAGGTTCATCCGTTCCAGATTGACAAGCACTTCCCGTGGATATACCCACACCTGCCTGATCGCACTCGAGCATTAAAAATTGCCCTTCCATGCCTGGGAACCGAAGCCCTAAAATGAACGGACTTTGATGGGCTGAGCTCTTAGCTCCCTCAATTATTGGAGGGTTTGGCATACCACCCAACGCCTCCAACCAAACTTCCCTTAGCTGTTGCACCCGCACAAATTCGGCCTCCATGTCTTCGATCATTCCTTTAGTGGCAACGGCAAAAGCGGCGATAGATGGAACGGCTAATGTACCTGGTCTAAATTTCTTAGAGGTGGCGCTTGGGAAAAATCCGCTCCATTCCACTTTTGGATCTAACCATATGGCTCCAATACCCTGGGGTCCGTAAATTTTATGCGCAGAAATACTTAGCGAGTGAGCTCCCAATGCTTGTACATCTATAGGTATTTTTCCAAATGCCTGAACCGCATCACAATGCACTTTTATGTCCATTTTCCGTGCAATTTCAGCAATTTCTCCCACGGGTTGATGCGTTCCCAACTCGGAATTAACAAGCTGCAAAGCAATTAATGCCGTTGACTCGGTACAACATTCTTTGAGTTGGTCAATGCATACTCTACCATTGTCTAAAAGTGGCATATACTCTACCTCCCACCCCTCGGCTACCAGCCTATTCATTACCCGAAGAACCGAATCATGTTCAATTGGAGAACATAAAATATGATGCTTGCTGGGATCTTGCTGCTTTACCGATTCTAACAATGCATAAATTGCCAAAAAATTTCCTTCCGTTGCCCCACTTACAAAGTGTATATGCCGGCCAGAAGCTCCTAAAGCTTGGGCAATTACTTGTTTAGATGCTGTAACAATCTGTTGAGCTCGAGTGCCTTCTTCATGCAAACTACTAGCATTCCCATAATATTCTCTAGCTACCTTATTATAGGTATTTAAGGCCTGCTCGCTCATGGGTGTAGTTGCTGCGTAATCCAAATAGATCATTAGCGCTTGATTTGCTTTAAAGAGACTAAGAAAAGTGTTTTAGTGATGGTATCTGCGTACCTTATATCCGTTTTATAGTGGTTAAAACGACCATCAGTAAATTATTAAAAAAGTACCACTCAAACCCACTTAGTTCTTATGAACCCAATAAGCTTAGATCATCTAATTAAACAAGCCCTAGAAGAAGACCTTGGAATGGGTGACTGGTCTAGCCAATGGCTTTTTGATACATCAACCCGAAAAAATGGTCGCTTCGTGGCCAAGCAGTCAGGAATTTTTGCGGGTATGCAGGTATTAGAGCGGGTATATAACGCATTGGGTGGAGGCGTTGAGCTTTCTTGGTTGGTTGAAGATGGTCAGGGTTTTGAAGAAGAGTCGATTCTTGCCCATGTGAATGGACCAGTGGGCACCTTGCTGAGCGGCGAACGGGTCATTTTGAATCTGTTGCAACACCTCTCAGGAATTGCCAGTTCAACTCAGGATCTAATTTGGCGCTTAGATGATCCAAGCATTAAAGTCGCCGATACGCGTAAAACGTTGCCCGGTTTACGAATGGTGCAAAAATACGCCGTGCGATGTGGCGGTGGTTTTAATCACCGATTTCGGCTAGATGATGGGGTTATGATTAAGGATAATCACATTACGGCGGCTGGAAGTATAGAAAAGGCTGTAGCACTGGTTCGTGAACAGCAAGGGCATATGATAAAAATTGAAGTAGAGGTTGAGACACTAGATCAAGTGCAACAAGCGGTGAACGCCGAAGTAGATGTAATTATGTTGGACAACCAGACTCCAGATCGAGTTAAAGAGCTACGCCAACACATTCCGAAATCGATCATTGTTGAACTATCGGGCGGAATAAATCCTGATAACATTGCAGCCTACAAAGGATGTGGGGCAGATGTAATTTCTGTAGGGTGGATTACCCATTCTGTAAAGGCATGTGATATTAGCTTTTATATTGATTAAAAGTGCCTGAATGCGAACCCTGAAGAGAATAACCAAGGTTATGGTGATATAACGTATTACCGATTAAAATGCTATCTTAAGCGTATTCACGTATAAACATAGAGATCACACAATAAAAAAACCGTGAATGCCGACTTGTTGTATATGATCCGATCACAAGTAACTTGAACTTAGCTTAAACCGATTATTTTTTGTCTTATGGAGCTAAACGACTTATTAGGTGTAGAAACCGATCTGAGAATTCCCAATCACTATTATGAGTTAAGTAGCGATGAAATGGCACATCGTGTATCTGAAATTAAAAGCCGTTTAGGTGCTCGTCTATTTATTCCAGGCCATCATTATCAAAAAGACGAAGTTATTGATTTTGCCGACGCCCGAGGTGATTCACTAAAATTGGCTCAGATTTGTGCTGAGATGCCAGAGGCTGAATACATTGTTTTTTGTGGGGTTCATTTTATGGCGGAGACAGCCGACATGCTGACCAAAGAAGAAGTAAAGGTAATTTTACCCGATATGAGAGCAGGATGTTCCATGGCAGATATGGCCGATATTGAACAGACAGAGCGGGGTTGGGAGCGTATGCAGAAAATTTGGGGGGATACCATACTTCCTCTCACCTACGTAAATTCGACTGCGGCAATTAAAGGATTTGTGGGGAAATATGGAGGAGCATGTGTAACCTCAGGCAATGTTCATACTATGCTAACATGGGCATTTGAGCAAAAGGAGCGAATACTTTTCTTACCTGACCAGCATTTAGGACGAAACACGGCCTTCGAACTTGGCATTGCTCTAGAGCATATGTGTGTCTATGACCCTATAGCGAATGAATTTGAATTTGATGGCGCATGGGAAGATGTTCGAGTCATTCTTTGGAAAGGGCATTGCTCTGTACATGAAAAATTCACCGTTCAACATATTGAACACGCAAAAATGCGCGATCCTGAAATACAGGTCATTGTGCATCCTGAATGCACCTTTGATGTCGTTCAACATTCTGACTATTCCGGATCCACTAATTTTATAATCAATACCATCGAAGCTGCTCCATCAGGGTCTAAGTGGGCCATTGGAACCGAAATGAATTTGGTCAATCGCATTATCGCCGAACATCCTGACAAACAAATTGAATCTCTTAATCCGTTTATGTGCCCCTGTTTAACAATGAATAGAATTGACCTACCTCATCTACTATGGTCATTAGAAGAAATTGAAGCGGGTAGAGTGGTAAACCGTATTAAAGTGGATCCAGAGGTCGCAAAATATGCCGTTCTATCCTTGGAACGTATGCTTGAGTTGAGTTAAGTTTTTTTTGTTTATTATAAGCAGTCACTTTTATTTGGTAAGCCCAAAAGAAGATTCCACTTTTAAACAAATCCTGCAAATTATGCTTCATCGTCGCGTTTTTTATCACCTATACAATCATAAATTTTTCTTAGCGCTCTTCTTAGGCCTATGTTGGTTGTTCATACCCGCTAATATCCAAGCACAAAATCTAAAAGCCTTAATCGATACCAGAGCTACCGAATTAGAGGATAAAGTGATTGAATGGCGTCGGCATATCCATGAAAACCCAGAACTATCAAACAGAGAATATGAAACCGCAAAATATATTGCCGCTCATCTTGAAGAACTTGGATTGAAGGTGCAGACTGGAGTGGCACATACGGGAGTAGTCGCTGTTTTAGAAGGCGGTAAGCCAGGGCCGGTTGTCGGATTGCGTGCCGATATGGATGCCCTACCAGTGACCGAGCGTACCGATATACCCTTTAAATCTACGGCAATAGGTGAATACCAAGGAAATCAGGTGGGAGTTATGCATGCTTGCGGACACGACACTCATGTTGCAATACTTATGGGAGTGGCTCAAATTTTAACAGAGTTACAGGACGAACTTGAAGGAAGTGTGAAATTTATTTTTCAACCGGCAGAAGAAGGTGCTCCTGCTGGGGAAGAAGGTGGTGCGGAATTAATGGTTAAAGAAGACGTTCTTAAAAACCCTGATGTAGATGCCATTTTTGGGCTTCATATTTCAGATGCAACACCAGTTGGAATGATCACCTATCGAGAGGGCGGTATCATGGCGAGTTCTAATACTTTTCAGATTACCGTATATGGTAAACAAGCACACGGTTCAGCCCCATGGTCGGGTATAGACCCAATAGTAACTGCCGCACAAATCATCAATAACCTACAAACGATTGTAAGCAGAAACATGGAACTCACCAATGAGGCTGCCGTGGTTACAGTAGGTCAAATTCATGGTGGCGTTCGAAGTAATATTATTCCTGAAGAAGTTTTTATGGAAGGTACTATCCGTGCACTTGACAATGATATGAGGGATTACATTTTCGAGCGAGTCGAATCCATCGCTACCAAAACAGCTGAGGCTATGGGTGCACTTGCCGAAGTGACCATCTCTCATGGATACCCTATCACTTATAATGATCCTGAGTTGACACGTCAAATGGTTGCAACTTTGGAGAGTGCGGCTGGTGTTGGAAAGGTGGTAACCATACCAGCAATAACTGGTGCAGAAGATTTTTCTTTCTTTCAACAGCAAATACCTGGTCTATATTTCTTCCTAGGAGGCTTACCCGAGGGAGGTACTCCTGCTGGTCATCATACCCCAGATTTCTATATCGATGAGAGCGGTTTAGAATTGGGCGTTCGAACGCTAGGCCATCTTGTAGTTGATTATTTAGAAAGCGCGAGTAACTAAGCATTAAGTCCTTCATTCCATCAAGTTTTATCCATCATGATTAGAATCTTAATCCTTTTTAGTTGTTTCATCTTAACTCTTCAGCCTCAAGCTCAGGCTCAAATAGATCGAGTAGATCCTCCTTTTTGGTGGGTGGACATGCCTATGGAAGAGGTTCAAATTCAATTATATGGGCCTGATCTCGGTCTTTATAGAGCAGAGATAGAGTATGAGGGGGTCCAGTTAACCAAACAAATTGCCGTTGATTCACCCAATTATCTATTTCTTTACCTGCAGGTACATTCATCCGCAGAGGCCGGCGATATTCCTATCGTACTAAGCCGTGGTGATGAACAATTAGACCTAAGTTTTGAACTTAAGAATCGCGAAGATCGAACCAACAAAAACCAAGGATTTGATGCATCTGATGTTATCTATCTAATGATGCCCGATCGCTTTGCCAACGGTAACCCAGATAATGACACCATTGAAGGTATGCTTGAATCTGCCGATCGAACAAATCCAGAACGCCGTCAAGGCGGCGATTTAGCAGGTGTTGCCAAATATCTAGATTATCTGGATGATCTAGGCATGACTGCTATTTGGTTTACTCCAATCATTGAAAACGATATGAAACCTGAGTATGGAGCCTATCATGGATATGCCGCAACAGACTTGTACAAAGTCGACCGACGATACGGTTCTAACGCCGAGTACAAGGCCCTCATAGATGCCGCTCATGAGCGTGATATGCGAGTAATTATGGATATGATTCACAACCATATTGGTGACCAACATTGGTGGATGCGAGACCTACCCACTCAAGACTGGGTGCACAATATCGATGAATACATGCAAACCAATTATCAGGGATCCATCGTCGCAGACCCATATTCTTCTGATTACGACATGGAAAAACTGGTTGATGGCTGGTTTGTTCCAGAAATGCCCGATTTAAATCAGGATGAACCTTTACTCACTGACTATCTTATTATAAACACACTTTGGTGGATCGAATATTCTGGGGTGGATGGAATTCGTATGGACACCTATTTATATCCAGATAAAGAATATATGGCGGAATGGGTAGAGGCCGTTTTAACCGCATACCCAGACTTTAACATCGTTGGTGAAGCATGGGCGGTAAATCCTCCAGCCGCTGCATATTGGCAGTATGACCTACCTGGTCAAGGAGACGGATATGATTCCAAACTACCTAGTATCACCGATTTCCCCTGGTCATTTGCAGTAAGAGATGGAATGGCTGAAGAATTTGGCTGGGAGAATGGTCTTATGAAAGTTTACTATATGCTTGGCCAAGATCACTTATATGCGGATGCCATGAAAAATGTCATTTTCCTCGATAATCACGATATGTCTCGCGTCTATGAACATGTAAATAAGGATGAGGCTGCCTTTAAAATGGCTATTACCCTACTACTCACTCAGAGAGGTATCCCACAAATCTATTACGGTACCGAATTTATGTTCGGCCATGAGTATAGAGGAGGCGATGACGAAGCTTGGAGACAAACCTTACCAGGTGGATGGCCCGATGATTCTCGAAATGTATTTAGCGAGAAAGGCAGAACAGAGAGTGAAAACGATGCTTTTGATTACATTCGAACACTCTCAAATTGGAGGAAGACGGCTACAGCAATACATCAGGGAAGTATGAAGCATTTTATTCCCGAGGATGGCACCTATGTGTATTTTCGACTTCATGAGCTGCAAACGGTCATGGTATTGGTGAATACATCTGATGATGAAAAAACCTTAGATGCTGCTCGTTTTCAGGAGGTCTTAGGTAATTTTACTAGAGCTGAAAATGTGGTTACCAATACCGGTAAAAAGCTAGGCTCAACCCTAGTTCTACCCCCCAAAGAAGCTAGTGTGTGGGAGCTAAAAGCCGAGCTTTAGAAGCTAGAATACCAATTATTACTGTAACAGCGGCTACAAACAAAAAACCTCCAGTTAGTTCAAAGGTTTCTACCACCCAACCCATAATGGGTTGGGATACCATCCCACCCACATAACCAAAACTAGCAACAGTTGTTAAGGCAATAGCACCTTCTTTTCCGGCGGCGCTAAACAACATGGGAAAACTCAATGCAACCCCTGCTCCAGTTGCTATCATACCGATAATAGCTACCACAAAATTCGGTGCATAGACCGCTATAAGAAGTCCGCTAACCGTGGATACCGCTCCTCCGACCAATAGATTGCGGGCACCAAAGCTCATTTTTAAACGATCACCGATTAATCGCATGATCAACAGTGATCCAGCAAAGACCGCATAGCCCAATGGAACCCAGTTTTCGGATGCTTGAACATGATCGGTAAAAAATAAACTAACCCAATTCATAATGGAGGTTTCTATGGTCGCTGCTAAAAAGGTAATGATGCCCAGCGCAACTAGTCCACCATGAGGCCATTTGAATTTTGGAGTAGTAGCTTCCGTTTCGGTTTTATCCTCTGGCAAGTTTCGAGCAACTAATGCCAAAACCAATACAATGATCAGAGATACCAAGCCAAAATGAATGTGTACTGAAAAAGATAGCCGCGTAGTTAAGGTGCCGATTAGGGCCCCAACTACGGTCCCCACACCGAACCAGGAGTGAATTTTGGACATATGTGATTGCCCAGTTTGGGTTTCTACGACCGAGCCTAGGGCATTTAACGAGATGTTGAACCCACTACTGCACATTCCCACCGTCATCATCAACAAGGCTAAACTAAGCCAATGGTGCATGAGCGAGATTGGGAATAACGTAATTGCAACCATGCTCCCCATAAACAGAGCCACTCGTTTCGCTCCAAAACTTGGTAATGCCCAAGCAATTATGGGCATCATTATTACCGTACCCAATCCCCTAAATAACAAAACATAACCTAATGTGGTTGCAGTGAGTAACGCAGCATCTCGTACATCGGGGACTCGTGACGCCCATGTTGCAAAAGCCAAACCTAAATTGAAAAGAGCAAAGCTAACTGCCAATATTGACTTTTGGTGAGTTTCCAAAGAGTTGATCTAAATTGAAGTGTTTTAAATTGGGGTAATCGAAAGAGGGTTAACCTAAAGTGTTGGTCAAAAAAATGAATAGGTTCAGCTTCCACAAATCGAAAAAAATTACCATTATTTCGGCTTAGTTGTAATGATTATTTAACACAGTTCTCTCCTATTTTTATGATATTGGGAAGCATAATCGAATATGCTCGATATACAATAACCTGAAAAATATGTACACCTATCCCGCTATGAATAGTAGATTCACGCTTCCACTTTACAGTCTTTTGGCCTTAGTTTTTGCCCTGTCCTATCAACCAAAACTTGTTGCTCAGGATCAGCATACCCATGAAAATGGACAGGGGCATAGCCATGGATCTATTACTGAGCCTCCGGCACATGGCCACAATCATGCAATAGAACAGAAGGTATATTTTCCAGATCTCCCAAACGCTAAAACGATTAGCTGTGATTTCCACATGCATACCGTATTCTCAGATGGGTCTGTCTGGCCAGATATTCGTGTTTCGGAGGCCGTTAGAGAGGGTATCGATTGTATTTCAACTACCGAGCATTTGGAGTACCAACCCCATTCGGAGGACATCCCACATCCGGATCGAAATCGGGCATTTGAATTAGCAAAGCGTTCGGCTAGAAATACGGATTTAATGGTGATCGCAGGCTCGGAAATAACTCGCCAAATGCCCCCAGGACATACAAACGCGGTGTTCATCACTGATGCAAATCCTATTTTGACTGAAGATCCAATGGATGCTTTCGCCGAGGCGGCTGGGCAAGGAGCCTTTATTTTTACAAATCACCCACAGTGGACGGCCCAACGTAAAGATGGCATTGCCCGCTATGATCCCATGCACATTGAACTCATCGAAAAGAATATGCTTCATGGTATTGAAATTGTAAATGAGCACAGTTATTCCGATGAGGCTTTGCAACTAGCACTAGACCACAATTTAACCTTTATTGGTACTTCTGACGTGCACGGGCTCACCGATTGGATGTATGAAATCCCGCATGGTGGCCATCGCCCGGTAACCCTGGTTTTTGCGAAGGAACGTAGTCCGGAAGCTACTAAAGAAGCTTTATTTAATCGTCAAACTGTGGTCTGGTTCAATGACTTGTTTATTGGCAGGGAACAGTGGCTAATGCCCATCTTAAAGGCATCACTTCCGATTAGAGTGATAGGCTACCAGGGGGATTCTCAAATTTTGGAGGTTGAATTGGTGAATGCAACTCATTCTAGATTTACCCTGCGAAACACCACTGAATACACGTTTCATGAAGATGCTTCTGTTTTTATGGTAGAACCTCAATCAACCAAAACATTGCTTGTGAAAACGCTCGAGCGATTGGATACGGTAGAACTTGAGTTTGAATTTTTAAATGGTATTTTGGCACCTAATGAACACCCTACTATTGGATATTCACTGACTCTAGAAAATTAGAATAAACAAAAATTGGAATGGGTTTACACCAAACCGTTGGTTGTAACCCTTTTCTTTGGCTAAGACTAATTATCACCTAACGATTTTAGTCGAACGGCTTCAAATTCATCACCCGTAGCCCAACGTTGCTGCTGCTCCGCATTTATGGCATTCATGGCGGCTTTAAAAAAGATGCGTGTATCTTGCTCAGCCCCTGACAAATCCCAATATTCGTTTACTTCGTCATTCACACTATGATAGTTGGCCGCGCTCAGGCTATCAATCAACTCTAGATATCCTTCAGGTTTACCCAGAAACTCTCTACCTGGGTTAGGAAAAATAGCAGGGATACCCACTTTGGCCATATTAAAGTGATCTGATCGATAAAAAATACCGTTTTCAGGAGCAGGATCTGGATAGACTGGCCGCCCTGCTTTCCCCGCTTCTCTCACCACTAAATCGGCCATCGTATTTCGCCCAAGACCTATAATCACTAGATCATTGGTAGGTCCATATACATTCATACCATCTAAATTAATGTTGGCTGTCACCTTCGATGGGGGAATAGTTGGATGCTGTGCCCAATACTCTGAACCCAATAGACCTACCTCTTCTGCACTTACCAACACAGCTGCCACACTTCGGCGCATTTCGGGTTGAATTATTTTAAAGCTCTCCATCATCTCTAGCACGGCACTAACCCCTGCCGCATTGTCTTCCGCGCCATTATTAATCGCATCGCCATCAATAGGTGAAGTAATGCCTAAGTGATCAAAATGAGCCGTTAAAACAAGGTATTCATCCTTCAATTCGGGATCATTTCCTGGAATGGTTGCAATAACATTCTGAGCCAAAATTTCACGGTATCGTGACTCTAAATTGACAGACATACTCAACCCCTCCAATACTACCGGTTCAAAATCAGGATTATCTGCCTCCTTTAGCATATCTGATAACTGCAGTCCTGCAGCCGCAAATAGTTCTGATGATCGCTCCTCAGTTATCCAAGCATTAAACTTTGTTGGATTTTCCGGGGCATCTGGGTTGGCCTTAACATAAAAGCGCTCACGACTCCAACTATTTGACACCACACTCCAACCGTACCCTGCAGTTGGTGTTGTATGAATAATGACAGCACCTATCGCTCCCATTTCTTGTGCTTTTTCATACTTGTACGTATATCGACCATAATAAAGACGTACCCGACCCCCAAATAGACTCTCATCGTATTCAGGGTCATTATTCTTAATCACCACTATCTTACCCTCTACATCCATGCCCTTATAATCATCCCAATCATATTCTGGTGCCTGAATACCGTACCCCACGTACACCAATTCGGCATTTTGCACGTCTACTTCCGTTCGCTGATTCGACGGCCATGCTACAAAATCATCATAAAATGCCAGGTCTATACCATTCGCACCATCATTGACATTCATTCTGTGATTATCCGTAACCTGTCCTAACAAAGGAAACTTTTGAACAAAACTACTGTCACCAACACCAGGCTGCGCACCCATTGCTTCGAGTTCCGCTACCAAATAATCCACCGACATCTGCTCGCCTTCCGTTCCCGTACCTCTGCCTTGATAAGCATCTGAAGCAAGCACCGTAATATGAGCCATCATCTGTTCTTTGGTAATTTGCTTAGCCGCATCATTCAGTTCTTTGTCATCTACTAAGCTACCGCATGACAATAACACCGCTGGAATAAGCAGTAAACTCCACCACCCATAAGCGCTGCCCCATCGAGTTCTTTCTGCTTGATTTTCACGTTGGTTTATGAGCGCCCAATTCGAATTCCTGTGTTTCCTGTTCGGGTTTGCGTGTAGTCTACTATGTATTCTATTTGCAAGCATCCATAATTTCTTCTTTATCTCTTGATTTGCTAAGTTCATAAGATTCTCGATTTAAATAATGACAAATATTCTGAGCACTGATGTAATTCAACAAATTTAATTGAACATGTACTAGGTGTTATACCACCCGTTTTGGGGTATAGTAATACCAATCAAAATACATTCTATTATCGTTTTCTCAAATCAAATGTGTGAGAAGTTACTTAGCCGCGGCAATAACTGTTTTTTCACGAATTTTCAATAAACCCTTGATGATCGATTATTGTAATATAATCTTGACAAAGCTGTATAAAATGGAGCTCAATTAGTATGAACAAAACATCATTACAGACGATCTACGAACAACAAAAAACATTCTTTGACTCTGGTAAAACGTTACAATACCCCTTTCGATTAGCCGCCCTTTTACGCTTAGAAAAAGCTCTAAATGCTCATGAGGACGCTTTGATAAAGGCATTGAATGCGGACTTAAAAAAATCTGCTTTCGAATCGTATAGCGCAGAAATTGGTCTTATTAAAACAGAGATTCGTTTCGCAAAGCGTCGTTTAAAAAAATGGATGCGCCCGAGAAAACAACGTGATGTACTCATAAATTTTCCTTCGAAAAATTACCACATACCCGTGCCATATGGGCTTAGCCTAATCATTGGCCCCTGGAATTATCCAGTACAACTTTGTTTAAGTCCTCTCATTGGAGCCATTGCTGCTGGAAATACCGTACTCCTAAAACCTTCTGAATGGGCCCCTCAAGTGGGTAAGGTACTCCAGGGTATGATTGCTGAATTTTTTGACCCTGCCCATATTTCCGTGTTAACGGGGGACGAAACCCTAAGCGCTGAATTAGTTGAGCTGGATGTAGATCACATTTTTTTTACAGGAAGTACACAGGTTGGACGTATCATTGCAAAGTCGGCTGGATCACGACTAATTCCTTGCACGTTAGAACTAGGTGGTAAAAGCCCTTGCATAGTTGACCAAACCGCAGATCTTAAAATAACTGCACGACGGATTGCTTGGGGCAAATTCATGAATGCAGGACAAACCTGTGTAGCCCCAGATTATGTACTAGTGGAGGAACGAGTTGAATCTGAATTATTAATACACTTGAAGGATGCAATCAACGAATTTTATGGAGCGGATGCATTAACAAGTCCGGATTATCCACGTATTGTTTCTGATAAACATTTTAATAGATTAGTGAACTTACTTGATATCAGTTCAGCTCCCGATTCTTCTGGATCATCGAAGGGTGCAGTACTGTATATGGGCGGAGAGACGATAGCAGAAGAGCGATATATTTGTCCTACTATACTTACCGATCTTAGCTTGAATCATCCGCTCATGGAAGAAGAAATTTTTGGGCCTATTCTCCCCGTTCTTCGGTATCGCAGTGTGGATGAAATACCTAAAATCATTAATAAAAACGCCCATCCTCTTGCATGCTACCTGTTTTCTAAGGATCCTCACATGCATTCTCTCTTTACCCACACGCTTAGTTTTGGAGGTGGTGCAATAAACGACACCGTCGCGCATTTAGGAAATCCGCATTTGGCTTTTGGAGGAGTTGGTCCAAGTGGGATTGGATCCTATCATGGTCAGCATTCGTTTGAAACCTTTTCCCATACCAAGAGTATTATGAAGAAAAACTTCTTCTTGGATGTTCCTTTTCGATATCCTCCCTATAAAGGTAAAATAGCATGGATTAAAAGACTTTTTAGATAATGCAACAATCCATACTGGATTTTGTTTACTAGTACGTGGACTGGATAGAAGAGTTCGAATGGGGAAGCCCTTAAAAAATTCGTAAGCAAAAAAAAACAGCTCCAAATGAAGCTGTTTTAAAAAATGACGCAGTTTTCACACTACATCATTTCGGGTTATGGTATCAATAAACTTTTGAAAAAAATGTTAAGGCTTGTGCACTTTTGAAATTCTAAGCGCTTGTGCAATACTCATATGACTTAGTTCTTAGAATTTGGTTCAACTTTATGCACTGAGTGACATAAATACCTTTAAAATAGGAATCTCGTCTACTTTAACAATAAAAGTCTAAATGTAATCTTTACTGACATCAAGGACTAATAACTAACGTCACAGCTTTTTTTCTCTAAATAAAGATACTAAATTATCTTTAATATTAAATGATAAGCTAAGAAAATTATAAACAGGAGATTTAATGTCATCACAAGCCATTAATCGTGAGACCCCAAATTGGATATTTGTAGCTAGTGTTGTCTTTATTGGATGGAATATGACTGGTGCCGTGTTTTACCTAAACGAAATGTTCATGGGCCCTGAAATGTTTGATACGATGAGTTCTGCACAGCAAGATTTCTTTAGTTCTCGCCCAGCATGGGTGACTGCCAGCTATGCAACGGCCGTTTGGATAGGTATAGTGGGATCCTTTTTGTTATTACTCCGGAAAAAATTGGCTTTACCTACTTTTATATTGTCCCTAGTTGGCGCGCTTCTTCAAATTAGCTACAACTTATTCATCGGAGATGGTTTAGTAACATTTGGGCTATCTGCACTTATTGTACCTAGCCTAGTTACTATAATTGGTATATTAGAAGTCTGGGTAGCTAAAAAAGCCACTGACGAGCAGTGGCTTACATAGCATAAGTTTTTCACTGTAGCTCTTATTATTTCAGCAAGAGCATTCTTTTGGTCAACACAGCGTTACCCATTCGAAGCTGATACACATACACCCCGCTCGACAAACTACCTGCTTCAAATACTACGGAATAATATCCCGCAGCCATTCGCTCATTTTTAAGCGTTCGCACTTTTTGACCCAGCATATTGAATATATCTAAACGAACCTCCGCTACCTCAGGTATCGCAAATTCTATCTGAGTACTAGGATTAAAAGGATTTGGATAATTTTGCAATAATTGAAATTCAGTAGGTAATGATTCAAAGCTTTCACTTGAAGTTGAGACACTCATATCTACGTTTCCACTTCTACGATAATTTCCTTGATAAGTCGCCCATTGAGCCTGTTTTTTATCCCATTCTGGACCAAATTTTTCTTCAAGTGAACCATCGTATCGCCAACCATCTCTAATACTAACTAGCTTTCCGCCTTGAGTAGCAACAAATACGCTACCATTAACATAATTAATAGTATTCATAACTGATAAACTACTAGTTTCATCACTAAATTGAATTTGATAATCCCAAATTAAATTCCCAGCTTCATCTACAGCATACACTCTACCAGAGGCATCACCAAAATAAACAACCCCATATTCATTAATTGAAGCTGTAGATGTTATCGATCCAAAGGCTCGAAAAGTCCATTCAACTTGACCATTTGCACCATTAATTCCATAAAAAGTTGAATCCGCTCCACCAACTAGAATCAACCCATTTTCAGCAATTACAGGTGTTGTTTGAAAAGTAGTGGCTAAATCGGTTTCCCATAAAATTTTATCTGTACTTTCACTAGATAAATTTGGTTTCCACTTTCTAATTGTACCAGAAGAAAAAGCAGCCACTAATTCACTATTGTTAGTAACCGATAATGCACCCATTAAACCTTCACCAAAAACAGTTTTACCTAATGGTGACATCTCTTTAAATGAGATAGAAGCATCCAAATCAAAATAAGTGATGTCTCCCAATTTATTGGGTTGCGCTAAGTATTTTTCAGACAAAATTACACCAGGGTGTATCCCTGGAGCTCCTATATTAGAACGCCATTGCTGAATTCCTTCTCTTACATCAATTCCAAAAATTTGATTATCCTCTGATACTAAATAAAGGCGTTTTCTTTTTTCATCAATAACAGGACTTGAAGAATGAAGTCCACCTGTTGAAGTAGACCAGTAGGGTATCGTTATTTTATGTTTCCACCAATTGAATAAACTATATTTATTCAGTTTTTGAGTTCCTGAAATCAAATAAAACGTTGAATCAGTCGCTATAGCAACAGGTGCTTGTAGAGGAGCAATTAAACGAAATTCATTTGATTCCCCAGGTGTCATTAAGCTTAAATTACCTCTGCCATCAGGTTGGAAACTAAAATTATTACCAAACAAAGATAAACCAGTAGTAGGCAGTAAATTAGCACCTAGATCAATAAAACCTGCATCCATATAAACGGAAAAACTAGAACTATCACGGCCCCCATCATTATCTATTGCCACCAAAGTAATATGAGTGGAACCTTGTTTAATATCTATGCTGGGCACTCTATCTATCGAGTAAAGTTCATTGTCGACAATCCAAAGTGTTGAATCTATTTCACCATCATTATCAAATCCTTGGAAAGTAAAAGATAGGCCAAATTGATCGCTCTCTTGATTATGAATATATATGTCATCATAAGCAGCTACAGATGGCGGAACATTAAATGGTGTTCCTATAACAAGATCTGATAATTCCCCTTCATTTGATAATGTATCCACACCACTTATAAAATAATAGTAGAGTATTCCATTTTTTACTGTCGAATCACTATAAAATGAATCCAAAGCAGATGTATTATCAATAATTTCAACAGTATCAGGATGTGAACCCCTGTAAATATTATAATATTCTAAATCAGGATCTAAAACTGTAGCCCAATCAATTTGGACTATAGAATTAGCACTATATACCGATTCAATAATTGGTTTAGAAGGACCCGTTAAATCAATATTGTAACCAAGTGTAGATTTTGAAAGCTCTCCTTCGAGGGCTGGGTCATAAGAATATATCGGGTTTGATATTGCTGAATCCACAGCGCTAATCCGATAGAATACTTGAATACTAAAGTCATCTATTGTATCCATATACGTTCTTGTATCCACATTGATACTATCATATAAAGATACTGATGTAGAATCTAATCCTTTGTAAATCTTATACCATTCTACATCTTGTGCAAGACTAGGATCCCACTCTAAAATCAATTGATCATCTTGTATTCTTTGAATAATATTTGCTGGTGGGTTAGGTGGAGTATCATCTCCTGTCTGTAACTCTATGAATCGCGCATCACCTTCATTACCTGACATATCAACTGATGTTACCCAATAGGTATAAACTGTTTGATTTAACAAATCTTTATTATCAACCCAATTAAATGTTAAATCACTTGAATCATTTTGCGCCTGCTCAAATAATCCTTGGGGAACTATTAGTGAATCGAATAGCTCAATAGAATTGGCATATAATGCATCTAATGGAAATTCACCCCCGGTCCACAACCAAGTAGTGTCTAAAGTATCTTCAAAAGCTTCTACCAAACCCTTGATCGAAAAAACTTTATAAATGTTAAAGTGGGATAATTCATCAAAAGCATTTACCTCCCATTCAAGCTCAAAAGTTCTAGCATTTAATCGTTTCGCCGTTAAATAATTAGCAGGGATAGGTGGAATAATATCAATAGGCGGAGATAACTCTTCAATAAATATAGTCTCTCTTTCTGAAGTTTTTCCTAAGTATAGATCATGTAATTTCGCTTGTGCAGAATACTTGTATGTATTTCCTATATACGTGTCAAAGTCAATAAAACTTCCTCTATTTAATGTATCTATTCGAATTAATTCATTTTCGGAAGACCATTTTGACAAATATATCGCATCTAAGTTGAGGCTTAGTGAATCAGGATATTTGATTTCAATCTCCACTGCAGATTTTAGATTATCAGAGAAAGTAGTATCAATCCTTGTTACACTAATTTCAGGAGAGGGAAAAAGTACTGGAGTGTCGTTAGGGTGTTCAATGGCGCCCAAATCTACTTTATCTGAAATTCTTTTTTGACCTAGAAAATCATCTGTTAGATTCCCAACGGGATTTCCACTCCCTATAGCTTTAGATTCTGCCTGTAATCTATAGTTAGATAAATCTTCATTATGTGTTTGTGATTGAAATAGAACCTGATCGATATTGTTGAAATGAATTACCCCAGAATGGTCTATATTTGGCAGATCACTACTAAATTTTTCAATAATATCATGGTTAGACCGAATTTTATTTGTATCTAATGCAACATTAATAAAGCTAACTCCTAGTCCAATAAATTTATCTTCACTATTTTTCAATTCTAACTTGTCAACTAGAATACTGTTCACGAAGCTTAATGAAATTCCACCTTCTAAATCCGTGATAGCCTCTCTTGTGTTTAATACATTTACATGCACAAATCGAACTGTATCTTCTTGGGATGTACCTGCATATAAGTGACTTCTGTGATAGGAAATTGTCCTATTATTAGATAGAATTGAGTTGGATATAGAGAAAGAACTATGATTGGCATTTATGACATTATCAAAATGCGCGAAATGAGATTTATTTATCTTAACTGAAGTTCCATAGTCTAATTTAATTCCGGTTCCAAGTTCATTGGGCTCTTCTGAACCTAAAAATTTAATATTTTGGATTGATAAACTTTGCTTATTAGGCCACTTTAAATCGAAATATATTTTAGCATTTACATCTAATATCACATCAGAAGTCTCCGGCTTTATAAACTTTACATCGCCTTGCCCATGAATACTAACTGGGTGAGTTAGTTCTAAAGATTCACGATATATCCCATCCCGTATAACAATATGATCAAATGGTCTAGAGTTATAAATAGTCTCTTGTACTGTCTCAAAATCACCCTCACCATTTGAATCAACCGTCCAGGTCACAGGTGGAGTCTCGATTATAGCTATTTCTGAGAATTCGCTTCTATTGGCTGGATCAAAATTTTCAAAAATATCACCTTTTGAGGAATCAATTGCAGCAATTTTATATGAATACCTTATAAGACTTAGGCTATCTATATCAGAATCTATAAAACTTAACTGATCAGCAGATAGTACATCTAAAAGCTTAAAAAATGGCTCTGAGTCGTGAGCTTGATTAAATTCTAAAGTTGCACTTATAACATACAGATCGTTGCTACTTCTGAAAGCTTGTGTGTACTGCGATGATTGGATAGATAGGCCATTAATTTCAGAATAAATGTAATATGTAGCCCATGTATTATCTTCCGATTCGAAAGACATATAATCATCATACAGATCATACAACTGAAGTCGATTTATTTCATTTGGAGATATCCCATCTGGTAGTACAGATTTATTAATGAGTATTTTATGCCTCTGTTTATCAGGCTCCCATGCGAATAAAACCATAAACTCAATTTCACCTAACTTGGTAGAAATTTTGGTATTTGGAGCATTAGGAATAGTTGTTAATTCCTCAAATAAATCTACCCTATTTCTAAATATTGCATAGCTTTCGACATCTAAACTTGGTGAAGCATTCCAGTTTAATGTTATTTTTAGATCTTCTAATTCCGATGTGAAATTTGGTGGTTTTTCAGGCGAGACTAGATCTCCTGTCCGTTGTCGGATATTTTCAGCATAGCTTTCAATTTCGTTTTGGTCTAATCCAGTAACCCAAAATGTGTAATATTCTAAACTTTTTAGTCCAGATATATCAAATTTTACCGTTGAATTGTTAGGAATATCAATACTCCTCAATAATGTATCTAATCGTTCTACTCCGTCAATTTGCCATGGTCTCTGTAGTTGCTCCTGAGTTATATCATTTGGTAAAGGTCCTGCCAGTTGATAGATTTGGTATCCAATAAACCCTATACTTGCGAAATTATTCCATTCTAAATTAATTGTCTCTGCATTGATTAGTTTACCCTTAAGTTGCAGAGGAACTGTTGGTCGAATAATATCAGGATCTTCTTCTATTATAATAGTACCGCCTAACACGCTCGCCCTAGGCTTTCCTTCGTTTAATAATAACTCTTCGATGTTGAGTTTAGTGGTCCCTATACTATTTGGCATTAATTTGATATCCACAACTATCTCATCACCTAAAGAAGATTCCGCAGAAGCAGCCGCAAAATATATATGTCCTGGTATTGAATCATTGACAAAGTAAGTGAAATTTTGTGTCACTTCTTGACTAGGAATAAAAGATATAAGACTCAGTTTTGTTGTGTCATAGCGAAAACCAAATTGAATGCTATTTATAGACTCAACAAAAGAACCCTGTAGCTTGATGCCAAATGATAATTCGTCACCTAAAAAAATGGCCGTATCAGGAAGTGATATAATTACGCTATCAGATTGCTGAAATACGACTCCTTGGTAAGCATGAGTATAGTTTTGCACCAACATCAGTAAAACAGATGCACATATAATCTTATACCATTTTGACCATTTTTTCACGGAGAAACTACCTCTACAGAATTATTCAGTTACCCTAGTAGTTATCGGACTTTGTAATTGAATTATAACTAATAACTATTGTTTATTCTTACAAGAATAAGAGTATTTACAAGTACGTTTAATAATACTCTAAGTTTCCGAGATTTCGAAATTTATCTTTAATTCTGATAGGGATATAATGGGTTAAAAAAATTATCGGGTGAATTAAAAAACCCTCATCTACAAGCTTTCATATGAGCTCATAAACGAGGGTTTATAAGTGCCATAAAAAATCGAATGTTAATGAGGCAGCTTCTCTCGAATGATGCCATAGGTCATGGTGCCTAGGAAGGCGAAGAACATAGGCACCAGCAGCATCCAGTAACCGTCACCTACTAGGGCGTACATAGGGCCGGGGCACGCGCCCACTAAGGCCCAACCGAGACCAAAGATAGAGCCACCAATAATGTAGCGTTTGGGGGTCATATCCTTATCGGCGACCGAAATGGGAGCGCCGCTGAGATCTTTCAACTGGAATCGCTTGATAAGCTGTAACGAAATCATGTCCACTAGAACGGCTAATCCAATAATGCCGTACATATGAATAGAATCGAAGTGGAACATCTCTTGAATACGAAACCAAGAAACGACTTCCGATTTAACGGCTACAAAACCAAAAAATATACCGGGTAGTAAATATTTCATGTCGATTACCTTCTTAGTTTAAAATTAGGGGGAGAATGAAGTAGGTCATCAACAGACCTCCTGCGAAAAAGCCGACAACGGCGATGAGCGAGGGAAGCTGTAAATTCGACAAGCCAGAAATGGCGTGACCGGACGTACAACCACCACCGTAGCGAGCTCCAAACCCGATGAAGAAGCCACCGACAACCATGATCGCAACACCTGCGGGAGTTGCTAGAAAGCTTAGGTTGAAGATCTCGGCGGGAATCAGACCACTGAAATTAGTGATGCCCCATTCGCCTAGAGCTAGTTTAGTTTGCTCAGAAATAGCGGTCGCATAGCCTTCGGGTGTGGTTAAGGACGTAACCCCTGCCGCTTAAGAAGTGGATAATTGTTGGGTGACCCCAGTGATTTCTTGTTTTTCTTTACAATTTGAGCCATTACATTCTGTATATGATTTAAACGTCCAATAGTCTGCGTCTTTCTCCAAATTCGACGGAGAAATTCTCTGACACAAACACCTAAGCTAGTACGATAAGGCGAACACTATGTTTCAATTACCAACTCCTTTAATTCAACTCTCCTTAACCCCTGTATTTCGAGCCATGAAAGGTATTTTGACCCTACTCATTATGGCCGGTCTTCCGATGATCGCATGGGCACAACAAGCCACCGAATCTTCGGTTTGGCAAGACGATGCCGTCTATGAAGGCACCCATGACCCACAAATCACCCCCTCCCGAATTCTGCCTGCCGAGTCGGCATCGGTGACCGAGCATACCGTAACCATTAACGGAAAAAAGGTGCCTTATCGAGCCACCGCTGGAACTCAGCCCGTATGGGACGATCATGGCGTCGTGCAAGCTGCGTTGTTTTACACCTTTTACGAACGCACCGATATAGAATCCACCGAGCGGAGACCCTTGGTAATTTCCTTTAATGGGGGACCCGGTTCCGCTTCGGTATGGATGCACCTGGCATATACCGGGCCTAAAGTGCTGAATATCGATGAAGAAGGGTACCCAATCCAACCTTATGGATTTCAGGATAACCCTTACTCTATTTTAGACGTCGCGGATATTGTATTCGTGAATCCAGTCAATACCGGATATTCCCGAATTCTACACCCCGAGGCCGATCGCAAGCAGTTTTTTGGGGTCAATCAGGATATCGATTACTTGGCTGAATGGATCAACACCTTCGTGAGCCGAGTAGATCGCTGGGCCTCTCCTAAATATCTCATTGGGGAAAGCTATGGAACTACCCGAGTATCCGGCTTAGCTAATGTGCTTCAAAACCGTCATTGGATGTACATTAATGGGGTCATCTTGGTGTCCCCAACCGGCTTAGGCATTGACCGCTCCGGTCCGGTAAATCAAGCTAATCGCTTACCGTACTATACCGCCGCGGCGTGGTATCACGAACAGCTTCCAGAAGACCTTCAGTCTTTGGATTTACTTGAAGCACTCGAAGCATCTGAAGAGTTTACTCAAAACGAACTTATCCCCATTCTCGCCAAAGGTGCCTGGATGAGCGCCGATGAAAAAAATTATGCCATAGAGCAATTCGCCCGTTTTTCAGGCCTATCTGAAGAGGTTATTCGGCAACATAACCTAGATGTTCCCACCTCCTTTTTCTGGAAAGACCTGCTGCGACACGAAGGCCATACCGTTGGCCGATTGGACTCCCGATACAAAGGCCTTGATCGCTCCGATGCCGGAACACGTCCCGATTTTAACTCCGAGCTTACCTCATGGCTGCATTCGTTTACACCAGCTATTAATATGTATTTTAAACAGAATCTCAACTACGATACCGATGTAAAATACAACATGTTTGGCCCAGTGAGCCCTTGGGATCGAAGTGGAGATCGTACCGGTGAACAATTACGTGGAGCCATGGCTCAAAATCCCTACCTGCACGTGTTAATACAAAGTGGGTATTACGATGGTGCTACCACCTATTATGATGCGAAATACACCATGTGGCACCTTGATCCTTCAGGAAAAATGAAAGACCGCCTCGAATTCAAAGGCTATCGAAGCGGACACATGATGTACTTGCGCAGGGAAGATCTAAAAAATTCCAATGATGACATTCGAACCTTTATCCAAAAAAGCCTCGCACCCGCGGGAACCCCTGCTAAATACTAGAGTCTGAAACATGCGATTCCTTACATCTTTTGTCCTTCTTTTTTTTCTTTTACGGGTTTCGGCACACGCTCAAGCCCCCTCCACTCCTGAGCTCTACTATCCTGGCAATTGGGGGGAATGGGACATGCTAAGCCCAGAAGCCGCAGGCTTTGATCCTGAAAAATTACAAGAAGCCATCGATTATGCTATTTCCATGGAAAGTGAGAATCCTCGGAATATGGAAATCAACCATTATGGTACCTTTGGGAGAGAACCCTTTGGCGATGGCATTGGGCCGTTTAAAAGCCGGGGCGATATGACCGGAATCGTGGTAAAAAACGGGTACATCGTAGCCGAATGGGGAGAACCTTTTCGAGTCGATATGACCCACAGCGTAACCAAAAGTTTCTTGAGCACCACCGTTGGCTTAGCCTGGGATGCCGGCCTCATTAGAGATGTACAGGATCCCGTGGCTCCCTATATGGCACCCATATTAGTCATAGATGAGGTGTACAACAGAGATAAAGGGGCCGAGGTGGGTGAAGCTCATTTTCTAGAGCCATTCCAGTCGGATCATAACGCCCAAATTACCTGGGAGCACCTTCTTCAACAAACCTCCGATTGGGAGGGCACCCTCTTTGGAAAACCCGACTGGGCCGATCGCCCCTCTGGAGAGCGAAGCGAATGGATTACTCGTGAGCGTCATACGCCGGGAAGCGTTTGGGAATACAACGATGTGCGAGTAAATCTATTGGCTTTGGCTACCTTGAATGTATGGCGAAAACCACTTCCGCAAATACTCAAAGAACATCTCATGGACAAAATAGGCGCCTCTCCCACTTGGCGTTGGCATGGCTATGAAAACTCATGGGTGCTCATCGATGGAAAACAAATGCAAAGTGTGAGTGGTGGGGGCCACTGGGGTGGCGGGATGTTTATTAGTGCCAGAGATCAGGCGCGCTTTGGGCTATTAACCTTACGCAACGGCGAGTGGAAAGGCGAGCAAATCATCTCCGAGGATTGGATTAGCATGTCTAAAAATCCAACCCAGGCTCGGCCGAATTATGGGTATATGAATTACTTCTTAAATCCTGCAAAAGAAGCCATGCCAGCAGCGCCAGAGACAGCATTTTGGCATTTAGGTGCGGGTAATAATATGGTATACGTTGATCCAGAAAATGATTTGGTCATTGTTGCTCGATGGATTCAAGGCGCCGGGATGAACGGTTTGGTAGAACGAGTGATTGGAGCGATTGAAGAGTAATAAATTTTGAAATCAGCTTATTTAATCATCAGGTAGAATTCCCAAAAAATACAAGTTTTGTTCAAAAAAAAGCCCGTCTCATTGCTGGACGGGCTATCTACTTCAAACCTATTATTAAAGCTTACGGAAAATAAACGGTGTAATATTCGCGATTTATTCACCAAAATTACCTGCTCACCAACCAAGCTTTGATTTATTATCGCTAATTATTCAGTAATAATAAATACGTAATAACTATACTTTATAGTAGGCATCTTTATCTATTCGACTATTTTTTTACTTTGGGTATAGATGTATTTTTTGTTCAATTTTATTCCATCCACCGATATGAATGCTAAACTACCCATCCTTTTTATAGTCTTGTTCGCAACCCTAAATGTGCATTGTTCTTTGAATGAAACGGGCTCATCTACTAATTTAGGCACTACACACGATTCTATTAGCAAGGCCTCATGGGTGATCATCGACTCCATTGATTACTCAGCAATGAATGCGGATTTGGTAACAGGTAAACCAACCATGGATGTAGGGGTTTATCTTCCATCTAACCTAGACCCTGAATTTAAAAAAGTTACCCTTGACCGCATCGTAACTGGCCTTCAAGCCGCCAAAGAAATCTATGCGCCTACGGGTGTGCAAATCAATGTGATGTGGATTAAAACGGGCGATATAGATCCTTCGTACCTCTCAATTCAAGCAAACGAAGTTCCTGGCATTCCGAATACTGGCTACATCAACCTGTATAAACACAGTCAGCGGCATCCAGCCCGGTTGACAGAACATGCTTCTCAAGCGCTTGAACATATTATTGAAGTAGAGGAAAACAGTCATCGTACTCTCTATTTTGTGGTATTTCAGGATGTGTTTTATCCCTTTTTAACCGTTTCTGAAGGCCGAAACTGGACCATGAAAACCGTTCGAACGGGCGGACTTTCGTTTCCTTCTTACTCTTATCCTGGCACTATTCCTAAGCCTTATAGAGGAGTTATCAGCCTTTCGAATCTTGAGCGGCCCGACCGACAACGCCGCACCATCGCCCATGAAATTGGGCACAAAGTGATGAATGTGAGCCATGAGTATATGGATATAAGCCCAGAGCATGAGGTCTATGCCGATGGTGGACTCATGGTGTATGGTATTGGGGAAGAGATTCCTTCTGGTGAGGAAGGTCGTTGGCATCTAGAGCGACTGTTATTATCACCTTACCTATATGTATTAGAATCGGATGGAAGCAAAAATTGGAATCGTTATTACCAGGAAAACGGGCACTACTACGATCCTATCTACGGAGATTATATGGTTCAATTTCCTGGTACCCCCGCTATTGAGGAAGATTGGTAATGAAGAAATACATCCTATTAGGATTGGTGCTTTGTTTGAGCTGCGGGGCGCCATCAACCCGAAAAAATTTGGATCTTGCCCTGCCTAAAGACTATGTGGTTAACAAGTCAAAGGAAACCTTAACCGTAGATGGACTAGCGAATGAGAAGGCTTGGGAGGATGCCGAATGGACCGACCTATTTATGGATATTCAGGGTCCTGAACAAAGCACGCCTTACTATAATACACGTGTAAAAATGTTGTGGGATGACACCTATTTCTATGTGTATGCCGAGATGGAAGAGGAGCATGTTTGGGGCGATATAGAAGAGCGAGATGCCGTGATTTTTTACAATAATGACTTTGAGGTATTCATTAAGCCTAATGAGTTTCAGCCTTATTATGCAGAGTTTGAGGTCAATGCTTTGGGAACATTGTGGGATTTATTTTTGGCCCGACCCTACAGGAGAAATGGTCCTGTACTGGACGAGTGGGATGTGAATGATACCCAGATTGGGATTGACGTGCGGGGGACCTTGAATGATTTTAGAGATCGGGATCGTGGATGGTCGGTTGAATTAGCCATCCCAATTGCACCCATTAATGCGATCGACCGAGGACGTTCGTTTGGCGAAGGGAGCATGTGGCGTGTTAATTTTTCGCGAGTACAGTGGGACTTTCAGATTACCGACGGTCGATATGAAAAGAAGACCGATGAGCAAGGACGAAGATTGCCGGAATACAATTGGGTGTGGAGTCCTCAAATGGCCATTGATATGCATAGACCTGAGCATTGGGGGTATGTATTCTTTGTCGATAATTCAGTAGATAGCACCTCCCGCGCTCATTTGAATCAATCGACGGCCAGCGCATATCAGCTACTTTTTCACCTATACAGAAAACAAATAGCTTTACAAAATAATACCTCTGAAAAGTCACGGTCAATTCTGGTTGATGAAGGCCTTGATTTTGAGGTAAATGGATATGTTTTTAACGCTGAATTTTCACCCACTAACCTTGGATTTGAAATCATACTAAAGGACCTATCGGGTAATATATTGAGCATAAATCAAGATGGATACATAAGGAGTTCGTATGAAAAATAGCCTACTATTACTCGCAATAAGCCTAATTTTTCTCAGTTGTTCTAATGCACAAAATGAGCATCAAAGTGCCGCTGATTCGTTTATGATAGCTGCTTGGACAGGTGCCGGCATGGCGGAATCCGAAGCCGAATGGCGAGAGAAATTCCAGATGTTTTCAGAGCATGGACTTACCGATTTATTTCTATCGGCAAGTGTTGAAAAAACCACCGAAGTCATTGGTTACGCCTCGGATTATAATATTAATATTCACGCGTGGGTCTGGACCTTAAACCGTCCAGGCGACACCACAGCTGCCAAACATCCAGAATGGTACGCTGTAAATCGAAACGGTGATAATTCGTACGACTACCGAGCATATGTAGACTACTACCAATGGCTATCTCCTTTTTCGCCAGGCGCAAGGGAATATATTACTTCTAAAATGGTCTCCTATGCTAATATTCCGGGCCTCACTTCAGTTCATCTAGATTATGTACGTTATGTAGATGTAATTTTAGGGGCTGATCTTCAACCCAAATATGATTTAGTGCAAGACCGTCAGTTCCCAGAATATGACTACGGATACCACCCTATTGCCAGAGAAGGATTCAAAGAGATATTTGAGGTAGATCCAATGGACTTGGAGCATCCCGAACTTAGTACCGAATGGCTTCAATATCGATTAAATGCAGTGACTAGCTTGGTGAATGAAATTGCCCAAGAGGTACATGCACGCGGTAAACAACTTAGCGCCGCCGTATTTCCTTTTCCAGTGATGTCGCGGCAAATGGTTCGTCAAGATTGGGCCAGCTGGAATTTAGATATTGCACTACCCATGCTGTACCATAATTTTTACCGCCAAAATCTAGAATGGATTAAATTTTCAGCCGAACAAGGTGTTCGTGAATCACACGGGCGTTTCGATATTGTAGCGGGTCTATTTATTCCTGCATTAAGCCCCGAGGAGCTAGAAACTGCGGTAGAAAAAGCCCGAAGTGGTGGAGCTAAAGGTATCTCGGTCTTTGACATAGGAGCCATGACACCCGATCATTGGGGGGTGTTAAAGGAGCTACCCAAAAAGTAGTCTCCCCCAACCTTATTCGTTTGCAAATCACCTTAACTGCCGGCCCGGAGTGTACGGCGCCCCGGCCTGCTGTACCTGGGTTTCATACATCTCTAGTTCTGACCAAAAATCCTGCAGGGATATTTTGAACTGATCAAATCCTTGCTTTGCTAAAGCCACATTTGTCCGGTGCGTTTGAGTTGGGGGTGCACTAGTTTCAGAAAGACCATAGAGTACCTGATTTAGACGGCCTGCTATAGCGGGTTCAACCGAAATATCCTTTGAACGGCGAATTCGGTCCCCATATAGTTGCGTACTCAACTCACTTTGTTGCCGCTCAAGAGCTACTAATTGCTCGAAAAGCTCCGGAGCCAGCGTTGACGTTTGGACCAATGCTGCTTCTATGTGGCGAAGACGGTTAGAGGCTTCCCCAAGTGACCTTCCAGCGCTGTTCATTTCACGCGAGAGATCATTTAGCTCTTTATGAAAAGCAAAAGTTTCCTCAAAATTCCGCCCCTCTAAAGCAGGTATTGGCTTAACCAAAAACTCCTGCACACTTCCTTGGGCTTCTAATTTTCCATTGTGAAGCACATACAATTCTACACTATACATTCCAGGTGCGGCCAGTGGCCCTTGAGGGGTTCCTGCCCAAGGCGGGCGGAAACCAGGCGTAGCAAAACTGATAGGATCAGGGGCCGGTAAGCGTAGATCCCAGGTCGTACGATGAAAACCACGACTTCCTCCACCTTCTAACCATCGAACAGGATTCCCCGAAGCGTCTTTAATGAGCAATAATGTTTTTGGCGCTTCCTCGAGCGCATCGGCCCGTAGGGTTTCCCAACCCGGAAATGGGATATCTTTACCATCGGCTTCTAGTGCTTTTATTTCAGCTTGGCGCTGCTGTACTGCTGTTGCTGGCAAGTCGGCTAGGTAGTAGCTAATAGTTGCACCATAAGGTGGGTTAGGTGCACGGTAAGCTGCAGAGCCTTGAGAGGGCATACCACTGGCTTGCATAGGTGTTTGTTCAATGTACCACCAAGCATCACGAACGGGGAAAATGGTATGACTTTGGTTAGCAGCCAGTTCGTATATATGCCGAAGCGGAGAATAATCGTCCAGAATGTATATGCCTCGGCCAAAGGTTCCCCCGATTAGATCATGATTGCGCTCATGTAATTCAATATCACGATACGATATGGTTGGTGCAGAAGCAGCAAGCTTGATCCAATTTCCCCCAGCATTGTATGAGAAATACATCCCATTCTCAGCGCCAATAAACAGTAAATCTGACCGTACTGGATCTTGCTTAATGGACCACACAATTACCCCGTCAGGAAGATTGCCAGAGATATTTCGCCAGGATTTACCCCGATTGGTGCTCCTATATATATAAGGTGTGTAATCCCCTTCTTTGTGCGCGTCAGCTGCTACAAATACGGTTTGGGCATCATGCGAAGAGGCTTCAATATCATTGATGAAAGACAACGGGGGCATATTAGGAAGCTCTGCCGCTTGGGTCCAGCTTTGCCCGTCATCCTCACTGGCATGTATAAGTCCATCATCCGATCCGGTATAAAGTATTCCCGCTTGTACCGGTGACTCCGCTATTGCCGTCAGGGTGGCGAACTTAGACATAGCCCCATTGTCATACAACGCATCAATTCCTGGGACCCTATCCTGCATAGGTAGTTCAAAAGGATTGGTGTTGGTGGTTAAATCTCCACTGATGGGTGTCCAAGAGTCTCCACGATTCACGCTTTTCCACACCCGTTGAGAACCAAAATAGAGTGTTTTATTATCATGAGGACTTATAACAATAGGTGCATCCCAATTGAATCGTTCGGCAGGATCTCCCGGTGAGGGCTGAGGCTGAATATCCATTAACTCTTCGGTTCTTCTATCCAACCGATACAACACCCCTTGTTGGATTTCCATATACACGATATTGGGGTCCTTAGGGTCGAATACCGCATCATACCCATCGGCTCCCAGTGGTACATACCAATCTTGATTCCGAATGCCCTCTCCATTCAAGGTGCGAGAAGGCCCAATTAGGGTTCCTAAATCCTGCGCTCCAGCCACCACATTGTAAAAAGGCTCGGCATTATCGACCCCAATTTTATAGAACTGGGCTATGGGCAAATTAGATAAAAATCTCCAGGTCTTCCCCTCATCAAAAGACTCATATAAACCGCCATCCGACCCCGCTAACATATGCTCTGGGTTCGCAGGATCAATCCATAAGGCGTGATTGTCGCTATGCTTTGATCGACCTGTTTCTAAATAGTTGAAGGTTGCTCCCCCATCTCGAGTGACCTGATAAAACACATCCATTTGAATCACTACGTCTGCATTGGTTGGAGAAGCTTCAATCTCCTGATAATAATGCGGCCCCGTACCACCTGAAGTGTAGCTGTTACGCTTTTCCCAACTCTCCCCTTTATCCGTTGAGCGATAAAAGCCCTTATTAGCTGGATCCGATTCAATGGTTGCATAGACTAAATTAGGATCCGCTGGGGTTACTGCTAAACCAATTTTTCCCATGTCTGCTTTTGGTAATCCACTACTAAGCTTTGTCCATGAACGCCCATTATCCGTCGACTTATGAATCCCAGAACCCGGTCCTCCTGCCAAAAAAGCCCAGGTTTTACGGCGACGCTCATAAGTTGCTGCATAGATTACCTCAGGATTCGAAGGGTCAAACTCTAAATCAGTCGCACCGGTTTTCTCGTCAATATCGAGCACGTGCGACCAGTTTTCACCGCCATCGGTAGTCCTAAAAACACCTCTAAGGCCACCAGAAGACCATAAAGGCCCCTCTGCCGCAACCAAAACTACATCGCTATCTCGAGGATCAATCAAAATTCGACCAATATGATCCGACCCATCCAGCCCCATTTTCTTCCAACTTTTCCCTGCATCTTCACTTTTATACACCCCATCACCCCAAGCAACATGTCGTCCACTGACATTTTCGCCTGTTCCTACCCAAATTACCTTCGAGTTATTCGGGTCTATCTCGATGGTTCCAATCGAATAAGATCCTTGACCATCGAAAATAGCTTCCCACGTCGTTCCACTGTTAACCGTCTTCCACACGCCCCCCGAACCTACCGCCACATACCAGGTCGAAGAATGATTCGGATCCACTTTAATGTCGGAAATTCTCCCCCCCATGGCCGCCGGCCCTATGCCCCTAAGCTCCATACTACGTGCCGCGGATTCATAGAGCTCTTGCATGCTCCAATCCTCACTGGTTGATGTGTGTTGAGCCTTTGTCGAAAAGGAGAGAGAAACAACAAATAAAAAGCTCAGACTAAAATGGAGCTGTTTTTTTAGAATCGCGATATAGTTAGACATGAAATTAGCTATTCGATTATGGGGTTCGGTTAGAGTTTAATTAGGTTTCGATGCGAGTTCGGTAAAATTTTGATGAGTTGGATGTGATTCATACTATCACATATGCTGCTTTTCGTCAAGACTACAAAAAATAAATTAGCGATTTAACTATTTAGACTTTTTTTGTTTGAATAGTGGATAGGTTTTAAAGAGGAAATAGCCGTAAAAAAGTAATGGATAGATTGATATAAAAAGTGCTGCCACCCGATCTCCAAACCATAACAGAGTAACTACTCCCAGAAGGAAGGTGCTAATCGCTAATGTTATGTGAGCCTGCTTAAACATCTTAAGATAAGTCTCGATATCTACCTGCTCTCTTTGCTCTTTTGGCATCGTATTATACCCAGCAAGATAGTATTTAGCGTTATCTACAGTCAAAATAAATGCTAAGGATCCAAAAATTAGGCTTACACCGATAATAACGTATATCATAATAAAATTAGATTGGTGTATGTACTTAGATGTATTTTATTGAGAAATAATACTAAAATTGTTAATTCCGTGAATGCTAAAAGCTTTAATTATGAATAATTAACAAAAATAATACGCTAACTAACTGTATGCCATTCAACTTTCTATGAATATAGTATCTATGAGTTTTCTTTAGTTTCTTGTAGCTAACCGTTCATTCAAAACACATTAAATCAGTAACCTATATGATACACGGAACACATAATGCACTGGAGGATTCCAGAAATGAACACATCCTTATTTCTATTAATGATGAACTTTTTCCTCGAAACGAAGCTAGGATTTCGGTTTTTGATGCGGGCTACTTGGTTGGTGATGGTGTTTGGGAAGGATTACGGCTTCATCAGGGTAGACTAGTATTTTGGGATGATCACATGGATCGTTTGTATGCCGGCGCTAAAACCATAGGTTTGGATATTGGATATAAAAGAGAAGATTTACTCAAGTCTGTTCAACATGTTTTGAATGCAAATAATATGGTGGATGGGGTTCATGTTCGAATTATGATTACTAGGGGAATAAAAAAAACACCTAGCCAAGATCCTCGTTTAACCATTTCTGGACCAAATATTGTCATTATAGCAGAACATAAAGAAGCCGACCCAACATCTACTAAAAATGGCATTACCCTGTTTACAAGTACCATCCGTCGAGGTTCTCCTGATTATTTGGATCCACGCTTAAATTGCCATTCGAAAATACACGAGGTGCAGGCACTAATCCAAGCATTAGAAGCAGGAGCTGATGAGGCACTAATGCTCGATATTCACGGTTTTGTAAGCACATGCAATGCAACCAATTTTTTCATAGTTAAAAGCCAAGAAGTTTGGACATCCACCGGAAATTACTGCATGAAGGGCATTACACGAGCAAAAGTGATTGATATTTGTAGGACAAACAATATCACATGCAAAGAAAAAGATTTCTCACTGTTCGATGTTTATAGCGCAGATGAAGCTTTTGTAACCGGTAGTTTTGGTGGCCTAACACCTGTGACAAAAATTGATGGGCGAATTATTTCTGAACACATACCTATGCCCATAACAAAGCAATTGCAACAATTATACAAAGCACGAATAAAGTCTGAAATGTCCTAAGCCACTTTGTTAACTAATAATATTGTTCCTATGAAACGAATTTGTCTTTGGTCTGGTCCACGTAATATATCTACCGCACTCATGTATTCATTTGGCCAGCGTAGTGACACGACCATAGTAGATGAGCCTTTGTATGCACACTATTTATGTTCTACAAGAGCTAATGAATATCATCCAGGATCAAAAGAAGTACTTTTATCCCAGGAAAATAATGGTGAAAAAGTAGTGAAAAAGATGATAGGGGACGTCTTCCAAACACCCGTTGTTTTCTTTAAACACATGACGCATCATTTGATCAATTTAGACAGAAGTTTCTTGAAGGAAACGGAGAATATCATTTTAACGAGGAATCCAAAAGAAATGATTACTTCGTTCATTAAACAAATCCCTAATCCTGTTATTACAGATACAGGTTATCCTCAACACTTAGAATTATATGATTACTTAGTTAGTATAGGTAAACCACCGCTAATCGTAGACTCTAAAGATCTATTACTTGACCCAAAGAAAAAAATAACCGAATTATGCGCCTACCTTGAAATACCTTTTCAGGATAATATGCTAAGATGGGAGGCTGGACCAAGGAAAGAAGATGGGGTGTGGGCTAAATATTGGTACCATAATGTTCATAAATCAACAGGTTTTAGAACATATCAAGAAAAAAATGAACCCATTCCTGCGTCACTAATGTCTCTTTATGAGGAATGTGATGATATCCACAAACAACTAATTTCACAAAATTAAAGGGTATTCCCCCAAATACTTTTAACGGATAATTGCATGTACGAAATTAAAAAAGTTATTCAAAAATCAGAAGGTCAAACAGACAAATTATATCATAAAATGCTATTTGATAGAGTATTTAGCCTTCATGGTATGCTGAAAAAAAGAGTCATTAAAATAGATGAGTACAATAACAAAATAGCCTCAATTGAAGCTGAGATTCGAACCTTAGAAAAAAGGATTCAGCATGTGGTCAAGGATATTGATAAAGAGAAGATGGATATTACCGAAATTCAACAAGAAATTAATGCCTATCGGACTAAAATCGAATCTTTTAAAAGAAAAGATGCCTTACTATATGAACCTACTTTTGATATAAGAACCTATCAAAGAGGTAAAAATGAGTACTGGTATATAGAGGGCAGGGTGCGATTACCAATGGTGAACGGAAAGACAGGTAAAGAATTCCACACTTCTTTTGGCCGATATGAAGATGTAGTAGCTGAGTATAGAGAGCTAGATCGGGTTAGGTATAATCTTCTCGGTATTTTTACCGGGGTTAATGGTACAAAACAGAGAAAACTCGACTATAAATTACAGAACCGCCTAACAAATGTATTAAAAGATTGGTGGTGGAATGGCATCTAATCTACTAAGCAGTTAATTCTACTTAATCAGCAGCATTTTATTGGTTTGTGTATAAGTAGGTGTTGTTAACTTGTACAGATACAATCCACTGGATAAATCCTTGGCATCAAAATTAACGGTATGATACCCTGCCGCTTGTTGACCATTAACCAGCTCTTCTACTTTCTGACCCACACTATTAAAGATTTCCAATGTCACATGAGACGCTTGTGGAAGGACGTACTGTATTTGAGTAGATGGGTTGAATGGGTTGGGGTAATTTTGAAAAAGCAAATAAGAATTCTTTTTTTCAACTTGATTTAGCTCATCCACATTTAGGACTCTAGGACCACGCCCACTAAAAATATTTGGCATACTACCATCTGGAAAAATATCGTCTATGCTAAGTTCAGAGGATTTGATCTTAGCGTAAAGACCTTTCAAAAAATCCGATTCAGTTTGTCCAAAATTGTGCAAGAACAATTTGTCTAACTCTGGCACATATTCAATGTCGGTTGATCCATCTCTACTTGCCTCTGAATTAGAGGGTATGCGCTGAAAGTCAAAATAAAAATCTATTAAAATGTATTTCCAAGAAGTTTCTTTCGCCATGTAGGCTGAAGCTAATATAGCCCAATTAAACCGGGTCAGATAGCCATAGGGCTGAGTGTACATTAATCTATCGGCAAATTCGTCCGCTGAAATAGAATCATTGGTTTTAATTTCTTCTAAAGCATAATGCACTTCATTGAACACATTATTTCCATATCCCATCATCATATCGGGTAGAATTGCCGCTAATCCTTCTATCCACCATCTCGAAATTGAATTGGGGGAATATTCTCCAAATCCATTTTCTTCTCCATTCCAACGAATAGGTAAAAGGGGATCATAGAGTTGATTTTGAATAACATGGTTATACTCATGTACAAGAGAACTATAAAGTGCCTTTCTTGCATATTTTATTTTATCCGATTCATCGGGCATATCTAGGATAAAGTCTTCTACACCATGCCAAAAGCCAAGATTAAAGACTAAGTAATTACGCTTTCTATTGTCTTTTGTTTCATAATTATAACATATCCCACCACACTGTTCGACCACTAAATTAGCATCATAACCCATTTTTTTATCTGCAGAGATCATGCTATCTACCTCAGCATTTATTCTATTATTTCCGGGGGAAACCGGTTTAAAATATACCCCGTCAATATTTACATAGGAGAAGGTATATATCTGGTCTATCTCAAATGCGTTCCATTCCTCTTGAGTAAATTCTAATGGTAGTGCATTGCTTGTTTTGTTAATGAGCGCATTTTTCAAATCTGTATTGGTAATTTCAAAGCGTTGCTCAAAGTTAGATCTCTCCCATATCAATGGATCTACTACCTCCGTTCCACTTACAAAGTGTGTTTCAAATTTTCCTAATTCGGTACCTATGTACTCAATCACGTCCTTAAGATTCTTGATCTCTACATCCCAATCCCACCAGGTACCTAAATCAGGTAATTCGTCCTTCTCAGGTATATGTAAAAAAGCCCATTCCTCACCACTACGTACATAGTTATTGTTCATCTGTTCAAACTGTGCTTTAATCGGATTATCTAGCAGATATTCACTCTTATGGCTTCCATACCATCCCGCTATTGAACCATAACCATAAGGCTTTATTGTTGGGTATGGCGCATAAATAGTTTCTGGATCTGAGGGTGGTGTTTGCGCATTCGTTTGATTACCCAAGGTAAGCGTCACCATTAGAATACTAATGTATATATTTTTCAAGTTGGTATATTTAACTAACAGATTTTATGTCACTTGAATATATACAGAATTATCTAGTTAACATCAGATAGGTTATATAAACTCGCATTCTTACTGCTCTAATTCTATGCAATCTTTAGATTTATAATCTAACATTGAAAAGCAGTCATACTATTGCCATATTTTCTACACTACTTACTAGTATGAATGGGCAAATAAAAAAGCAATAAATAAAAGTATACGTGTTTATATCATGGGAAAACTGAAATACCTATCTATTCTATTACTACTTAATATACTCTTCACTAGTTGTATTGTTCCTAGTTACATCAGTTACGACGATACAAGAAGAGAACGCAAAGACGAAAGTTTTGTGGTCAAGGTCTACAACCAAGAACAATTAAATGTAAATGACTATAAAATCATTGGCGAAATTTCTGTGGAAGGATGTAGCTGTGAAATAGAAAAAATGCTCAAAGAAATTAAAAACACCGTAAAAGAAGTAGGTGGCGAGGCGATAATGGATCTGAGTTTAGATGAAGGTGTTGGCGGCAAGATAAGTTCGGATACGTACCTTATTTCTGGAAAGGTTATCGTTTTTATCAAAAATAAGGTGGTGCAATGAGAGATTTTTTTATTCGATCGCAAAAAATACGTTGGATCTGTTTTACCATACTACTTTCTATCTACGTACTCATTAAACTGGATAATGTCGTTTATGCACTTTTAAGGGTCTTTTTCATGTGCTTAGTTGGGTATTATCTTGAAAGAATGATTACTGCTAGTTATGCTGAGGAGTGATATTGAGGCAACACGCCATGGATAGTGAATTTGATAACCTATATAGGGATAAAAAGCCAACTCTGTATTTTAACCTCCCCCGCGATCCTTTATGATGTTGAGTTCGTTGGATTACATTAACACCCTTACCCCTTTATTCCACTTATAAACGATTATCAACTTATAGGATATCGCAAGTATATGGGAATAGCACCACTTAAAATCAAAATACTACACACTAATGAACGAATGAGTTACAGTAATCTATCCCGATTCAGGTATTAGTTCTGTTCGGTTAGTTCTTTCATTTTTTCCCAATGACTTTTACCTATGTGGGAAAAGGTAAGTCCACCGATGTAGTGGTTTTCATTGGTTCCTTCGTTTAGGATATATGTATCTACCCATCCTGAACCCATTTCTTTCTCAAGTTCAAGAAGTGTAACTGATGGATGGTTTTTGATTAGTCTTCGTTGTTCTCTTTTTCTCTTTTTTCTTGGTTCCGTTCTCATATAATTACCCTTATTTAACTACCCAAATTATACGAAAATAGCCTCTGTTTTGTTCCAAAATTTCACCCCAAATAACAATCAAAAAACTGAAGAAGGTTGTCCCACGGTTGTCCCAATTTTCCAAATTTTCACCCAACAAAAAAACCCTGAGAGTCAATAAGTTACTGACAAACAGGGTTTTACAATGGTGGGACCGGGCGGAATTGAACCGCCGACACACGGATTTTCAGTCCGTTGCTCTACCAACTGAGCTACAGTCCCAACCGAAAGGATGGCAAATATACACCCTTTAGCTTGGAGAAACAATACACAACATTAAGATTCCTTAACATCACGCAAATGAATCTGTATGGATGTGTTGCCATTCCAAGTGTTTTCTTCCAGTTCGTATGCAATGTCGAACTTTTTTCCGTCCCTCACTATGGGCATTAAATCATGCATATTAAACCCAATTGCATCAAATATTGGAGAGCCTTCCTGCTTTAATCGAAGCTTTAAGTGTCCATTCCCGACTATGGTCGGTACTCCAACCGTGCTTAACCCCTTACTAGTAAACAAGGGTTTCGTATTCGCTGGACCAAATGGTTGAAACTGATGCAGCAATTTCCAGAACTTACCATCAATCTCTGCCAGGTTTATTTCTGCATCAACCAGTAATTCAGCTTCAAAGGAGCTTCCAGAGAGTTCTTCTACTGCCTTGCTGTTCATTCGTTTTCGAAACTCTTTAAGCGCGCCATCCTTTAGGGTTAAACCAGCCGCGTATTCATGCCCACCAAATTGCTCCAGTAAATCTTCGCACTCCCGAATTGCTTCGTAAATGTTAAATCCACGGATACTTCTGGCAGAGCCTTTGATCTTTCCGTCGACCTCACTTAGCATAATGGCTGGCCTATGGTATTGGTCCACCAAACGGGAAGCAACAATGCCAATGACCCCTAAGTGCCAATCTGGATTAAATAGCACCAATGCGGATATACGATCCATATTCAGCTGCTCTTCAATCTGTTCGACCGCTTCATTCATTGTGGTAGTATCGGTATTGCGCCGCTTCGCATTAATTCCTTCCAATTCTCTGGCCATTAAGTTGGCCTCTGGCTCATCCTTGGCAATCAATAATTTCACTGCCGTGGACGCATCTCCCATCCGACCCGCTGCATTAATTCTTGGGCCAATGGAAAACACAATTTTTTTGGTATCCAATTCTGTTTGTGGCACCCGAATTAAGTCCATCAAAGCCTGAATTCCAACTCTAGGCTTTGTTCTAAGTCGCTCTAAACCTGCCCACATTAGTATTCGATTCTCGTCGATAATGGGCACGATATCCGATGCTATGGACACAGCTAGTAAATCTAAATATTCATAGGCAACCTTCGCAGGTAGTCCCAAACGAGCTAAGGTAGCTTGCACCAACTTGAAACCTACACCTGCCCCAGATAATCCATCAAATGGATAGGAACAGTCTTCTCGTTTAGGGTCTAAGACGGCATAAGCATTGGGCAATGCAGCTCCTACTGTATGGTGGTCACATATAATGAGATCTATACCCAAGGCCTTAATTTCCTCGGCTTCTTCAATGGCAGTAATGCCACAATCCACCGATACAATGACCTGTGCGCCCATCTCATGTGCGTACTGCACACCCTCGGGGTTAATCCCATATCCTTCTTTAAATCGATGTGGAATGTAATAATCGACTTCTACCCCAAATTCTTTTAAAAAGGAATAAACAATAGCTGTTGCGGTAGTACCATCAACATCATAATCCCCATATACCAGCACTTTTTCATTAGAACGAATAGCCAAGGAGAGACGCTCGGACGCTCGGTCCATGTCTTTCATTAGAAAAGGATCGTAAAGTTCGTTTAGGGATGGTCTAAAAAATTGTTTTGCATCTTCAAAGCTTGATATTCCCCGTATTGCCAATAGTCGAGCTATGGACTCCGGAACATTGAGCATTTCCATTAAAGTGGATACAGCTTCCTCCTGTTCCGGCTGTGTAATGACCCAGCGGAATGACATAGTTATGGTTTCCTTTATTTTTATTTTTATACATAAGAGGCACATTGGCTGTCACACCAATTGACCAGTTCAAACTATATTGTTTGAATTATACTTTATTCCACACTCAGATACTAAGTAAACCTCGAGGCTTTTTGGTATATTTACAAAAATACCATCTTCTAAGATCCATTCTTTATGAGCGACGCTTTTACACCATTCGGAAAAGCTACCGAAATCTCCTCTGGACTTTTATATACACCAGTGCACACACCTGCTACTGCCGCACATGAACAAGTCGTTTATTTCAAGGATGAAAAAACAAGTCTTCAAGCTATCATCGCCATTCACGATACCACATTTGGACCCTCTTTAGGTGGCACCAGAATGTGGCCATATCCTAATCTTGAAGCCGCTCTGGATGATGTACTCCGGCTTTCAAAAGGTATGACCTACAAAGCAGCTATTTCCGGACTTAATCAAGGAGGAGGAAAAGCAGTCATCATAGGAGATTCAAGAACCGATAAATCCGAGGAACTGTTTCGAGCCTTCGGACGATGTGTAGATTTTCTAGCTGGGCAATACATCACCGCTGAGGATGTAGGCATGGACGAAGAAAATATGGCTTGGGTACATCAAGAGACTCCTCACGTTACCGGACTACCAAAGCATTTAGGCGGCAGTGGTGATCCCTCTCCCTTTACTGCGCTTGGGGTTTACGTAAGCATGAAAGCCTCAATGCAATACGCAACAGGCCAAGATAGTTTGGAAGGAAAGAAAATCGCCATACAAGGAGCTGGACATGTAGCATCTTATTTAGCTAAGCACCTCCAAAAGGAAGGCGCAATACTCTACATTTCTGACATATATCCCGAAAAAGCCGAACAACTTGCTGCAGAAGTAGGGGCGGAGATCCTTGCCCCTGAACATATTCTCTCCCACCGGGTCGACATACTAAGCCCCTGCGCACTTGGTGGGGTGATCAATGACGAAACGCTGGACCGTTTAGCTTGTGACTTTATCGTGGGTGGTGCAAATAATATCCTCCGGGAAGAAGTGCACGGCCAACGATTAAAAAAAAGATCCATCCTTTACGCGCCCGATTATGTGGTAAATGCAGGGGGAATCATTAATATTTCGAACGAAATAGGTGGGTACAATCCCGAAAGAGCTACCGAACAAACCCGCGAAATTTATCACACTCTGCTAGAGGTCTTTGACTATGCAAAAACTCACAATCTAACCCCTAACTTAGCGAGTAACCAACTTGTAGAACAGCGTTTAGCCAACGCTCAAAAATAATCATGAGTATTACTAAAGAAGACTTCCTATTCAAAGACCGATTGGTCAAAGGAATGACCAAAGATGGACATTTCAAACTTTCTGTGGTCAAAACAACAGCACTGGTTAAAGAAGCCAGAGACCGTCATGGTTTATCCCTACTAGCCACCGTAATGCTAGGTAAAACACTTACAGCTACGGCTTTATTAGCTTCCGAATTAAAAAAGGAAGAACGCATACAAATTCGACTAGACGGTAGTGGACCCCTTCAATATGTAGTTGCAGAAGCGAACAGTTTAGGAGAGGTTCGAGGATATGTAGGGAATCCTAGCGCCGAATTAGCCTATGATGACCCGGATGTATCGTTATCCGACGGTATAGGCTTGGGTGTGCTCAGCTTAACCAAGGTGCTCTACAATGAAGCAGAACCCAGAACCAGTTCTATAGAATTAATTGCTGGGGATGTAACCCGAGATATTGCTCACTATTTGGCACAATCCGAGCAAGTTCCCTCTGCGGTTATGCTAGATATAGGAATTACAGAGAACGGTGCCATATCCGAGGCTGGAGGCCTTCTTCTGCAGCGACTTCCCGACGCACCAGATGGACAAATTGATATGCTACAAGAGCGTTTGGCTTCATTTCAACCCATCGATCAATTGCTCTCGGAAAAAATATACATTGATGATATTATGCACCGTTCCGTCTCACCTATACAGGTAAAAGAGCTTGGTCGGAATCCTGTGGATTTCTTTTGTCGATGCAGTCGTAAACGATTTTTAGGCGCATTGACAATGCTTAGTCTTGAAGATTTAGAAGATCTAAAAGATGAAGGGCAAGAAATCGTTTGTCATTTTTGTAACAACAAAGAATACATCTCTGCTCAAGAAATCCGAGGATTAATCACCAAGGCAAAAGCGCAGCGCAATTAAACGGCAAAGCTTTCACCGCACCCACAGTTATCGGTAGCATTGGGATTGTCAAACACAAAGCCGCGAGCATCCAGCCCATCGGGATAATCGATACTAATTCCTTCTAAGTACATCAGATGTTCTTCTTTTACGATAATTTCTACATCAAAACTAGCGTATATTCGATCCTCATTGGTTCGGTGATCTAGACCTAATTTATAACTAAGGCCTGAACAGCCACCACCTTCTACCGCAACACGCAAATAAAGCTCAGATTCCAAGCCTTCTTGCTCCACTATCTTTTTGACTTGCCGCGCAGCTCGTTCAGTAAGTACAATGGGTCGAGCGGTTTCTGGATCAAAATCATCTGCATTTTGTAACCCTTTATCCATGAGGCTTTGATCGGCGGAAGAACTCTCCAAAACGTCCTCTTCATCCAAGTCAATTAATGACGCAATTACGTCATCTAATGAATCCTGTAATGATTCATCCGCAATGGGTCTGACTTCGCTAGAGCGCCCGAGTTCATTGACTTTGTTATTGCCTCTGTCCATAATGATAAATTTACGTAGATTTAACCGAAAATGTGTAGTGTGCTTTTCCGTCTTTTTCGAAGAGATCTAATACACCCGCGCTTACCAAATTCACCAAAATTTTAGTCGCTCTATAGCTGTTGATATAAGCAACATTGGAAAAATCTGAGACAGTAATGACGCTATATTCCTTTAAATAGCGAAACAATATCTGCTCTTTCTCTCCATATTCAAATGTTACTCCATGAGGAGCTCCGCCCTGCTTAAGAACTTGGATATATTCATCGCTAGCCTCCACGCTGGCATCATTTACCCGAACAAATACCTTTCGTAGTTTATTGGACTTTCCTGCCTTCACCTGTACCGGCTTTTCAGGCGATTCAGGTACGCCTACTATAAGGATATCACGCTGTCCTATTTGAAATAATTCAAGGGTAATGTCTACTGGGGGAATACATTCTTCTTCGGCTGCTTTTTTTAACCAAAACTCCTCTTCTAAATACGTCTCTAGCCCTATCAATTCTCCTCTGTCACTTACACCAACCAATATGATTCCGCCTTCTGTATTAGCAAAAGCAGCAATTTCACGCGCCAATTTTTCGGGTGATGCGACTTTCTGCTTAAACTCCAAAAATGACGACTCCCCTCTCTCAACCAGATTGGTTAAGTCGGCTTTTGACATAGAACTAAGCTTGGTTGTACCTGAATACTTCAGGTACTGTTCGTATTCCTTCATGAATAAATATTTTGTAGACCTTCTTGCTTAGGATCCCGATTCATCAGCTGAGTCATTGCATCAATGGGATTTACCCCTTCGAAAAGTACATGATATACTGCCGAGGTAATGGGCATTTCAACGGAGTTTTTTTGTGCCCAAAAGTGTACTGCTTGGGTGGTTTTAACGCCTTCAGCTACCATTTCCATTCCATCAATAATCTCTTCAAGGCTCTTCCCTTCTCCGATGAGTTGCCCTAAACGGCGGTTACGACTATGAGGAGAGGTACAGGTTACAATTAAATCCCCCATTCCTGTAAGCCCAGAAAAAGTATCCGTATGTGCCCCAAAATAAGCACCCATCCGCTTCATTTCATGCAATCCCCGAGTGATGAGTGCCGCTTTGGTGTTATCCCCCCAGCCCGCACCATCAATAACACCGGCGGCAATAGCCATAATATTTTTAACTGAGCCCCCGACTTCAACTCCCGCCACATCGTTATTCACGTAAATACGGAACATCGGCGTCATACACGTATCCTGAATATAGGTAGCCGTCTGAGTAGAATAGGATGTTGCTACAACGGTTGTTGGTTTTTGATGAGCCACTTCTTCGGCATGGCTCGGCCCGGATAAGACTCCAATCCTATCAGAGCTAATCACACCATCAAGTACATGGACTAGTACCTGTGACATTGTTTTGAAGCTATCCTTTTCAATGCCTTTTGATACTGTTATGACGACTTCATTGCCACTGAGCAAGGGCTTTATGCGACTAGCCATGTCACCTAAGGTATGCGAGGGAGTGGCCAAGACCAATAAATCTTTTTCTTGTACAAGCTCCGAAAGCTCTTCTACCGCATAAACCGAATCGGGTAATACTAGATCCGACAAATAACTTGGATTTACGTGGTGGGCGTTTATATGCGCAACAATTTCTGGCTCTCTTGCCCAAACATGAACTTGGTTCCCCGCCTCATAGAATACCTTTGCTAAAGCCGTTCCAAAACTACCTGCGCCAATAATCCCAATACGTTGTTTGCTCATAATTAGCCTTTAATTCACCTTTGCTGCGCTCGCTTCAGTCTTTGCTAGGGTCGTTGCCTTAGCACCAACTTTATTTTCTGTACCCGACATTAACCTGCCAATATTGGCTTTGTGTTTATAAATGATTCCAAATGCTATAATGGCCGCAAATAAAATAATACTTCCATCCACATACCAATCCAAACCAAAACGCATAATTAATAACGTAATGGGATAAATCCCTGTAGCAATGATAGAGGCTAATGAAACATACCTAGTGGACCACACAATAAGTCCAAACAACGTAAACGAAATCCCGATGGATATGGGTTCGATCCCAAAAAGCATTCCACAGGCTGTTGCAGCGCCCTTTCCTCCCTTAAATCCAGCAAAAATCGGGAACATATGACCACCGACAGCTGCCATCCCACAAGATATAGCGAGAAAAGCTTCAACATCCCAATTCGGGGGCGCCAAAGGTCCGCTAAACCAAAGAAAGGCCAAACCACTAATCCAAAATGAGCTGACAAAGCCTTTCATGAAATCCAACACAAATACCGTCACCCCAAAAGGTACTCCTAACACTCGAAATGTATTGGTTGTACCTGCATTTCCGCTTCCGTGTTCTCGTACATCGATTCCTTTAAAGCCCTTACCCACCCAGATTGCAGAAGGTATAGAGCCTAACAAATAACTTATAATAAGTACCGTTACGGTTGCGGCCATTTCAATTCCGACTAATTAATAAACTCAGAAGCTTGTCACGTTACACGTGACGCTCGGCATGATACGAAGAACGGACCAAAGGACCGCTCTCTACATGTTCAATACCTAAGTGCTCACCGATTTCTTTGTATTCGGCAAACTGATCCGGATGAATCCAATCTTTCACGGGATGATGCATTTTAGTCGGCTGCATGTACTGCCCAATAGTAAGCACGTCTACTTGATGATTCGCACAATCCTGCATGAGCTCGATCACCTGCTCTCTGGTTTCACCCAGACCCACCATAATACCTGTTTTAGAACGAATACCTGCCTCTTTTGTGCGCAACAATAAATCCAAAGACCGTTGATATTTGGCTTGTGGCCGCACTCTTCGATACAGTGCAGGAACGGTCTCTAAATTATGGCTCAACACATCGGGAGGAGTATCCAGGACAATTTGCAAGGTTTCCCAGTCACCCTTAAAATCGGGAATAAGAGACTCAATGGTCACTCCAGGAATTACGCGTCTTAATTCGGTATGGGTAGCGGCAAAAATAGGGGCTCCTCCATCCTTTCGATCGTCACGGTTTATGGAAGTTAAAACAACATGTTTTAAGCCCATTTTACGAGCAGCATCGGCTACTCGAAGCGGCTCTTCCCAATCCAAATCAGCCGGCGGTCTCCCTGTTTTGATCGCACAAAATGCGCACGAGCGGGTACATACATCACCCAGAAGCATAAAAGTAGCCGTTCCAGCTCCCCAGCACTCGCCCATGTTAGGACAACGAGCCTCAGAGCAAACCGTATTCAACTTATGCTCATTAATCGTGTCGAGTACTTCTTTAAATTTTTCTCCGGAAGGAAGCTTTACACGTAACCAGTCTGGTCTTCTTTGAGTAGTAGATCGATCTACCACATTCAATTCTTTTATCATAATCTTGCTCCTTGCTGCACTGTCCTGTTAAGGATGGCAATTAATCCTACTAACGGCCCGCCATAAAACGTACACCATTTTTAAAAATACGAAATTTTATCGTCTAGTTCTTTGGTGGCACCTGCCCAATTGGCTCGCACCTGAAACACTTCTTCAAAACATTGAACTATTTGTTTTTTAACCGAATCAATGGAAACTTCCGTTCCTAACTCCACCTGCATGCTGGTAACCTGTTTGTCTTGGATGCCACAGGGGACGATATGGGAAAAGTAATCCAAATTAGTTGCTACATTTAACGCGAAGCCATGCATGGTTACCCACCTAGACGACCGAATACCCATTGCTGCAATTTTACGGTCCTCTAGCCAAACTCCGGTTTGCCCCTCTGCCCTACCCGCTTTAAGTCCGTAATGCGCTAATGCTTTAATAAGCACTTCCTCCAAATAGCGAAGATACTTGTGTATGTCGGTAAAATGTCGATCCAAATCTAATACTGGGTACCCCACAATCTGCCCAGGGCCGTGGTAAGTAATATCCCCTCCACGATCTACTTGAACAAATTCCGCTTCCAGATCACGAAGCTCCGTTACCGAACGCAACAAATGCGCAGCATTCCCACTTTTGCCCATGGTATACACATGGGGATGTTCGACAAAAAGCAGCATATCCGCCAAATCGTCGTCGGTATATTGGGTGTGTTCGGGGTTTCTCTTTTGCTGAATAAGTGCTTCTTGAAGTTGCTTCTGAAGATCCCAAACGCTGCGATACGCAACTCGTTCTAGGTCATAAACCTCTAGTATAGAACGAGCGTCCGCAGCTTCACTCTTCATGGCATTGCCTTTGAGTTACCGGCTTAATGTTTTACTGGGGTGCCCAAATGAACCCCTTCATTATACGCCTCAGCTACCGCTTCCATTACCGCCTCAGAAAGAGTTGGGTGCGGATGCACAGCGCTGATAATCTCATGACCGGTGGTTTCTAGGTCTCTAGCAACTACTGCCTCTGCAATCATTTCTGTCACACCAAAACCAATCATATGACAACCTAACCACTCGCCATACTTAGCGTCAAAGATTACTTTTACAAACCCTTCTTCGTGCCCAAGCGCCGTTGCTTTGCCACTGGCAGACAATGGGAACTTACCTACTTTTACCTCATATCCTGCTTCCTTAGCAGCGGCTTCGGTCAATCCAACAGAAGCTACTTGTGGCTCACAGTACGTACAACCTGGAATATTTTCGTAATTAATGGCTTTTGGATTTTTACCCGCCAACTGCTCAACCAATACAATGGCTTCATGAGAGGCTTTATGAGCCAACCAAGGAGCACCGATAATATCACCCACTGCATAAATACCCTCCACTCCAGTAGAGTAGGTGGAACGGTCTACAACTATGGCTCCTCGTTCTATTTTAACGCCAATTTCTTCTAAGCCTAATCCTTCCACATTACCAGTTACACCAACAGCCGAAAGCACCACATCTGCTTCTACTTTCTGCTCGCCTTTTTTGGTATTAATAGTTACTTCAACACCTTTTCCTTTTTTGGTAACTGATTCAACCGTACTCTCGGTGAGGACATTAATGCCCTTCTTCTTGTAGATTTTACCCAATTCTCTTCCAACATCAGCATCTTCGACAGGAACCAAGTTCTTTTGTAATTCTACTAGTGTAACCTCTGTGCCAATAGTATGGTAGAAATAGGCAAACTCTACCCCAATAGCACCAGCTCCAACAATAACCATTTTCTTCGGTTGCTTTTCCATTGTCATTGCAGCTTCTGAATCGATGATCATTTTTCCATCAATGGGAAGATTAGGTAGCACACGTGGCCTTGCTCCCGTGGCAATGATAAAATGCTTTGCTTTAATCCGTTCGGTTTCTTTCCCCGATTCGTCCTGAACTTGTAATTCATTTTTAGAAGCAAAAACCCCTGTACCCATAAATACTTGGATTTTGTTGGCCTTCATCAAAAACTGAACCCCTTTACTCATTTTGTTGGCCACGCCGCGGCTGCGCTTTACCATTCCGCGAAAATCAGCTTTAGATCCACTTACCTCAATTCCATAATCCGAAGCATGTTGAATGGACTCGAGTACCTCAGCAGAGCGCAATAACGCTTTGGTTGGAATACATCCAATATTTAAACAAACCCCACCGAGATGTCTTTTTTCTATAATTGCGGTAGAAAAACCAAGTTGTGAAGCTCTAATTGCAGCCACATAACCACCAGGGCCTGAGCCAATTACACATACATCAAATTCTTTAGCCATAATATTCTTTCATCGATTGGGTTTGTATTTACCTCATATGATTGGGTTTGGGCTATCGGAACCGCCTAAAGTAGATACCTAAATGAGCCTATTACTCCCAAAATGACAAGGATTATAGAGAAACATTATTGAGCTCTAAATATAAGGCATTTCTAGTTGATAGTCATATGGGATTCCCACGAAAATCCTGACCCTTCTGCTTGATGTATTTGGTAAATCTTTGGTATACTGAGATACAATATTTGAATGTAGAAAAAAATAGGCCCATGAACCCCCATCCCTTTTTATCTGAAAGTGTATCACAGAAAAGAACTCCCAATTTAGCTGAACTAGCTCGTATAGGGCCTAGCGATTGTGCATTTGTTAGGAAAATCCACCATACGATTCGACAAAGTCTTCGGTATGGACTCACTATCGTATTTTGTGTTGCTTTCTTGGGAGGGAAGCCCACGCAAGCACAATCCACAGAATTTACTACACCGACTTCTGAAATCAATGATCGTGTGCCCGATGACATTCAGCGCCGCATTGCGTTAATAGTTAGCCAATACAACGACATGGGATGGAACTTAAGTGAGTATCTTGCCGATGATAGGTTTCAGTACATCGAGGGAATTACCGAAAAATTTACCCGTTCCGCCGAGCGTCGAATCGAAAGCTTTGAGGATTATAAAGAAATTCTAGCCTACGAAATAAAGAAAAATAAATTAGCCGAATTCTATTCTACCTACTCCGCTGAGCTACTTGCTGCGGAAAAAGAATTTGGTATCCCCAAAGAAATTATCATGGGTATTTTAGGGGTGGAATCTGAATTTGGCCGCTATAAAGGTAGTTACAACCCGCTTAATGCCTATATCTCCATGATGGCAGAAGATTATAGGTACAGTTTTGCCGAGGCACAACTTATCGAATTGCTACGTTTTTGTAAGCGAACCGGGTTGGATGTTATGAGCTTACAATCCAGTTATGCAGGGGCTATGTCCTATGCCCAATTTATCCCATATTCGTTAAACAGATGGTGGAAAAACAGCGAAGGACAAGGACTGTATCATATGCCCGACAACATTCGCTCAGTGGCAAATTATTTAGCTCACTTTACCGAGATAGAAGGGAATGTCAAAGATGCAATTTTACGCTATAATACCAGTTCACTGTATCAACAGGCGGTACTCTCTTTAGCTGAGGATGCTAAGCAGGTAATTCCTTAGTCATATACCACCACCGAGGCTCACCAAACTCGAAACCCTCGCGCTCATATAATTTCTTAGCAGGATTATCTTCCCGCACCTCCAACGTTATCTTAGAACAGTCTCGCCGCTCGGCCTCTTCTTGGACATAATCCAGGAGTTTTGTTCCCACACCCAAACCACGTGCATCGGGATGCACCACCAAGTCGTGAATTTTAAGAGTTTGTTTAGCAGTAAAGGTTGAAAAGCCTAAAAAGGCCGTCACCAAACCAATGGGTTGTTCGCCCTTAAACGCCAAAAAAACCAAGGTAGTTGGATGCTTTCTAAGCTCTTGAATGACGTCTTTTTTTATACCCTCTTCAAGGGGTTCATTTTGACCCATTTTATCTTTAGAAAATAGGTCTAATAGGTTAATAATTGCTTGCGTATGTTTTTTTAGATCTAGATTGGCAAGCTCTATAGTAAGCATGCTCATCTCTGGATCTTTAATTGAAGACATGTGTCTTTGTTTTTTTGGGGTTAACCTTGCTTAAATTTAAATAGGTGCTGGGCTCCGACTTTTTCCTCGGCCTGTTGAAGGGCGTACATAGAGTCAAAAAGAACAATTGGATTTTCTTCCATGTCCTTTGTTACGTGGGTTGAGTAGGCCGATTCCAACTTCGAAATTATATCGGGTCTTTCGTTTGGTAACCATCTAGCGCAGTGATAGGCAACGGGTGTTTTAACTAGATCTACATTGTACTCTTCTCTCATTCTATGTTCTACTACTTCGAACTGCAAAACCCCAACGGTACCTAATAGAAGTTCATTTCCCACCCCATTAGGTACTTCAAAGACATGGACTACTCCTTCTTCAGAAAGCTGCTGCAAGCCTTCCCTTAACTGTTTCCGCTTGAAAGGGTCTTTGGTAGCAACTTTTTGAAAATGCTCCGGAGTAAAAAGGGGAATAATGTCAAATTGAACAGGATTTTTAGCATAGACTGTTGTTCCAATACGAAAATCTCCAGGATTAAAAATGGACACAATATCACCCGGATAAGCTTCTTCTAATAACTGCCTGTCATCCCCCATAAGGGTATGTGGAGTGGCCAATTTTAATTTCTTTCCCGTATGTGCGACAACTACATCCTGCCCTCTCACAAATTTTCCTGATGCAATGCGAATAAAAGCCGCACAGTCCCTATGGCCTGGATTCATGTTGGCCTGCATCTTAAAAATAAAACCAGAAAATTCGTCCTCTAATCCTCGTTTCTCTCCCTTGGAGTACTCATAGCCTTGAGGTGGTGGGGCCAGGCGATGGAAATAATGCAAGAATACATCCAAGCCAAAATTATTTAGTGCACTCCCAAAAAAAACTGGGGTTACTTTACCGCCATTATAAAGATCTTGGTCCATGCCTTCATACATGTCGTCAATAAGCATTAGCTCTTCTAAAAATGCCTCTTTCTCTAGATTTGATAAATTACTTCTATCTAATGCCTCTTCTGGGCTAACTAATTCCGTTATCGCCTTCTTGGCTCCATGATCGGCTTTTTCGTACACATGTACTTTTTTCGCCTGAACATCATAAATACCTTGAAATTTTTGCCCATATCCCAAAGGCCAACTTGCAGGAACAGCCTCAATTCCAAGCTTATTCTCTATATTACTTAGTACTTCCAATGGTTCCATCCCAGGACGGTCACACTTGTTTACAAAGGTGATCACCGGAACTTCACGCAACTTACACACTTCAAACAGCTTTTCAGTTTGTTCCTCAACTCCTTTAGCCACATCGATGACCATTAGTCCAGAATCGGCGGCCACTAACGTGCGAAGTGTATCCTCAGAGAAGTCCTTGTGACCTGGAGTATCCAACAAATTATACTTAATACCGTCTTTTTCGAAACGCATAACTGACGAGGTCACCGAAATACCTCGCTCCTTCTCAATGGCCATCCAATCCGAAGCGGCATGATGGGAGGCTTTACGAGCACGCACAGAACCCGCTTCATGAATAGCTCCTCCATACAACAACAGCTTTTCGGTGAGAGTCGTCTTACCTGCATCTGGATGTGATATGATCGCAAACGTACGCCGCTTTAAGGCCTCGGTGGAAATACTTGTATCGGCGGTAGCCGTCGTGCTCATGAAGCTTTGATTAAATTAAAGAGGGTAAAATACGACCTTTTTCTACCTAATTCAGCAACACACGCTTAATTTTACTCCTCTGTACTATATAATCTACTAAACCTCTTCACCTTCCACTAATTCCAGAAGACTTTTTAGCTCTTGTACCCTGTCATGCTCCTCGTTTCGCTCGTAACTATGCATTAAATTTCTAATGCAACGAGCTAAAATGTCTATATCGGAAGCCATCTTAAAGTGTTCCGGCTTTGGTGTGACATTGTTCTTTTTTAAAAAGAAGTAGCACTGGTCGTAGCTTACCTCAGCCCCCTGATCATATGGGTCGATAAGTTGTTCTTCTTTTTCACCCACAAAAGCCAACATGAAGTGAATAGGCATATTCACACCAAAAACAGGTAATTGAAGACGACGCGCAATAAACATTGCTACTAAACTCAAAGATATTGGTAGGCCTTTTCTTCGCTCAATTACCTGATCAATAAACCCGTTGGCTGGATTATGATAATCCTTATTATCACCCCTGAAATTCAAATCCTCGAAGATAAATTTCATGAGGATACGCATTTTTTCCCTCTCACTTCGTTTGTACCGCAAACTAGGACGAATCATATCGGCGAAATGATCCAGGGTTTTTACGTACTCGGATTCTCGTAAGGTTGGGTGACCAAACCGTGCAAGCGTGATCACAGCCCGTTCCAGTTGCGCGCGGTTACCTACCCCATCTAGCAGAAGCTCTGCAAAATCACCCTTAAGCGTTGAAAAAGTGAGTTTATGAAGTACGTCTTTCGCTCGCTTTTTTTCTACTTTATCCTTCGTTTGGACACGGATCTGGTCTAACAAGGGTACGGCACGATCCCCTAACTCCTTAAACCGAAGCTGGACTTGCTCCTGAACAAAAGGATCGGGATCCTCCATCAAAAACATAAGTGATTCTATTTCTGCACGGGTAGACATGGGACCAAAATACTAAATGGAGACATTCAATTCCGCTTAATAATGGCAATACTAAAGCGTATATTTGATAATAACTGCGACATTGTAACTAAACCAGCGTATGGCTCTCAACGTTTCTTCTGAAATTTCTCATTTAAGCGGGGTTATTGTTCACACTCCTGGCCCTGAATTGTCATGGGTACATCCTGGGATGAAACACGAGTTACTTTTCGATGATATTATATTTGAAGAGCATGCCCGAGAAGAACACTTGGATATGCTTGCGGTCTTCAAAACTATCATGAATGATCCAAACCAGGTTTATGAAATACGCGCCTTATTTAGGCAATGTTTTGAACAAAAAGAAGCCAGAGAATACTTCATAGATGAGCTGATCAAAGCATTTCCCAACCTGCCTTTGAGTCTTGTTCGAACAGAATTAGAGGCCTTAGAGCCATCTGATTTGTTGCTGTGGGCCATTGAAGGTTCTGATAGTTTTGCTAAACATGCGTCCTCCCTACCTAGGCCAAGTAGACCTAGCGGCTTGGCTTCAGACAATAGGCTACGAGCATTAGCCAACATTCCAATTCATCCCATTCCAAACCTATTATTCACTCGCGATTTAGCCGCTGTAATTGGGAATCAAATTATCTTATCCAGGGCAGCTACACCAGCCCGACTAAGAGAGTCCATACTCATGGATACCCTTGTCCACTACCACCCTTTATTTGATCCGGTCCGTAATTCCATCATACAGCTTCCAGCAGAGCAGTCTATCGAAGGTGGTGATATTTTGGTGGCATCTGAAAAGTTAATACTTGTCGGGATAAGCGAACGAAGCTCTTTTGCCGGGGTGCTAAAAGCTGCTGAATCCCTAATGACTGGAGGAGTTGACACTATTTTAGCTATCGACATTCCTAAACAACGATCCTCTATGCACCTGGACACCATCTTTACTTTTGCAAGCGAATATGAATGCGTGATTTACCCACCCGTTTTCCAGAACAAAGCAAATAATGTGGTGGCATTAAAGAAGCAGGACGATCAGATCGTGGTGGAATCCCGCTATCATATAAAAGAGGCTTTGGAAGAATTTACTGGTAAGGAGTACACGTTCATTTCCTGTGGTGGGAGTGAGGGGGTGCAGCAAGAGCGGGAGCAGTGGACGGATGGAGCGAACGTTTTTGCTTTAGCACCGGGAGTAATAATGGGTTACGACAGAAATACCTATACCTTTAAAGCCTTAGAAGAGCATGGATATACCTATTTAAAAACTCATGAATTCCTAGAAGAGTATGGCAACAAAAACTATGATTGGTCTATGCATAAGAGTACAAACAATAAAATTGCTATAGGATTTGAGGGGCATGAATTATGTAGAGGTCGAGGCGGAGCCCGTTGTATGACCTTACCTATACATAGAACCCCCTCACCTACATAAGTCCCCATGATTAAGCAACCAAAAGATTCATAATCAATGTCTGAAACCCCATCCTCAGAACGCTCAGATAATCCCTTTCCGGTTGATCGATCAAGCCAAGAGCACTGGACCAAAGAGACGCTTGAACGCAAGAATGACAAACCCACCCTTAAAGAACTCTTTATCCATAGCGTACTGTTCATTCTTACGTTTATTTCTGTTAGTATCGTAAGCACCTTACTAGTAGGTAAGGGATTACAAATTAAAACTCTTGCGGGTTTTAGCTTTCCGTTTCCAACGAACGAAGATCTTAAAGCTGGGGCTTTATTTGCCTCATTATTGCTTAGTTTTTTAACTATTCATGAATTTGGCCATTATTTTGCCGCAGTATATCATCGAGTTCGCGTGAGCTTACCTTATTATATACCCTTACCTGTAGGGATTGGAACATTAGGGGCTGTTATAAAAATTCGGCAACGGATTCAACGTACTCGAAGTCTATTCGATATTGGGGCAGCTGGTCCTCTTGCTGGATTTATCGTTTCCTTAGCCATTCTCATAGTTGGCTTTCTTACACTTCCAGGACCCAGTTTTTTAAACGAATTTGGGGATCATCAAATGCTTATAGATCACTTTAATGAGTTTGGGTACTATCCTCCTCTGCCATCATTAATGGAAGGACAAATGGTTTTTTTATTTGGCGAAACCCCTTTGTATAGTTTTATTGCCTCATTTTTCCCTTCAGCACCACCTATGTATGAAATCATGCATTATCCTTTCCTGCTAGCGGGTTGGTTTGGGTTATTTTTCACGGCTCTTAATTTAATGCCCGTTGGACAACTCGATGGTGGTCACATATTATATAGTCTAGTGGGCTACGAAAAACACCGTATTATCGCGCGAATATTTTATGGAGGCTTAACCATTCTAGCCGGTATTGAGGCCGTCCCTCTTTTTCAAAACTATTTAACCACCCACGGCTTTGCTTCTATAGGATATGCTTGGGGAATTTGGACCATCATGCTTAGCTTGCTCATGAAAAAAGCCTACAAAGAACACTTGTATTGGATGGGAGCCATGATTCCACTTTCTCTCTTAATGAGTGGATTTTTTCTATATGTATGGACTCCATCATTCGCACAAGAGGGATCTGTACTATGGCTTTTTTGGTCTTTCTTCACTGCATTTGTTGTGAAAATTGAGCATCCACCCGTGCGATATGAAGAAACCTTGAGCACCGGGCGCACATTATTAGGCTGGGTAAGTATGCTTATTTTTATACTGTGTATTAGCCTTAATCCCTTAACCTTAATTAGTTAATACGATTTATTATATGTCTTATATGAACGGTATTTTTGGGGCTAATGTGCATCATATCAAGTAATATTTGATCGAAGATATACTCGTTATAGAACATTCTTAGTAACGCATGTATCCGTTACATCACCGTGTATTTCAACTTTTCTACCATCTATTTGAACCAATATAGTACCTTAAAAAAGTAATAATCTCTGAGTTTAGACCTATAATTATCACTTAAGCTTCTTATCATTCCTCATTGTATCGACTAAAACTGTAACCCCTACTCCACATATATGAACACTTCAAATAGATTATTATCCACCCTAGGCATATGCGTACTCAGTATTACTTTCATGTCTTGTTCGTCTAGTGGTGAAGATCAAAACTCCTCCGTAACCAGCACTGTAGACATTACCCTCCAAATTGAAAAATTAGTAGGAGAAGATAGGTACGTGGAAGCCTTAGAATTGTTAGCGGAACAACCCGATAGCCCTGAAATTTTAACGTTAAAAGAAATGACTCACTTGAATTACGGTTTATTTTTGGAATATAGGGATGCAAATGTGACCAATATGAGAGATAAGATGAATAATGCTTTACGTGAGTATGTAAAAGTTCTTCGTATAAATCCAGACAACGAAAAAGCCATTTCTGAGATTGAACAAATACTGGGTATCTACGCTACTTTTGGGAACCGTGCCCCTGCGGACGATGTGGTCGCCGATCTTGAAGAATTTGGCTTTACACTCTAGAATAAGTTTGGATCACCACCCTTTTGAGCGATAAAAAAAATAACACACCTACAATAAGCAATCGAAAAGCTTTCCATGAATACACCATCGTGGAAACTTTTGAGGCAGGCATTTCGCTTCAGGGAACCGAAGTAAAATCGCTCCGAGCTGGTAAAGCTAATTTTACCGATGCTTTTGCCTTCGTTCAGGGAGAAGAAGTTTGGCTGAAAGAATTCCACATTTCACCCTATGATCATGGTTCTTACATGAATCATGAGCCCAAACGGGATCGCAAGCTTCTTCTACACAAAAAAGAAATACGAGCTCTTGATAAAGGGGTGCAACAAAAAGGAAATACCATTGTACCTCTGAAGCTATACTTTGTACGGGGTAAGGCAAAACTACAGATTGGCTTAGCAAAGGGTAAGAAGCTTTACGACAAACGCGACAGCATAAAAGAAAAAGATGTTAAGCGCCAAATGAAACGAAGCATCAAAGAAGGTGTTCGTTTCAACCCTTGACCAATAGTACTGTATCAAATGTACAGTACTACATCTACAGTTTCTCGTTTTGGGTATCTAGTTTAGAGTATTTAGTTCATTAAAAATTGAACTTACTAAGTTTAACTCCTATAAAAGAAAGAGCTCTCGACCTTTCGGACGAGAGCTCCATATTTGGCTGAATACATCTATAAGCCGGATTCTGTATTTCGAACTAGCACTTTAGCATTCGAAACGACAATCATTTATCTAATGCGTTCCACCCGGCAACGTAATGACAAGTGGCACGTATTGCCTGCGTGAACTTGCACCCCGTGAGGTTTACCATGCCCTCTGTCTCACGACAAGAGGCGGTGAGCTCTTACCTCACCTTTTCACCCTTACTCCCGAAGAAGCGGTTTATTTTCTGTTGCACTTTCTGTATTTGCCGAAGCAAACCCTCAGCTACGCCTGTTGGATCGCTGAGCACGGTACTTGTTGGTGTCCGGACTTTCCTCCCTAGCCGCCGAAACGACAAAAGGCGATTGTCCAATGCATTCGTCTAAAGATACAAGTATTTTAAGTGAATCAGAAACTTAGCTGTTCTTTGGCTTTATCGAAAAAAGCCTTATCAACTACGATACGCCCACTACTTTCATCGAAGATGATTTTGTTCATCCGGCGCACTTCTACCTGAGTTTGAGGAGGAAGGCTCATGCCAAATGCGGCTCCACGATCCATTGCAACTACAGCAATACCGTTATTTAGACCATCTCGCAATCGATTGTAATTGCGAAGATATCGTGGATCTATGTTCTTAACTACTTCTTCTCTCTTAACAATGAGCTGGTCTTCCTCATCCTGTGTACTACTCATGACCGTATCCAGGTTAGCTTTCATTTTGTCAAGATCGGCACGAACATCATCCAGTTTTTCATCAATTATCGATTTTTCTGGAGAAACTAACTCTTTGCGTTTTTTGGCTTCTTCTATTCGAAGATGAGCTTTTTCAATAACTTGTTTTTGAACCTCTATTTCTTTAGTGAGGGCATCATACTCCCTATTATTTCTGACTGTGAGTTGCTGTTCCTCGTACTTTGATACTTTTTCTGTGGAACTAGTTATATCCAATTCAAGCTGATTCAATTCAACAGATAAGTCTTTGTCTTCTTGCTCTAATTTAGCTTGTTTAGCCTCTAGACGCACAATATCGGTTTCAACATCCAAAATATCTTCTGGAAGATCTCCTCTTAGCTGTTTTAGTTCGTCAATTCTACTATCGATATACTGGAGATTAGCGAGTTGCTGCAGTACTTCTTTCATGTATGTTATTCGGGTATTTGATGGGTTTTTAATTCTTGGTCGGGCAGATATACGTTCATGGGATTGGTAATTCGCTTAGTCATTAGCACATCAACCTGCTCAAATGCTTCACTGAGTTCATTCCTTAGAGCCTCTACAATAGGGTACTCGCTTTCATAATGCCCCACATCCAACAGCATAAAATTCTCTTTTTCCAGAAAATAGTCATGATATTTAATGTCGGACGTAACAAATGCCTGTACTCCTGCTGCTATAGCTTCTTTTTTCAGCATACTACCTGAGCCTCCACAAACCGCTACCTTATTTATGCGATCTACAGATCCTGAATATCTGATTGCCTTCAAATTGAGTGCTTTTGATACCAGGTGTAGAAATTCATTCATCCCAACGCCCTCTTCTGGATAATGCCCAATGACTCCATAGCCATAATTTTTTGAGGGAGATGCTAACTGAGTTACTTGAAATTTTCCTTCTTTCAGTAATCCTTCTTTTTTTAGCCCAGCTTTTAATTCCTTTAGCAAATGCTGATCAATAGTGGCTTCAAAACATACAATATCGTCAGATCTGTTTTCTACATTGAAAAAGTGCGCATCCTCGGCCGAATAGTAGTTTAACAGTTTCAGAACCGCCCTAGGTTCTTCGTGCGTGGTAACCAGCCTTATTTTTCTTGAAATTGGCTCACTAGCCTTTAAAAAACGTAGACCATCTAATCCAAGCGTATTTGCCAAAGCAAATGAAACTCCATCTAGTGCTGCATCTAAATTAGTGTGAGCAACCAGTAGGGCTATATCATTTTTAATAAGTGAGTAAATAATTCGACCTTGTGAGTGCGTCGGATTTATGCGTCCAATTTTACTGAATATGAGGGGATGATGAGCGACAATGAGATTGCATCCCTTTTGAATTGCTTCTTCAACAATTTCTTCGGTCACATCTAAGCAGGTAAGTATTCTAGTAACCGAGGTGTCTGGATTTCCAACCAACAATCCCACATTATCATAATCCATTTTGACGCTTGGAGGAGCCCACTGATTCAAAAAGGTTGATATTTGTTGGATTTGTAGACTCACTTACCTTCCTGAACTATGAGAGTGAGGAATTAGAAAGTGACTCGAACAATAAGTGCCTGAGCATGATAAGCACGAATAGAAAGGTATGTACATCTTAAATTTCAGTACCAAAAATTGGTTAACTTCAATTAACAGTGAGCTTAAAAAATAAGGCTAATAACACTAAGTTAAAAGTAATAACATTTATTTATCCTACTCTATGTCTGTATTAACAGAACAACTAGCTAAAATTGAAGAATCGATTACGCAAGAATGTCTTGTGGTTGGTAGGAACAGAGAAAGGATTACCTTAATAGCGGTGAGTAAGACCAAGCCATTGCACATGATCGAAGAAGCCTATGCCGCAGGACAGCGTCATTTTGGTGAGAATAGAATGCAAGAACTACAAGAGAAAGCCGAATCCCTAGACCACGATGATCTACAGTGGCATATGATTGGCACACTTCAAACAAACAAAATAAAGTTTATTGCTGCGCATGTACATTGGATTCATTCGGTGTTCAAAGTAAAACAGTTAGACGAAATTAATAAACGAGCAGCTCAACATAACCGAGTTATCAACGTCCTAATTCAGGTTAACATAAGTGAAGAACCTCAAAAAGGTGGTTGTGAAGCCGATGAATTAGACGAATTGCTTAGCTGTGCACGAACACTTGACCATATAGTTGTTCGCGGACTTATGGGTATGGCTAAGTTTACCGAAGATGAGACTGCAATTTCAGACTCTTTTGAATTACTCCTAAATCTTCAGCAACACCATAATACTGATTATCCTGAGTTAACCGAACTCTCGATGGGAATGAGTAATGACTATGCTTTAGCTTTGGACAAGGGTAGTACCATGCTCCGAATTGGAAGCTCTATTTTTGGAAGTAGAGCCTAGATTTATTAAGGTTAGCTTTTAACCTTTTCATGCTTTTTTCGTATTGTGTTGAATAGATTTCTGAAATAATGTATAAGTTAAATTAATCCCTCTAGTTATGTTATTTGGTTTACCCTGGTTTGCTGTTATTGCGATTGTCGCCATTGGTGGCGGAATGATTTTTTCGTATAAAGAAAAAGAACTGGCCCTTGAAGAAAAGAGGCTCTTTAGTGCTAGGGAGGCCAATGATTTACGTGGGCATATCGAACACCTGCAACATCGAATAGAACTGTTAGAACGCCGGGTCAACGATGAGCCTTCTGTTAGACAGCAGGATGATGATCAAATTCTAAAAAGAACGAAGGAATAAGCAGTATGAAATTAACACCGCTCGAAATTAAACAGCATCAATTCGATAAATCTCTTCGCGGTTATGATGTTGGTGAGGTTCAATCCTTTTTAGCCTTAGTGGCCAGCGAAATGGAACAGCTCCAACAAAAGAACAGTGAGCTACAAGAACAAGTACAAGGGCTCAACAAGAGAATAACCCACTATGAGAAGGTGGAAGAGGCTATTCATGAGACCCTACAAACGACAAAGGAGTCGGTAGCTCAAAAAATGGAGCAGGCTAGAAATGAAGCTAAAACTGCTATGGACCGGGCTCATATGGAAGCCGATCGGATGATTCAAGAAGCGCAACAACAGCGCTCGAACATACGGCAGGAGATGATACGATTACTCGAACGCCGAGATGAAATGATTCAAAGCTTTAAACAATTTTTAGACAATAATATGGGTATGGTCGAAAAATTTGCGGCCAACGAATTTCATATTTTCAATCCCATCGATGAATCGGATGCTTCCCCATCTGTTTCAACCAAGTCTAGCCTAGACCAAACTAATGATCCCTCGATATCCAACACGAGTGGCGAAATGGGGGAAATTACTATTAACCCAGAGGCCGATGATATATTAGCCGGTGACCAAGCTGTAGAATCAGAACCAAATACCCCTGAAAAAAAGAAGGAATCATCCAGCTCAAATCTCGATGACGATGACTTCATGAATACCTTCTTAGACGAATTAGACTAACAGGATTACCAAATGTCAAGCAATCCACTACAACTAGCTAGAATTCAGCGAGCCGAGGCTGTTACATTCATTAAGGAACGCCTACCTATTGACCCAGAATACTTGCTCATATTGGGAACTGGCTTAGGACAATTAGCGGAGGAAATGACTGTTGAATTAGAATTGCCTTACGAGGAGATACCTCACTTTCCTGTGTCCACCGTAGAAAGCCATGCCGGTAAACTATTAATAGGATATCTAGGCGGTAAATCCATAATGGCTATGCAAGGGCGTTTTCACTATTACGAGGGCTATTCCATGAACCAAATTGCCTTCCCAGTTCGAGTAGCTAAGATGTTAGGAATACAAACGTTGTTAGTAAGCAACGCCTGTGGCGGATTAAACCCCAATTTTGAGCGTGGAGATATCATGCTCATTAACGACCATATAAATTTCTTGGGCGATAACCCTCTAATTGGCCCCAATGATCCAGATTTAGGTCCTCGATTTCCAGATATGTCCCAACCTTACACCGAGCGTTTATTAGCTACAGCCGAGCAAGTGGCCCTCGATGCAGGGATAAAAATGCATCAAGGAGTATATTTAGCCGTATCAGGACCAATGATGGAAACCAAGGCGGAATACAGATATATGCGACAATTAGGCGCCGATGTGGTGGGCATGTCCACAGTACCAGAAGTGATTGCGGCAGTACACATGAGTATGGAGGTGCTCGGGATTTCGGTAATCACCGATGAATGTTTCCCCGATGCTCTTGAACCCGTAAGCCTGGATGATGTGTTAGAAGCCGCCGCAATGGCAGAACCCCAATTAACACGTGTAGTGGTGGGTGTACTGGAACGACTTTAGTCTTTTTCTGTTGCTTAGATGATTAGATCTTTTTTTCTGCTGACACACTTATTTATCCACAAAAACCCGTATTTTTCCACTTGCTCTTGACTAAGGGTACCAAATTCAGCTTTTTTAAGAAACCTTAACTTTCATTGCTCCATTTATATGCAATACAGCCATTCCGATGATGAACTTTGGGACGAACACCAATGGGATGCACATATTTCAGAAGTAGAGAAAAAGAGTGATCAATTAAGGAAATTCATCACCACAGATCCTCGTGGTGGCTCTACCCCCCGCTGGATTACTTTACTCGAGGAAAGTGTTAGCGAAGATGACGCTTTCGAAGCCTATGTAGAAGAAGAATTACTCTTAGACGAGGCCTATTTCCCAGATGACGAAGATTGGGAAGACGAAGATGAGTTTGATGAAGATGAGTTTGATGAAGATGAATTTCCATTTAACGCTCTAGAAGAGTATGACGAAGAAGCGGAAATGGATTTTGACGAGGGAGAAGAATGGAAAGCATTGAGCGAGGATTTTGCGTACTCGAACTACGGTAGTTTAGATAATTTACGAATATACTCGCGGTCAAAAAACCTGGCTATTGACGTCTTACGATGGGCACTTTCAATCGATGAAAAACACCAAAGCCCCGAAATTGACGACTTTGTTGAAGAAACCCTAAAAATAGGCGCCAAATTAGCCGGGGGATACTCATTTGGATTTGACCATGAATACATGGGGGCTAATATTGCTTACACCAAGCGATCTTTGTTGTATGCAAATAATGGATTAAATCGATTAGTGCAACTAAAGGGAAAGGGATTGTTCAAAAAATCCGAATATCTAGGCCTTCATGAACGCTTCCATGAATTGCGAAACGATATTGGTGTCTATGTCCAAGAGTTACGTGACCGCTTTCATCGTGGATAAAAGAATTACTTCCAAATGGCTACGGTCTTATCTCCACCTTCGCTTTGAGATGCGCGAAACATAGAACCCGTGTTCGTTTCCATTGAGATATTACCCTCTCGATCTACAGCGATAAACCCAGCCTCTCCTTCATTCAATAATTCATATACCAAATAATCCATCGATTCCTTCAAACTAGCACCTGTATACCGCATATGGCTAGCCAAGCGATGGGCAGAAACATTAAGCATGATACGTTCTCCCCAACCGGTTGCCGACACCGCAATTTGATCGTCGGCGTAGGTTCCTGATCCAATTATGGGCACGTCACCAACTCTTCCATACCTCTTATTCGTCATTCCTCCAGTTGATGTGCCCGCTACTAAGCGGCCCGTTTTATCTACAGCCACGCAACCAACGGTTCCCATTTTCCATCCGTTATCAGGTTGTGATTCCAAATATCCCTGGTTTTCATTGGTGCGCTTCCAAGCTTCATATCGAGCCGGTACCTTAAAATATTCTGGATCTACTCGCTCAACGGTGGTTTGATCTGCAAACTGCTCGGCACCGTCTCCAGCAAATAGAATATGTCTCGATTCTTCCATGATAATACGTGCCAACGATATTGGATGTTTAACCGTTGTCAGACCAGTCGCTGCTCCTGCGTTCATCTGTGAACCGTCCATAATTGCCGCATCTAACTCATTTTTTCCTTCGCTGGTAAAAACAGCTCCTCTTCCCGCGTTAAATAGAGGATTATCTTCGAGAAATCGTACAGTTTGTTCAACTGCATCTAGCGATGAACCCCCTTGTTCTAAAATATCTACCCCTATGGCCAAAGCGGAATCTAAAGCAGCCATATAATGAGCCTTTCTTTCTTCTGGCATATCGGGTGAGACATAACCTGCTCCACCGTGCAAGGCAATAGCCCATTTTTGTTCATGAGCCTCTTGCATTGTTGTGTTATCAGACATTTGAGCAGTTACTGTCGGCAATCCAACGGTAAAAAAACCAAATAAAGTCACTAAAAATAAAGTGGTTAAAAAAGAAAAAGTTCGTTTAAACATGTATCAAAATATTCGTTTATAGCCTAATTATGATGGATTATACAAGAAAAGTCTACTCATCGAAACTTTTTTTTAAAAAAGATTTAAGTATTTCAAAAAGGGAGACGATAACTCAATCACTAACGCAAATAGTGTTATACAATAGACCCTTGATAATTGACCTTGACCGGCAAATATCTTTTTAAAGACAATAAATATTAGACCCTAATTTTAAAAAGGCCACTTCGACAGAGTGTTTTTTTGACCTATATATTTTTTTCATCGGCATCTTCTGTACCAGTGAAATTAGCTTTTGAAGCTCTAAGTCTATTATATGCATAAGCGCCACCCGCTGCAGCTAAAAGTCCTAAGCCCCCATCAATGGGTGCTGGGTCGGGCGTAGAGGGAAAACTGGGTTGAGCATGTAATTCTACTGTCATCAAGCTATAAACAATTAGTGTGGCAATCATTAAAATGAACGTAAAAACTACGAATAACCCTATTAGTTGGTAACCAAATTTTGGATATAGTGAACTCATAGTGGACCTCTCTCTTTGTTATAATTCTAAAGTTTCTTAACTAATCTCTACTTAAGAAGCAGCATTTTTTGGGTTAACACTCCTTCATAGCTTATTAGCTGCAGGTAAAAAACACCGGATGCCTCACTGCTCGCATTCCATTGGGCATGGTATTCACCTATTTCATGAAACCCGTTTGCTAACACCGTGACCAAACGCCCTAGTGCATCGAACACCTTTAATTGCACATGGGTTGGCTTAGATACATGATAGTTTATGGTTGTGCTTGGGTTAAATGGATTCGGGTAATTTGGCTCTAAGCTAACAACCCTGCGTAGCTCAGCGACTGGAGCACTCGAATCCTCCATACTCGTGGAAACATCGGCATTATTTTGTAGCAACAGGGCAAACCGGTGAGACACGGAATCCTTCGGTGCTACTAGTGAGAACTGGGTTGAGGAGTTTTGCTTTATGGTAAATTGATAGTACTCATTCGAGAAAAGATCCATTCTCTCCCCTGTTTCATAGTCAATTAACACGCAAGATAAATTCATCGGCAAATTTTCGACTCCCTTCCACTCAAGGGTAAATTCTTCATCATATATATTCGTTATTAACCTAAGGGGCAGTAAAACGGGCATGCCTATATCCATGGGTAACGACTCCACTGACTTTAGTCTGCTTTCTTTTTCGATACCCAGAATGCCCAACCACTGTGTAATGGGTATTACTTTAGACGCATCATAAATATCCCAATCATAAGAAGCTGATGTATGAAAATATATCGTGAGAGCCTTGTCTAGTGTTAAATTAGAACGGAGACTGAACTTTAGTTCCCGTCCATTCTTCCTAGCTTTCTCTTGCCCATTAAAACCACTCAGATAGCTACGGCCCTCTTTTGGGAAGTATAGACTATCGGCCAGTGTATCAGCAGTCTCCACCCAAAAAGCTTGCCAAGGTGATAGCACAAAATCACTCGATTGCATAACCGACTCATAAGTAGACTCTGTAGGGTCCCAAATATGAACGGTTTGCTGTAATGAACCTTGATTTAGCTCAATGCTGCTTAGATTATAATATGAGGCAAAGGGATTACCAACCAAAGTAAACGCACTAAGCCCGCTACCATTCAGTGCCACTCCCACATCAACATCTAATTGTGGCGCTGTTACATCCAATACCGTGGGTACATCCCCTGTATTGCCTAACTCACCAAAGTGATACAAGGCCAAGCCCAGACCCACCCCAATGGGCAAGTCCAAAGAGGTAGGAACACTCCATTTTCCTTGCTCATCATACTTAAAAATATTCGGATTATGTGCTGAATACGGGCTTCCTAAAACCCCTTGGATCAGTACATCATCGGCAATCTCCGCTAAGGTCGCTTCACCTTTTGGGATGCTTAACAAATGCCATTGACCAGCGCTTTCTAAGGCCTTTGTAGTGGCCGGCGCTAGTCCCAAATGAGTTAATCCTCTTGATTCAACTTCCTCACTTGGTGAAGTAGATAATTCTTCGAACCGAATACTTGGATCTGCCCAACCATTTACATCACCCTGTTGAATACCAAAGTTAAGGCCTAGATTAACATTGTTAGTGGATACACCAGATCCTGACCATGCCGCTCCTGGATCTAGACCGGGGGTTCCAAATACATCGGTAATCGAGTCCCCGTATTGAATCACTAGTGCATCGTCCCCATTAAAGGTGAAATTCTTTTCGAAAAAAGTAGCCCCATGATTTGCCGCACTAGCTTCCATATCCGAGGTGCCTATAATCAAAACTCTCGTGGGTGCCAAGATCCCCTCTTCTAGTATGAAATCCAGCTTAAGATCGGCCCCATTGGTTCCCTTCCACACCGATAACGGATAACTCGCAAAACGCAAGGTATCCTTCGAATTATTCCATATCTCCATTCCCTTAGGGCGTGTTCCTGATTCGGTTTCTACATATTGGCTAATAATTTGACTGTATCCCACACGGGTCAATGCAAACTGAGCCAGAATCAACGCACAAAGCAGGCAGAGCACCTTTTTTAGGTTACAGACCAAAAAAACACATGAATTACGCTGGGCTAGAACTGCTTTCTGCATAGAATAATGATGGATTTTTAACCATTTCTTTATCCTATAGAGAACCTTGTAAGCTGTTCCTTACATCACTTTAATTTAGTAGCGGTGGTATCTAATTACCCGGTCTTTTGTGGTAATAATGAACCTTTATGTAATACTGTTAGGTTTGCGCCCTCTTGTGCAAACGGAATTGATTACTCCTATAAAAAAAGCCAAGCTTGATACAACAAGCCTGGCTTTATCTGTACGCCCGAGAAGATTCGAACTTCTAACCGCCTGATTCGTAGAGATGTTGCAGGATACTTTATAGAGCCTTTGGGTCACCTATTTGGAAAGCTAGACAGGCCTACTCAGAGCGTCTTTATTACGAATCCCAATTATGGGCAATGGTATTTAACTGAAAAAAAAATACGTAAACTTTCCAAAGTGGTGACAAAATAAACTAGGTACAAAATGGTAAGTTGACTAGGCGGCGCAAAGCACAAATGAAGTGGAAAACTAAATCATTAAATATGGGCTTATTTGTTTGAGAGTAGTTAGTTTAATAGGGATTTAAAACTATTATAATATAGGTATCAAACAAAAAGTAAATTAAGATTATGAAAAATAAACTATTGATTGTTTTAGCAATGCTATCAATGTTCAATACTTTAAATGCTCAAATAGTTAAAATCGATTTTGATGAGAATATAAATGATAAAGTTGGTATTTATTCTCCTGAGGTGATTTTTAATGGAGAAATTAATGGACAGACTGATTCTCTTTTTACATCTGGAGTAGAGGGATCCGCTATTCAACTAGATAACAGAGATGGGTTGATTTTTCCAGCATCTTTATCTGAGGCCTTGTTATCTGACGGATCATTCGAAATAAGTATTGATTTTAAATATGAAAGTAAAGAGGGAAATTCTGGACAAAAAACTATTGTAAATTTTAAAAGTGATCGTGATTGGACTAGTCCAGGTTTTAACTTGTATGCATGCCGTCAATGTCCATTCGGTGATGAGGTGTTAGATGATAAGTTTTATGTTCGTTTTCTATATGCTGATGGTTTACGTGCTACCCAAGGTTCAGACTATAGTTACCTACTAACTGTAGATTCATTTCCAGTTGATGAGTGGATAAATATTAGTTTTATCGTTGATTTTGAAAAAAGACAATGGACAATCCGGGCAGGAAAATCATATATATCTCAAGGATTTGATGAGTTTTTTAATTTTGAGAATGTAAAAGAGGAACTTTTGCATACTAACCCATATATAGGTTGGGAATTAGGGCTTCAAGGAGATATTGATTATGACCCACCTAGCTACCAAGCTAGTGGAGTTTATGATAATCTTGAAATATTTGTTCCTAAACGACCTGCTTCAGTGCCAATTTTAAAAAATGCACTTGAGCAAATGACTGAGGAAATAAAAGGAAATATTGAACTAACTGACGTAGAAAAGGAGCAATTTAAAATTGATATTTTATCAAATTTTGCTTCCAACTATAAAAATGCGAAACAAGAAATAGATTCTTATTTGAATGCATATGAAACGACTAATTCACCATTGTTTCAGTCTAGAGAATTTGTAAATATCACAGAATTATCGCGAGAAGCACAGATTACTTTTGCTTTACAGCAAGATATTCTAGACAATGAATATTCAAACGAAAATATAGAAAATATGGCAGGTATCTATTTTGAAGCTGCCGAAGCCTTTCCAGGAATTGTAGGATCTGAAGCAAAAAGAATACAATCTTCGAATGTTGAAATAAATGCTACCTATATTACTGATAGGGGATATCAAAGAGGTGGTGACTATGCAATTAGACCAACAGGATTTTATGCTGCACCTGGTGAATTAGTTGAAATAATTACACCCGATGATTTAATTAACAAAGATATCAGGGTTCAGGTTGGGGCTCACAATTTTGATCTTACTAGGAAGATTAATGAAATAAATAGATTTCCTAGAATTACTACTGAGTTTGAGATAATTGAAAGTAAGACTACTATTGCAAATCCGTTTGGTGGAGGTATTTATATTATCATCCCAGATGGGACTGATTACAACTGGCAGACCATAGAAATAAAAAACGCAATCAAATCCCCATACTTTAGAGTTATTGGAGATAGGGTTACAGACATAAATGAATTTTTAGAGACTCTAGTTAGTGGTGATGTTTTGTGGGCAGATCTTGAATCTGAAATGATGATGTTTACAATACCAAGTGGTGTAATTCCAAATAGAGAGATAATAGATGACATGTTAACTTGGGATAAAATTTGGGCAGGTGTTCAATTGGCATCTGGTCGTCCAGAATTGAAGACAAGAACAGAATATTATTTAATAGACAGTAAGTTACCTTATGGAGGTTTTGGTGCTGGTTATCCTGCAATATTAGAAGAACGTGATGCCCCATATTTTAATGATTATGATGCATGGTGGAATCCGCTTAGAATAAGGGAGGACGATTATCTGCAAAATTCTGGTAGAGGAGTAATGCTTCATGAAATGGGGCACAATATGAACTTTCCAACTCTACCTGGTGAATTAGAGACTGTAGTACAGTTAGTTGGTGTGCCAGGCTATACATTAGGTTTGGGTGTTCCTATCGATACAGCATTAAGCTATGTAGAAGGTGAAAGTCATACAAGAGATATGGCAGCTATGAACTGGATGATAAGTCAAAATTTCAGAACCAATCAACCAATGGGTTGTGATCCTACTATGCCTCTTGATGTGTGTTCTGAAAAAAGATATCAGATTAGGGCTGGAATGAAATATTTTGATATAGCAACATTGTTTGGGTGGGAAAAATTAGGGGCCATTAATCATGTTTATTACAATAGATTTAAAGAATCGGACTGGTTTGCTGAAGATGTTCCTTTTGTCTCGGATCAAGATTATATAGCTACTGCAACGCAAGCAATAGACACAAATGTAACCCCATTACTTCACTTTTGGGGTTATATACCAGAGCAAAATCTAAAACAAGAACTTGATGACTATCCAAAAAGTGATAAAATATTAAATAGGCTTAAATATTATAAATCATTAATACCTGATGATAAGGAAGGTTTTTCTCTCTGGTACAATAAACTAAAGCCTACAGTCGATCCAGTACATTATGAAAGGTATGATTGGACTTTGGAGAACTATGATAGTGAGGATTTAGCTCAACAAATGAAAATTCAAATAGATACTATAATTGAAAATTATTTTTCTATGGGCACATACCAGAATAATTCTGAAACTATAAATGTGCCAATAAAATTTGATTTGTATCAAAACTATCCCAATCCATTTAACCCATCGACTCAGATTCAGTACGCCCTACCAGAGGCTACTCAAGTAACACTCGAAGTGTTCAATAGCGTAGGTCAGAAGGTGATGGAGCTGGTGAATGGGCAACAGTCAGCAGGCTATCACACGGCTACCTTTGACGCCTCAGGATTATCTAGTGGGGTGTATCTGTACCGCCTCACAACCCCTTCGTTTACCCAGACTAAGAAGATGCTTTTGATTAAGTAGAAACTCATCATTCGGAGTAATGGTATTGAGCCCTGCTAGCATATAGTTAGTGGGGCTTTTTTATGTACTCACTCCACTCCATGTACTATATATTAACACGGAGTAAGTGGATGTATTCCGTGTACTTTACGTTCTTTTTAAGGAGTGCAATAGCAGGATAAACCAAACACTCACCCACCTTGACTTTGGCCCTATGGGGCCAAATTTAGTTGAAATAAATGGATTTAAAATGAAATGTCTTAAGTGTAAACATACCTGGAAAAGAACTAAGTCGCAGTAATACATTTCATTCTTATCGAGATGTCCTAAATGTAGATCTATCTGGATACTTAGATATTAGATAGGATATACATCTCTTGATTTAATGCTATAACACTCTTAACTATAGATAAGTTGTACAAAACTTGTACAGTTCCTACAAAATAAAAAAGCTAAATAACTGTAATTATGTTACTTAGCTTAATTTAGTTGTACGCCCGGGAGGGTTCGAACCCCCAACCCCCAGGGCCGAAACCTGGTACTCTATCCAGTTGAGCTACGGGCGCATACATAAATAATGAACACTAAATATATGGAAATGTTCACTGAGAAGCACCTATTTTACTCCTCGAGCTGACTATTATTAACAAGCTTTTATTGTCATTTACCATAAATAATGCGATTTTTAAATAGTATTTCGATTTAGCTTATCATTAAAATTAATCCATCCATGGAAGTATTTTTTGCCACTCTATTATTAGCTGTCACCTTTTTAGGTATTGGCTTTGCTGGTATAGCTATTAAAATATGGGTCAAAAAAGATGGTGAATTTGCTGGTACCTGTGCAAGTAATAGTCCATTCCTTAATGAGGAAGGAGAGGCTTGTAGTTTATGCGGCGCGCTACCTGACCAGAAGTGTAAAAGTGAAGACAAAAACACACAAAGCCAGAAGAAAGAAGAGCCTGAGTTTAGCCCTTTTGTCTAGATATGACTATTAGTTTAGGAGGAAATATTTTTAATGAAGACTCCAACCAATCTTAGTCTGTCTGCACCATCGTTATGTTTAGTTCAGGGCTGTAATAAGTAAACCAATTCCCTTCTTCATCAGTATAGATAAGTACTCCAAAATAGTCTTCATTACCTTCTAGAAACTCAATGCACTTTAAATGTCCCCAAACCATACAAGCGGTGGCATAAGCGTCTGCCATGGTCGCCTCGGCATGCACAATACTTGCACTTAGTAATTGATTCATCGCTGGTCTCCCCGTTTTTGGGTCTATAGTATGAGCATATTTGATACCGGTCTGTTCATCTATCCAAAATTTTCGATAATTACCTGAAGTAGCTAGGGATTGGTTTTTCAAAGTAATAATTGCCTGTAATTCTCTGCCTGTTGCTAATTCGTTAATGGGGCGATCAATACCAATATTCCAATGATCACCTTGAGCATTATATCCTCGGGTGCGAACTTCTCCCCCTAATTCTACCATGTAGTTTTGTATGCCTTTAGATTCTAATAATAACGCCAATGTATCAACCGAAAATCCCTGCGCAATAGCGTTGAAATCAATGGAAAATCCTTTGGGGATGCTCACACTAGAAGCTAAGGTATCAATCTTAATCTGATCGAATCCACTACGTGCCAATGCTTCTTGGATATTTTTGTCGCTAATGTCCCCACGAATTTCATCAAATCCAAAACCCCATAATCGAACGACCGAGCCAATTGTTGGATCAAAGGCGCCATCAGTTTCGTTGGCTACCTCTATCGATCTAGTCAAGACTTTCATAAACATATCATCGATTCTAACCCAAGCACCTTCAGATTGGTTCACCCTAGAAATGAGTGAGCTTGGCACGTAGGTGCTCATAGAAGAATCAATACGTGATAACAACTGATCTATCTCCCCGTGTAATTCTATGCCATCAACCAATTGATCTTGTGCAAACTGTATGGAATAAGTAGATCCCTGGGCTTGCCCATGTAAAGTTTCATATGCCGTGGATGGGCTACATGTGATTGCCAGCAGTAGATAAGTATATAGCCCTAAAACAAAATAGAAACGACCAAGGCCGTTTCTATTTGCTGCGTTTACTCGCATTAATCTATACATACGCTTTGATATTATCCACCAAAGTCATCAAACGCCACATTCTCTTCGGGCACTCCCCAATCGTCACACATTTTTTGAACAGCTTGGTTCATAAGTGGAGGACCACAGAAATAAAATTCTATTTCTTCGGGTTCAGGATGCTTAGATAAATACTGATCTATCACTGCTTGGTGAACGAAACCTAAGAAACCATCGCCTTTATCATCATTAAAGTCTTTCTTTTCAACCCAATTATCTTCCTCGAGTGGTTCAGATAAAACAACATAGAATTTGAAATTATCGAACTTGTCTTCTAGTTGTTTAAAGTGATCTAGATAGAATAATTCACGTCTAGAACGACCACCATACCAGTAAGAAACCTTTCGACCTGTTTCTAAAGTTTTAAACAGATGATACAAATGAGAACGCATTGGCGCCATACCCGCTCCACCTCCCACGTATAACATTTCTGATTCGGTCTCTTCTTTAATAAAGAATTCGCCATACGGGCCTGAAATCGTTACCGTATCACCTGGTTTCTTGTCGAATATAAACGAAGAAGCAATACCTGGATTTACATCCATCCAACCGTTTTTGGCTCTATCCCATGGTGGTGTTGCAATTCGAACATTTAGCATTACTTTACGCCCTTCTGCAGGGTAACTAGCCATTGAGTAGGCGCGCTCTACCGTTTCCTCATTTTTCATTTTGAGATCCCATAGGCCAAATTTATCCCATTCAAGCTGAAATTTATCTGGGGTATCGTGCTCTTCCGGGTGGGCGGTAATGTCAATGTTTTTATAATCTACTTCGCATGGTGGTATTTCTATCTGAATATATCCACCCGCTTTGTAATCCATTTCCTCAGGAATTTCTACGATAAATTCCTTGATAAATGAAGCCACATTATAATTTGACACAACTTTTGCTTGCCATTTCTTAATTCCAAAGACTTCTTCAGGAATCTGAATGTTCATGTCTTCTTTTACCTTAACCTGGCAACCTAGGCGCCATTTATCTGCTTGTTCGGCTCGAGTAAAATGCGGTGTTTCTGTAGGAAGGATCTCTCCTCCACCCTCTAGTACCTGGCACTTACATTGAACACACGTACCACCACCACCACAAGCAGAGGGTAAAAAGATTTTATTGTCTCCCAATGTACTCAATAACGTACTTCCAGAGGCTACCTCAATCTCTTTTTCACCGTTAATGGTGATTTTAACTGGTCCTGATGGAGTTAATACAGATTTCGCTCCTAATAAAATAGATACAAGAAGTAGTATTACTACAAAAAATACTATTACACTGGTAAATACAATTAATGTGGTTGCTGCTAATGCCATGATGATATCGTATAAAAACGTTTTGGTGTTATAACTTAATACCCATAAAGGACATAAATGCAATCCCCATCAGTCCGGTTACAATAAATGTAATCCCTAAACCTTTTAACGGGGCAGGCACGTTTGAATATTGAATTTTTTCTCGAATGGCGGCAATAGCAACGATAGCTAAAAACCAACCTATTCCACTACCGAATCCAAAAACAGTAGCTTCGGTTATACCGATAAAGTTTCTTTCCTGCATAAATAGTGAACCACCTAGAATAGCGCAGTTCACAGCAATTAGTGGTAAGAAAATACCTAATGCATTATATAGACCTGGAGAAAACTTTTCTACCGTCATCTCTACTAACTGAACCATGGAGGCAATTACCGCAATAAATAAAATAAAGGATAGAAAACTTAGGTCCACTTCAGCAAATGCTGGGCTTAGCCAAGATAGTGCGCCCTCGCGAAGTATATAATTTTCTAATAAGAAATTTACCGGTACGGTGATCGTTAGTACGAAAATTACAGCTATTCCAAGTCCTACAGCAGTAGAAACTTTTTTCGATACGGCTAAATATGAACACATGCCTAGGAAGTAGGCAAATATCATGTTGTCAACAAATATAGCTTTTACAAATAAATTAACGAGTTCTTGCATGATGATTACTCCTCGATCAATTTAGTGTTGCGAGCACGTTGTACCCATATAATGATACCTACCGTTATGAGCGCCATGGGCGGAAGAAGCATAAATCCATTATTACTATAAAACCCGCCATTAGCTAAATACCAAGCATCTGGTATAATTTGGAAACCAAACAAGGTTCCTGAGCCTAAAAGTTCTCTGAAAAAAGCTACTGCTAATAAAATCCAAGCATAGCCAAACGCATTACCGATCCCATCTAAGAAGGATTTCCAAACCGTATTACCTAAGGCAAATGCCTCTAAACGGCCCATAATAATACAGTTGGTAATGATAAGACCTACAAATACAGAAAGTTCTTTAGACACATCATATACAAAGGCTTTTAGTACTTGATCCACTAGAGCTACAAGAGATGCAACAACAACTAACTGTACTATGATCCGTATCCGATTAGGGATAAAGTTTCTCATTAACGATACAATCACATTCCCCGCAGCCATTACAAACAACACCGAAATGGACATAACCAATGCGGGATATAACTTGACTGTTATGGCAAGAGCAGAACAAATCCCCAAAACCTGCACGGTGATCGGGTTATTATCGTTCAGCGGGTCGTTTAATAATTTTCTGTTTTTTTTACTAAAAAGAGGTTCTTTAGGTTGCTTGTCGACCAGTAGGTCTTTTGCTTCCTCTTTTTTTTCTAATACGTCGGCCATGAGTGGTTAATTAAGGATTGGCTGTTTAGATCAGAATTATAAGGTCGTTTTATTGGCTGTCTTAAGAATAAACTTAATCTGGCTATGGTGCTATTCACTGATTAATGCTGCTGTGGCTGTATTGCCGCTATGCTCTTTAAGAAAAGGAACATACTCCTTTACACAGTCTAGGATCATAGCTTCTACTCCGTCACTAGTAATGGTACCCCCTGAGATTCCATCTACCTGATATTCGGTAGAAGCATCTCCTTTACGCACATCAATACCAACAAAGGTCAAATTAGAATCTAACATACGCTTTCCTTTGAACTGCTCTTCAAATACAGGCGTATTGATTTCGGCTCCTAGCCCAGGTGTTTCAGCTTTATGATCAAAGGTTGCTCCATATACCGTATTAATATCTTGCTTTAAAGAAACATATCCCCATATAGGCCCCCAAAGTCCGTTACCCTGCAATGGTATAATGTAGTAGATTTCACCTTCTTTATCGGCTATATATAAAGGAGACAAACGTTCTTCGTCTGATTTTCTAATCTCTTTGGCTAAATCAATTGCAAAAGCATCTTGCCCATCGATGGCTTCTCCTTTTTGCAAAACTATCGCCTCTCTAATATATGTACCATATGCTTCCGGTGCTTCAGAACGCTCTACTTGAATTTGGATAGAACTCAAAATGCTTTGCATTTTTTCTTGTTCTACGTTGGTATCCTGGAACGGTTTTAAGTTGGTCGCCGCAAAGGATAACGAAGCTGCTACCACTACTACCATGGCCGTAGCGAATAGAAAGGTGTATGAATTTTTATTTACATCCATAATTATGCCGTCGCTGTTTTAAGGGCTAATCTTTGTTCTCTTTTCTTGATATTGGCTTGGATTACGTAATGGTCTACCAAAGGAGCCATCGTATTCATAAATAAAATCGCCAACATAACTCCCTCAGGATATGCGGGATTGAATACGCGAATCATGATGGATAGAAACCCTATCAAAAAGCCATATACATATTTACCCGTATCGGTCTGCGATCCGGAGACGGGATCTGTAGCCATATATACTACACCAAATGCAAAGCCACCCATCACTAATTGTTGCCAAAAAGGCACTGCCATAAATGCCTGTTGTTCAGCACTAAGTGCAAATGGGGCAACAGCGTTGAAAATAAGCCCCATTACAACTCCACCAACCACTGCACTTAGCATGATTCTCCAACTAGCGATACCTGTAAATAACAGTAGTCCAGCACCTAGCATAATCGCTATTACTGATGTTTCACCAACTGATCCAGGAATAATTCCAATAAAAGCGTCCAGAGCACTATACTGAGAAATACCGGTCGTAGCGTATTCGCCAAGCGCTGTGGCGCCTGAAAAACCATCAACCGCCATCATTCCCTCTGTACCCGTAGTGTTAATCCAAACTTTATCACCTGACATGTAGGTCGGATAAGCAAAAAAGGCAAAGGCCCTAGCGAGCAAAGCTGGGTTGAAAATATTCATTCCAGTACCACCAAACACTTCTTTTCCGATGATTACCGCAAAAGCCACGGATAAAGCCAACATCCAAAGGGGTAAATCTACCGGCATAATAAGCGGTATCAACATTCCGCTTACTAAGTATCCCTCTTCAATTTGGTGCCCTTTAATAACACAAAACAAAAACTCTATACCAAGGCCTACTGCATAAGAAACAACCACCATAGGTATGACTTTTATAGCGCCGAATAAAAATTGCTCAAAGAATGTTGCGTCAATTCCGATTGCATTAAAGTGATGATATCCGACATTCCACATCCCAAATAGAAGGGTGGGTATTAATGCGGTAATCACCGTATTCATGGTGCGCTTTAAATCTACCCCATCTCGTATATGGGCCTTTCCATCGGCCGTGTGGCCGGGTGTAAATAAAAAGGTGTAAAAACCGTCATAAACCGGCCAGTACTTCTCTAATTTAGATCCCTCTTTAAATAATGGATGAACATTGCTGTCAATGAATTGGTGTAAAGCTTTCATTGGAAATTGAATAGTTTATCGTTTGAATTAACCTAGTACTAATTTAGCCTACTTCGGATCGTAACAGATTTAATCCGTCACGCACGATATTTTGAACATTTATTTTTGAGGTACAAACCACCTCACACAGAGCAAAATCTTCCTCTACTAGCTCATATAATCCTAATTTCTCCATGGCATCTATATCTTCGTTCAAGATGGCCTTCAGCAGTTGTACTGGGAATATGTCAAAAGGAAACACTTTTTCGTATTCCCCACTGACCACAAAAGCCCGGAGTTCTCCGTGATTATTTGTATCCAAGTCGTATTTCACTTGGCCTAACTGTCGCATAAACCACGAAGGGAGTGCTCTGGAAATACTAAACTTGTCTGGCTTGGGAATAAGCCATCCAAATAACTCTGGCTCGACGCCTTCTCGAATAGCCGTTATTTGGTGCTCATAAAATCCCATATACCCATCTTCTTCTATCCTTGTGCCTGTTAACACATTTCCTGAAATGATTCGGACGGGGACATCATCAGATAAATTGTTCTCTAAAAGTTCTTTTACGCAGGCTCCAACAACCGTTTGGACATAGTGTCGCTCTTTAATTTCCTTGCCAGATAAAGCCACAACCGTACGCGCATCATACGTTCCTGTCAAAAATAGACGCCCCAATATGACTACATGCTCAGGTGCAATCGTCCACACATGCTCACCTTTATCTATGGGATCTAAATGATGTATATGAACACCTACTAAACCGGCAGGATGCGGCCCTTTGTACTTGGTAACTTTAACTCCTCTAACCGAAGCCAAGGTTTTACCCGTTGGTTTAGATTCACTAAGCCCTAAGTGCACTGGACCATCCGTCAATTTTGCCAGAGCATCTACCCCTGCTTGAAACTCTTTTTCTTGGCCCTTTAAAATTATCCCCATATCAGGCGCTAAGGGCGCGGTGTCAAAACCAGAAATAAAAATTGCTTTAGGCGTTATTTCTGGATTTGCTGCAACATTATACGGGCGTTGTTTAAGCATAGGCCATACTCCACTCTGGAGCATTTTTTCGATGACAGCATCGCGATCTATGCTATGCGGGTCTGCCGCACCAAAATGTTCAAACTTGATTTTTTTATCCGCCAATACCCGCACTTCTAATATTCTTCGTTGTGCGCCTCGAACAATAGCAACCACTTCACCACTTACGGGTGAACAAAATTTCATTGCCTCTACATCTTTGTTATAAAGAAGAGGCGAGCCCGCTTTTACCTCATCCCCTTCTTTGACGGACAACTTGAATCGAAGGCCTTGGAAATCAGAGGGTTTAAGAGCTGCAGTGGAGATGGAATGAGGGGTGCCTAGTTCAGGTTTGGTTTCCCCTACGAGATCAATATTGACGCCTCGCTTAATCGTAACTACGTTTGACATGTATGTAATTCTGATGGTCAGTTAATACGTAAAACCAAGTGGTTTACAACAATTTTATATCTGATTACCTAAAATAAGACCTAAAGATAATAATTTTCGATGGTGTTTTTTCGGTCTTTTGTAACTTTTTATCGGAAAAATTAACCCTCGCTTAATTCTATTCCAGGCAAAAGCCTAAGATGGGCTTATCTTAGTAGATTTATCTCAACAACATTGCATCGCCAAAAGAATAAAACCTGTACTCTGAAGCTATGGCGTGAGCATATATGCGATGCATTTCTTCCAGCCCCACGAAGGCAGCTACCAACATGAGAAGGGTGCTTTTTGGAAGATGAAAATTGGTGATTAGTGCATCAACCGCTTGATAATGGTACCCTGGAGTAATGAAGATATCCGTGCTACCGCTTCCCGCTTCAAATTTTCTATTCGCCCCAGATTCAACATCCATACTTAATGCTATCACCGACTCTAAAACCCGAACACTGGTAGTGCCCACCGCCGTAATATGGGGTGTATTATTCAATCGCTCAGCAACCTCTTCCGGTAAAAAATACCTCTCCTCATGCATGATATGCTCTTGAATTCGCTCGGTCTTAACGGGAGCAAAGGTACCCATGCCCACATGTAACGTGAGTTCTTCAACAGAAATACCAGAATCAGCAATGCGCTGCATTAATTCTGGGGTAAAGTGCAACCCTGCAGTCGGCGCCGCCTTACTTCCCTCATCTTTGGCATAAATGGTTTGATACTCTTCTGATAACGCTTCGTTTTGTGCAATATAAGGAGGTAAGGGGGTATGCTTAAATGGCGCATAAACTGCGTCGCCAAGTGAGTGAGAAAGTTTCAATATCCGAAGTCCATCTTCGGTTATTGAGAGCACCTCGGCAAAAAGGTCCGGTGCCAATAATACTCTTTTTCCCTTTTTAAACTTTTTTCCAGGCCTAACCATTGCATGAACGTGATACGGATCTATCGTATCCAACACAAAAATTTCTGTTTTTCCACCCTCAAACAATAAACGGCATTTTTCGACCCGTGAATTATTTAAGACCAATGTGGTATCCGCCTCTAGCAAGCTATCTAATTCGTAAAAGTACCGATCTTGAATACGTTGAGTTGCACGGTCATACACCAACAATTTGGCGTGATCTCTAGGATGGGCCGGCTGTTGTGCAATGAGTCGCTCTGGTAATTCGAAATCAAAATCTTGTATTCCTAAACTCATGCAAAAACTGCTTATCAGGCGCTAAATTCAGATACTTTTTGATGCGCCAATATATAAGCTATTTTTTCCGACAAACCGTCTGGCCCTATACCCACTTCATCGTGTAGTTCACGCTGGGTTCCATGTTCGATAATTCTATCTGGCAAACCCATGATGTGCAGCCTAGGTGGATGATTTTTATTTTCTCGGGCCGATATATCCGCTATAGAATCCATATCTATTGTAGCATAATATTCAGCGATGGCGCTTCCAAACCCACCTACCGCCGCTGCATCTTCCAATGTAATCACATGGTCAAATTTCAATGCAATTTCGTTGAGTAATTGTATATCTAAAGGTTTAGCGTATCGCATATCATAATGCGCAATGTGAATCCCTTCGGCAGCATATGCCTCACAAACTTCGATGGCATATTTACCAATAGGGCCAAATGTTGCTATAGCAATGACCTCTCCATCCTTAATTTTTTTGCCTTTACCAATGGGCATTGACTCAAAATGCTCTCTCACGCTCATACCGGTTGATGCTCCTCTTGGATAGCGAATCGCCCATGCCGCTTCATCATACTCTGATGCGGTAAACATCATATCTCTGAGGTCCTGCTCATTCAATGGCGAAGAAATAATCAAATTCGGAATCGAACGTAAATAACTTATATCATAAGCCCCATGATGTGTTGGTCCGTCAGCACCCACCACGCCCGCTCGATCAATACAAAATACAACGGGTAGTTTTTGAATAGCTACATCATGAACCAATTGATCAAAACCACGTTGTAAAAAGGTAGAATAAATAGCACAAAAAGCTTTTTTACCCTGTGCGGCTAAACCCGCCGCAAATGTAACGGCGTGTTGTTCCGCTATGCCAACATCGAACGCTCGGGCGGGAAAAGCCTGCATCATAGGCAGCAAACTAGAACCACTTGGCATGGCCGGCGTCATGCTAACGATGTGTTCGTTTTTTTGAGCTAGTTGGACTAACGCCTCGCCAAATACATCTTGATACTTTGGGGCTTTCACTTTCACCGATGGTGTAGCTAATGATTTCCCCGTTATTTTATCAAACGGCGAACTTTGAGCATGCCACTTAGTTTGTTCTCTCTCAGCAGGAGCAAACCCTTTCCCCTTGACAGTAACTACATGCAGTAGCTTAGGTCCTTTAACATTTTTTAAATCTTCAAGCGTTTTTCTAAGACCATCAACATCATGACCATCAATAGGGCCATAATATTTGAAGCCAAAAGAACGGAACAAGGACCCTGGAGTCACCGCCGCAGTAACGGCCGACTCTAAGCGAGAAGCTATTTTACGTATGGTATCACCGGCCGACTTAAAGTGTCCTAACAGGTCATAAATTTCGTCTCGAACCCTATTAAATGTTTTACTGCTGGTTATATCCGCTAAATATTCATTCAAAGCCCCCACATTGGGATCAATGGACATATTGTTATCATTCAGTATAACCAATATATCTTTATTCATGAACCCAGCGTTATTAAGCGCTTCAAAAGCTTGCCCACCAGTCATTGCGCCATCGCCGATAACAGCGACTACTTTATTACCTGTACCATCAAGATCGTTTGCTACCGCCATACCAAGGGCCGCCGAAATGGAAGTAGACGAGTGACCTACTCCAAATGCATCATACTCACTTTCCGAGCGCTTCGGAAAACCCGATAAACCTTGATAGGTACGGTTTGTATGAAATTGATCTCTTCTACCCGTTAGAATTTTATGCCCGTAAGCTTGGTGTCCAACATCCCAAATAATACTATCAAGAGGTGAATTGTAGACATAATGCAGTGCAACTGTTAACTCTACCACACCCAGAGAGGCTCCAAAATGACCTCCATGCACCGAGACTATATCGATTATAAATTGGCGTAATTCGTCTGAAACTTCTCGCAACTGTGCCAAAGAGAGCTTTTTTAGATCCGCAGGCGATTGAATATTCTTTAACAAAGGACCCGCCGTAGGGACAGACACTAAAGACTCGTTATTCACTGTATGTTTGATAGAATCCATGGTTTAACCCAGAAATTAATTCGAGCTAGACTGAACCTCTTGAATTTTTAACTCTGCTTTTTCTAGTAAATCAGAGCATTTTTTTGAGAGTTCAACCCCTTTTTGATACAGTTCAATAGATCTTTCTAGAGACACATCATCTTTTTCCAACTCTTGAACTATATGTTCTAATTCTCTTAAAGCTTGTTCAAAG
>Ga0233432_10000003_pt1 | contig 177160 bp, 84 predicted proteins | sample SI_122_August201_6_FD_179870 | JGI IMG/M metagenome (GOLD analysis project Ga0233432, IMG submission 179870) | Seawater microbial communities from Saanich Inlet, British Columbia, Canada - SI_122_August2016_10_MG | ecosystem: Environmental > Aquatic > Marine > Inlet | place: Canada: British... | reverse complement strand
CCATGCTCGGGATCACTTGGTGCAACACGTATTGCCAGACCTGGTATTTATTCACTTTCCGGGCTCGTGCAGAAACCAGAAATAGAACTCTCAGCATGCTCCCAGTGTCTTTTTTGCATTTTGCATGAACTTAGCAACCTCCCACTCCTCGTGCGAAAATTCTTGAATGTCGGGAATTGTATCGTCTTTGTCTACCCGGCAAGCTTTACACCGTGATTTCTGACGGCCGTGGTGGCAAATGCTAGACCCGCCGCATTCTTTACACCTTGATTTCCGGCGATGGTGGGGGCAAATGCCAGCCCCGCCGCATTCTTTACACGTTTGTTTCTGACGGCCGTGGGGGCAAAGGCTAGTCCCGCCGCATTCTTTACACCGTGATTTCTCACGGCCATGTGTGCAAATGCTAACCCCGCCACATTCTTTACACCGTGATTTCTGACGGCCGTGGGGGCAAATGCTAGCCCCGCCGCATTCTTTACACCTTGATTTCCGGCGATGGTGGGGGCAAATGCCAGCCCCGCCGCATTCTTTACACGTTTGTTTCTGACGGCCGTGGGGGCAAATGCTAGTCCCGCCGCATTCTTTACACTGTGATTTCCGGCGGCCGTGCGGGCAATTGCTAGTCCCGCCGCATTCTTTACACTGTGATTTCCGGCGGCCGTGCGGGCAAATGCTACCCCCGCCGCATTCTTTACACGTTGATTTCCGGCGTCCGTGCGGGCACTTTGCCATGCTCCGGATCACTTGGTGCAACACGTATTGCCAGACCTGGTATTTATTCACTTTCCGGGCTCGTGCAGAAAACAGAAATAGAACTCTCAGCATGCTCCCAATGTCTTTTTTGCATTTTACATGAACTTAGCAGCCTCCCACTCCTCGTGCGAAAATTCTTGAATGTCGGGAATTGTATCGTCTTTGTCTACCGGGCAAGCTTTACACGTTGATTTCCGGTGGCCGTGTGGACAAATGCGAGTCCCGCCGCATTCTTTACACTGTGATTTCAGACGGCCGCGGGGGCGAATGCGACCCCCGCCACATTCTTTACACCGTGATTTCAGACAGGCGTGCAGGCAAATCTGGACACGGTCTGGGTCCATCCCTGCGACACTGAAAGCAAAGTTGACCAAAAATCTCATTGCTTCGGCGGCGGTGATCGGATGCTGGGGGCTCGACACGGTTTGGGTCGATCCCTGACCCTGAAACGTTAACGCCAATACTAAAAAAGTCATCTCGGACACAGTCTTTTCGACAAACATGTCCACCGTGCGATAAGGAAACGCACGCTGCAATGCACCCCGGCAAATCATGCCACACGACTGCGGTGCACATCAAATTTTCGCCGGGTGGCACCACTGCATCGCACCAACAGTATAAACACATACGCGCGCGATGGAACCGGGTTATCTTTGTTCTTATAAAACCACAATTACAACAGGAGCTCAAAACAATCATATTTTTGTGTACAAGAATCATTCGGGAGTTGACCCTACACAAGACTGAACTCCAAGGGTTGAGTCATGCATTGTATAACCCGTTGGAAATCAGCGACGATGATTATGACACTGATGGAGACGATCCACATGGTGTTTTTTATTGAAAAACTACGAAACATTATCACAAGTACCGAATCTTCGAACCCTTCGCATTGCAAGACCCACACCCACATCCGACTCGACGTTACACCCTTCTAGCATCATCCCCACGACCCCTGTTCAGTTTGTTCCATTCTGCAAGGAAAATTTCAAACTGGCACCTTTCGTCGGCGTAGAATAAATGACAATCATTAAACCCCCACAGCAAATTCTCTTTGTTAACTTGCTTTGCCGCTGCACGTACATGATTCAGAAACATTGAATCCATATCAGGATGGACATAAAAATAAGCCGACAAAAAGAAACTGCCGTCGGCGGTTTGCAAATTCTTAATGCACAGGGTTTTTTCGTTTGTTACTTTGTTGTCCCCCGTTGTGACCGTGGCCTGGCACCGAAACGAGTCGCGCGCTAACTGTATTGGGCAATACACTTTCCCATTTTGATGCCACAGAACACGCTGGCTAATGGCATTTGCGGAAACAGCCCCCGTCTCATTTCGACGCGATTTCCAACATTCTTCAAAACGGATTTTGAGGATCTCGTGACATGCCGACTTGAAATCTGGACTGTCTGCAAACAAACGAGACGACAACTTTTCGCGCAACGATGCACAGGCATTGTGCTTCTTCATCAACCCAAGCACGCGGTCTACGTTCTCCTTCAGCCCACCACATGTGTTGTCTTCAATTTCCTTGCAGTCACTCACTAAGAGTGCTTTTCGGTATTGAAGAGCCTGAATGTCTCGTTCAATTGACTTTTGCTTGATTATCTGACGTCCCATTTCTCGTTCCCAATTTTCTTTCAACAAAATTCGTTCTGCTTCGGCCTGCATCGCGCGCTCGCTCATTGCATCCGTTTTCTCCTTTAGTACTTGCGCCGCTTTTACATTCTTCGTTTGCGTTTTGGTGTTTTCTTCTATACTCGCAACCAAGCCAATCTTTCTTTCTTCCAACTCTTTTATCTCCAACTTGTACTTGCCCTTGAGTGCTTCGTGCTTTGACTCTTCGTCCAAGGTTTCATTTGTTTTGTCTCTAATGGTTTTGATCAAGTCTTCCTTTTTTTGTGACATGAATGCACAATCTCGCCTTATCGCCTCAAATTTCTCGTATTCCTCACGCTTGGCGCTCGCGACACTTTTCGTATCAGAGATTAGATTTTCATATTCCGTCGCAATGTTCTGAACCTTAAAGCACAAACAACTCACAATATAATTTGTGCTGATTTCAATTTCCTGACTCTTTGTCTTTAGTGTATTATACTCTGCCTGCATCGTACTCAGTAGTGCCTCACGTTGCTTGAGGGCTTGAACCTGTTGCACCACCTCTTCCTTGCACCGTGCATCTTTTTCCATCTTTTTTTGCTCGGCTTTCAACTGCTCGCCCCTTGACACCTGCAGCCTCGTTTCATCCTCCTTGCCTCCCGCTGCTCCTTGTTTGGCCTCTCCAACCGCCTTCTGCAAACTGTCAAACTCTGTCTTCTTGGTGTCAATGTCTGCCTGCAAGTGCTGCTGTTGTGTTTTCAGCTCCAAACATTTGGATTCCAGTGCCCTCTGCTCCTCGTGTAAATTTTTGTTCTGTTCCTCAAAAGTTTTCTGCTGCTCCAACATACGTGCTTGGCGCAACTGGCCCGCCTCGAGTTCCGCGGCACTTGTGCTCAATTGCTCATTTCGTTCATCCAGTGTTGACAGCGTTTGAGCATACTCAAGTTTCAGCGCATCCAGAGCCGCTTGGTGTGCGCCTCTACCGTCATCCACCGAATTGCGCTTTGCACGCTTGGGAACGGGAACAATGCCATGACCCTCAGAGTCCTTTTCTCCAGACCGGCGCAGTGCGCGTTTGCCTCGCGGCGTTTGCATTTTCTGTGGCCTCGACATCCGCAGAATAGTATTTATTGACATTTGATTCTTCTTTTAGCAAATACGTGCAAATTTGACACGAGCCTCTATTTCGGTGATGCAGACCCGAGCCTCTATTTCGGCTCGACACAAGCGAGACGTCGATTTATAAGCAATTGCATCTGCAAATCTTGCGCACAACGCAGCTCATGATTGCGTATTTTGCCAGCTCTGATGGTGTAATCATGCTGAATGTGTTGAAATGCTTAAATGTCATGGATATGCTTAGATTGAGCATGGCATCTACAGAGCTGCTGAAGTTTGTCGATTCTTATTGCATACCTTTTTTCACAAAGGCAATCAAACAATATATGCAAGTAGTTTTTATAAACACACTGCCTTATTCTGTGACCAGTACAGTCTCGCAAAATGGTAATTCATTGTTGAAGGCAACCGTGAATACGGGCTTGATGAAGCATCGTCTCAAAACTTTATCTCTTTTTCACCTGATAGAGGGATTGGTCATTCCAATCTCAATTCGAATTGAACATGAGAATAAACTCTATATGTTTGAACAATTTAAGATAGAGGCCGCGTGTGCCTCTGAGAAAACATGCAGAGCAGTTCAGAGATGGGAAAATGTACGCGAATATACCTTCTATCTGAAAAGTACAATAACACGCATAAATGAACCGCATCCCATGCCACATGTCTTGTGGCACCTTCCCAGATTTATTCAGGTGTCAGAACCAACATTAGAATTGAAGATGGAAAATGTTGCAATGTTGATGGATAATGAACGCACATACTTTGTAAGAAATTGCCTTTGCATGTGCTCAATGTGTCACATAGAAAGCCCGATAATGGTCACATATGATCGAGTGTCAGACGAGAAACAGAGGAGAATTTGCAGGACATGCCGGGGAAAGTTTTTCGTGAGGTCGGACATGTGGAGACGTCACACGAAAGACGCAGAAGGATCATGCCGGGATGAAAGACTCAGAAAGATCATGGACTCGAAAGAGTTGAAAAAAATCGGAATTGGTTACGCGATGATCCCATATTGTACGAGCCTGATAACTTTTTTTCACACCGAGGATCTTGCAAAGTTTGCAGGTTTTGCAGACTGGAAGAAAATGACGTCAGCATGGGAAGGTTGGCTATTGACAAAAAAGATGAGACTTTGCAGTGCGTAGATTGTGTTTTGCGTCGCACTCGATTGGCAGAAACCAGCCCTGGAGTGACAAAGGACTGGGATATTATGATGGGCAAGGCGCGGGTCATGTAGTTTACGCACGTCTCCTCCCGATTTTTATGACAGGAATAAAAAGTTAAGTCTTTTGCGAATATAACCTTTAGACAACGGTCTCTGCGGAGATTAGGTGCCAAACATTTTTGCTCGGCACATTGGACAGTTCAGACCACCATGCCGAGCCAGCTCCAAGCGACATAAAGAACACAATAGATGGTGGTTCATACAAACCTCATATAAATTTTTCTTCTGAAAACACACACAACATTCATCCAAACTCATTTTCTCCATGGATTTAGGCATTGCGTTTTCTGAGATTTTCCTCAGTAAATCTTGATTGAGTAGTGAAAATGGAGATCCATCATTTTTGTCCAGTGACATGGCCATTGAGACATTTCGGTGATAGTGCGCCTGTTCCAACTTTTCAAAAATGCCGTGAGTGTTTTTGTCATAGTAAAAACGATTTAAATCATACAAGTCGATATCAAAATGGCGACCATTTTTCAACAGAAGTAACATTACAATTCCCAAAAGATTCAACTCATACATCCTCCGTGGTAATAGATGTCCACAAAAAATTTGCATCAAGATGTCTGCCCCTGTTTGTGATCCTCGTGCTAGCTCCTTTGTTAACAATTTTGCCAAAAGACCTTGCGCAAATTTCATTTCAACGTCGAACTGCGTAGAAGGCGAATCTTCATACAATTTTCGTAAAATCATTATTTTATCGATGTTCAAGCAAAGGAGAAAAAGTGGCTGCGTGATCGTCGACAGTTCAACGGACGTGTTGCAAATTTGTATATTTTGTGTGGCCAGCTCATTAGCGTAATCCAAGTAGTCGAAGTGATTGGGTCTTATTACACAAAAACCCAAAAGATTTGTCGTTAGCCATGTTTTCACAGTGGCTGGGGGAACGACCCCGGGTATCTTCGGCGGTACATAAAGTTGTTGATCCTCTACTGTCACTTCAACGCTAATTTTAAAAAAAATCTCCAGATCCACCTTGTAAGATAATAAAAATCGGAAGATATTCTTCCGATTTTTCACGACCGACAACACGATTGGAGTGCAATCCCGAATATTTTGCCACTCGTTCACGCCATCGCGGTGTCCCGGCCATGTGCCAGGAAATCGCGACAGATCCAACTCTGGATAATCCGCGACTAAGTTTTGCAGCTTTTGAATATCACCGTCTACCACCATTCCCCAGACTTCAACGCCCAGATTATAGTCATGATTTACATTCCCATGTTCATCAGAGTGGTTCATTTGACACTGTAGATCCTCTACATTGTTTATATATACTTTTTATTGACACACATTGACTCGACAACCATGAGATGTTGTTTTGGAACAGTTTTATTAACATTGTCATGCCAACAGGGGCACTTGTCACAAAAACATGTGCATGCTCTCCAAAAGCGCGGGTCCGTAACGTTCTAGTAGCATTTCCCCAACCTTTTGGTCCAATTCATGAGATTTTTTAGCGCTTGCGAGGTCTTGTTTCAATTTTTGAAAAGCGTCGTGGTACAAGGGTTCGAGCCCACCTGGCCTGTGCGAAAAATGGCGCCCGCCGTGCTCAAACTTAACCGGTGTTGCCCAATGAGTCGTTGTGCTGCCCGAAGCGGCGGCAAGTAATTTTTGCTTTTGTAATTCCTTATTCGTTTCTCTCGTATTGATGCTTTTAGGTAGCGCAGCCAAAAAAACCACACATCGACCGTCGTGGTTGCCGTGCTGGTTTCCGTGGGGCGTCCCACTGAACCATAAAACCAAATCACCCGGTTTCAAGTTGTACACTGCACGCACTTGACCGGCATACATCTGGTATCCCTGCTCGTCCCAGGGGACATAGTCGTCTTTTCTTTTTTTCTGAAGGCACACTTCGTAATCGGGCAGTGTCTTCGTGTATGCCCCCGGTTTCACGATTAAGGTTGGTCCTCCCGTTTTCACCTCGCGCAAGACGAGTTGCCCTTGAATACACGGTCGTTCGAACTGTGCGCGTAGCTTGTCCTCAATCTTTCTTCCTTCTCCTTCCCCCACGTCAACATGCATGTTAAGGCCCCCGTTGGAGATGCCCATGTGTTTCTTGTGCCAAGGTCCCATGCTTTTCTTCGTGCTGACCTTTCTGCGTTTCCGCGGTCTATCTTGGCTTTCTTCGGGTAGGTATGCGAAACGGTCCATGGACATGAGCATACGGGATTCCAGCACAAAGTATCTCGCGACACCCTCAGTTGTTGCTTGCACGCACGCGTCATGGGCAAAGCTCGTGAACCCCAAGCGTTCCAACTCTTGCTTGCTGATGCAGAGATTGCTGCACAGAAATGTGGCCAGTGTTTCCGCGGAAGGCGTGTGTAAAAGTTTGAAACCAAAAGGAACGGTCTTGCGCTCCTCAAACATAATTTGCGCCGCATCTGACGCAGGACGCATGTACGTGTCCTGAAAGATTTTCAAAATATCGGGATTCATACGCAGTTGCATGATTTTTTTGTCCAGTGGAAAACCGAGTCCAATAAGCCCACTGTCATTTGCTCCATACGGCAACCTTTGTCCCATCATTTCGTCAATGTATTGATACAGGGTCGTGGCCTCGTCCTCCGACAACACTTGGCGCACGACGGCGACCCCCGAGCTGTCCAGAGACTTGCGTATCTCTTCACACGGAAAATTTCCATCGTCGGCCCTTACAACCGGCTCGTATGCCAGGGGCGGAAACCCCTCACCCGACACACCCATCTTCCAGTCCGAGTGTTTCACGCCGTGGCTTTCTGGCCCCTTTATATAGAGCACGCAGAAAATGCACGTGCACTACCACAGCCGCAAAAAGATTCTGCTGTATTCCCCCACCGGAAATAGATTCCGCCATGCATAAATTTGCCCCGAGCCACGACATCCAGCTCATCGGCGCGCCATGTTTCAGGCCATGTGTGCGATGAACACGCTTGATATCCCATTGCTGGATGAAAACAACATTTTTGCCAGCGCCTTGCTCTGTCGAGAGTGGGTCTGGCGGTCAACCTGGTATTTCAGTCGACACTATGACTGGCATTTTTTGCAGATTTGTGTAGTGAACCGTCTTGCCGATATTGGAAATGCGACAGAGGATTTCGATTTTTTGTTGTCGTGCAAAAACAACTACCAAACTTACAATAACAGAAAGAAATTTGTCATTGAAGAGCCAATGGTTGAGGACACAGAAACCTGTGTGCTATGTTGCGAAACATTGTCCGAGGATGATTTGAAGCATAGGGCGTGTGTTTGCAGTGCCCAGACTTGTTTACGCTGCATTCAAAACATAAAGACTAGTCGGGATTCAAAATGTCCATTTTGTCGTCGGGAATACAGCGAAGAAACCGTCGAAAACGTGAAGAATGCCGGACTTGCAGAAACGCCGACAGCAGTTTCAGGCCCCACCAGAATGCGCAGAGACCGATCAGACACCAGAAACCAGGCAAACATCAATATGCCAGCGCCCGCGTGGATGCAACGCATAGACCAAGAGTATGAAAGGACAAGCGGGGAAACACAAGGTCAAGATGCAAGAGTGCACACACGAAACATGAAGAGAAGGGAGCGGGAAGACTTGGACACGTACTTGAAGGCGATAAAAGTCAGCAAAAAAGTTTTAAATCACTATGAAATGTTGCAAAATGTTTTGACACTACATGCCAACAAGATTCGCACAATGCAGGCAATCGGGAGTGAGATAATGCTGGAGTGGAAGAAATTGCCAATCATGAAAAATTGGAGAGAAACGCGTGGGCAAATTACTAACTACAACAAGATTGTAGCGGACATGTTTGGTCAATTTTCGATAAATTTGAGAAATATTGAAAAGGAGCACTGCACTATAGCATGGAAACGAAATTTTTCAGTGGTTGCGTTCGGAGTGTGTCAAAAGGGTTTGAAATTGTCAGAGGAAAATTGTGCTGGTTTACCGTCAATCCTCGCTACATGGTGTGATTCAAAAAAAGCCAAACGAAAACTGAACTACTGTGTGAAAATCATGCAAAAACGCAGCAAGATATAAAAAAGAGCAAGTCGGTTTAAAAGGTCCTGGCGCAATGCAGCGTCGGAAGGTTTATGCATCCAAGACGAATACCAGCGAGCCCAGTGAGTTTTCCGCATTTGCGAAATTTACGGTAATTTCTCGAAATGGCACTTTGTGTTGACGAGCAAGACATACAACGTCGTGTGATTGAAAAACGCCCGGATTCATAAGGAAATTTTGGTGTAAGCTAGAAGCAAGTGTTTTGGGAATCACAAGCAGTTCAGAAGGTCCCATTTGCGTTCGCTGGGCTCTGCCAGAAAGCCAAATACGCCATGCATGCTTTACGGAAAGGCGTCTTTTGTGTTTTATAAGCAAATCGTCTATTGTTCGGGCCGGCTCTTGCTTGATTGCGGCTTCGATCGCGGGTCGCGTCTTGTCCAGATGCACGGGAGCGAGTCCGATTCTTGCACCAACACAAGAAAGTAGCTTTTTTTCGCTTGAAAAAGTTTGTGACTCTGATAATAGAAAGAGCAGTCGCTCACTCATTTTTTTGCCAGTGCTATGCCTCCACCTCGAAATTTCTGACATTTCACAGTTTAATCGCTGTTCGAATCCGCCATGAGAGGGGCATGTTTTGCCCAATTTGACGACTATATATTCATTCGCAAGTAAAGATTCCCCGCAAGTTTTGACAGCGTGTATGACTTTTATTTCTGGAATTTGATAGCAATAAACACCCGTTGAAAACTTCATCATGTTTGCAACTTTTTGGAGATTCCATTGCGTTTTCCACTTTTCCCATGCAAGGTGCTGCACCACCACGTTTTGGCAACGCCGTTGTTTGGTTTTCTGGGCAATTTGTGTCCAGATCGTGTCGTGGTGATCTGTGTTCTGTTTTTTTGGGACTGTAATGTGCGTAGAGTAGCGGCAATACAGATCGACTAGCCATTGCCATTTTGCACAAGCTCGCAAGTGCAAAAAAAAAGCCGATGTCCAGTGTTGTTTCTTCTTGCTTGCACATATGGCGTCAAACTTATTTATTGTTGTCGAAAATTCCAGTGGATTCCTGGTGGAATGTGCCTTCAGGGGATGAGGCAGGGTGTTGTGAAACTGTCTGAAAACATTGCGCAACATGTTTTCAGTTTTTATTCTCATCTTTATATACAAAAGCAAACTCGACACCGCCTTTCCGTAGTATTGTAGTCTAGCACGAAGAGTCGGGAATTCGTGGTTCGTGCCTCGTTTCCGTAAAGTTCGCGGGCGAAAAAGCTTTTTCGGGGTTTGCTCATGACGCCTGCAAACTCTTCAGCATATTCCGAGACACGGCAGAACCCCATTCTCGCAAAACAATGGGGTCTTGCATGGCCATGTAATGTGTAAAGGAACAAGGGTCCTCTCGCATCAAACGTTCTAGTTTGCAAAAATGTAACCAGCGGTGAAATAGAAATGGCATGCGAGCTCTCTTGTAATTCTGCATCCTCCGCCGCTGACCCTTGGTGCTTCCCGGTTTGCTTTGATTGTACGACACCAGACTGCACCGTGCTCTTTTTCGCTTCCTCATTCTTGGAGATGTTTACAAGACGCCAGTGACGCCTTTATTGTATTTTCACGTATGGTCGTCAACAGTTCCGCTTTTAACGCACGTGATGAGGCTCTCGTGCATTATTTCGGGACTTTCGTTCACGTTGTCTGCGGATAAACCCCATATGCATTTTGCATTCGACGATGGCAAGGATGTGCGTGGATCAGAGCTCGGGCTTGAAAAATACAAATACAACCTTTGCCACGGCAAGGATATGTGAGGGAGGTATGCAGAGTCTGTCATAGTAAATCCAATCCAACCTACAATGCGTGTAGCGCTTCGGCCTGGTGTATTTGAAACAATAAAATAGACGTATCAACACACATTGAAGCGTGTGCGAGATAGGTGCGTGGGCAATGGCAGCATGGAAAGATGAGGAGTTGGACATCTTGGTGTACTTGCTCGACTCGCACGAAGAGATTGCACCTATTTTGCATGAGCCCGCTGACTTGGCCCGATGGGTGTCCGAACACCTACCACGACGCAATTGCCTCGGGTTGTTTCGGAAGCTCAAGGGTCTCAAGACGTCTCAAGAGCAGATAATAAATATGTTCGGTATAAAGTCTTTAGAATTTCACACTCCGGATTGTGAAAAGGCACGCATTTATGGCCGTCGGAGGTGGCAAGACAACGACCGAGACCGCCTATACAATGCACTTCGTCGGATGGAAGACTGGCAGCCGTACGACAAGGTGCTGTCATTGCGAAAAAAACAGCAAATACTGCGCAGAAGCACAGAGGGTGGTTTGCGCACATGGGAAATGGTGTTTTTTAAGATGACACGGGATGACAAACAAGGGTTTCATCTAAAGCATTTATTATACCAAAAACTAGGACTGGAATGCAGGACTAATATTAAGGATACCAAGCTGGCGCAGAAAATGGATCGGCACCGACAAATGAAGAGAACCGAACAAGAAGAGGAACAAGACGCCCTGGCAATTGAATGCTGGAAATACACCGGTGAGGATGTAACCGATGACCACGTTTTGGTGGAAATTTTGGCCCCGAATTTCGTGTAAAATATCAATATCGCATGCTGGAAATACACCGGTGAAGATGTAACCGATGACCAAGTTTTGGTGGAATTTTGGCCCTGAATTTCGTGTAAAACATCAATATCCGTTTATTTTAAAATCTACCAAAACCATATGCTTGCATTCAAAGTTGTCGTCAACCTGTGCGTTGAAATAAAAATCATCGCACGTGCACATCGCAATGCGTCCATATCGCGAGGAGACTGTGTGCATGATGTTTTGGTTGGTAGGATGTGTTTGCGTTTGGACTTGCCATGTGCCATTCGGTAGTCGTTGACATACTTTCAATCCTTGATTCACATCCTGTAACATAAATTCCGCGCGTTCGTATCGATTACGCCCAAATAAGGTACAGTACTGAACTATGTCCACATTTTCCGGTTGGTGGTGTACTGGATGAAATACGTGGAACATGCCGCGGGTTCTACACGGGGACAAATATACCCTCGGTGTCCGGAACAAACCTTGCACATGACGAAATTCTATTTTCAGAGCATTGCTCCATATATGTGCACCCGAAGAACACAGAGCGAAACAAGCATGGAGAGGCACACGCTATCTTTGTGCATGTGGTTATGTTTTTTGATGGGTATCGACTGTTTCCTATACACATCAATGTCTGTCATGGACGGTTACAGCGGTGGCCTGCATCCCAAACCAAAATTCCCACCCGTGCCACGCAAGAGCATGAGATGGCCGCAATTGAAAGTTGCAAACACGCCGACCAACATGCATCGTCTCTTGCGGAAGCCCTGGTATTCCCGAAACAGGTACACGGCAACAGCGCTGAATGTCACGGATATTGTGGATGCCATTCCGCAGTATTCGGATTTTCTAAACATGAAGGAGACGCCCGGTGGCATCCCAATGCAGACAGAGGCGACTGGCGCACTTGACACGGACTCCTGCACGTGCGCTGACGTCTTTGCGCTGGAGAGGCGCATGTTTCGGGCCGAGACTATTTTGCAGGAGGTTATTTCTGCCGTTCTCGTTTGCGACGAGTTGGCTTTGCTTGAACGAGAGGTATCAAAGAGCAGCACCTTTAACGCCGCGCTCACACGCGAAGAAGTCCCAAAATACTTTAAAAATGTGCTCCACAACATTACCAGGAGGCATAATGTCGGTATCGTGCCTATGCAAACAGATTAAGTATTGTTTGGTAGACAGTAATAGAGTGTAAAAGCGGCACAGCACCATCACCAGATTTTATTTCGTTACAATAAACACAGATTTAACATATCACACCGATGTTGTTTGAGCAAAACCTGTACGTGGCCCAAAGGCTTGCGGACGAGCAGTATGTGCACCCAAAATAGCGAAGATATGCAATAAAAGAATTGAGCAAGTGCGCAAGTCGGAAAGTCCACAAGGTGACACGCGGCTTGCTAGACGAAAAACAAGGGCGGCAACGTCTTGATGTACCGTATCAAGAGGAAAGCAGTTTTGATCAGACACGATATTGCCAGTGGAGAGCAAACTGGTGAAAGCTCGAAGAAGGCGCGTGAGACCTTGGGCGGAGGAGAAGGTCGTAGCTACGCCGACGTCGCTGACGTCAGATGCCAACCGGCATCGTTTCGTTTGAGGCAGAACGCGGAAGTTGTGACAAGCGACGCCCAGCACATGCCTCCTACAAGAAACGCGACAGCGCATGGTGTAGACAGCAAGGTCAAAGAAGAATTTCAGAAAGTTGGCCTGGGAGGGCTGCGTTGCATCACTATTTGCGATCACCTTGGCATCCAGAATTATGATGATTTACAGTGGGTGAACATGCAGATGGTGAGCGATCACAAGCCAGTGGAGCGGGAGAAGTTTAAAGCGCTATTGAGCAGCTTTCAGAGGTGCAAAGACAGTGGGGTATTTGGAGGTTCCGACAGTGGAGGTTGTGAGGAGGTTTCAAGGGCGCCGAAGAAGGGTAGCCAGCTGGCGGTGGGCGGAGGAGCAGGCGTGCCGAGTTCGGGGACGCGGAAGCAAAGTGGTGGCGGGGCCGCAGAATTGCGGCCGGCGGTGAGGATGAATTTGGCCAAGAGCGTCAAGCGGTGCCATGCCTGTGGCTCTGATGGATACAGTATGAGACTTGACGATGCTGTTCAGTTTTTGTTGTGGAAAAAGGGAAAAGGTTTTCGCGAAACTTACAAAGAATCATTTTCGCACCTAGCAAAGTCTCGACTCACGACACATCAAATTAACACCTTGCCGTATGACGATATTAGAAAGGAAGTAGAGAAGGAGATTGCAGCTTTCATTTTAAGATTGTGCAAGGAAGAGGTGATAGCTTTACGGGAACAGGGGCATGACGTGTCATGCCTTTTTGAATGCAGAAAATGCGTACAGAGTGGTACTGGAAGATACATGTGCGACCGAGCGCGAAGGGGAAAAGACGGTGAATATTTCTCCCAGCGAGAGAATGGTTTCAAGCGCGAAATCAACACCCGTTCAAAATTCTGGTTCTTTGTGAGAAAACTCAACACAAAAGCGGGGTTTCAGAATACTGCTATCTAGTCGAGATCAGGTACCTGGAGGATGATGAGCGGGTTACAAATATTATTTAGTCATTCATAATACAGAATTTAGTTTCGTGTCAGTTTTCACACGTCATTGCATTCAAGATAGAGGCGTTTAAAATCACCGTGTACGGCCAAAGAGTATATGTATGCGCACCAAATACCTTGTCGAAGTCGAATGTCGGCAATCGATCCAGTGGAAGAATATGAAACGCTGATCGCGAAAATTGAGAACAAAGTAGAGGAGACAGAAAACGATCCACCGGAGAAATATGAAAAAAAAAGGCCCTACAACACACTCGTGCTTCGCGCGTGCATGATGTTGCTGTTTGTGTGGGTAATTATGGCCGCGTTCAGCCTGCATCTCTTTGTCAGCAATGTGGATCTGAATCTAAACGCCGAGGAACACCACCTACTGCGATGCGCGCGCTCAAAAACACACCGCAATGCAACTGCAATTGTCAGTATTGTCACCGAGGATATAGACGCATACATTCGTTATGCACAGGTGCTCGGTTATTCGCTGCGCTCAAGTGGTCAGATCACGTGCGATCACGACATGGTCATGCTGTACACGAGCAGATTGCGCAACTCGTCGGTGCAAAAACTCGAAGATGCTCAGTGGAGGCTGATGCGGGTGACTTCGATTGATTTTCCACAATCGCAAAATGTGCAACCCAAACATCAAAGATACCTCAAAATGTTTTCTAAACTGCACGTGTTTAATCTCACACAATATGCATCGGTGCTGTACATTGATTCGGATGCCTTGGTAATCAGCTCGCTTCTTGACATCATTACACACAATGTGATAAGGCTTCGCACACTGGGGTTGAATTTGGCGTGGGCAGCCGACGTGCAGTACAAGGACTTGCACAGTGAGCACAATGCGGGCGTGATGCTGGTGATACCATCTCACGCGCTGTTTCAGGACCTGCTGGCAAACATGAACACGCTGGAATTTGACGCGAGATTAAGCGAACAAGCGTATTTGAATGTATACTTTAAAAATAGATCGCTTTTATTAGATGCAAAAATGAACGTCATGCCGTTCGGGCAGACGGGCGCCGTGTGGGACGGCGTGAAAGACGATATGCACATTATTCATTTTACGATCATCAAGCCAGATTGCTTCGGCGCGATTTACCGCTGCTGGTGGCTCGACCGGCTCGCCGTGTGCCGCATGTGGAATCGTTACGCTAATAAGTTTGTGGGCTGATGTTTGTCAAGAATTTGATGATAATATTGTTTGTTGTTTTTTAATAAAAGCGCTACACTGTGTGTTGTTTTGATAATATAACAAGGTTGACGTGTAATTTAAGTTAGTTCATCAGCAATCATTTGCATCATAGAAAGTTGTCACAGCATTCGAATCTGTTACCATATTAGTTCTAGCATTGGCGTTAAGACAATACAATGTAGTACCATACCACAAAAAGCCTATGTACCCATTAACTGTTGGACACCATATTTCTTCGTCATCGTCACCGACCTCGGAACTCGTTCCGATTGCAAGCCATCCAGTCGAAGGATATTTACCATTTATGGTACAACTTGATGCCACACAATCACTTGCACTATCCGAGCCTGCCGGGGACCCTGTCCCGGCATTACAATTTAAACATCCCGTCTGTCCTGTCAAACTCTGGTATGTATTCGAAGCACAATTCGAGCAAGCCACACTTCCGGTACTTGCTTTGTATTTCCCCGCAACACATGCCGTGCACGTGCCACCGTCTGGCCCGGTGTAACCAACATTGCACTTGCAATCGGTACTGGCATCCAGTGCACCATTTGCACTGAGTGAATATGAGTTGCCAGGGCAATCCTTACACACAGTTTGCGCGCTTACATCTTGGTACGTCCCATCGGCACAAGTCAAACAATTCGTTTGTGTTCCAGATGTCGGTTGATATTTTCCGACATCACAAGATGCACATTGGTCCAAACTGCTGTCATAGTGTGAGCCACCAGCACAAACTGGCAAACAATCATCTACACTATCTGAACCTGCCAGAGACTGTGTATTGGCGCCACAAGGCAAACACCCCGTCTGTCCTGTCAAGCTCTGGTACGTGCCCGCTGGACAGTTTGAGCATGCCGCAGCCCCAGTGATTAATTTGTATTTCCCCACAACACATGCCGTGCACGTGCCTCCGTCTGGCCCGGTGTAGCCAGCATTACACTCGCAATCAACAATCTCCTCTAATGAAAAATCGTTCATATAGAGCGAAAATGAATTTGCTGGGCAATTTTTGCATATGGTCTTCCCTGTTTCATCTTGATACGTTCCGTCGTCACACAATATACATGAATCTTGTCCGGCGTCTGGTTGATATTTTCCAACGTCACAATTGACACAGGAACCTAAACCCGATAATGCTTGTCCAGCGGGACAAACAATTCCACAGTCGCTCGAACTGTCTGAGCCTGCGGGCGAGGTACCATCCCCGTCGCAATCCACACACACTGTTTTCCCGGTGGAGCTCTGGTACTTGCCTTCCTCGCACAGCAGGCAAGCCGCGGACCCACTCACCGCCTTGTATTTTCCCGCCACACATGCCGTGCAGGTGCCCCCGTCCGGTCCAGTGTAGCCGGCGTTGCACGTGCACGTAGACCCCGCACTGGATGTAGAGTATGCCGGACAGTTTGTACATTCCTGGGCATTTGCCATGGAAAATTTTCCCGCGTCGCACTGTATGCACTCGCTGACTTTGGAATATATGTCATTACAGTACACCCCGTCGTTTGCCGCAGTCAAGTCACTGCTGCACCAAGAACCCGATGCCGATAAATCATCATTACAATTACGACCACTTTTTCCCTGTCTATAAAACCCAATACACGTAGGATTTGTGTCGCACAACTGAACTGCTAGGTTGTATCCCACTTGGTGGTCAAATGTCCATGCAATTGGTTCTGGATTATAACATTTCCTTGCAATTCGACCCAGTGATAGGATTCCCAGCGGTGGAAAATAAGTTCCTGCCGCACACACTTTGATGCAAGAATTACCCTCGCGTATAAATCCAGCATTACATTGGCAATCTGTGATGGCAGCACTTCCAAGGGGTGAGGTTGAAAAGGCAGGGCATGCCGTGCACTCGGAATTCGCAGCATTCAGATACTTGTTTTCTGGGCATGCCTGGCATTCAAACGCGCCCTCGTTCAAATACACATTCCAATCAACTATGTCAGATGCCTCGGTAATGTCGCGATCGGTCAAAAATGCATGAATTACATTTTCGTTATTAAAGTTAATATGCACATTGTACGAATTAGCAATTTGAAAACCTTTGCAATTTGCTATACTCAAGCAATTGTCTGCAAACATTTGAATGTAATGATTTGGATCTGCATTATATTGATCGCTGTTCAATTGCTTACTTTCATGACCGTGTTCAGTTACATAACTGAGATACGTACCGCCGTGGTCAAATGGCTCATTATCATTGATAAACTTCTTATTCTGAAATATCGTAAATATGCCTTGTGCTTTATAACCTGCACTACACCCGCAATCGTCGACGCTGGTGCTCCCAACCGGGGAAGTGGCACCAGTGGGGCAATCTGTGCAAATACCGTTAAGCGAATATTTTCCTGCAGCACACAGTTCACAGACGAGACCAGAGTCCGTGTTTGCACCATAGCCTGCGTCGCAGATGCACTCTTCCAGCAACGCACTGCCTGGTTCGGAAGTGGAGAAGCTGGGGCACGTCGAGCACCCTTCAGATCCCGTTGTTGCTTTGTAGGTTCCCGCCGCGCATGGGTTGCACGAGCCCCCATTTGCACCAGTGTAGCCTGCGTTGCATGTGCATTGGGTTAATGCAGTGCTTTCCAGTGGTGATGTGGACAACGCCGGGCATTCCGTGCAGTCAGTGTTGCCTGTGTCTGATTTGTACTTTCCAATTTCACACTGGGTACATTCAAGCGATCCCGTGTCAAACCCATAACCAGCATTGCACAGACAGTCATCGGCTGATTGTGCCCCGGCAACCGAAAAGGTTCCCAATGGGCACGACTGGCAGGATGCGGGTATTTTTTGGTAACCAGTGTACCCCGACTTATATTCGATTTCATCAACCTTACAAATGACCAGGACAGTACCGTACTTGTTAAAAAATTCACAGTCTTCTCTATCAGAACATATTTGCTTTGCACTCTCCACACTCGTCCACGCAGCAGCACCTGTACTTGATCGACATCTATAGTTTGAAACTACGCTGTAGCTCTCGTCCATAAAGTAATAATTGGCACTGCACAAGCAATCTTGAATTGACACAGAGCCACTTGCAGAGTCTGAATTCAGTGGACACGTCATACATTCACCTGCTGTTGTCCGTCCCAAAGTCGATGAGTATGTTCCCGCACTGCAATCGGTGCATGCATCACTTCCTATGGTTCCTTTGTACGTTCCAGCCGCACACGGCGAACACGTGCTTCCATCTGGCCCAGTGTATCCTGCATTACACTGACAGCTTTCCACCACCGTGCTACCGGTTGGTGATGTGGAAAAGGCAGGACACGACGCGCAAGCCTCGGCGCCCACGCCCGACTTGTATTTACCCACAGCACACACAGTGCACGAGCCCCCGTCAGGCCCAGTAAACCCGGCATTGCACTCGCAGTCGTTCTGTGAGGTACTCGTCGATGGCGACGTCGTGGAAGCGGGGCATGCCGTACACGCTGCGGACCCGGGGTCAGATTTGTATGTACCTGCCTCACACGCGGTACACGATGCAGGTATTTTGAGGTACACATCAGAACTTGACGCTGATTCCTCGACGTTGTAGCATATGTGTAAGTAATTTCCAATACAAGCTATGGCTTTACAATCAGTCAAAACCATGCAACTTTGTGTAAATACAATTTCCACCTGACTCAAAGTACATGGTTTTTGAAGATTAGCTGCAAAGCCAGTGCATGTGAAATCTCTTGTCGAGGAATACGTAGTTTCGCCCAGGTAGAATCCGCTGTCACAAAAGCATTCGTCCTCACTCGTGGCTGCTTGCAATGATGTTTCACCTACCGAGCAGCTGGTGCAAGTCTCGGACCCTGTGCTGGACTTGAAAGTTCCCGCAACACACGCACTACAGGCGCCTCCATCTGGCTCAGTGTACCCCGCGTTGCACACGCAAGCACCCACCGCCACACTTGCACTGGGCGAACTCGAAAATGCCGGGCACGTTGTGCACACTGTGGCGCCAACATTTGCAGAGTATGCATCGGGTTGACATGCGGTGCAGGGACCCCCGTCTGGTCCAGAATATCCAGCATTACACTGACAGTCTTGCAGTGACACGCTGCCGGCGTCAGAAATCGAAAATTGGGGACACGTGGAGCAGATGTTGGATCCGGTCGTGGATTTGTACGTCCCGGTGTTGCATGCGGAGCATGGCCCACCGTCAGGTCCGGTGTAACCGAGGTTGCAAGCACAGTCGGCTTGTGCCGTGCTACCGGCTGGGGCGTCTGAGTCCGATCCACAGGCAACACAAAGGTCATTGCTTGTTGTAGATTTATATTTTCCAGTTTCACATAATTGGCACGTTGGCGGCGACTTCACATACAATGTGAAAGCACTGGCATCTTGAGTTAAGGAGAGTTCGGTCACTTCATAGCAAAACCCATAATTCTGATCACTGCTTGTATAAAAATAACCTGCGCACTCTGGGTGTTCATTGCATGTTTTTGTCATATAGGCGTGTGGCTCTGATGGAGTGAAATGGTTCTGGATAGTAAGGTACCATACGGGATATCCAATTTCTTCTTCAAACGCTCCATTTCGCATACACTTTCTATTTTCATGCATTTGATACACACTAAGACTCTCAAAACCGGGCTTGCACAAACACATATTTTTCGAAATGCTGCCAGCGATGGATTCCGAGCTGTCTGGGCATGGTGCACACTCAGTCACACTGAGTGCTGCTGTATTTTCAAAATATGTGTTCACGGGACAATTTTCACATGCGGTAGACCCGATGCTATCTTTGTATGTCCCTGCACCACATTCCTGACACGTGCCTCCATCCGGACCTGTGTATCCGGCGTTGCACTTGCAATCGGTAACCGCCGCGCTGGCCGCTGGAGAAATGGAAGACGAAGGACAATTCACACATGCCGCGCTGCCAACCACAGCCTTATACTGTCCTTCGCCACAAGCCGTGCACGTACCACCGTCAACCCCCGTGTAACCGAGATCACACGTACAATCTGTAATATCCGGGCTGCCAGCCGGCGACACGGCGTGAGTCGGACAACTAGTACACTCTTCTCCAGTATCCGACACATATGTATTCACGGGACAGGACTCACATCCACCTGGTGTCTTTTCGATCAATATGGGCTCAGCATCGCTTTGCAAATCGCCTGTTTGTGCGCACAAGATGGTCGTTCCATCAAAACAACTGTACCCCAAACATTCAGCAAGACCTGAACACGTTTGCTCATACACCAGAGCTTGATCACAGTGTGCCCATTCATACCCTTCTAAAATAAAAGGGCATGTTTTTTGATTGTTGGCGCTGTACGTAGACGGCGTAAAAAACAGGCCGTCCGCACATTGGCACGCATCCGCACTCGTGGACCCAGCTGGCGCTGTTGTGTGAACTGGGCATTGAAAGCAGGTACTTGCCCCCACAGGCGAATACGAATTTTGGCTACACGTCACGCACCCATGTGTTATTTCCACGGTATCCTTGTACGTGCCAGCAGGACACAACTCACAGGTACTGCCAGCGCTGAAATATCCGACGACACACAAACAATCTTGCTCTTGACTCCCGGGATCTGACGTAGAATGGTCTTTACATGGCAAACACTGGTCGACGGAGGTAAGAGTTGCTGAATTTGAATATGTATCTTCCGGACACGGCGTGCACGCGTGGTCTCCAGCTTCTTCCTTGTAATGTGCACGAAGACAATTCGAACAGTACGACTCTGGATTAGTTACATGTGGAGAATATCCAGCGTCACAGACACATGCACTGCTGCCCGTAGACGAAGTTTTAGTTGCAAGACAATCCACACAAGTGGATGCGTCAGAGGCTCCAGCTGTTGGTGAATATTTACCCGCTTCACAATCGATACACTCGGATGTTTCACTTGCATAGGTGCCAGGTGGACATTGCGTACAGCTGTCGACACTATTTCCAATGAATCCAACAACACAAATGCAGTCCGTGAGTTCGTCACTTGCACTTGGTGCCTCGGTATTTGCGGGACAGGCAAGGCATGTGTCTTGACTTTCTGCAGCAATGGTGGGTAAATATGTATCGGCTGCACATGCTGTGCACAAGTCCGGGCCCTCGATCGATTTGTATTTACCCACTTCACACGCCGTACACGTATCGCCATTTTGTCCTGTATATCCCGCGTTGCAACGGCAATCTTCAGGTTGATCACTTGCACTGGGCGAAAATGAGTTAATGGGGCATTCTGCGCAAGAGGTACTGCCTTGTGTCGGCTTGTACTTTCCTGCGTCACATGCCACGCACTGCCCGCCATCTGGTCCCGAGTAACCTTCATTACACTTGCACGCAGGCAGTGCCGGGCTTCCAGGCTCAGAATCGGTGTGCTGAGGACATGATTCACAGGTTGCATTTGTTGTCTGTGCGATGTCGTCCGAATATTTGCCAGCTGGACAATCGCTACATGGCACAGAACCCGGATGCACCTTGTACTCTCCCGCTTGGCATTCCACACACGGACCTCCATGTGGTCCAGTATACCCGGCGTTGCACAAGCATTGCGTGAGTGTTGAACTTCCTGCCGCTGATTGCGAGTGCTCTGGGCACGGTAAACATTTTGCGCTCGAATTCGCTCCTTCCAAATTTGAATATGTATCTGCACTACACTCTAGACAGTCTGAATTTCCCGCAATATTTTTATACTTTCCCGGGACACATGCAGCACACGTGGCACCATCTGGTCCAGTGTACCCCGGAATACAAACACAGTCAATGAGCTCGTCGCTACCCTCGTCCGATTGAGTGTGCGTTGGACACACCGTGCACGTCCCTGGTAATATTGCTTCGTATACTGTCGAATATTTCCCAGGGGCACATAACATACACGCCTCCGGCCCAGATTCTTCCTTGTATGTACCTGCTACACACCCTGTACATGCCCCGCCATTTTCGCCTGTAAATCCAGCATTACATAAACAGTCTGTGATGTCATTACTGCCGCTTAGTGCGTCGCTTGATGCAGGGCAATCCGTGCAATTGCTTGCGAAAATCTGGGCTTGGAGTGTTGAAAACTTGCCTGTTGCGCATAGCAAACAAGGTTGGCTACCCGCAATTGGTTTGTATGTGCCCGCAACGCAGGCGCTACACGGACCGCCATCATTGCCGGTGTATCCCATATTGCACGTGCACTCGGTGACATTGTTGCTGCCCGCAGGTGAATGTGAAGACTCAGAACAAGTCGTACACCCAGACTCTTGAACTTGCGCAGGTTGCGATGAGTACTTTCCAGCGTCACACTCGACACACAATGCACTTCCGTTGTGTGTCTTGTATTTGCCAGCGTCACACGCAACGCACGGACCCCCATGAGGCCCGGTGTAACCCACGTTGCAATAACAATCATCCACTGCGGTACTCGCGGAAATTGCACTCGAAAATGCCGGACATTCAACACACATACTGGCGTTTGTCTCGGCTTCGGCTCCAGAAAACTTGCCAACATCACACGCCAAGCACGCACTGCTGCCCGGGCTTGGTTTGTATTTGCCAGCGACACAGGCCACACACGGGCCACCGTCGCTTCCGGTGTAGCCCGCATTGCACGAGCAATCGGTTGCATTTGCGCTTCCTGGCTCCGAATGTGAGTTTTCAACACACGACACGCACTCACTCTGTGATATCGCAGCTGCGTGTTCAAGGTATTTGCCTGCCGCACATGCCACACATTGGGCAGTACCCGCGCCAGCCTTGTACGTGCCGGGTATACACGCGTCACATGGCCCGCCGTCGGAACCAGTGTATCCCTCGTTACACTGACAATGCACCAGCACCGTGCTCCCAGGCGGTGAGCTTGCTGCGTCGGGGCAAACTGTACAAACACTTTCCGTCTCTGCAGCGACCTCCGCCGAGTATTTTGCAGTACCACAATCTTTACACAGGGCACTTCCCGTGGTGTTCTTGTACTTGCCTGCGACACATGCAATACATGGCCCGCCGTCTGCGCCCGTAAAACCAGCATTGCACAAGCACGCCGACTTTGCCGAGCTTCCCGTTGCATTTGCCCACGAGTTCGCGGGGCATTGCACGCATTCCGCGTTGTCGACACTGTCGCGGTAGTATCCCACTTCACAAAGAACGCACGTGGGTGGTGCCTGATCGAATTCAAAGCCCAGTGGACACACGCATTGACCTACGCTATTGTGTTGCAGTCCAAAATTACATTTGCAGTCGAAAATGGTGTTGGCCGCTGACACTGAATTTGAAAAGTCGGGACATGCAACACATGTCAGGGCGTCGGGAGCACGATACGTGTCTGCTTCACACGGCACACATGCCGTGCCCGAAAACACGTATCCGTCGTCACAATAGCACATGTTAGACTGCACATACTCTTCTCGGCATACACACGCACTGGAGCTTCCTTGACCTATTTGTCCATTTGTCGTGTAAAAAAAGCCACACGATGTGCATGGTGTTTCGCTGATAGAGTCTTTGTACGTATCAGCAGGGCATAAAAGAATCGTGGGTTCGGGCAATTGAATCACTTCTATCGTGCCCACCATTTCAGCTCCCGGAATTTCTGTGGCGATGCTTTCCGGGGTAATGAGCTCTGCCATGCTTGCGGCGGCATCTTCCGATTCTGCGTAAATCAAAAACTCATACAGTGTGCCTTGAAGATGTGTCACCGTGATCCAGTGCAAGGGGCTCCCGGTGATCGAGGCCAGGCCGGCGGCAATGTTGCCTTCTATTGTTTGCAACAATCGACGTACTCCGGTGGGTGTGGTCGTGTTACTCGAGTTAGCCTGACCGATTAGTATAAGATCTGAAGATTGAAAACCAGCCGCTGATACACATTCAGTGGCTCCAGTCGTGGATGTTCCAAGACCCCCGTCAATATCACATGCTTTGCACATTTCTTCGTTGCTTGAGGCTTTAAAGTTATTTACGGGGCATGGCTCGCATGTGGTAAAACGCGCATATTGTTTCTTAGGAGGAGGTTCTTGTAATTGGGCTACCCAGAGTTCATGCGGCGATACGTCATAATACCTTATTTCGTTTTTACGTACAGACCACATTGTTTCATATGGAAATGTTTCAGTACGAAATTTCAGAGCACTCGTGGAAAACTCTTGTAAGCACAAGTAGCAACTATTATCCACTTCATCCAATATAACCCCACTACATACAAAGTTTGGAGGTATTAAATATTTATCGTCAATGGTAATGAAACTGCTGGATTCCAGGGTGTATTCATTGCACAAATTTACACATTCGTCATAATTTAAACGGTTGGAATAAACACCAAGCTCTACCTTGCCTCCTAATTTAATTTTTTGAATTTCTACTATATGGCTTGTTTCTTGTACAAAAACTTTGTATGTTCCCCCTTTTAACATCGTATTGAAAGAGTTAACAGTCCATGCAAAATTTGCTGACATTGGCATGCTATGTGAAAAGATTGTTTCGTTGTTAGTTGTAATATGTTGAATTTTAATTTCAATATTCAGAGCATCAGTACTTTGGCGTAGAAAGTCCATTTCAAACATACAAACGGCCGGTTGGCAGTTGATCAAGACATAAAAATCATAGTATATATTTGGTTCCAGGCGCCAATAAGAGTGGTCGGAAGAGACATGGTTTGTGAGAATTCCACTTTGCGTTTGAAAGGTATCGAACACGTGTATTTCTGTACTTGCCATGGATATTTCACTTAATGAGGTTAAATCCAAAACGTGGGTTTGCGTGTATGTATTGGTTGATTTGAGCTCTTGAGTTAAAACGTAGTTCAGGGTAAAATAGAGATCAGAAATTGGCTGCGAAAAGACATTTGTTGCTGTAACTTTGGCAGTTGTCCTATCTTTTAAAGTTTCATCGGTAAATGTCACACGAACCACCCGATGATCAGTGGTAATAAAATATACGATATCATTTTGAATTACAGGGTTGGACAAGATTGGATAGTTACCTAAATTTTGCGTTGTGGCAGCTGAATATCTCATGCTACTTTGTATCCACTTTGTTTTTTGAAAAAAGAGGCGATTATCTGTACACCAACCCAACATTCCAGTAAACGAATAAGTTACCGTATTAATCGTTTCAGAACCAGTGGTTGTCAAAGGAAACCACCGTTCCACATTACATCCCAGAGAAAATGGTACTTTAATCCAATTATCTGAGTCGTTAGTGTTGACGTAAGCAGTTGATGTGGAATAAAATTGCAATATTTCAGTATTAATGTTGATTACACGTACAATCCATATTGTATATGTACCTCGTTGCCACCAAAGACAATAATTATCTCTATATCGAAATTTGGCAACTGCACCTATCACAGAATTTACAACACCAGACGTGGACAAAGTGGTAACACTTACACACTCGTCTATGGATGGTGTAATCAATTTAGTTATAAAATGCAAATTCGTATTGGATAATCCAGTTTTTACCACACACTGTAAATTACCCCCAACAAAATTGAAAACAACAATAGTTACGCCATGGTTTTGGTCTTCATTTTGTCCATCTAACGGCTTTTGATTACAATACCCCATTGTTCTTATTGAACAGTGATTTACGAAATATTTACCCGAATTGCTAGTTGTTAAACTATGTTCAACATAAAAAAAGTGTGTAGGAGTTGCTTCATTGCTGAATTGAAAAATTTTTACCAGTTTTTTTACCAACGTGATTCTGTTATGTTCAGCAAATATATTTGTTTGTTTCCATTCCAAAACCACGCCTTGATCATTTGAATTCTGTTTATATTGAATCCAAACCATCCTGCTTTTAACAACCAGCGAATGGTTGGTTGGACTTACATTATCACAAATCAATTCCAGACTTAAACCGGTTATCGTGTGCCGTGCAAGTTGGTTTCGTGTGGAAAATTGGTAAAAGTCAACCAAAATGTTTTCTCCAGAAATTTTAGCCGTGACTAGTTCATCGCTATTATCTTGGTCGAATGCCCAATACATACACGTTCCAGAAGCAATTTCATAAAATGAAAACAAATCCACCGCCGCTGGATCACCACCTACCGATTGCATAAGTGGTGGTGACATGTGAGCGCACACTTCGTTTTGCTGATTACTTGAAATTGGTTGCAAGTCAAACATTGGCACCTCATACCCTTCGTCGCAAAAGCACAAATCGCCCGTACGATTGGAGCCGGGCGCACAAGTACAGCTCGTGGCACCCTCTGCATCCGTGGTGCCCTCGCCCCCGCACGCCTGGCACAGGTGGTTTCCACTTTCGGGCTTGGCCGTGTCTTTGGGGCACGCGCTGCATGCGGTCGACGGGGGGTACTCGGGCGCGAACCGGAACACCGTGCTAGCTGCTGCAGAAAATTGAAAGTCGATGTCATAGGGTGGAGTTGTGCCACACAAAGTGCACGTTTGGCTTGATTCTGCCCACGTCAAGCCGAGGCACTGCCACTTTTCTGGGATTTCCGTAACGACCGCTGCCGTTTGCGAGCCTGCATGTTGGGGGTAACCCGGGGGGTAATACGTACTTCCCCTATAAGCAATTAGAGAATAGTCTTCAGGACAACAAACATATACATTTTCTTCGACCATATAACCAAACATACAACCATCGGAATTTGATTGAGAAGGCATCGATGTTCCAGTTTTGGAACACTTGGTGTCTTCTTGCGTATGTTGTTTCGGGTCGTAGCCAGAAGGATAGTAAGTTTGGGCATCCTCATGGGCATTGACCTCGCTCACCGTATCTCGGCAACAAAAGACTGCAATTGTATTAGTATTAATTACAAAACCATAAGCACAGTCGAAAGGTTTCGACTGTCTGTTCCAAAGTTCAACGAGATTGCCTTCCCACGCATGGTAAGATGGATTGGAAGCTTCTTTCTCATTCTGGTGTGGTAGTGTTAAACAACTAGTACGTGGTTTAGGTTGTATTACCGCAGGAACGACAATTCCGTCTGTAAAGTAGCTTGCATATGGCTGAGTAAACATATGGCACATGTGCTTGCACTCCTGCAACGTCTTTGCGTTATCTAGACGAATATTACGTTTACATTGAGCGCTGAACTCTTGAATCTCGACAAAAAAATCAGGTTGATAACCCGCAGCACACTCACACACCCCAGATCCATCATTCATATTCTGCCCTTCACACCCGCACACATTTCCCGGGCAAAACTTGCAAATTCGATGCACGCCGTCTGGTGTCTCCACCCTGCGCATGACGGTGCATGGCTCACAGGCGTCCAACATAAGCTTAAAGGGTATTTTTTTCTTGTAATAATTCGAGTTCTCCTCCCCTGTAAAAGGATTGTCTTCCAAAGATCCAGAGCTACACAATGCACATTTACCGTCTCGTCCCAGATATGTAACCTTTCCTGAGTCTGTCTCAAGGCCCCAGAAAAAGCCTTTGCACTCTGAATTGAGTGTGCAAGCCTCTTCACATTCGCGGAGGCTCGACGCGTTGGCATGGAAATTTGCATTGTTGCACATGAGGCCGTCAAGTGGACCAGCAAACTCATGCACGCCAAAGCCCTCCTCACATAGATAGTTGCCGCGCTCATCCACGACGACATTGGGCCCGGGATGATTGCACCACACACTCCCGTGTATGCCATTGGTGCCGTTGCGCGGCGGACATTTTGTGCATTTGTCTTCGCCCATGCCCGGCTTGTAAAAGTCGACGCTGCACGACTGGCATTCATTCGAGGTCTCGTTGCGCTCATACCCCGCAATGCAGATGCACTCTGAGTTGTTCATAACATATCCAGAATCACATGTGCAGATTGTGTTGTTGGTCGTGTTGTTTGTGCTGGAGTGTGTCGGGCACGTTTCACAGGGTGCATCTTGGTAACCATCGCGGTAAGAATCAACGGGACATGCTATACATGCATCTTGCGATTCGAGGTCAACGCCAAAACCGGGCAGACATGTGCATTGCTCTTGTAGTGTGTCGTTTTCACGCCCAGCTTTGCACACGCACGCTTTGGTGCTGGGGTCGACTTCTTCGGCGAATCTGCATTCTATGCACCGTTCGTTGTTGGAAATTGTGGGTTTGCCGTGGTTTACTGCACATCGAGTGCACGAGTCGTGCAAAATATTAGCTGTCAAAACTTCATAGCCAATATCACATGTGCAACTCGAAAACTGTCCCTGACTCTTGGTGCTTCCGTCCTCACACTCACAAAACGTGCTTGCCGTTTGAGTCGATGTGATTTCACGTGCGGGACAGTCGTTGCACGTTCCGTTTCCATATTGTGCCTTGAAATCGTCCACCACACACGCGGTGCAGTTCCCGTTCTCCTCCAAAAAATACCCCGGATTACACATGCACGAATGTGCGCCCTCGGAATAATTCGTGCCAGAGTTGTTGGGACATCGCACGCAAAAATCGTCGCTAATATAGCCCTTGTAAAAATTCATCGTACAGTCTGCACAGTGCCCCTCCCCATGCTTGTATTGCCCACGCGGACACGCACACACAAGGCTGCCCGTGCTTTCTGTGACCACGTTATCGGCACACCGTTCGCACTGCACGTTGCCGGAGAAATTCTTGTAGAAACTGACATTGCAGGGCTTGCATCGAGTGTCGTCTTCGGCCTGGGGTTCATAACCGCCAAAGCACAAACAGTCGTCGAGCAGAGTCGACGCTAAAGCCAAGGTCGTGTGCTGAGGATCCGGACACGGCGTACACGAATGATTTCCGGCATGTGTTTTGTATTTCGCAATTGCACAGGGTAGGCACAGTCCACTGCTTGTGTTGTGAAAACCGGCGGTGCAAACACACGCTCTTTGCCCACTTTCACCGTCCGTCGTCGCATTATCCGCGCACGCCGTGCATTCTTGGTCGCCGGTCAGATTTTTGTAGGTGTCTGCGGCACAAACGAGACACGGATCGGTTGTTTGGTTTCGATACATTCCCACCACACAATCACATTGTGCCTGCCCTCGCAAACTCATTTCGTTGTCGGCGCATGCTTTGCACTTTTGCAGTCCTAGTTTCGGTTTGTAATAATTCTCAGAGCATTGTACACAGGATCTGTGCTCTAGTGGTAGCCCATACGACGTGTAGCCTTTGTCACACGTGCACTGATCTTGTTTCGTGAGCCCGGGGTGGGTACTCGTGTATCCGACACCACAGCTCGTGCAATTGGTACCATTTCCTCCATTGTACGTGCCCACGGGGCACGGCTCCAGTCCGTCCCCGGCCGCGTTCACCTGATATCCCGAGATGCTGGCACATAGGCCAGGACATGCGGTGCTGTTGCCGCTAGTGCTGCGGACGCATTCGTGGCCCCGAGTGCCGTAACAGGTAGTGCATTCCTGTCCAGAGTCGCTATTGAATTTTCCCGTTCCACACACCTGGCACGTGTTGTTTTGGACCTTTTCGTATCCGTGGTTGCATATACAATCGTCCACGCTGCGAGCCCCCGGGCGGCTGCTCGAAAATTCAGGACAAGAATTATTCGTTCCGTTTTGTGCCCAGAAGTTTGCGTGTACTTGTGCACAAGATTGCGCCGAAGATGGTATGTATCCTGGTGCACAAATGCACTCGTCAGCACTCGTAGCACCCTCGATGTTTGTTGTTTTGTGTTGGGGGCATGGTAAGCATACATTGTTCCCGGCATCTGACTTGTACTTGCCGTGCGAGCATGGAACACATGCCAGTTGTTCGTCGCCTCCAAAACCCTCCATTCCAGCCTCACAAACCATGCCCGTGTTCGGTAAGTGCTGTGGTTCGATGGCAGAATCGTAAATGCGCAGGTCGTCCACGTCACAGTTTTGCAAGTGTGTTTCCATTGCGTCTAGGCTTTCATTATGTGAAAATGGCAATGTTACTTGGAGTTGGCCATTGACGTAATATCTTATGACATCTAATATATTTACATTTTTCCGGTGATATCTACGTGCTTCCTCACTAGATACACTCAACTCCAAGTCGTAACAAAAATACAAGTTTCGGTCTAAACAGTAGTAACCGAGGCAATCGTCATCATTTGTGCACTTTTCTAGGTCACCAGCATTGGCAAATATGACCTGATCAGCACCGCTGCCTACAACTTCACATTTTGCTGGATATGTAGTGAGTGTAGTGGACATTTGCCGCACGCCGCTACATCTCATCCACCAGTTTCTGGTAAATGTGATATTATAATCGAGTCCATACACAAACGCCACATGCAGCCACTGCTGCGACACGTACGGCACTTGAACCTGACCCTCATGACCCAAACGTACATGGTGGTTGGTTGCACTTACATGAATCCCCACCGGAATCACGGACATAATCGGCACCGAGTTGGTTTCACGCGTCAGATTGTACTGCGGCGCGCCGGTGCACCCTTCACAGACGCCGATAGTTGCTTCACCCCACGTGCGGTCCGTGTGAAAATAAAACTTTACGGGTCTTGGTTCGTACCATTCCGTTAACTTTTGCAAATTTTCCTCTCCGTCTGGATAATGTGTGCGAAATTTGCTCTCGAGCACTTGTACTAGAGACACATCCTTTCCGTATATGGTTTCAAAGGAAGGCTCGTATTCGTTTTTGTCTGCGCCAATCTGTACAATGGGAATGGTTGCCGTAAAATGTTCACTGCACGTGGCTTGTAGCATTAAAACTCCCGACGGACTCAACTCTAATGCTTTGTGAATGAAAATGCATGGGTCACACGAATCAGAGTAGCGTGAAGCCATAACGAGCAATTTTCCATTAGTTGCCTCATACGACGGTTCGTAATGGATATTGCATTTTGAAGAATTTGATAATGAAATGATCATTATCTCGCCAATTTCCTTTCCGTGCATGGATTGTACATCTAGTATGCTTCCAGGCACCTTTTCGTAGAATACGTACAAGGGTCTGGGGTCAGTCACGACAAAGTTTGAAGCCCGTGCAGTGCGCACCCATGCAGAAATGGTCCACGGATCGTTCCATGCAAGTGTGCCAGGATGCATGATGCGTGTTTTACCACTGAATTCACCTTCGAGAGCGTACAAGTTTCCTGGTCCACCGGATACGAACCTATATCCTGGATCTGTAACGTTTGCTCTCTCATCGCGGTACATCGTATTCTGCAAATGCCCGTCAAAAGGGTACCAAGCTTCCAATTGTGCGTAATGGGCACGGGAATACTCAAACATTTGGTGAATAATTCCGTGAATAGAGTCGTCGGATTCGTAGTTAGGCTCGGCGTATATTTTTGCAAAGGCGCCTGCAAATGATTCGCTGCCAAACGACAACGTAAAATACGAGTCAAACGTCGCGTTTGCTAGGTCAAGTGTCCTGACTTCCGACTGGCGCTTGTACTGCCCGCGCATATCAAAGCCATGCATTGACACTTCTCTCGTGCTTGCACGAAACACGTATGCGTCAACTCGCGTGCTCTCTCGCCGCGGCCACATATACGTGTCGTGAAACATGACTTCTTGGACTCCGCTCCCACGCACACCAAACTGCGCGGACCGCGTGAAAAGCTGAAATTCCACCCCATGCCGGTCTTGCATGCTTACTACCGTCTGCTCTCCCGTGTCGGAGCTTGCGCTTGCCAATAAAACCAGCGTGAAGCCTTGTTGCAGGCTCAGGGGCTCGGAAATGCTGTAGCGCAGCACGTTTCGTGGGGGCACGAGCCACGCGCGCGAGCCCGCCGCGGGCTCGGCGTGCGCCAGCAACCCGGTCTCGACTTCGGGGGCATGTCCGGGCGCAGAGGGACATGCGTTTGCGTCTGCAAAGCTGGTGGGTATGAGCGATAGACATGCAATCAAGGCGCAGTGCAATGCTGTGCTCATGTCATGGGCTTTGGTGGACTACTGCATATATATTGTGGATTCGAGTATTGAGATCGTTTCTGTGTCTATTTTTTATTTTTATTGACAACTTTTAAAATATGTAATCTAACATCAAGGCATCCGGTTCAAATATCATTGTTCTAGTGATCATTACTGTAATTATTGTAATAACTAAAATCTTGAATGTAGATTGCCTCATTTTTTCTCAATTCAATTTGCGAAATTTTGACGAACACAACCATCGTCTTCAATGAAAATCCGACATACCCGTTTCTCGGATGAGAATACTCAAATTTGGCATTAAATATTTTAGTGATTATTGCTCAAGGTATTTCACACACTGGTCCCGCACCTCCAACATGAAACTTTTTGTCGGTGAACCCTGCGTATTATCGTAACTCCACTTTGTATACCGCCAACCAATGCAATAATGCTTGTCACTCTGATGAATAAAGTATCCTTCTTGAAAATTAGAATATGTAGAGCTTGTTCATACGCACTCTGCATCGCACCACGCTGTAGGAATAAAAGTAGATGAAAAATCATCGGGATAAGAGTCATTGATTGTACATGGTAAAAATTAACAACTCCGTATTGTTGTGATAATGTAAGAAGGTTTACTTGTAAGTTATGCTTGTTTATCCACACCAAGTTGAATCATAGTAAGTTGTAACAGCATTCGCATCTGAAACTAAGCTATGCTGACCGTACAGGCAAAACAACTGTGTATAACTTGGGAAATTATACCACATGAACCCCGTGTGCCTGGATTGGGGACAGTGAAAGTCCTCTTGTGGATTCGTTAACCAACCGTCCTGGTGCTCTTTAACTGAGGGCATATTTCCCGTGGAAGGATTTTTTCCTTCTATTACACAAGGACCTGGTTCCACACAGTCACTAGCACTATCCGAACCCGCTGGAGACACTGTTTCGGCGGCACATGCCACACATTCCGCTTCGGTCGCCAGTGCCACATTTGACGAATATTTCCCGGCACTACAATCGGTGCAAGCGGCACTTCCCGATTCTGCCTTGTACTTGCCAGCCTCACACGCCGTACAAGGGAAACCATCGGCACCAGTGAATCCAGCGCTGCACTTACACGCAGTCCGTCTCGGGCTCCCTTGTGGCGATGTCGAATCAGGGGGACAGGTCGTGCACATAGTAGCATGTGACGATCCAACAGTATCCGCGTACTTTCCAGCATCACACTCAAGACAAACGCTTTCTGAGGTTTCTCCAACGCTTTCTGAGTACTTCCCGGGGCCACAATCTGTACATGGAGCACTTCCCGCATCTGGTTTGTATTTTCCGTTCCAACAGGCTAGGCAGTTGTCTGCACTGGGGCCGTAGTACCCTGCGTTACAGATGCAATCAGAGATTGAAGTGCCGGGTTGCAATGTGGTCGAAAACTTGGGACAGTCTACACATGGTAAATTGTTTACAGTATAGTTCCCAACTGCACACAGAAGACAATCATCAGGTGAAGTTGCAGCACTATCACTTGAATACGAGCCAGAAGGACAATCTATGCAGTCATCACTCCCTGTGGTGCTCTTGTACTTGCCAGCCTCACACGCTGTGCAAGGGCCTCCATTGCTACCAGTGTGGCCGACATCACACATGCAATTTTCCAGTGCATCGCTTCCCGGTGGGGCACTGGAATGTGTCGGACAAGATTGGCAATCACCAACGGCGCTTGCACCTGTTTGTATTCTATATGTATATTCCGGACAATCTTGACAAACCGTGTATGTAGTTGCCCCTACAGTTGATGAATATTTCCCCGCATCACAATCCGTGCACTGATCACTTCCTGGGCTTGTTTTGTACTTGCCAGCCTCACACTGTACACAACTCCCAGAATCTTCCGTGGATCCTGCGTTACAAATACACGCACTCTCCAATGTGCTTCCAGAAGGGGACGTGGATAAAGGCGGGCATGCTGTGCAAATGCTGGAGCCAGCGTTTATTTTGTATTTGCCAGCGTCACACGCGGTGCAGGTGCCTCCATCGTTGCCAGTGTACCCCGCGTTGCAGGTGCAATCTTCGATTGCATCGCTTCGTGATGGGGAAGTGGAATCTGCCGGACAATCTGTGCACACTGTAGAATCCATTGAGTACTTCCCAGCCACACAATCTATACAAACCGTAGATGAATTTGCCGCAGGATCGGTGGAATACTTTCCAGCTTCACAATCACTGCACTCGTTACTTCCCTCGTTTCCTTTGTATTTGCCAGCGACACACGCGGTGCAGGTGCCTCCATCGTTGCCAGTGTACCCCGCGTTGCAGGTGCAATTGCCTGGACCTACAGCGCCGCGCGATGAAGACGATCCGGTGGGACAATCTTGGCATTGTGTAATTTTCCTGTAAACCAAATTACAGGGATAATTAGGGGGGTCTGTTTCAGTCATCGGTTCACGACACCATTGACCGTTTCCTTTGGTAAGTTCCGCATAATTTGAATCACAGTTTTTAAAATCACCGAAATTCCATATGACGTGCCAAAACCCAGTGCATGACGGCTCTGAATCACAGAGTGACTTGGCATCATCTAGATTCCATGGTGCAAAATAAACATACGCATTATCCGGACACACGTTTGTTTTTGTGCGCTCTGCTTCGGCAAACTTTGTTGCCGGATAATATGTGCCTGCATCACACAAACAGTCGGTTTCTGTCGTAGAACCTGCATCAGAATTCGACCCTTGGAGACAGGAAATGCAATCACTAGCGGTGGTCGAATTTGTTTTTGACGAATACTTGCCCGCATCACAATTGGTGCAAGCGGCACTTCCCGATTCTGCCTTGTACTTGCCAGCCTCACATGCCGTGCACGCGGCTCCATCGTCACCAGTAAATCCAGCGTTGCATGTGCAGTTTTGCACATTCGTGCTTGCTTCCGGCGACGTCGAAGAATCTGGACATTCGGTGCACGGCTGTGTGCTCGGTGCGTCTTTGTATGTTCCCGCCGCGCATGGAATACATTGGGGGGATTGTTTGACATATACTTCATCAGAAGACCAAGCATTACTCGAAGTCACAGACGTAATACACATTACCCAACTTATAAGATTCTTGTCGCAATGAACTCCAAGGCACGTAGACTCATAGGTATTACATGCTTGCTTAGCTGAACTTAGAAGATCCATATCACAATTTTCTATATTAGAATTAGTTTCTATATTAAAAATCTGCGCGTAATTGCTACCGCACGATCTGTACGTTACTAGCTTATACGGAGTCCCAGAATCATAACCCCGATGACAAACGCATGCATCTTCGCTGGTGGATGCCGCAGTTGAAGTTTTATCCGCTGCACACGCGGTGCAATCTGAACTTCCGGTTGTGTCCTTGTATGTACCAGCAGGACAAGCTTCACATTCTCCACCGTCCGGGCCGTAATATCCGGCATTACACCGGCAGTCTTGCTGGGACACGCTGCCGGGGTCTGAAATCGAAAATTGTGGGCATGTGGAGCAGTTGTTGGATCCTGATGTGGATTTGTAAGTCTCGACATTACACGCCGCGCATGGCCCCCCGTCGGGTCCGGTGTGACCGAGGTTGCACGTGCACTGGCTGGAAGCATTACTTTCAATTGGTGATGTTGTGAAATCGGGACATTGTGTGCATGATTGGGAGCCCATATTTGATTTGTATGTTCCAGCCTGGCAAGATTCACAACCAGGTGGAATTTTTACATACATTTCACGGGCAGGATATCCCCCCGTGCCCGGTATGTCTAACCGTTGACACCTAAGCATGTAAGAACCACCAACTGGACAATAAAACGCATGGCAATTCACATCCTGATTGCAGTTATTTATCGCTGTACTCGTACTGCACCCGTACATCAAATCATTTTCTAACGTACAGGCAAATTCATTTGTAACTTCATACGTATTCTGTGTGCCTTTGTAAAAACCCAAATCGCAAACACATGCACTTTGACTTGTTGATGCTTCAAGTGAAGTTTCACCAGTTCCACAACTGATGCATGTATCAGGTCCTATGGTTTCTTTGTACTTGCCCGGTTCACATGCAGCACAAGTGCCACCGTCTGGCCCGAAATAACCAGCATTGCATTGGCAATCTTGTACTGATGTACTGCCAATATCGGCATTTGAAAAGTTGGCACACGTTGAACATTCGAGAGGTCCGATCGTGGATTTATATTTTCCTGCACCACATTCCTTACACGTGCCTCCATCCGGACCTGTGTACCCGGCATTACACACGCACTCCTGGATCGAGGTGCTTCCAATTTGGAGTGTTGTATGTTGTGGATGTGTACACTCTAAACACGAATAATTGCCAACATTTCTTTTGTAGCTACCGACACTACATGCAACGCACAAACCTTCATCCGTACTATAGTATCCAGGCATGCAAAAACAAGCTTCCTGAGCGTCTGTGCCATTGGTGGTCGCATTTTCCGCGCAACGTGTACACAAATGGTCCCCCGCAACGTCCTTGTACGTGTCCACGGGGCAGGCCTCGCACGTGTTTGTCGTGGTGTTTCGATATTGCGCCGTGACACATTGACACCTTGTTTGACCGACACCACTCGTTTCGGTATCATCGCACGCCGTGCACGCTTGAACTCCTTTTGCGTTTTTAAAAGTCTGAGGTGGACACGGCATACACATTTGCGACGACAGTGGGAGTCCATAGAATGTGTAACCAACGTCGCACGTGCAGTCATGGCCGCTTACAGAGCCCCTTTTTGTGGTGGTGTGACCAAGTGCGCAGGGTGTGCAATTCACATTTGTTGCGTCGTTATATGTGCCCAAGGGACACGGCTCAAGCCCGTTACCCGCGCGATTTACTTGAAACCCTGTGACACTTTCGCAAAGTCCGTCGCAAACGAGCGTGCCTTGAGTATGATCTGGAACACAGTTGTTTGTGCTATCGTCGAAGCGCCTACACTCGATGCATTGTTGTCCCCTGGCGCTGTTAAATTTGCCTTCTGGGCATTCAGTGCATGTCTGGCCATTGGAACTGGACTCGAATCCATGATCGCACAGACAATCTCTGATGCTTTTTGCGCCCGCACTGCTGCGAGAGTTTGCCGGGCAAGATTCATACGTAGGCATTGCATCTGACCTATACGAACCCGATGGCACCAAGCCACAGGCGCTGGATGCCAACCAGTAGCCGGCTTTGCAAACGCAACGATCACTACTTTGAGCACCTTCTTCGATTGTGGTTTCATTGATGGTACATGCCGTGCACCTTTCGCTTCCTGCCACAGTTTTATACGTGCCGCGTGAACAGGGCACGCAATCAGAGCCCCCAAAGCCCTGTTCGCCTGGTGGACAGCGAACGGGCATTCGCCGTATGTCGTCTTCTTGCAAGGCTTGCCTGTAAATTCGCATGTCGTCTATGTCAGCATTTGATAAATTGACATCCATCCGATCCTGAGATGTGTACTGGTTGATGTCTACACCATCAATCGTTTGTACAGATTCGCCATTGACGAACACGGTGACACGTCGAGAAGAGTCGTATGTTACGGCAAGATTGACCCATTCATTGACCAAATATGGCACCTGAAACGTTTCCCCTGCAAGCACAAACAGGAGGTGGTTGTTGGTGGCACTCACGTGCAGGTCGATGGGCGCAAAGTATGCGATGGTGCGCGGGGCACTTTCTGTGCTCTGATTGTATTGGCGGCGACCGTCACATGCGTCGCAGGCCCCGATGGTCGCAAAACCTGCAGACTCTTTAGTACTCATGTAAAATCCGACGGGCCTACTTTCGTACCAGCGCGTCTTGTGTGGTAAATTTGTTGTATTTTGATATACTTTTCGCAATTTGCTTTCGAGCACGTCCAGAAACGATTCGTGTCTGCCGTACAGCGTTTCAAATGAATTGTCTTCCTCATCGAGGCGAACACGTGCCACGGGAATGTCGAGATGCACATCGTCTAAAGAGCAATTACCCGCCAAGAGTATCGCACCAACTTTGTTCTCGTCAATTTTGCCAGCCAAACACTTATTACATACACTGGCCTTCACTAATACTACCACAATCTGTGGACCACGATCAGAGTTCATTCGATCCATATTTGGCTCGTTTATTAGTGTGCATGTTTCTGACATTATCGCAACATCAAAAATTTCTTTGGCGTGCAGCGAGGACAAGTCAAGTTTTCCGACATTCAGCCGTTCGTAATGGACATAGACGGGCCTTGGGTCAGTGACTGGAAACCGCACAGGAACCCTCGGGCGTAGCCAGGTGGAAATAGTCCACGGTTCCTCTGCATAGGTGAGGTCCCGTGGGTGAGTGATTTGAAGAGGCGTCGTGCCCACGCGCACTGCATGTAAGGATTCCAAGCGCCCGGGTACATAGTCATAGTTTGCGTCCGATTGCGCTGCGTAGCCGTCCATGTCGTCATGGTTGTCAAGATGTCCATCAAACGTATACCACGCCTCACGAGATTCGTGGTGTGGCTGGGTGTAATTGTACATGTCATGGACCAATGCTTGCACGTCAAAGTCCCCGTCGTACGACGAAGACATGAAAATTTTTGCAAAGACTCCCAGAAAAGAATCACTTCCAAACGAAATCGTAAAAAACTCCTCAAACGCGAATTGACCCAGCGAAACAGTAATTTCGGCGTCTTGTGACATGTGAAACCCGTCGGCATTGACCGCACGCAGGAAAAGTTTATTCCCGGTGGCGCGCAAGGTGTATGCATCAACGCGGTCGCGCTCGGGTCGCGGATACATGTACGCATTTGGAAACATGGTCTCAGGCAGGTCGCAGCCGCGCACGCCAAACTGCCCATATTGTGTGAACAGTTCAAACCAAGTTTCACGGCGATCTTGCACTCGCACGACGAGCTGCTTCCCAGAGGCCGATGCCGCGCTTCCGAGCAAAATAAGAGTGAGTCCTTCGGTAAAATTGATGGATTCGGACACACTGTAAGTCATGATTTTGCCTCTATCGAAATTCCACCCACCACCATATTCAGATTCTACGGCACCAATGAAGAGGCCTGCTTCCACGGTGGGTATTTGTCCGCTCTGCGGTGGACAATTGCCAACGGCGCATACCTGCAATGCGCTAAGAAATACAACCAGCAAACACACATCACGTAAAGCACGTGTCATGTTTGCAAATAAGAAAATACTTAATATATAGGATTATCTCACACACTGTTTCGTTGTGCCATTGTCTCTGTCCATATGTTTTCTTTATTTTGTTCCTATCTTTTCATAGAATCGTAAAGTTTTTTACGATTCACACTATTAAATGTACCAAAATTACACGCAAATGTATGCGGGTTTTTTCGCGGTGTTTGTGTGCATGTGCGCACTGGCCATGATACATCACAGCAACAGCATGGTGGCTGCAAAAACGGTGCACAGGTACTCCACGGCGAACGCGACGTTGGGTATTTACAGACAACAAACGCGTCTCAAACGGAACACAAGTGCACACTTGCATGCGTGATCTTAAGGTTCGCCACCAGCCGCGATGCGACAAAGGCTGCATTTGATCACTGAAAATAGAAATCAGTTTCGGGTAATGTGCAAAAAAATAAAAGTGTGGCAATATAAACAAAGCACCCAGCCTCACCCATTTTTGTGAAGATGCAGTTGGACGAATGCACAGGGTATGAATATGGAGAGTCACAAAAGGTAAAATTTGATTGGATGAATTCTGCTGCGAGTGGAAAATGTGGGCCCTGCATTTCCGATGATTGTACCAGTCGGCAGCAGTTTGAGGCATTTGTGTATCAAGAGTTGATGGAGCGCGAATTAAATTGGAGACCACAGAGCCCCACACACAGTGCAAACACACCGCAAAAAGTGGAAATTATCTTCTCGCGAGAAAATTACATCAACACAAACGAATTCATGGAACTTTTGACACCGTCCAGTGCATTTGACATTTATTACGATGCAGAAAGGCCGTGGATGCTGAAAAAACGTCTGGTGTACGAATTGAATAAACGCGGCCTACAGTGCACACACGCTTGCAGGTTCCATGATCAGGAGCAAATTGAACGTTTTGTTTCATTTTTCGAAAACACCAAACCGAATAGGCTTGTGCGGATGTATCAAGCGGGGGTTGGAAACACAGGGCAGTTTGCAAAATGTCCAATACTGCACACAAGCCACGACGCTGCAGTCGAGTTTGCCCGGAAACATTGGGCCGAGGCATGCATTGCGATCGATGTTGTGGCAGTTGTTGTCAAGTCGGAGGCATTTGATAGCGTGTGTGTAAATCCCGAATATGAACCTGTGTACGAAGATGAAGTTTACACGGAATATCGGGTTTGGTACAATTTGCAGACCGTGCAAGTTTTTGGACAAATTATAGATGCGAGACAAAGTCAGGGGATCCGGCAAGATGAGATCCCTTCCTCAAAATTCGAAGGATGCAACTTGCACTGGATGGAAGAGCCGATTGAAATTGACACGAGATTCCAGCCTGTGAAACGGGGGGTTGAAATCACATTGCCGTATCCGAAACGCGTGCGATTGGCTTGATTTTTTAATGTTAATGACAGCATAAAAATAAAGTTTTGAAAGTTTGCTGTGTAAAACTGTGAGAAGATGTGAACAGAGATCAAGAATTCATAGACAATTACGTGAGTTATGTATCATTTTAGATTTATGCGGAAGACTGTGGATACATTTTCGTTTCATTGAAACGCAAACACATATATATTACGCTGTGCGCGGTGCAGCCACATGTGTAGAATACGCACCATGAATTTGGGTTACAGTGTACTGTTTTTATGGTTTATTGTACTCTTAGGCATAGTTTCGGGGCAGGACACGTGCGATCCTACATTTGACCGATGGGGGGCGTGTATTATCAATGAATTGGAGGCAGCGGAATCTGGGTTTGAAGCCTGTGGACGGCATGAAGTGAATTCGAATGTTGGTTTCTATGATCGTTTGCGTGTTGAAGACTTTCAATATGATGCCCTAAGCGAGAAAGTTTGTATAGGGGACACACCAACAAATGATGCACCCAATTTATTGCATTTGAATTCATCTCGATGTTGTGCATGTCGAGGTTGGGGGCAGTCACAAGACCAGATAGAGGCATATCAAAGTTCAGGTGCACCGCCATATACCACATACTACCCGGATAACTTTCATGCAGATATTCCCTGTAACGCACACCGCGAGCCCCCGGACAACACCACAGCGTGGCACCACCCAACGGAGCACCTCACGTGTGAGGCCAACAGTCAGGCACTGATTGCTGACCACACGCTGTGCGACGCGCATTACACGCAATATTGCTGCGAGTGTCGTGGTATCACCGCAGACATGACGGTGGTGACCGAATCTCCGTGGCTACAGCAGTTCTTGTACTGTCCCCCGGTGGTGGAAATTGTGTCTACTGAGACCCCGCCGCCCACACTCTTGTGCGAGCCCGGGTTGTACTTCAGTGGCAGTGCATGTGTGCAGTGTCCGATGCATCACTATTGCGCGGGCAACAATGAAGCGGTGCCATGTCCCGCGGGTACATTCACCACAGCGCAAGGACGTGCCACCGTTAAAGGTTGCGAGGGACGCCCCCAGACATGCGGAGACTTTCAGGTACAAAGTGGCGAAGTGTGCGACGACGGAAACTTGGTGGACGGTGATGGGTGTTCGTCTATGTGCACGCTTGAGCCTGGATACATGTGCTTTGGACACGTGCGCGAAAGCGCGGCCGTTCCTGGCACGAATTTTGTGCGTGACAATGAGAATGGCACGTACACGGTCGGGAACCAGAACGAAACGTGCGACCGCGAAGGCGTTTGCGTGCAAGGCGGGCTTTGGCAGCCCGAGCTCTGGTCCTCGTATTTCGACGTGCCGGTACCCCCCCGTGGCTACTATTGCGCCGACGACTGCAAAGCAATCGGAAACATTCCCGATCTGGTTTTCGATAACCAATGTCAAATGGAAGACCGCAACGAATGCAAAGAAGGGCGGTCTGAATGCCACTATTTTGCCGATTGCATCAACATGTTTGCGGGAACAGGGCCGATGAATCGTGGATTTGACTGTCGCTGTGATCGCAAGTACTTTCCCACACAGGAAAACGGCACCGACTGTCACCACAGTGGCATTGAGCTGGTGGTGAAAATTGTCGGCGGGGCTGAGTACGATGCACAAGTAGTGCCCGCTGTAGACGAGGCACCGCTACTGGAAATTCGCGAACGCTTACTGGATTACCTGATTTCGCAAAACGTGACCAAGTTTGGAAGCACCGGAGGATCAAGCTTGTCGCTATTACAGGCAGTCGAGGAGTATCCGCCAGAGCTCTTATCTGTGATCACCGACCCAGCGTCCCCGTATGTCGGGCGCGGACTCTGGGCTATCAAGTTGCGCTTTCCGATCTCACAGGTTGACTCATATAATCTGATGAATCTCCACCGGCTTGCCCTTGCACACACCGACAACGTGTCGGATGTCTTCGCCGGATATTCACAGGTGATTGCTCACCGCGGTATTTGTGAAAACGATGTGTTTCGCGTCTGTGGCACATCTTCCGAGTGCCTAGACAACGGACAGTGCCGCCTGAATATTCCGGATGCGCAACCCTTCATGAAGGACGCCGGCGGCACGGAGGAACCGGTGCAAGTGCGCTCGGACGGTGCCGAGGTGATCTCAGTACAGTACAATCGCAAGACCACGTCATGGAACGTCCGCCTGCGCTTCAAGAAGCGCAGCGAGGCGTCGTTTTCCGCCGTGTATCTTCCGCGCGTGGTTGAGCCAGTGAGCGCGATCGAGTACGCGTCATTCGATACCAATGAGTTTCCGTGCCAGCCTCGTGGAATCGGCACGTTTGAGCAAGAGCGCGTAGATAATCTATGTTGTCTACCTACATTTCTGAAACACTACACCGTGACCCAGGAGCTAGAAGATTTCTTCCGGAACGCGTCCGAGCTGCATTGCAGCGCGGCTTCGCTACACGGTGTGCCACCAGCAAACTCGACGCTGGACCTTTTGCGCGGCATGCGAGACTTTGTCACGGGGCCGTTTGCGGACATGACAAGGTCGACTGCGCGTTTGGACACGACGGTGATGAACCGTGGATATCAAGATGTGCTATTGGATCTTGCGGAAGAAGACATGCGTCTTCGCGGGAGTATTGTCAAGAAACTCATCAACGGACACCAACTCCGTTTTTTTATCGGCATGCTTCACGCCGGTGGTGTCAGCAACGAGCGAATCACCACATCATTTTCACAGTATGAAGTGATTACCGACCTCACAAACACGTACACCTTTTCGACCACGGGTGAAACTGACTTTACGTTTGTTCGTGATATCAATGTCCAACTGACGCAACTTCGCGCCAGTGCAACGGAATACCTGAAATTCGCCGTCATAGAACTGACCGTGCCACCAGGCATGCAGGCCGATGACGTCGAAGGCATTATCCCACCAAGCTCGCTCCGCGCGACCATTGGCTACACCGAAGACACTGCATCCACGGCAATTTACCCATGTCGCGACCTGTACACGGGCAACATGAAGTCTGTCATCGACGCGACGATTGCGGCGCAAGACAGTTGTGCGCTCAAACACCCGGTCTGTGCCCCCAGTGGCCCAACTCCCATCGGAGCGGGAGAGAAAATTGTATACACCGTACCCCTCATGACTTCGTGGTGGAACGATGTGGACCTCGAAGCATCGCTCACTGCCATGGTGCACGAAAGCGTTTTCCTGCAGTTTCACGTCAACATCAAGGATGCAGCGGGCAATCGCCTGCTGTCACCGATGAACACCCGCACCAAGCTCACGCGCATGTCGATATCGTCCTTTTGCGATACATTTTACATCGTCGAAACGCTTGCCTCGGTCATGGAAATTCATGTCCTCGTGGGCATGGCTCGCACCCCTGAAACGTACGACCAGGATGTGATCGAACATGCGAATCTCGTCTCGACAGACGGAACGCAAAATGTGCTTCTGACCCGGCAAATTGCCAGCAAGGCCGCTAACATGGTGACGGTGGTGTTGCTGGGAGACGATGACATTTTCCTCAGCGAACACGCCATGCAATACGAATTGAAAATTGAAGACGCGTCCACGATCCACATTGTGAACGATGCCAAAAAACAGTACGTGCAAAATCTCCTTGCCAATGACGAAGCCTTTCAGAAATACGCCGACGAGAGCTCCTTTAGTGTCATGCGATACGTCCCATCCGAAGCCCTCTTACTGGAGTGTCCGATCGGCACTCTGCGCGGTGTCTACGGCTGTGTGACCCGGAGGGAAATCTCTGAGCGTTTTCCCAATTTGCAGCAGCGTTCAATTGTTGACATCTCACCTGAAGGATCTCTGGATGTGGAAAACAAATGTCAGCGCGCCAGCGAGTGGGTGCAAACCCACTTTGGTACTTCGACATACAACCGCGAACTCGGCTACAACCATTCGCGTATCATCAATGACCGCTATCGCCTTGACAAGCGGTATCGCCAGGCATTTATGGTTTCACCGATCACACCTTGGTCCCGGGCAGAGATGGTGGATGCAAGCATTAGCAATGTGCTCGAGCTTGCAGAATTCACCGTCTTGTCGTTTCTGGTGGCCCTGGATCAAAATCTCATATTTTCATCGATTCCCACAGCCCAGGTGGAGGTGCCGAGTGCAATTCCCGTGACAGCCGATGATTTGAGAACGGACCTCGAGCTTCAAGAAGCGGTGCGTTATTCATATGCCGAGGGTGTAAACGTGGAAATCGAAAATGTCGTTCTGGACACCGACTCAATCACCGACACGACAAACCGTCGCCGCTTACTAGCGTCCGGATCCTCGTGTGAATTTATTATGTTTGTCAACGTTGTTGTCAAAGATCCAGAGGCGGCGCTTGAGATTGCACGAGCCATTGTCAAAGAAATTCAGCAAGAAGATAGTCTCACGAACCAAGCCATCCTGGGTAACATGAACACGCGCGTGCGCTCGGTGCGAGAGGACATTCCTGTGATCGAGTCGATGGACGAAATCATTACCGTCGATCGCCGCACGCTCAAGGCCAGTGAGTCGCCGGGATGCCAAGATAAGACCAGATGGGAACGGGAGGTGACTGCGCTCCTTGGTATTGATCACGAGTTTACGGTGCGCGGTGAACCCGTGACGGGTTGGGTCTCGTGCAAAGAACGGTACTTTAAGTTTGCAAATGGATCCATCGTCGCCGACAGTGTGCTTTCAAACATTACGATTCGTGGACCTATGGAGGACTCACACTGGGCACCATTTTACGATGCGGTCACTGGTCAATATCCACAGGTCACTCGTCTCGACCAAGATTCCTATCACTGGCAATGGTGGGACTATTGCGGTGCAACTCCCATGGGCAACCGGTTTTCGGGATCTTCGAACGCGTTTGCTGATGCTTGGGATGTTGTTGCCAGGGAAGCCAAGCAAGTGTGCTGCTTGTGCTATGGCAACCCGATTCGTCCCAACACCCTTCTTCCTTATGTACACACATATGAATGGCCCATCAAAATCGAGGCATCGGACGATTCGTTTTTGAATTACGATCGGAGCACCACGGCATTGGTCAACCCACAGGTAGCGTCGTTTGAGAACCGCCGATCAAAGTGGTTCAACGTTGGCAACACAATGGTACCCAAGCACTGGACTATTGAAGGGAATGGCGGTACAGAGGTCCTTGAATGTGGCACCGGGCGCTGGGAGTACCGGCCAGACAAGTGTGCAAAATGCCTCAAGGGCACGTACAAATCTTACCAAGATAGCTTGAACAATGTAAAGCGTTGTCATGTTTGTCCACAGGACAAGTCAACCGAACGTGTGGGTAGTGTGTCTCTTTCGGCGTGCAAATGCGCGGCGGGGTATACTCCACGCATCGAAGACGGAACTTCGGGTGGTGCAACGACACCTGAATTGCTCGCAGTGGCACAAGAATTTTCCTGGGCGGAGTTGAACGCGTTGGCAGTGGGTGCTGGTGGTCGTCTCCCAAACCGCGAAGAATTAGTGGCATTGCTTGCCGGTGATTCTGGTTTTGCATTACTGCTCAATCCACTGGCCAGTACCACCACGTACAGCATGTGGGTTCCCGTGTTCGACACCGTAAACGCGTGGGTGCAGATCGGAAACGACGGTACGGACCCAGCATGGTATCGCATGACCACGTTGGAAGCCGGTGTGTCGTACCCGTCCCTCGACCCCAACAACCCTGATGCCACTTTTGTATCAGAGGCCACACCATTTGATACCAACACCGTACCGTCCACCTCGTACGGGACCGATCAGGTCCCGACTGCAAACGTGTATTATATGCCACCGTCGGCTGGCGATGCTTCGGACGCTGGCTGTGAAATATGTCCCATGAACCACTATAAGGAAATCGGAAACACGCCGTGTATTCCCTGTCCTGCCGGCACGCTTTCCAACGCCGGCTCGACGACAGCGTCCAGTTGCATTGCACAACAGCCCATGGAAGACAATTACGGGCGTGGCCTGTTGTACGTCAGTCTGCTTGGGGCCTTGTCGCACCGCACCCAGGTGGAAGCCATGTGGAGCGACCCGGCGCCCGAGCTCCAAGACAACACTCGCTTGTGCAACATTGTGCAAGGGGGCAGAGGGCTTGCATGTCCTGGTGTCGACTTTTCCAATGTATTTCTAAAGCCTATTGCCTTTTCGGCACAAGATGACACGCTGCAGGTCACCACATACACGACAAGTGACACCTTTCAGCGCCGCAACGTGTTGTACTACCACGGACAGCCCGAGTCTTTGACGCGCGTCAAATTTTATGGCACGCCCCTGAAAACACAGACGTATTCGGTGGACGGGGAAAATCGCGAGGATCTGCAGGAGCACCTCGCATTTTTGGCTTTGACCATTCGTCCAAAGTACATGGGACCGTCTCCCCCCGGCTTTGTGGAAATGGTGGTTGGAAGCACGTGGTCGCCCACAAATATTCTGACTGCTCGCCTGCGTCTGCGCATCCCCACCGTGCGCTTTGATGCCAGTGATTCACACCCTAGGGTTCGAATGGTGCAGTTTGTCTCCACGAAGGAGCTCGAAACTACGGCAGATACCATGGATTGGCGGTGGATTGTGTGCGGACGTGCCGCGGAAGCTTACATGCCTTATGACCATGTGTACTCGAAATGTGTCAACCAAAACGATCCAGACCACGCCACCAGTGTGAATATTGCAAACGACCATGTCCTCGACGTAAAGGTGTTTGATCTCTCCGGTACCGACGAATGCTGCCAGTCGTGCTTTTACGAACGCTGGTGGCTCAGCGGCTGCGACCCCTTGAACAGCATCGAAAATCCCGACGCGCCGCACATGTACGATGCAACCGTGTCCTGGCAGCCTATCATCAACCCTACGATAAAGGCATCGTTTTACGTGTACACGTACTTCATGCTGGGTGAGTCGTATGCTTGTGTCTCACACGCTTGTAACGAAGCACAGGCATATGCGCAGTATAGCACACATGCGTCTGAGGCGTGGCAGAGTTCGTGGGATACGGAACTCCAGTTTCTGCCCGGCACCCAGTTTACACTCCACGATAAAGACCCCCGCTCCAATGCGCAGAGAAATGCCGCCGTTTCGCCCGTGTTCGACACGACGCTCGGTTACTTACGCGGTAAAGATTCGTGCACACAGGGGCAGGGGGGTCTCGTGTGTAAAGATTATGGCAAAACCCGGCGGTATCCGGGAATCTATGCCGATAATGCAGATCAAAAAATGCAGAGTGGGGCGTATACATTTGGACAGATTGATTCAGAGGTTGCATATGAAACCATTCAGGTTTCCAACGTCGCCGTAGATGAGGACGATGAGGACGAGACCGCGGGCAGCGGTGTAGACCCTGCATCAAAGATCAAACGTGTGCGTGCAAAGTTTGTAAACCGTCTGGAGCAAAGGCGCAATGCCCGAAACGAGGCTTTGGCCGAACCTATTCAAACTCCGGCACCCGGGCCGGGTGGCGTGGAGAGTACGGATACCGTGTATATTGCACGTAAAGAAGAGAGGCCGTGTGTCGACCCTTGCGGGCCTGGATTGTTCAATGACGGTGTCCTCGAAGTTGAAGGCGAAGAAGACACTGCAATCTGCACCCCGTGTCCCATGCATACGTTCAAGGAGGCAACGGGGTATCAATCGTGCACTCCGTGCCCGCACAACCAGGTCACTCAAGAGACCCAGGTCACTGATGCCGGAAAATGTTTGTGCCCACCAAACGCATACATGTCTGCGGCAGGACAGTGCATCAACTGCTTGGAGAATCAGTTTAAGATTGGTTACAACAATGTATCGTCGTGCACCTCGTGCCGCGATAATGCTGTGCGAGATGGAGACAACGCTGGTCAGCGACATTGCCAGTGTAGCTCTGGTTTTAGTTTGGAATTAGCAGCAAATCAGGCAGAAAGTATTTTCGACACACAGTATGTCGGTGTTGACTCGCAATTCTCACAAGCATGGGACAATGCAAAAACCGCAAGTGGTATTTGCACATTTACACAGGCCTATTATGGTATTTCGTCCAATTGTTTCACTGACACGCCGTGTTGGAAAACATGTCCACCTGATGCTTGTAGTCCAGACATCACAAAAACTTTACACTTTACACGGTGGCACGATGAATACACCAACGTACTCGGAAATGTTCTGGCGCCCGAAGATGAAATTGCACAAGCTTCTACTTGGCAACAAGTACCTGGATATTATGATAGATATCAAAATACCCCAAAATCGATCGACCTTATGAACGAATTGCAAACGTATGTGACTACTCCATGTTACAATACTGAGAGGGCAGATTGGGGATATTATTCCAGGTCGTTATTCGACATCGCGGAAGAGTTGTCAAAAACACCTTGCGCTTCGAATGCTCAAAATGTATTGTATAGTACCAGCAATTCGCAAGTGGATTCGTGCTTGTGGATGGCAGTTGAGTATACGATAGACGGAAACACTCAAAAATTACCAGCTGTTGTATACCTTGATAAAACTCAAAATTGGGATAATAAATACTACCAATTAATGATAAGAATTTACCAAGATACACCCACTTTGCGTACGGATTGGTTCAATTTACAGGCAAAAGAATGCAAATGGAGAAGTACTTCAGATTCCGCTGTGATTGGTGGCGGAGATTGGAAAGCCTGGGATTTTACAGAAACTTCGATTCCGGCTACACTGATTTTACAGGCTGCGCAAACAGAGAATTGTGTGAGTGCCACTGAATATTTGAACCGAGCACCTTACGACTTTTCCGCATCACCGTGCCAGTCGGCCGACACGTGCGCTGCCAAAAACAGTGGCGACCAAAAATATGAGTTCCAGCTGCCAATCGGCACACACTGGCGAAACGCACAGCCGGTGAAATTTGTAGTGAAAACTACAGACGGGGATACTTCGGCTGTGGCGACGACTCCAGAGTTGGCTTTGTTGAAGGAATGTGAAATTACAAACACACATGGAAATTGTTTAAATTACAACAGGGCACTTGTGTATCCTCAAGCCTTCACCAGAGCCGAATGTATCCTCAATTGTGAAAACACTGCTGGCTGTACCGGTGGCTATTCATATGGTAATGTATGGCCTCAAGATGCCCCTGCACAGTGTGTTCTTTTTGGTGTTTCCAGTGCACTCGACAGCCATTGTGGAAGCATTGGACAAAATGATCGTGCGCAAATATTCTCATGCGTTGATCCAAGGAAAATATTTTCGTATGACTATGCCGACGACGTCAACACACCGTGCACACCATGTGCTGCGGGTTTCTACAAATCCGACACCGTGCATGGTGACTGCACCGCATGCCCCGCGGACACATTTAGCGTGGGTGGTGCAAGCGAATGTACTCCATGTCCGGCAGCGACGTCATTGGGCACCGACAGCCTAACTGGGCAAAGTGAGTGTCAATGTCGCGAACCCCTCGTGTTTGCCGACGGCGACTGCCGGTGGGTGCCAACGCCTTGGACACAGGCTTTGTCGCATTGGAGTTCTGAGCAACTGTTTCCAGCTCCTTACATCCGTGCCCACGTCATCGTCCCCGAAGACAATGTTAGCCCCGAAGTCTACACGGCGACACAATCCTCGGAAAATTACGGCATCGGCCTGTACGCTGTGGCCTATTCGTCCACGAGTAGCACTGTGGAGACTGCAACTGGTCCATACAACGCCTTTTCAAGCCCCCGTTTCATCTCCGAAACGACGCCGGTGGGTGGTAATGCCAAGCACAGCGAGGCGTTGTGGGCGCCGAATCAGTATGACGCCACTGGCGCATACGTAGGGGCACAAACCCTCGCAGATGACGTGTACGGCGACTGGATTGCCATTCAACTACCGGCTCCCATCAAGCCCACGCGCTTTGTCATCCGCACCCTCAACTATGAGCGCGATACGGCAAAGCACGCGCCCAAGGACGTGACATTTTGGGGGTATAATTCCTCAAGTCTTGCCTGGACAAAAATTCTGGAAACTACGATTTCCATTGTGACGTACCAGGTTGGCACCGGCAATTTGTACGCGGCCGCGCAGGTGCTCGTGCCCGACGATCCGAGCTGGCAGACCTATCACATTTTTGCCATGTCTGTGACCAAGGTGCATGCAAACGCGCTCACCCTCGCCATTGGCAATTGGGAAATATGGGGCCACGAGCACTTGGCAACCTGTCCGGAGACCATGACCGAGAATGCGGATAATTTGTGTGAATGTAACCCTGGATTCACGCCTGGTGAGAATACGTACATTTGCACCGCATGTGCGAAAGACTTTTACAAGGAGGTCACTGGAAATGTTGCATGCCAGCAATGCCCGGAGACATTTTCCACGCTTGCAACTGCATCAACGACCATCGACCAGTGTTTATGCTCAGCTGGACAATATAAGGATCCTGGAAATCCACCAGAAACACCAGCAGTCTGTGTGGAATGTCCGGAAAATACATATGGAGTTGGAACGTCAAATCGGCTAGAGTGCACGCCTTGTCATGCAAACTCGGTGTCGGAATATGGTTCGACTGATTTGCAACAATGTTTGTGTACTCCTGGTTACGAGTACATAGATTGTACGGTGTTAAAGCTTTTACCTATCACAGACTATGGGTCGTGGAATTCTTTTGCACAACAGGCCATTGAGGCCAGCGGTCGTCTGCCTACCAGCGATGAGTTACGAGAACAACTTAATTTCGACTATTCAGCCAACAACCTCATTAATCCAAATGTTCCAACCAATACTTTGGATATGTGGGTTCCGACAAACGACTATACGAATTCCTGGACTGAAATAGGCAATTATCCCCATATTCCGCATTCGGATTACCTTACAGTTGTAAAAACTGGTGTTCCATCTGCTAATTGGTATCCAATAGAAAACATTTATTACGTACAATCACTATCGTGTGGATGCGCAATATGTGCCCCTGGAAAGTCCAAGTCTTCGACCGAGAACACGAACTGTGACATCTGCACAGCCAACACCTATTCGCAAACCGGCGCCACAACATGCACGGCCTGTCCTGCAAAATCAACAACGGACGCCAAAACGGAGCAGGGCTTTTGCGCCTGTGTCTTTGGTCACGAGCGCACACATGGCGACGTTACCCAGCCGTGCGAAACGTGCCGAGCCGGTAAATACAAATCCCAGGAAATGGACGTATACACTGTACTTGAATGCGTGGATTGCCTTGTGTGTACCGACGACCAAGTGCAACTGTCCCCATGCAACGCCACCCATAACGCAGTGTGCAAACGCTGCCCCGCGCATCAAGTCAAGGTCGGCAACGAATGCGTCTGTGCGGCAGGCGCAGAAGCGCGTGAGGCGTTGCTGGCTCCAGTGTATTTAAATTACGCACGTATGTGTGGAAGTGATGGTAATAGCGCATGCCTCACAGAAGGTGGAAGCGTTTCAACTGTGTTGCAATGTGATTTTTGTGATACAGACAAGGCCGTTGACGGTCTGATCACAGATCAAAGCGATTTACAATTTGACGCACGCAACGCAAATGTACCTGAACCTGGTTGTATGATCTTACAACAAAAGGACAACTATTGGTGGGTGGATTTAGGCGAATCGAGAGCCATTGAGCGCATCACGATTTATGGGCCTAAAGGATACCCTACCCCTGGAAGGTATACCATTGGCAGTTTGCTACTGGATTCAATGAATCAGTATGGTTTAACAATACGTGTTGGTAATAATCCGGAGCATGCAACTTGGAGCGATCTGGAACAAAATCCAATTTGTGCCCCCAATGGATTCACAGGCGTTGGATATTCTGGAGTTGGAAATGTCCGTCATGAATCGGTATTTCAAGACATGGAGATAATTCAAGGCGGCGTTCATGTTTCAACAAGTGGTTTAGCTGAAATTGAGTGTATTGCCGAAGGTCGATATGTAAGCATACAGCCGAACGAAATCTCGGAGTTTGACGTCTGGTTAGGATTGTGCGAAGTGCAAGTAGAAGGAAAAATTTTCAAGGCTCTGAAAAGGGACGTCACAGTCGCACCTGCCAAGACGGGATTTTTTGAAGGTGTGATGCATTGGAATGGTCAAAACGACCGGGAATACAAGCTTGCATTTTACAGTGGTTTAGGAGCACCGCAGATCACTCGTGCCAATACGAATCACGGATCGTGGGGCACTTATTCAGCAGGTACCGTTGGAGGTGGTGGCGTAGGGTATAAAATCAGTGAGAAACCAGAGTTACAAAATACGGCGGCAGCGTGGTATGCGATTATGGAGGCGAACACACGTGGTCCGTGTGATGATGCCGTTCTGAAAGCATGGGGTGCATCATTGCGGTCGCACACAATGTACGGCCGCGGTGAAAGTGTGATATATACACAGAATGAAAATTACACGATGATAGCGCAGGATTTAAAGAATAATGGGGCGTGTTATGTGCACAATACCAATGGCAAATTTATTCTCTGTGCGATGGCACCCTTTTTGCAAAAATGGAAAGCACCTCCAGTGCTCATGGACTTTCTTTTCATCAATGTTATCTTGTTGATCCCTCCAGATGATGACGACGCCGCAGATGAATACAACCTCCTGTCACTTACACCGACAAATCAGGACCCAAGGCATGGAACATACTCTGATTTATCCGATTTCCTGGAGGATACAGGCAGTCGAGATCCAGGCGAAAATCGAGGATTCAACTGGGGGTATGTGTATTACTGGACATCAAATCGATGCAGCCGCAGTGGTTGTATTAGGCCGGAAAATATGCTGTGGGGTGTGAGTGGAGGCAACTCATTTTTCACGTATAAGATTGATTGTGAAGAATTGTCGCCGGAAGCTGTTCTGATGCGCTATTACATGGCACCACAATCGAGTGCCAACAGCACAGTTCAATCATACGTGGATCCTATTGTCTTCAAATTTACCACGGATGAGGATAGTGTGCATGGATGGAGGGATGCTCGTGACCAGGCTTTAGCGAATGGAGCACGACTGCCGACAAAGGATGAAATGTTGGAATATTTGAGGGACATTGGGGATCAATTATTGTTTTTGAAAGAAACATGGATTTATGTATCGGATACAAACAGCATTGGGATGGATGCGATCCAAGTGGGCAAGTACAGAGGAGGCGCGATTGGAGAAAGCTATTATGAACAACATGGGTGTGATGCCAATGTGCTCGACTTTTTTGGACTCGGTGCTACCACTGTGACCAGCGCAACTCAAAGTGTGTATGCGGAGGTTTTATATTGGGACGCGTTGCCTCGGTGCACTGCATGTGCACATGGGTATTTCAAGTCAAAGGTTGGTGCTCAAGCATGCACGGCGTGTCCGAGTACTCAAAGCACAGAAGAAATGGGTGCTACCAGTGATAGCGCCTGTACGTGTAAGCCTGGTCAAGAGGCGACAGTTACCAGTGAAGGCGTGTTTACATGTGCATCATGCCCGGAAAATACATACAAAATTGGATACAACACGGACAACACCTGCACAGCGTGTAAGCCGAATAGTGTTGCCCCAGCAGAATCCGACGACGTTGGGGACTGCAAATGTCTCGCAACGTTCGAGCCGAGTCTTGGACCAGCACCGCCTGGAAATCACACCGTGTTTCCACACGAGTTTTCGTTCACCTTCCTGACACAAACGCCCTTGATCAGCTCGCATTGGCAGTTCACATCGCAGCTGTACGGTTTCGATGTGCTTCCAGACGCAAGCCGCGAGCAAGTGCGCGATCGGTGGTATGCCATTACAAATTACACAAAATTCCACCACGACTCGGACGTGTGCACAGAGGCCACGATTTTGGATCTGCAGCTGTTTACGGAAACGGGGTGTGGTGCTGGAACAAACACCGAACAATTGAATGCTCTTCATGTGCCCAACGATGGCAAGGACATTCTTGAGCACGCATGCCACCGTCGGGCGCTTGAGCAAGTCAAGGCCCATGGAGCCTGTCGCGTACCCGCCTGCAATGCCGCGCAGAGCCAAAGGTGTTACGAGGCCCTGTGGGACGATGCAGAAACAACAAAGACCGCGGAAAACGTGGTGCGTTGGAATAATATTGCATACGGAAGCGGCAACTGTGCCAAGGCACGAACCTGCGCAGATCCTATGGAATATGATGGATATACAAAGGAAGGTATTATGAACATTTACGACATCTGGGGCATATCCGCTACCTGCAATCCTCTGCAATGCGTGGTGTCGTGGGCGGAACATGCCGAGACAAAAGAAGAAGTTCTTGTGTTTGTCTGCTGGTATGATGTGTTGAGCTGTTCTCTTACACTGAGCTCCGTGCTCGAGCCTGGATACGGGTTGGTTGCCTTCATCCCAAGTGCCAGCGGTATATACCAGGTGTTACAAGAAAATCAATATCACTTGTCCATCGACAATGCCTTTCAAAACTCGAACGGGGTCTTTGCGGATGGCGACACTTTTATTTTACGCGGACTTCAACCGGATCTCGTGTATGACACCCAGTGTAGTAACTGTGCCGCGGGTCGCTTCAAAAATTACACGGGAAATAAGTATTGCCGCCCTTGTTCGGTAGACCACTTTTCGCACGATGCAGGCGAGGCCCTTTGTGTTCTGTGTGCAGAAAACATGGCCACCGACAGCCATATCGGGCAAGCCCATTGTGTTTGCACCACGGGCTATGAAGATGCAACTTTCCAAGACGGCGCCGAAGCCGTAGTTCAAATGACCGTGACCTTGGATACGACGGTGGCAGAATTCGACAGCGCGGCGCAGCAAGTGTACACCGAGTCCGTTGCGGAAGCCGCAGAGGTGCCCCCAGACGACGTGACGATTGTCAGTATTGAAGAATCCACGGGGCGCCGCCGCATGCTTTTGAGCACCGGAATCGATGTCAAGACCGAGATTCAAGTCGAACCGTTAATTGCAGAGGTTGTCAAGACGCAAAAGTTGACCGTCGAAAATCTCAAGGCCAAGATGATCGAGAAAAACTTTGCGCCGTTGCCCACGTTCAAACCGGGAAATCGTCCCGGGTGGCGTCTCAAGCGGGCGGCTGATCTGGTGGTGACAGAAGATACGACTGATTGCACGCCAGGATCAACACCTCCGCCAAAATACGGGCACATCCCATGTGCCTTTGTGTTTGGGGACAATATCATCAAGCACGCCTCCAAGACGGTGGCCGAGTGCGAGGCATTGTGTGACAATGAACCGACCTGTGTTGGGTTTGAAATGTACAATTACAACGGCGGCACGGCCACGGACTATGCCCCTGGCGATTGCCAGTTGTCCTCGGGTAGCACTGCCGTCTCGTGCATGTCCCATGCGAGCTCGCAAAATTTGGACTTTTATGTCAAGCTGACCGATGCGCAAGGCACTTTTTTGGACAATGCACAAAAACAAGCCGTTGCCAAGACTGGAGTCACGGGGTGGCGCCTTGTGCGCTACCTCCCGCCCACGGCCACCGAGTGGCACCCGGCCACCGATAATCTCCAGGGTACCGAAATGTATGGCACGGCGTTTCACTCGGACAACGCTTGGAGCGTAGAGTTTGGCACCGCTCGTGATGTGAGTACGCCAGATTGGACGGATCCACAGCTTTACACCTTCCAACAAAGCTACTACGGAACAATGTATAAATCGGACAGCGGTCAATGGTGTCCAAATACGAATTTATATTACACTCCTGAAATTGGCACGAAGTATAATATTGAAGGTTGGGATCTGCATAATACATTGGGGTGGCGTATGACAGGTAGTCATGTGGACATCGATTACTGCAAACAAAAGTGTGCAGAAATGGCTGCTGATGGAGAATGCATCGGATTTCATGTTATCAACCACATGGGAAGTGGGGTCGTGACATGTTTCCCGATTCGCCAAAGCTCACCAGCGACCTGCGATGGTGGGTATAGTTGCTCACACGGCTGTGCTGGTTTTTGGAAGTACAACCTGGGATATCTGGATTTCGACGAGTACGCCGTCGGCTCGTGTGGCATGGACGTCTGGGTGCGCTCTGAAATTACCCCGGTGCAAACCGACGCCGGGGGCTGCGGCGAGCGCACCGTGCTGGCATCCTCCGTCTCGAACACAGTCCATTCCACCGGTGTTAAATGGTGTAATCGATTTAGCACCAATAGTGAAGACCCCCTCATTGGTGCAGATACCATCGACGTGTCATATGAGAATCCTGCACCCTTCGTGTATGCCGAGGCAAATTTCCATTATTCCAACTCACATCCGAGTTTGGGTCGCATTGACGACGACGGGGGTATGTGCGTCTTTGTGCGCGACTCTCTGACCGCCCCACCGCCGAGCACTCCGACCCCGTGCACGACGACACCCACGACGCCGCAAGACCTCTCGTACAACTTTTCCGAGCACCCTGACCTTGCCAGTCTGCGGCAGTTTGTCACCGGCTTGGGTGGTACACATGATTTGTCGGACGCAGATGTCGCGACATACGCTGGGTTTTGGAAGGCCTCGAACGACGTCGGATTCGTCGAGTTTACACTGTCTGATGACTACGGCTCTTACGAGATTACGTTTGGCAATCCCTGGAGCATGGGCAGTGTTGAGGTAAAACTTGATGGCGCTGTGCTCGCAACCGCCGCCGCCGGGGAAACCAAGACCATCACCGGCACGTACACAGGGGCCCCCATGCTTCGAGTGTCCGAGCTCAACGGCGGTATCATCGGATACGATTTGGTGGTTAAGATGGGGCCAGTGACAATTTTTGCCCTTTTGCCCATTTCTGCATACGGGTCATGGGACGATCAAGCTCAAATTGCGGCGGATGCTGGTGGTCGCCTGCCGACGAGAGCTGAAGTAGTCAGCAATCTCAACGGCGATACTTCGATGAATCACTTGATAAATTCTGGTCTGGTTGCCAGCACAAGAGACATGTGGATAGCAGTTTCTGATGTCGCCGGTGCATGGGTTGAAATCGGTGATCATCAGCACCACCCACATTCAAACTACAAGATTATTACACCGACTGGAACGGAAGATTTTGCCGATGGTGCGTGGCAACCAAGTAATACTGTGCACGAAGGCGTTTATGCACCTTTGCAGATGATTTTTTACATGCACACAGCACTTTTGCAAGACGGATTTGGTTTGCTACCGACTGCCGGTGCAAAGTCCTGGGATGCATACACACAAGATGCTGCAAACGCTGGTGGGCGCCTTCCGACACGGGCGGAGCTCATTTCCAATCTGAACGGCGATACCTCGAATAACAATTTGATCAATCCAGCGGTAAACCCTACGACCAAGGACGTCTGGGTGCCAGTGTCGGACTTTACCGGCGCATTTGTTGAGATTGGAGACTATCCCGCGCACGGTAATTACAAAATGAAAACATCAGCCGGTGGACAGTCCTATGCGGAAGGTACCACCGAGGTTTCCATCGCCAGTAACCAGGTGTGGGATAGTGCACACCCCCAGTGGCTACCGAGCACGAACATCTACTTTGTGCGTGAGTCAGCAACATCATCGAGTCGCCGCCGGCTTCTCAGCATACCCGCCTCCGCGACGCGCCGGCTCCTCGAGCACCCCGCCTCATGCCTCGCGTGCATGCCCGGCTTTTTCAAAACCTTGGAAATGGACCACTATACTCAACTCGAGTGCGTGCAGTGCGGGACGTGCGCCGCCAACGCGCAGGTGCAGACCGTGTGCAACACCACGCACAATATCACCTGCCGCCCGTGCCAGGCCAACAGCGTGTCCGATCCCGGGCGCGCGGCGCTCGGGCCGTGCTTGTGCAACCCGGGGTATTATCTTGTCGGCGAAGAGTGCGTACAGTGCCGGCTCAATACGTACAAGGAAGTGCGAGGAAATGTGCCGTGTGTGCAGTGCGATGCCACGTTTGTGACCACGGGATTGGCGACGACCAACAGCGATTTGTGCTTGTGTCCACCGGGCAAGCGCATGCTGGTGGATGGGAGTGCCTGTGTTTTGTGCCAAAACAACACGTATCAAGATGTTGCATCCAAAAATACCGAGTGCACCACATGTCGGTCGAATTCGTCGTCGTTTATCGGTTCAACGAGCGTAACGGATTGCCGGTGTAATGCCAGGTTTTATCCGGAAATACCAGCATCCATGGAGCAATACGCATGCAAGAATTTCGTGGCGAGATCAGAAAAAATCAGATGGGGAACAGTTCGAGAATGGCCAGCAACCGCATACACAGATGCTCAGTGTGATTCCATTGCTGACACAAATCCGTTGGTTGGATGGTATCGAAATCTGCCAACATACGCAGGTGGTATGTATCATGTTTTTGGTCCAAATCACTATTCGTGGTGCTATGGCTGTTATCTTCGAGCACACCTCTTTGGTCAACTTTGCCATTTAGTTTCGTTGTATTATGGCGAAAATCAATTGTGTTATAACGATTGGCCCTCGGCGACTCCAACTTGGCCTCCGTGTCTCTATGCCGATGACGTTGTGGATCATACAAAGAAGCCGCTCAATTTGCCATGCACCACATGGTATGATCAAAAAAATGGTGTTGTCTCTGCAACTTCCCCTGTTTATTGTAGACCGGAATGGAATCTTCAATGTTCGACAAATCCAATGTACATGCCACGGCATAGTTGGCACGAAGGTTATCGCATAGGGTGGCTGCCAGAGTTACAGGACGGAGGTTACAACTACTACACATATTATCACTTTGAATTACCCGTTGGTGAAAGCTGGCAAAGTTCGATTCCGGTATACATGATTCAGAAGAATAAAGGGGAAATAAATGATTACGGACTTACATTCCCGTTTCACCCCGAGATGCGCGACAGCAAGTACAAGATCTGGGCTCAAAAGTTTTTAGAGGACGAGTCAACGTTTTGCGCGGAATGCCCCGTGGACACGTACAAATCAGATGACGTCAATGCCCAATGCACAACATGCCCAGATTTTTCCACTTCACCGACGGGATCACTCACCGAGGCCGACTGCAAGTGCATGGCCGGATACTTCCGGAGCAATGGCGATTGTGTGGTGTGTCCAGTCGGCATGTACAAAAACGAGGTCTCGGACGCCCTGGCATGTACATCTTGCCCGGTCACTTTCACCACGCCCGACACCGCAAGTACAAGTCCTGACGCGTGTGTGTGTGCGCCGGGCTACGCGTTCGCGGGCGATGCAAACATGTGTGTCGCTTGTGCTTCGGGCTCGTATCAGTCCGAGTATGGAAAGTTTATTACAAAATACACACGCAATGAGCTACAAGATTGTAGAGGATCTGGTAGTTTTTACGACGAAAATAATGTGAAACAAGTAAACGTTCCAGGCTCACCAGAAAGTTGCGAAGAGTATTGCAATGAATATGCAGATTGCGCTGGTTTTGGATACGATCACGTGAATGAGTTATGTCATTTCCGATATGGCCCAATGCCAGGAACTACCTATGACACGACAACAAGGGATTGTTATATCAAAGATGCATTTGTTCCACGCGGTTGCGTGTCGTGTGTACAACACGAGACGTCGCCCGAGGGTTCGGTTTCGTTGGAAGCTTGTGTGTGCAAACCGGGATATGAAGATTCGGAATGTTTGCGCGAAGGAGGGGCGCGCGTCTGGTGCAACAAGTATAGTGGATGGACAGGAGGAAGTTGGAATCATGGAGATATATGGAGTGCTGAAACTGAAGAAAGTGTATATGGTTGCCTGTCGAACGAAGATTTTACGTGGTATAATGATGGAGGTTTCATTATGTGGATTCGGGATACAACAAAACGTTTTTCTATGCTCAGTCGTCAAACGGCAGTTACAGCATCGAATCCAGCTGAGTGGGCAGATTGTGCAGATGCTCACAAATGTGACTGGGTAGTACGCGCACCCATTTTTGAAGTCGTCGATTTTTCAAACTACAATGACTTGACAAGTTGGCGAAATTATGGCAATTCAATAGGTACCGCGTCTTTTTCGGTTTGGCATGGAGGAGATAACCCCGGACCTTACTATTCAAATTATAATCTTGGGTATTTTGAAATGACTTTGCCCCTTGGTTACGATACATTAACAGTATCATATGCAAACGTATTTCTCATAGCATGGCCCGGCGGAACTCAGGTTGTTATTAAAGTCAACGGCGTTACAGTTGATGTGGCCAACAAGGAGCAATCAAAAACTTATTCTCAAACATACTCACCTGGTGATATTTTTAGAATTGAAGAAGTTAATGCAATTATAGGTAAGGATTTGAAGATATTTTTTTCTTCATCCAGTCCGAGCAAAAATTTAAAAGTATGGAAAACTGGTGATTACGTATATGCCCACACACCCGATCCAAACACACTTTCGTGCGTTCCTGATACTCGAACTTGCCTTGCATGCAATGCCGGAAAGTACAAAACCACAGACGCCGACGCTGCCTGCGAGGGATGCCCCACGAACAGCAACAGCCTCCCGGGCAGCGACTCGGTCAACGACTGTGTGTGCAATCAGGGCTTTGTGGCAGACCCTGCGGATGCGACGGTGTGTCACCAGTGCGAGGGGGGGAAATTCAACGACAGGGCGAACCAGACGGGGTGCTTTGATTGTGTGACTTGCCCAGAAAACGCCTGCAGGCCCCAACTTGTGCAATCTTTTCAATTTGGTGGAAACTGGGTGGAAGCGTATACAAACCCCAGCTTTACTGAGACGTATGGAACGGGTATCATGCCAACTTCAAGTGAAATGGAAATTGACTTGGAGTGGGCACGAATTACTAATGAATTGCCCTTTTGTGATGACGATTACACCCTGGCGGATCCTGCCAATTCGTTCTTGTTCCAAGTAATTGATCACTGGCCAGACAGGGAGCGTGGACTTGGGTGTGCTCAGATGCAGAATTATTATGTGACTGCACGCGATGCATGTTATGATCAAATAATGACTTTGATAGAAGAAAGAGGGGCATGTCAGTTGAGACAATGTGCCGCAGTTCATACCACCAAATATGTAGCTTCTCAAAATACTCAAGGTTTAACATATAGTATGTGTGGTGCGTACGACGACAACTCATACAAAATCAAAAAAAGTGATTTGAATCGTGAACCTGATGTTGACTGGACAGAAGCTATTATTGGATACGTAACACACAAGACGACAGGTGTTAAATATATGGCTTATCTGGTTTATTTCAAGGGAAAACCAGGATTTTCAGAAAAAACAAACATATTTATCACTATTCCTACAGCATTTGGGTTTGCAAATCCTTTCCAGTATTACACAAACTTTCTGTATCATTCGCATGTTGGTGGTTCGAATGCTGATGGTTCTACTTATCAATCTTGGAGTCCACAAACCGGATTACTACCCGGACCTTTAAGGGATTCATCTTTTAATCCCTTATGGTCATTTGGTGATGAATTCGATATTAATATTCACAAAAAGGTGGTATATTCAGAGTCATGTGGTGATGGTAATTGCGTATCCTGTGTCAGTGCTTCGGGTTCTACTGACACTACAAAGTGCCCTGGTCTATGCCTGGCCCCCCCCGGCTACGAAGTGAACACCAACGGGGACAACGTGCAGCTCTGCCTCAACAACACCTATCAAGACGGAAACGGGACGGTGTGCCTGGCGTGTCCGACGGATTACACAAGTGCCGCGGGCTCGGCCGCGTGCACGGCCCCTGACAACTCGGTGGATATGGCAGTGGAATTGCCCTACACCGTAGAGGAATTCGACGAAGCGGCGCAGAGCAATTTCGTCGACGGCGTTGCCGAGAGCACTGGGGTTGCAAGTGAGGATGTTACGATCACGAATATTGAAAGCTCCACTGCGCGACGCCGGTTACTCAGCACCGGCATCCAGGTGGATTTCAAGATTAAGGTGCGCGCGGGCAAGGCCCCGACGCAGGTGGCTCAAGGCCTGAGCCAAACTCGGCTCAACCAGCAACTACGGAAGCGGGGACTGCGCTCTGTGAAGGCGGTGCTCAGGGCACCACAGATCAAGCGCGGGGACACGAATACCGTTGAAGAAGTGGTCATAGTGGAGCCCGACGACGCGGATTTGGTCGTCGGACACGCCGAGGCGCTGGAAATCGGTGAGCCAACGTGTGCGGCAAACACGGTGACCGTGTGCGAGGACGACACGACCCTCTATAACGACGGCAAAATCCGCACGCCCGTGCCCGAGACCGGCGTCTGTGGCTGGCGGCTCGTGCGGTATATGCCGCAGTATGCCGTGTTTTGGCACCCGGTGGATGACAATTTGCAAGGCAACGGAGGTGTGTGCACGAGTCGCGACGAAACCTCCGTGACACTGGACAGTGCGCACCCATATGCTCCGGGCACGGTGACCCGATCGTTGTGGAAACCGAACGGGTGCTCCGAGTACGGCGACGCAAATGTCTTTGATGGAAATGAAGCACACTGGAGCGTGGCCTTTGGCAGCTTTGACGAGTTAGTGATTGGAAAATGTGATTTGACCGAGTGGATTTGGACGACAGCCAATGATGTAGTATCACATGTTAATACAGGGGATACATACATTGAAAAGACTGCACTTGGCATGTCCACAAATTTGCAAAAACCTGATGGCAGTCAGACTTTTAATTTAAGATACAGAGCCTCACAATCGTATGAGCCTCAAATCAAAAAGCATGATATGACCGATTTTTTTTATTTTGAAGGTGGATATTGGTGGTCGACTGGCAACCCTATGGCACCCGACGGGGCCGCGATGTGTGTTTTCGTCCGCGACTCGGCGACGGCCAACGCCCCGTCGCTTGCGAGCGTCCATCTGAGTGGTACGCCGATCATATCGAGCCCCTCGATAAACTTCTGCGCGCCCGAATACGCGAACCAAGTCACCGGTGCCTGCACCTTGGCGGGGTGTTACCAATACAGCCAGCAGATCACCAGTGGCAAGTGGGATGGTTGCCGACAGAATACAGACCAGACCGACCCGTATCTCGGCACATCGTGTCGATTGTCGTCCGGGTGGGATGGATACGTTGGCGGATGCTATTCTAGTTTATGGAATGGGCTTTACGAGACGAATTATGTATATGCTACAGGCACAAATTCCGGGCTTTCAACATATAAACCGTGTTGCACGTGGACGTGCAATTACGATGAAAGCATTGTGGATCCGGCCTTGTGCACAGGCTTGCCTGGAAATTCGAGTTTGTGTGTCATGTATGATAATTCGGTGCAGGCGTATAAGCTAGCAACAAATTCGGTCGTGAAACTGCCGTCACCAGATACGGAGTTCGATTACAGCCAAGGAGTTTCCGTACTCTTTCGCGCGGGGACCAGGGTGGCCTCGCAAGATGGAAACCTGGTGTCGGTACTTACGGACGCAGGTGAGTTGGTCGTCAAGGTCGGTGTAGAGGCTGGGGTCTTGACGTTGGAGTGTCCGCACTCACATGGCTCTCGAATTGTGATACCTGCACATCAAGGAGCTAATGCTGCTCAACTTGATATTGATTTTCGAACAGGCATTAGTACAATGCCCGATTGGGTAGCCAAGGCAGAAACCGAACTACTGAACTTTGATTTCACCTTTAATAACCCTGCTGATGGTCCATTACCAAATGATTATTTTGGCTTGTGGCACCATTTGGGAGGTAGGAAAGACAATCCAAAAACACTCGAGGGCTGGATGCGATTTGAAATTCCAGACGGTTACGATTCGATGGAAGTCATATTTCGAACATGGGATCGTCATGTGTGCTGTTCCGAAGGTGATGTGTACATGTACAAGCTTGATCAAGCAAACCCAACGGCCGAAGCGTCTCAATTCGACTTTCTGACGCCCGTGGCAACAAGTTTCGGCAGGCCAGCGGGCCAGACTACAGATCCTGAGTATGTTACGGTGACATTGACAAAACCGAATTTTGAAGCCGGTCAGGTTGTGTACATTGTGGAAGCTGGTGGAATCGTGGACTGGAGAATGCGCATAAGATTTTTTAACACCGTGCCCGCAATTACTCTGTCTCCATTCGCAAGATGCTCGCCTCATGATGCTGATTTTATATTTTGTCGCAATTTAATACCACGCATTCCCCAAAGTCTTTCAGGATGGCGTTTTGTGCGATATATTCCTGCTGGTGATGCGTGGTATTCAGGACAAGACAACCTTGCAGGCACAGATGCAGGATCTGGACAACCATATTCTGATGAGGTGAATAGTGTAGAATGGACGAAACCTTTTGGTTTGTTTGATGAATATTTAATTGCCACTCAGGACAAATCTGAATGGATGCACTTTGCAAAAACAGAGCTTTCCGTTGCCGATGGGATGGGCATAATTACACTGCTAAATTCTTACAGCAGTGACAATGTTGCTCATGTGTATTTTAGATCAGCAGTGACCGATGATCCTCACATTTTCATTTCTTCTAAGAGTTTGAGTGCTGGAACAATGTATGTAGAAAACAATTTCAATAACGTTAACAATGCACGTTCTTGTCCCGGTATTAACATATTTGTCCGGGATTCTACACAAAATAATGAAATCGATCATTTGTATGATTTAGACGCATACGCTATCGTTGCCTCCGACGCAGACACCCGACTGTACGCGCTTGACGCAAATGGACACTATGACGCCACCGGCACCGCCATCGCGGGATGCGAGGGCTTTGCGTCGTCCACCACAGAACCAGACACGAGCACCAACTTTGCGCGGTGTGGGGCCGGGGACGGGCTGCCCGGATGCGTGGTCACCGGCAGTGCGCCCTATTACGCACAAAATGAGCTGGGCACGATTGTGGACAACGACATTGGAACCTCGCACGATCCCAGTTCACCTTGCTACGAGACGCGAGAGGCCAACCCACACGTGACTGTGGATCTTGGCGCATCACAGGACGTCGGGGTGGTGTATGTGTTTGCGGCCGACAACGACCTCAAGATCGGAAACTTTGACCTCTACGCTGGAAATAACGCAGATTACACGCAAAACCCCAAGTGTGCGACAAACGTTGCAGAGCCTGGGTTCGCCACGAATTACGTGGCCATCGTGCCGTGCGCGCAAAACGCACGTTACGTGACCGTGATGCGGAACGCCGCAGATGGGCTGACGATCTGTGAGATGCAGGTGTACGCTGCAAAGGACGTTGTTTCTACCGGTTTTAACGTTGTGCTTGGTGGGAAATCGGGTGCACTGGAGGGTTGGTACTTTACCAGTGGTTTTATTGCGAACAATTGCCTGGAGACGCCGTGTCTGCAGACATGTGATGACAAGTGTGAATCTTTGGGTCTGGTGGCGGATCCATTGAAGTTGCATTCCGTGCATTCGCATACTTCCATGCAAACTTTTGTGACTGAGGCACGTGGTCCTGGTTGTACATCTTTTGAATCAATTGCGGATAGTCCGCATCAAAATGTTATCACACAAAAGTGCTATTATTGGGACGGTTCTAGTGAAACAACCACCAATGTATTTAACGGAGAAAGTAAGTTTTTGTGTTATTGCAAAAATGGTATCATAGAGGACAAAGTTTGGAATCCTATTCTACAATGCGGCATCATCGACTCTGGCACAAATGCACACAGTGGTGTAAGTGATTATGACACACAAGGTAATTTGTGGGTATCTGGCAGTAGCATTTGCGCGGGACAGGGGTGCGATAACACGATCATGAAGTTTGATAATATTGTCCCCAGTGCGAATACACAAACTACAATTTTCATGCGTTATCGCGTTGTGCAACTGACGCGGTCAAGTGAAATATGGTTGTTTGCAAGCAATGCCAATGCACAGGAAGTCTTCCAACTTTATCGTTCTGGATCAACCGCTAATACCGGTTTATTTTATTCGTGGCAAAATGCCAAATTATCGGGTGCGATAAATCTCATTGATGGCGAATGGATTTCAATTTTGATATATGACAATGGGGTGGATAGTGTGAAAATCGACTGGCGTTACGACGACGGCACAGAAGGTTCCGAAACACTGCAAGGCACATTCTTTCGCGGACCTGGGCCATGGACAATCGAAATTGGTGGTGGTCGATATACGGGAGACCAACGCGATTTGTATTCCTCGTACATGCAGGTCTCGCACTTTTGGATCAGCGACCAACAAGCCAGTATGCCTGCAGCACAAGACCTCGTGTGTAAAACATCTACCTCAAATACGTTTCAAGGCCATGTTTCAAAGCCCATAGTGATTCCCCGCGCACTCGCGGCAAACGAAGTCACGGCAGCCATCCAAAAAACGGCGCAGTATTCCGGCATGCTCCCCGTGGGTCCAAGCGATCGCTGGTTTACATTTGATGCTGATCTCAAAAGTCACCACAATCCCGATGCCACCGCGGTCGCACCGGCAACGCTCGAGCCTTCTGGGAGCGATGCGGTGTACACGGCCGTACCGAACGCGAGGTTGTATGCACTGCAGCTTGCAAGTGCACAGCATTTACATATACCCGTCGCGACTACTTTTGACTGGTCTTACGCATGGACGCTTACCATGTGGGTTCGCGGGCATGCAAATGCGACCGGTGTGTTGCTTTATGCCAACACTGGCACCCAAACCGATCTCGTGCAGGCACAAATGGCAAGCCCAGGCGCTTGGACGCACTTGGCACTTGTGCATGATCCCACCAGTGCGCAAGGTTCTGCAAAGCTGCATGTCGATGGCGAATGCCTCGACGCGCTTTTTGATGTATCCAATCTCACCATAGGGGGTTACCTCGACTTTTCAAAAACCGACGTGGATGACCTCCGCATATTCTATGACCTCTCGATGTCAAAAGATGACATTCGTGTAATTTCTGAGTATCCGTGCTCGACGGGATATGATTTGCAGAACAACACATGCACACAAGTCGGTGTTTCAGGTATGCAATGATCTGCCTAGTGTGTTGTTTATCCACGCATCTACTATTGCGACTTTTATTAATAAAAATATATGTTAAACCGCAGTTGTCTATCCGGATTACCCAAGCCCATCGAACACGACTGAGCCTGAAGCGTCTCCTGAAACGATCAAAGTGACCAAGTTGCCAAACCTACTTGACGACATGGAAAAGACGTGTGCAAGTGCCGCATGCCCCAGCTTTGATGCCTCGCTGCAAACCTATACGTTGACAGCCGGTCAACACGTGACCTACGAATCCACGACACAAGACACGCTTGACATTAGCCGCGGCTTCACCGCCGTTGTGCTCGCGCGCCCGAGCGCCACAGGCCTCACCGCCGACCTGATCACGCTGAGCACGGGTGGGTCGTCCGACCAAATCGTTCTCAGTCTTGGCAGTGCAAATGGCGGCATCACCGCAAGTTGCCCGCTCGGACAAGCAACTGTGCTTCAAGATAAAATCTGGCAGTTTTCGGATATCACTACAGGTTCCGCGTTCGATGCTTACTTTAGCGCTGATCCACTGATTGAGAAAGATTTGAGTGGCGTGTTACCCGCTACATACACCAGTGCCTCCGTGGGGTACACGACCCACGAAACGTGGAAGGGCAGTGCCGTGGGATACATGAAATTTACGGTACCCCCACATTATACGCATGCCTTGGTGTACACGGCCAATTGCCACTCGGCAAACACCGTTGACATTCTACACTCGACCGACGGAGAGAGCTCCTGGACTACAATCGGGCAAGCAAGCGGTGACAATCAGGTGACGGCTTGCTTTTCTGTATCACCCGGCGACGTCATCAAGCTGCAGGAAACAACTGCAGATATCTGCCTCTCTTCGCGTGTGCACCTGACCACCTCGCTCATTGCGGCCGCCGATTGCAACCGCGAGTGGAGTTTGAAGCGCCAGGACTTTGTACCGAACACGGTGTCGGACGAGGATACGAGTGTGGGCTTGGGTATTTACGCGCTCACAACCTCGAGCAACGGAACGTTGCTGTACGCTCCTGACTCAAATGGCAACTTTTTACATGCGGGAATTGTGGTAGCAGACTGCGCGGGGTTCGACAATCCTGCAGGCGCTGAGTCGGCACCACAGCCCGACTTGACCAAGAACCTGGCGCGCATGTGCGGTTCCGGGAACGAAGCATGCACTGGCGTCTCGAGTAGCCAGTTGTACGGCGACACGGATACACGCACAAATGAAGCAAATACGATGGACGGTGACCTGGTGAGCCGCTGGCAGAATGCCGGGCAGGAGACAAATGCCTGGCTTCGCATCGACTTGTCGTCCACACAGAGTGTGCTCAAAGTCAAAGTCACGTTCCGAAGCAACAGCGACACGACGTTACCCAAGGACGGCTGGAAAATACGCCTGGGAGACAATAACGACCAGACAAACGCGATATGCGCGGGTCCTTTGACCCCGATGACTGCTGCCGAAAATTACCAGGCCGAAGTTACGTGTGCAGGGCAGGGGCGATATATTTCGATTGAGTCGAACTCGTCTGAAAACATCTGGTTTTCTGTGACGGAATTCGAAATCTACGGGCCGATAGCCGATTCAGCACCTGAGCCAGACATGACAAAGAATCTTGCGCGCATGTGCGGAGACGGGACGCAACCTTGCACGCCGAGTGCGAAGAGTGAGCACAGCACAGCGTCAACCCTGGCTTCGGTAACTGATGCAGACACGGATTTCTTGAACAGTGCATGGGTTGCAGCTAGTGATGGTACAAACAGTCATTGGGTGCAGGTGGATCTTGGGGCAAGTATAGATGTTTTGCGTCTGAAAATATCATTCCGCGCAAACTCGGCACTCGTTTTAGACCGAGCAAACAATTTTGAAGCTTGGATTGGCGACACAAGCCAAACGCCTGGATCTCCGAATGTGCGCTGCTATGAACACGCTGGTGAAGCAGAAGCCGCGGAGACTGTGGATTGTCACGGATCTGGTCGATACATCATTCTCAACTTCTTTGCGGATACTGTCGGTGTTGCCGAGCTTGAAGTCTACGGTCCACGCCCGACCGCGGCTCCTGAACCTGACATGAGTCTTAATTTGGCGCGATGCGGCGCGGGAGCAGGTGAAGCAGGATGTGCTGCAAGTCAATCGAGTCCTTACAACCCTGCCAACCCTTCCGACACCAGCAATGTTGGCACCGATGGAGTCAATACCGGTTACGGCTTTGTACACACGCAATGGACGGATGGCAATGGTGAGAGCAACCCGTGGTGGCGGTTAGATTTTGGAAAAACGCAATCGGTATTACGAGTAAAATTATGGAATCGCGAAGATTGTTGCTGGAGTAAGCTGCAAGGATTTGAGGTGTGGATTGGTGACGCCACCACATACGATGGTTCCGGCAATACGCGGTGCTCCTCGGGTGTCACCTTTGAAGCCACAGCAGCAGGGCGTGAAATCGACGCAGATTGTGTTGGAAGTGGTCAATATGTCTTCGTGGTTATACCCGGAAGCAACAAGATCCTGCACTTTTTGGAGTTTCAAGTGTTCGGGCCATATCCTCCCTCTTCTTTCGAGTTGGACACCGCTACAGAAGCAGACACCAGCCTTAACCTCGCTCGTGCGTGTGGCGTGGACACTTTAACCGCATGTACAGTTACTGCGAAAACGTCTCACAATGCTGGAACCGTTGCCAACGTCAACAACGACGATACGGATTGGAACAACGGGGTTTGGTATGCCAATCAGGACCCCGAGTACATGCAGATTGACCTCGGCGAGACCAAGAATGTGCACAATATTGAAATATGGTTCAGCTTTCTGAGTGACACTGTTTTACACCGAGCAGATAACTTTGAAGTGTGGATCGGTGACAGGTCGGCATTGCTTGCATCGCCCAACACAAAGTGCTATGAGCACCCGGGAAGCGTAAACCTTTACCAAAATGTAAATTGCCAAGGCTTTGGACGGTATGTCATCTTCAGGTTTTATACTCCGCTGGTCGCGGTGGCCGAAGCAAAAATCTACGGCCCGAGAGAAAGCAGGGTCAACTTGGCACGGTGTGGAGCAGCAGACGGAGATGTGGGGTGTGCAGTGACGGTGAGCAGCCTATGCGCTCCGTGCACGAGTGCGTTTCCATCCGCCAAAGTCACCGATGGCGTGTCCACAAATGTACGAGGAGAGGGCGAGTCGTGGGTTTCGGACGACGGCACCAGTGAGTGGCTGCAGATTGACCTTGGTGAGACAAAGTCTGTTGAATACATCAAGATTTGGTTCCGCGACTTTAATCCTGTGAATTCAGCAAGTCTTATCGCCAGGGCCGACGACTTTGACGTGTATTTGTGTGGCCAAAAATTGACGGATAGTGAAGCCTTTTCGATGCACGAGGAACACAAGTGTCACGATTTCCAGGGTACGCCTTCTCCGGTGCAGGTTGTTGCTTGCAATGGTGAGGGCAGGTATTTGACGGTGCGATTTTTCAACGCGTACGTGGGCGTTGGAGAGGTCAAGGTCTTTGGTCCGACTGCAGTGTCTAACAGTGGAATCCTTGCACCGGGCTATCGCGTCAGGTTGGGGGGTCCAGAAAGCACGAATACAGCAACGAACGGGTTCGCCGGCCTCATAGGCCCAGCCTTCATTGCGGCGCGGGCCCTGTCGCGAGCCGAGCTCGGGCTTGCAATCCACCAATTGGCGCGATACGAGGGCTCCGTGCCAACAGGGGCCGACAGTCGCTGGTACACTTTTGACGGTGACCTTAATTCTTATGCAACGTCGGCTGACTTGCAAAATACTTCGACAAGTGTGGTGCCGACGACAGAAGCACCATTCACGTGCGATGCCCCGGTGGACCTCACGGCATTATGCCGCGATGGAACGCTCACGTGCACAGTTAGCGGTCAGGCGCTTTACGGCTGTGCAAACGCACCATGTGCCGACGGCTACGATACTTACGAATACACACACTTATATGACAATGACTTGGCCACCAAAATACACGCGCAATCCACCGGTGGTACGAACGCCAACTGGTACGGTCTTGGCTTTGGAAGTGATGTTTACGTGACAGACGTTACGTGGTCGTCATGGCAGGTTGGAATGCACGATCGCGACGTGGGTGGTCAAATTATGGCGAGTGGTGAACTCCTTGCCTATGGCTCAGTTTGGGCCACGGAGGAGGCCCGCGGCTTTGCGGCGACGGAGTGTGGGGTCGCATTTCCCGCGAAGCAAGCGGGGGTGCAAAATCTCGAACGGAGTTGCAATGCAGAGGCAAGTGCCATCTATGTTTACCATGCGCAGACGCATGATGGTTCCGTGTTTTCTTCGGAAATGAAGGTGATGGGGTGCGTTGTGCCAGCACCCACCGATGCAGGCACCACCAAACTCGCAAGTCTTAAACAGACCAAATCCCTGCGCTTCAAAACGTTTTCGTCACAGGCAACGCATGCGGTGATCAACGGTAACCTACTCGCGAATGAGCGCCTGCCCACCAAGGCTGAGCTGCGCGCACATCTAGCAGAGTATGGCAGCAGAAATCCAGACACCGACTACTGGGTACCTGTATGGGGAGACGATGCACAAACCATCGTCGACTGGCTGAATGAGGGTGGTGGTGGTGCGCATTTTGCGGGAAAATCGCTACGTGAACCCACACCCGACGGTGTAGGATACGCAGATGGGACTGTGAACGCCTGGACGGACCCGAAGAGCAAATACTATGTTATTGCCAAGGACGCTTCGGTTGACCCCGTGTACGTGCCCGCGCCCTTGGGCCGACTTTACGGGCTCGAGGTTCCGCCGGAACAGACACTGACGACACCCCTTGCGATAACATTCGACTGGACTAAGGCCTGGACCATGCAGGCATGGCTACAACCAAAGCAGTACAACTGGGCACTTTCAAGTCTCGGTGCCACGGCGAGCATGTCAACAAACCTGGCCGGCAGCACCGGTCTGCCCTCAGATGCCATTGACGGCCTGACGCACACGGCGTGGGACGGTGGATCCAACGGCGAAGATTGCGCGATCTCGGCACAGAATGACGCAAACCCATGGCTCATGATCGATCTGAAGCAGACTGTCAATGTGCAAGAGGTCAAGGTGTACGGGCGCAGTGATACCACCGCAGCACCCATCAAACCGTTTACAATCCGCGTGGGTGATTCGCCCACGACAACATCCAACGCCGTGTGCTTCACAAGTACCACTGGGCTGGGATCTGCTGAGAGTTACCAGCGTCTCGTGGAGTGCGTGGGCGCGGGACGGTACGTGTCCATTGAAACCGCGGGCGTGGATTCCGGGCACTACTTTTCGATTTGCGAGTTCCAGGTGTTTGGACATGCGATGACACTGGCGTTGGCGGAAAGTGCAAGCACAAACGACTTACAAAAGTATTGTACGAAGAGTGAATGCAGTGCCACACAATCATCGGATCCATATGGACATGCTGCATCCAATGGAATCGACGGGAATTATTGCCAGGACATGTCGGATTATTCTGGTGCAGGAAGCTGGGGTGGCGCCGCGGATTGCAACGTCTGCACACACACTGGGTCTGACGCAAATCCTTTCTGGCGTGTTGACCTTGGCTCGGAAAAACAAGTCACGCGAGTCAAGGTGTGGGGACGAAGTGATGCCGAACAAGATCGTCTGGACAATTTCAAAGTTACCATCAGTACAAGCGATGACCGCACGACTGGGACGACATGTGCGACCTCGGGATCGTTAACACCTGATGATTACACAAAAGATGTACCATGTGAAACAATCGGGCGTTACGTCTTTGTGCATAGGACTGATATGACCGGTATCTTAACAGTTTGTGAAGTCGAAATATATGGGCCTACATCGAGCCCTTCGGCGGTAATGGCCGTAAATTCTGTAGTCGCAATGGCCGCCGTGCGCAGCTACCCACCAAACGATCACCTCATTACCAAAGAGACGTCTACATCACTGACCTACACGCTCAGTGTTCCGACTAGCGCGGCCTACGGTGCCGGTAACTACCTCCTGAGCACGAGCGGCAGAAACTTGAACTACGATTTGATGCCTATCAACAATTTGTTTGGCAAGGGCACGGCAACGGAACTTGGTACCGTCGAGCTCAGCTCAGGAGTTGCAGAAGCAAGCCTGCCATACTCGACTTCGACAGGCCTGGCAAACGGGAACGCCGCAGATTTGCTCGGCACCAATTCCTACCGCGGCGACTACATCACGGTTGAATTTCCCACTGCGCTTTACATGAAATCGGTGATTCTGATGATTGGAAATACAGTCGGTCAAAATGGGTACGGACGCCTAAACTACCCCGTGCGTTACCGCGTGTATGCCGACGACAATGGGTCCTGGAAACTTTTGTCAGAAGTTACGAATGCCGTGTACGTGAGCTCATCGAGCACATCATTCGAGCGCGCACGCGTCATTGAGCCTACAGTGTTGCAATATGTGTCCCACACGGTTGCACATGTCAATGCGGACACTGCATATAGCAAGTTTGCTGTAATCTTTAACAAAATTGCGGGTACATTCCCCGGATACGTGCAAATACACGGTGTTGAGTTTCAGGCGAGCGAGGGTGCCCAAGTTTGGAGGCCAGATACTTGGACGCATGTGAGCCTACGGCATACCGTGCGTGACGCATGCTCGAGTGTGACGAGCTCGAATTTGGCGCGTGCATGCGCGGCAGGCGATTGTGCAAGTACATCATCGGGCCAGGGTACATATTACACTGGACAAGACAAACTTACCAATGGCGTTACGGATTCCTCCGGCGTTTCGGATGGAAGTGAACAGTGGCACGAGGACAAGGATTCTAACAATGTATACACGGGGAATTCGTGGGTGCAGATTGACCTTGAAAATTCCAGGAAAATCGGTGAGGTGCGGATTTGGTTTAATGATTATTCAGAACATTTAAATGCTGTTGACAATTTCGAAATTTGGCTTTCTGACACACCTGCCACCGCGGGTCTAAAAAGCAGAGATGCCATTAGTGGAACGGCCGTAAAATGTTATACAGACGACATCGAGGGAAGTCCAGCCGTGCACAACACGGTGAAATGTTGTGGAAGTGGTCGTTATGTTATTGTGTTTTTCCCGAATCCCAAGGGCACATTATTTGAAGTTGAAGTGTACGGTTCCAGTAGCACTAGTACGCAGGTTTTCATAGATGGCTCCGCGTCGCCGGATGCGACCGTGGATACCACGGCGCTTACGCAGGGTGGAAACCTAGAATTTAACGGGGGTGTCGTCGATGACGTGCGCGTTTTTTTCGAGCAAGTCCAGGCACCAGAGCATCAAGGTAACTAAGTTGTAGTGCCATTGATTTTATTATTATTGTATTTAATAAAAACTGACATAAATATTTATTTATCCCAGATTCAACCACACTAGTAGGGCAATGGGGATTTGAAAACGCAAATGCACTCGGCGCAGCCACGTATGGAAGCGCCATTACGACGACGCTGAATGCAGCGATGCAAGTCGCCGGCGCTGTTGGTGCATATGCACTGCAGATTCTGTCGGGTGTCGCGGTGACTGCCCCTGTCCCCAGCACTTTTGATTGGCATGGTACGTGGAAGGTTGAAGCGTGGCTACGTGTTGTGCGAGATTCCGTTCCATCGATTGGATGTATCGTGCATGAGGTGTACAAATATCCATCGAGCGGTGGAATCGCAATATGCGACGAAAACGGTTACAGTGGCGGTGCCAGTGCATCAGACTGTACAGGGTCGTGGTTTCGAATTCCGCACGAGTGCAATACATTGGCGGCCAACACAGACCCTATTCTTGCAAACGTATATCGAGATGGCGCCTTATTATATGAAAACATTAATTTGGACATCAACTTGGACGGATTAGGAGCGAACACGGTTGATGTTGGAGGTAAAAGTGGCACAAAGAATGATGAAGACTGGAAAATAGGTGATTTCATTGTGTGGCCAGAGCACGATGTCTCTGCTGCGTTACAGGGACGGCCCGAATCCCCAGTATTGTATTTTGTCGATAGCGTGCTCGAATTGTCAGAAACCATGTCTTCAGCCATCCCTGGAGTGCTTACAAGTGCAATCGACCCGGGTCTTGGCCCGAATCTTGCGCGGGCGTGCAGCGCGGGAAATTGCCCTGTGACCGGGTCCACACGTTATCCTTGCGAACCAGCGTGTCCCTTGATAATGGTCAATAACGGAGAATACGACGCCTACACACGCCAGACACACGAGGCCAATCAGGGCTGGATCCAAATTGATTTCGAGATCCCTGTGGCTATCCGTCAGGTGCGTGTATGGTTGGTGGACAGCACATACGCAATTCCAGCCTCTGATCCAGTTGCCGGCCACCTTCGAAATAACGACTTTGCGATATGGTATGGCAATCAGTCGTCTACACCTGCGACACAGGGTGCACCGAACATAAATTGCCTGACGTACAGTGGAACTCCCATGTCTGTTGAAATCTTCACCTGCGAGGGTACCGCACGATACTTGTATTTGTATTTTCCCGCGCAGTCCGCGGCCATTCGCGAAATCGAAGTGTACGGCCCAGTGAAGTTGGGCTGGAAGCAAATCAGGCTCGAGCACGAGGCTGGTTTTGGGAATTTGGCCAAGCTATACGTGGACGGAGTGGAGTTGGTGGATGCGGGCGTAAATATCACTGCATTGTATCAAGGCGGTGGAATCCGCATGACCAACGTTGTTGTGGATGATTTACGCGTTGACTATCTGAAGATACGCAACTAATGCCGCTACAACTCCGTGTACACGGATCCTTGCGTTGCGAGGCCTAGGTATGCTCCACAAGCCGGGGCGCAGTGGGTTAGTGTGCTCGCCTACGTTCCAGTCCCATACTCTGTGTGGGGTGGGGGTGACCACAAATGACCTTTTGCGAACACTTCGTGTCATGGACCGTCTAGAAGAACCACATAAGCATCCAGACGGATTTCTGAAGTTTCAACCTGCTGACATGCAAAAGAAACCAATCGTTTTTGATAAGGAGTTTATTCCGACTGTGTTTTATCAATAAAACCCTTTCTTTTTGTTTTACTACGCTTGTTTATTTGTGTCCCCGTAACAGCATCTCCTACGAAGATTGCACTTGCCCCGAAAAAGCGCCTCGTGCAAAGCCCTTCCGTGTTTCCGAAATAGCGCCTCGTGCAGAGAATCACAATAAAAGGGAGCTCGAGCTAACTCTTTCGCCAAAACTTTACAATGCCATTTGTTCACACGCTAAAGGCCTTAGAAATTGAACTCGCAAGAGAACTATGCCCACCGGCGCGATTGGATATTTTATTACGAACTTGCAAAGACGTGAGAATGCGAGTCCAGGAGATAAAACCCGTGCGGCTTGTACAGGCCAAGCGATGCACCGATGTACAAACACTTAAACATGGTCTTGAAAACATTTTAAATTCGGAGGTAAAAAATATTGAAATATTAGATTTGCGTAACATTTCAATGGGTCTTAAAGGTATGCGTGAAATTGCTGGTATCTTACCTCGCTGCGTGGTACTTTCGCGTTTATATCTTACAAGAAACAATCTCGGAAAAGGGGGATCAAAGATACTGAGTAACATTATCCCGTTCTGTAAATCGCTAAAGCATTTGGATTTGCGTGGAAATAACATAGGATGTGACGGGCTACAAACATTAGCATCCGTACTAGGACGGTGTAAATCCCTCACCTATCTTAATTTATGCTCAAATCAAGCTTACAACATTGGTTGGCTTAGTGTTGAGCTCCAAAATTGCCCCACTCTCAAGCATTTAGACTATTCCAACAATATGATTGGCAATGTAGGCGCAAATGTAATGGCGGCTAGCTTGGATCAAAAAGCATCACTTACACATCTCAACCTTGCTAACTGTTGTTTTGGAGACAAAGGAGCAAGTAGCATCGCAGCGGCGCTGAGACATTGCACATCACTACGCCATTTGAATCTCTCAACCAATGCTATAGGAAACGAAGGGGTCGAGAAGCTTGCTGAGATGCTGAAGCACAACACAACATTAGCTGAACTTCAGCTTGGCCATACATGGGCCGGACAGCGAGGAATAGACACCATCAAGATGCTAAACTCAAAGTGCAAAATATTGTTCAAATAGGTGTGGCGTGCGTGGGTACCGGGCAGTACTTGTTTGTCGTGCTTCCGAAAACAGAGCATCTGCAGTTGGCCGAAGTCCAAGTCATAGGGTCTGTGTTGTCGGCAATCGAAACGCCCACCGTGACAGTCGTATCAAATGGCCTTCAAGCATACTTTAAACTCCAAAACTCACTGGATGCCGACACCGGAAGCACTACACTACAGGTCAAGCAAAACGACAATAGTGTGGTGGCAAGCCCGGTATTCGGAATACATGACGGCAAAGCGGCACTACAGCTCGACAACTTGTGGATCGACACGACGTACGATTTTGGGTCCACGCACTCTATCTCGTGCTGGGTGTATGCCAAGAATCATTTCGGTGCACATTACTCCAACACGCCAATATTTGGATTCGGGAGTCAGGGTAACGGTGGCGCAATTTCGCTTTCGGGCAGACACGTGTACACAACTCCCGATCCACAAACATCGGTCAACTATGTGAATTCCGGAGACTTTGACAGTACAATGTCGTGGTTTCAGATAGCATTCGTGCAAAATGGGGGTGAGTGGGAAATTTTCGTAAACGGTCAAAAACTGTACGACAATTTTGCGTTTGCAGCCGACAAGAAAAATGAAATCACTGGAGTGTTGAAGCTGTTCCGGTACAAGAACCAGTATTCAGTGAACACGGGTTATCTCAATGGATATGCCAAGTTCTTGCGCTTGTACGACCGGGTGTTGACGGCGAGCGAGGTGCAGACGATATATGACACCGAAAAAACATCAGAAAATCCAGAAATGCTTGCACAGATTGCACGTGGAGCCGGGTCCTGGAGGCTTGTGCGATACATGCCAGCAGCAACGTCGACGGACGCATGGAGTTGGCACCCGATCGACGATGACTTGGCGGGCACAAGCACGTACGGAGACCCAGGCGACATGTCCCAGCCGTGGTCTGTAACATTTGGCAGTTTCACACATTACATGCTGGGGGCCTGCGACATGTCGCTTTGGGGGGAAATTGCAAAGGTACAGTACGAGGCGACACCGACGAGCAGTGGTTACATGAATTGGGTGTACAGTACTACGTCGTGCGCTGCGCCCGGTATGACGGGTGCCAATCGCAAGGCTGGGAATGTAGACGACCCCCTATTTTCCGTCGATTGTATTAGCAATTGGCCGGACCAGGTCGTGTATGCCGAAGATTCCTACGGTGGTATGGATGCGGCCGTTTGGAACCGTGGCGCATGTGTTTGGGTCAATTCTTTTTTCGTGCCCACTGCATGCACCGACACACTCCCGACTGGCTTCGACGGAAGCCTAACAGGGGACGCCGGCACCAATGGAGTGTGCTACATAAAGTACGCCGGGACTGGCGGCAATCCGGACACGTCTACTGGCCAAAGCCTGGGCGCCTGTGATCAAGATCACACGTATTTCTACGTGTCGAAATCATGTATCGAGCAGCTGGGTTACGCGCAAGGTTCAACATTAACGGTGGAACATTACAGAGGTTCAACGAAACAGGCAGACAGGGGCATTCTATTCTGGTGGAAAGACACTACCTGGAACAATATTGGGCCAAACGGAGACCACAATGCATTCCCAGGTAACAGTGAAAAACTGTTACAGGGCCGCACAAACCCCACGGGCTCCAATGTGTTTAGGAGCAATGACTACTTTGTGATTCCATCAATTTGAGCTTATGTAATCATGTATTGTCTTTTAATAAAAACATATTCTTGTAAAAACGGAATTACAACACTGCATGATATCCCACTATAGCATCGTGCCTGTGCAACGCTATTTCCGCTCGCGCAATTACTTTATAAAGGTAAGGTCGAATCTTCCCTGCGCATCACACGCTCAAAGGCATTACTTTCCACGTTTCTTATGCAGTAATATCGTGTGATTTTGTTTGCATCCATGACTCTCTGACATTTTGTGACGAACTTTAGCAGCTATCAATGCCGAAGAAAAAAAGGTCTGAACGAGGCAAAGCCGGTGCTCCTATACCAGCAGTCGGCCCGGTGCGGTACGCGTACAATAAATTTGGGGAGGCTATTGCAATACCTACATCGCAGCTGGTGAAGATTCTACCTGAGGAAGCAGCTTGTGTGGACGGGAATACTCGCATAAACGTACCAGGACTTCAGAAAGCAGCTGGTGGCGTTAAACTGCGATTGTCGAAGGATGCTGTTAGGCACATACACGAGCAGAGCTGCAGCCAAAAGGAAGGCGGGACTGCATCATCTGCTGCAGCCACAGTCGATGCAGGTTTTACTACAGAGGCAGAATATGACCAAGGAAAATACTGGGCTGACAATCCCAGTTTTAGGGCATGGGACTCGTTGGTTTCCATGTGCAGTACAATGTTTCCAATCGAGATGCAAGAATACCAAACGATATGTGCTGATGCACCGCCAAACTTTGACTCGCTCCCAAACGACGAAAAGGGCATGCGACTTGTGACATATCTCGTGAAAGACTTGATGCCGAATTGCACCACAGCGATGACCCTGCTCCTGGACAATTTCAACAAAAGCTTTGTCGCAAAAGCGTACGAAGAGAATATTGGCACGTGGAAAATCCCCAAATACACACTGCTTTCGGCGTTCAAGCGGTTGAAATACACACTGGAATTGCTTACCGAATGTGATAATTACAACAAGTTGGTTCCAAGTGAACTTTTGGAGGCGAAACGTAAGGTCAAGGACTTGAAGCGTCTCGTTGAGGCAAGAAAAGAAGCATCAGAGGCGAACAGTAGAATCGATGAGTTAAAACGCGAAGTCTTAGAGGCGAAAAGTGCGGCCAAGAGGGAGTGTGAAGACATTATGAAATCCATTGTGGAGACATGCAAAGACTTTGTGGTGACTAATTTCGGCGAGAAGACTCTTGAAGACATGCAATCAAAAACAGTTGATAAACGGTCCGAGGCGAATTTCCCATTGAATCTTGAAAGTTCGTCGTGGACGTGTGAAGTCCGAATTTGGTTGAATTGGATGATAGAAGTATGGAAGTGCGCACATGCGCAAGAAAAACATTATATAGAAAGGCGTGCGAAAGACGAGGCGAAATATGAAGCTATGAGTGAATATCGTACTACCATCGTGTCTTTCAACATTGAACTCATGAAGGAGAATACGAGGTATCGAATCAACGAAAACCTTATGAAACAAGAACTCAAGCTCTTGATCGCGGCTATGCAATCGGAGCAAGAGGCCTGTCAAGTTATCCATGCGCATACACGTAAGCAGATTGCCCACATTGAGAAGCTTGAGGTTGCGCATGACTACAACCAAGAGAGGTGTGAGCTTTTGATGAGCGGTGCTGATATGGTACAAAAGCTGACGCAGGAGCTACGGCGCAATACTGACGTTAACTGCTTTCAAGCGCAAGTGGATGAACAATTGGCGCTACAGAAGCAGAAACACGATGGCGCTCTGGAAGCACAAAAGCAATACTATGAGGAAAAGCTTCGCATTCAGCAAGCCGAGTGCAGAAAAATTTTGCAGCGCCAAGAGCACAAGGCTGAAAGATTTCTGCTCGTCGTGGATGAGGTGCATAACAAGAGGTTGGAGACAGAAGCAGAGAAATACGCCGAGCTGGGTCGTACGCATCTCGAGCTCAAAAATGAGCTGGAAACTCTGACGGCTCGAAATGCGGAGTGCGTAGTATGCTTGAGCGCGCAGTCAGTCATGGCAATGATGCCGTGCGGTCATCGCTGCGCTTGCCAGGGGTGTAGTCTGGGTCTCAAACACTGTCCCTTGTGTAGAGCACACGTGAATGGGGTCATGAAAATTTTCTGCTGAGTTGGCAACGATACCGTGCAATAAATATGATTCAAACAATCTGTATGCCAACTTTCGTTTTCCAATCTTGGCAAATCAGACCACATGCATGGCAAACCACGCACATTACAATTTTATTCTATTCCAATAAACCATTCAATTTCGCTGCCCGCCTCTTTGCGTTGCAAATTTCCCATTGGTACTTACAATCCACATATATAAACGTATAAAATAACATCGCAAATGGAATATAAAGATCACAAAGAAAATGTTCTGCGTTCTGTTAGTGTAAATAACGCGGATGCAGAAGATTTCCACGAGAGCCTTCAGTCTATGCTGCAGCACCATACGATCAAAGAAATTAGCAGATGGAAGGTTGGGGATGAGGAGGTGTACACGCAAGATTTTCTTTTACATGCATGTCTTTCACATCGAATCAATACTTCAACTACATCGATTGCACTTTGTCTCATCCGTGCAGGTATTGATGTAAATTTGGAAAATCTTCACGGCAATACACCGATGGCCCTTGCAATCAAACGAGGCGGCGACATCTCAGTAATCAATGAAATGGTGGCACATGGTGCCAACGTACATAATTTAGTACTCGACCTTTCGTATTTCGATATGGCTCTGGAATTGCGCAGGTATGATGTTTGCACACTTTTGTTAAACGCTGGCTTCAATATTAATGCACCGAATACATTTGGCGTCCCTTATGGCCGAAATCTCTTAGATTCTATCGAAGATATCTCGGAGGCACTGGTAGACTCAAATGCACTGTTCTATGCAGTTTATAAACACGACCCAGAAGTGGTGCAATTTGTGTTGAATTCTGGTGCAAATCCCAATGAAACGGCCATTCGTATGTATGACCCTGCATGTCCCTATGTCACTGCACGTCCCCATCGAGATGATTTTTATATGTGGAGCCTTATTGCGCGCACGTGTACAGTTACGCCCTTGTATCTGAGTGTGCTATTGCAGAAAACGGAAACAACCCGGCTTCTTCTTGATGCCGGAGCAGACCCGAATTTCATCAGCAACAGTGGCGAGTCCTTATTTGGTTTACTCGACCTCAACATCAAAACAAAATTTCGTCCTTCAGTAGACGTCAGTGCGTTTTCTTTGCTTTTTGATTACGGGCTACAAATGTCTGTCATACGCAAAACGTATAAAAATGCGCTGGAAAACTACTATAATCGTGGCGGTGACCTTGTGTTTGAAGCGCACGAAGATACTTACGACGCTCATAACATTTCAAAGTTAATCCAAAAGAAAATAAATGAAGAACGGCGCCTGGCGCTTACTATGGCCCTTCATACCCGTTTGGGCGCAAACGCTCCACTAAGAGAACTTGGCGTCGATATGATAAGGGACATAGCGTTTATGAACAGCAACTAACCACCCCACCCCTTATCGTTTTCCATAACTATATGATCTCCAACTACTGCTTCGAAAATAACTCAGTGCCCATCCATCGGTACTTACAATCCGCATATATAAGTGTGGAAAATAACACTGGAAATGGAATATACAGAGCACAAAGAAAATATTCTGAGTTCTGTTCGTGTGGATGACGCGGATGTGGAAGATTTCCAGAAGAGCCTTCAGTTTATGCTGCAGCACCACCCGATCAAAGAAATTAGCACATGGAAGGTTGAGAGTGACCAGGTGTGGAGGCCAAATTTTCTTCTCCATGAATGTCTTGATTTTTGGGGGACTGCTTCAACTACATCAATTGCACTTGCTCTGATCCATGCAGGTGTTGATGTAAATTTGGAAAATCTTCAGGGCTACACACCGATGTGTCTGGCAATCAAACGAGGCGGCGACATCTCGGTGATCCATGCAATGCTTGCACATGGTGCCAACGTACATAGTTTAGTAAACGACTTGTCCTATTTGGATATGGCTCTGGAATTTCGCAGGTACGATGTGTGTGAAGTGTTGTTAAACGCTGGATTCGATATCAATGCACCAAATACATACTCTTCATCTTATGGCCACTGGCCGCCAGATTGCATCTGTGAACTCAGAGAGGGAATCATAAACTCAAATGCACTGTTCTATGCAGTTGGTGACCTTGACGTAGAGCAGGTCCAATTTCTATTGAATTTTGGTGCAAATCCCAATCAAACGGCCACTCGCGCATCTGCGGCTCCTACGATGCGTGACTATAACCCTCCGCTTCGAACTGATTTTTCTGGGTGGTTGTGTCTATCGCGCATGTGTACAGTTACGCCTTTGTATGTAAGTGTGCTGTTGCAGCAAACGGAAAAAACCCGGCTTCTTCTTGATGCCGGTGCAGACCCGAATTTCACCAGCAACAGTGGCGAGTCCTTATTTGGATTACTGGACATCAATATCAAAACAAAATTTCGTCCATCAGTCGACCTCAGTGCCTTTTCTTTGCTTTTTGATTACGGGTTACAAATGTACGTCAGACGCAAAACCAGAACATGGCCAGATGAATGGGAAAATCTCAAGAATCGTGGTGGTGACTTTGTGTTTGAAGCGCACGAAGATGCTTCCGACGCTCATAACATTTCAAGGTTGATCCAAACCAAAAGAATGGAAGAACGACGGCAGGCGCTTGCAATGGCCCTTCATGACCGTTTGGGCGCAAACGCTCCAGTAACCATTCTTGGCGTCGATATGATAAGGGACATAATGAACATCAACTAACCATTTGTTTTGCTAAAACCTCGTAGCATCCCCCTCCCCCCTTTTCCAGGCGCAAAGAGATGGAAGCACTCAAGGATTTGTTTGATGCAGGACTTGTAGATGAAGATGAATACAAGGCGGAGAAGCAGAAGGTTTTGCAGAAGTACCAAAACCAGATTCACGCGTGAAGACGTATTATGAAAATTGATTTGCTCGGGGACTGTGATGCAGTTATTTTGGGTGCTATGTGTAAGTTGTATTTTTGAAATAAAAATAAAGCGTAGAATTTAAAGGCCGAATGTTCACACTTTCAGTCGACGCCGTGTAAACATTTTAAGACATGCATCTTTGGTTACTATTTATGGTATATGTATTCATTTTGGCCACGTCCAACATGAGACGGGCGCAAAGTCACTTGGGCGAATTGCTGGCAACCGCGCAACTCTCATACTTTGGAGACGACATGTGAGTGAAGAATACGAGTGTTGATGATAACCTACATATGGAGATGGATGAAAATATATATAAGACAACGAAATAGGCGAACAAAAACTTATCCACGATGAGCAGACTTGGTGAGTTGCTCACATCGGAACTCGCACAGCAAATGATTCCAACCTCAAACATGGAAGAAAAACTGACACTGGCGAAAATTCTGCAAGGCGATCTCGCGGATCACATCATTCAAGATGGCAGAAAAGTGATGATGAATCAAGTGTCGGGTACCTTGAGAAATGCATTGATGAGTAAACGACAAAGTATACGCGTGCAGGCGAGACGAGTACGTGGTATTCGGGAAATTTTTACGAACCTTGAGGTGTTTATAAACTCGTATAACATCGTGCATTTGAATCTGGAAGATGTGGTTATTCGAAATGAGGGTTGTCAAATGCTATCAGAATACTTACCAAGATGTCCATTTCTTGCTCATCTAAATCTTGCCTGGAACGAGATCGGAGATGAAGGGGTGGGGAGGCTTGCGGCGGTGCTAGGGCGATGTCCATCACTTGCTCATCTTAATATTTCCCGCAACTGGATCGGAGATGAAGGGGTGGGGAGTCTTGCGGCGGTGCTTGGGCAATGTGCATCACTTGCTCATCTGGATCTTGGCGGGAACGAGATCGGAGATGAAGGGGCGGGGAGGCTTGCGGCGGTGCTTGGGCAATGTGCATCACTTGCTCATCTGGAGCTTGGCAGAAACATGATCTCTGATGAAGGGGTGGGGAGGCTTGCGGCTGTGCTAGGGCAATGTCCATCACTTGCTCATCTGGGTCTGAGTGCGATCGAGATCGGAGCTGAAGGGGCGGGGAGACTTGCGGCGGTGCTAGGGCAATGTCCATCACTTGCTCATCTAAATCTTGGCTGGAACGGGATCGGAGATGAAGTGGTGGGGAGGCTTGCGGCGGTGCTTGGGCAATGTGCATCACTTGCTCATCTGGATCTTTCAGGGAACAAGATCGGAGCTCAAGGGGCGGAAATTCTTGCGGCTGTGCTAAGGCAGTGTGCATCACTTTCTCATCTGCATCTTGCCTACAACTGGATCGGAGATGTAGCGGTGGGGAGGCTTGCGGCGGGTCTAGGACAATGTGCATCACTTGCACATCTGGATCTTGGCGGGAACGGGATCGGAGATGAAGGGGTGGGCAGGCTTGCGGCGGTGCTAGGGCAATGTCCATCACTTGCTCATCTAAATCTTAGCTGGAACCTGATCGGAGCTGAAGGGGCGGGGAGGCTTGCGGCGGTGCTCGGGCAATGTGCATCACTTGCTCATCTGGACCTTTACGGGAACGAGATCGGAGCTGAAGGGGCGGGGATGCTTGCGGCGGTACTGTGGCCAAATTTTCACTTACTCATCTAGATCTCCGTGAGAAGGGAATGGGATTTCAAGAAACTGAAATGTCTTCGGCCATGCAGTCACGCTGTAAAGTTTTTTTTTAGATTGGTAGATAGCATTACACAGCGTATATGAGTAGCCAATAATCTCATCCTCAAACATGGAAGACACTGTGAAACTGGCAGATATTCTGCAAGGCGATCTCGCGGATCACATCATTCCAGATGGCAGAAAAGTGATGATGAATCAAGTGTCGGGTACCTTGAGAAATGCATCGATGAGTAAACGACAAAGTATACGCGTGGAGGCGAAACCTGTACATGGTATTCGGGAAATTTTTACGAACCTTGAGGTGTTTGTAAACTCGTATAACATCGTGCATTTGAATCTGAAAGATGTGATTATTCGAAATGAGGGTTGTCAAATGCTATCAGAATACTTACCAAGATGTCCATTTCTTGCTCATCTAAATCTTGACTGGAACGGGATCGGACATGAAGGGGTCGGGAGGCTTGCGGCGGTGCTAGGGCAATGTCCATCACTTGCTCATCTGGATCTTCGCAACAACAGGATCGGAGATGAAGGGGCAGGGAGGCTTGCGGCGGTGCTAGGGCAATGTGCATCACTTGCTCATCTTAATATTTCCCACAACCAGATAGGAGATGAAGGGGCGGGGAGGCTTGCGGCGGTGCTTGGGCAATGTCCATCACTTGCTCATCTGGACCTTTCAGGGAACTGGATCGGAGATGAAGGGGTGGGGAGGCTTGCGGCGGTGCTTGGGCAATGCGCATCACTTGCTCATCTGGATCTTGGCTGGAACAGGATCGGAAATGAAGGGGCGGGGAGGCTTGCAGCGGTGTTATGGCAATGTGCATCACTCGCTTATCTGAATCTTAGCGGGAACGGGCTCGGAAGTCATGGGGTGGACAGGCTTGCGGCGGTGCTGGAGCAGTGTCCATCACTTGCTTATCTAAATCTTTCCTGCAACTGGATCAGAGCTCAAGGGGCGGGAAGGCTTGCGGCGGTGCTGGGGCAATGTGCATCACTTGCACATCTGGATCTTAGCGGGAACATGATCGGAGCTGAAGGAGCGGGGAGGCTCGCGGCGGTGCTAGGGCACTGTGCATCACTTGTTCATCTGGATCTTACCGGGAACGGGATGGGAGCTGAAGGGGCGGAGAGGCTTGCGGCGGTGCTACCACGATGTGCATCACTTGCTCGTCTCGATCTTTGCGGGAACAAGATCGGAGATGAAGGGGCGGGGAGACTTGCGGCGGTGCTAGGGCAATGTCCATCACTTGCGCATCTAAATCTCGGCTGGAACCAGATCGGAGATGAAGGGGTGGGCAGGCTTGCGGCGGTGCTAGGGCAATGTGCATCACTTGCTCATCTGGATCTTGACCGAAACAGGATCGGAGCTGAAGGGGCGGGGAGGCTTGCGGCGGTGCTTGGGCAATGTTCATCACTTGCTCATCTGAATCTTAGCGACAACAGGATTGGACCTGAAGGCGTTGGGAGGCTTGCGGCGGTACTGTGGCCAAATTTTCACTTACTCATCTAGATCTCCGTGAGAACGGGATCGGATTTCAAGAAACTGAAATGTCTTCGGCCATGCAGTCACGCTGTAAAGTTTTTTTTTATATTGGTAGATAGCATTACACAGCGTATATGAGTAGCGAATAATCTCATCCTCAAACATGGAAGAAACTGTGAAACTGGCAGATATTCTACAAGGCGATCTCGCGGATCACATCATTCCAGATGGCAGAAAAGTGATGATGAATCAAGTGTCGGGTACCTTGAGAAATGCATTGATGAGTAAACGACAAAGTGTACGCGTGGAGGCGAAACCTGTACATGGTATTCGGGAAATTTTTACGAACCTTGAGGTGTTTGTAAACTCGTATAACATCGTGCATTTGAATCTGAAAGATGTGATTATTCGAAATAAGGGTTGTCAAATGCTATCAGAATACTTACCAAGATGTCCATTTCTTGCTCATCTAAATCTTGGCGGGAACGGGATCGGAGATGAAGGGGTGGGCAGGCTTGCGGCGGTGCTAGGGCAATGTCCATCACTTGCTCATCTGGATCTTCGCAACAACAGGATCGGAGATGAAGGGGCAGGGAGGCTTGCGGCGGTGCTAGGGCAATGTGCATCACTTGCTCATCTGAATCTTGTCGATAACGGGATCGGAGATCAAGGGGCGGGGAGACTTGCGGCGGTGCTAGGGCAATGTCCATCACTTGCTCATCTGGATCTTTCAGGGAACAGGATCGGAGATAAAGGGGTGGGGAGGCTTGCGGCGGTGCTTGGGCAATGTGCATCACTTGCTCATCTGAATCTTGGCAGCAACATGATCTCTCATGAAGGGGTGGGGAGGCTTGCGGCGGTGCTAGGGCAATGTGCATCACTTGCTCATCTGTATCTTTCAGGGAACAGGATCGGAGATGAAGGGGTGGGGAGGCTTGCGGCGGTGCTAGGGCAATGTGCATCACTTGTGCATCTGGATCTTCGCTGGAACGGGATCGGAGATGAAGGGGTGGGGAGGCTTGCGGCGGTGCTAGGGCAATGTGCGTCACTTGCTCGTCTGAATCTTGGAGGGAACAAGATCGGAGCAGAAGGGGCGGAAAGCCTTGCGGCTGTGCTAGGGCAGTGTGCATCACTTGCTCATCTGCATCTTGGCTATAACGAGATCGGAGATGAAGGGGCGGGGAGACTTGCGGCGGTGCTAGGGAAATGTCCATCACTTGCTCATCTAAATCTTAGCTGGAACCTGATCGGAGATGAAGGGGTGGGCAGGCTTGCGGCGGTGCTCGGGCAATGTGCATCACTTGCTCATCTGGACCTTTACGGGAACGAGATCGGAGCTGAAGGGGCGGGGAGGCTTGCGGCTGTGCTTGGGCAATGTTCATCACTTGCTCATCTGAATCTTCGCCGCAACAAGATTGGACCTGAAGGCGTTGGGAGGCTTGCGGCGGTACTGTGGCCAAATTTTCACTTACTCATCTAGATCTCCGTGAGAACGGGATCGGATTGCATCCCTTACTGACCTGAGGCTTGGCGCGAATAGGATCGGGGCTGAAGGGGCGGCAGCGCTATTAGCAGTGCACTCAAATTGTATAGTTCTATTTTCATTTGTTTTGCCTTTATTACGAATAGCTTGTATGCATTGAATAAACACATTATCAAACAGAACACACCTCGCGCATTGGATGACCGATATTCTCAGGCTGGAAGACTTGTTGCGTCGGAAGTGGCTGCACACGGCGTTGGTGCATTCGCGGAAGGAAGGCTCGATTTCCATTGAATCATTCCAAACACTCCTCAATATTTGTTGTACAGTGTACGACAATGAAACGTCTGTACTCGTGCGATTCATTGTTTCTAACCTGATAACTCGAACCAATGAAATGAAAATTCTTGCACTACAAGAAGTCGTCAAAACAAATAATGTAGAGCTGATCAAGGCTTGTTTTTACGGAGATGAATCCAAAAATATATTGAATAGCGAATATTATGAATCATTTCTGAAAATAGCCCTGAAAAATGGTAATGGCGAATCTCTTGTCTATTTGAGCAACCTTCCGATCTCAAGAACAATGACTCCATTAAAGGGAACGAATTTTGGGTTTTATTTCTCAAGTAATTCAGAGAGGTCTCCAGCCAATTGTTTTAGCATTCAGAAACACAAAAACGTGATTGACCAATTGTTACTACGAGGTGCAAGCTTATACGAAAAAAAAACATTTGCAATGGAATACCTTTTCAAATCCAAAATAACACGATATTTCAAGCCGGAACTAAGTGACTTTTTGTTAAGTAGAGGCGCAACGCTGAACGACTGCGACCCGAAAAAGAAAGGGCACAGTTTACTGACAATAGCAATTTCAAAAGCGGATGAGTGCAGTGTCGCGTATCTTTTGAAAAAGGCAAAAATGGAACAAGGATATGAAACCAAGTACATGAGTGCGGCAGAATATGAAAAAGCGCTTGAGATCTGTCTTCGTGAATGGGTGTGCGCAAAGAAAAAAAAATTCAGAAACAGAGATAACCTATGCAGCATGATAAAACATGCTGCGAGTGTGGAGGACAAAACAATTGAAAGGATTGTTATGTCGCCAAAAATCGTAGGAGAGGAGACTTTTTTGAAGTACTTGCTGGAACACCACAGACAGGCCATGATGTCATATGAAAAGTGGACATGGACGCATGGAATGGAAGTCATGCGCAAACACACACTGAGAAAATATTACCGCGATGAATTTGCAGCGACTATCATGTTGGGCACCAAGTCAAGACTGAATCAAAAATCGGTCCTGAGACATCTGGACGAGGATCATTTGTTGATGATTTTTGATGCCTTGTTTTATTAAAACAAACACCAGAAACACGCACGTTATGATCCTGTGTAGCGCAAATATGACGGGGTTGCTTCGGTGTTAATTCTTTGTAATAAATCGGACGGTAGATTCCGCAGCGGTGCGTTTGAACGGTGGTGCGAGGCGCCGGCAAGTGCAGAGGCACGACCAGCACGGTGGCGTCGTAAAATTTGGAGTATTTCCTGTCTGATGGCATTTGCCGGTAGACGATTCAAATCAGTATTCCACAAAAATTGAGGATTTTCGTTGTTCAGCAGCCTATATAAAATGATATGTACCATGATGGATGGTAAGTCGCTGAAAAATCGCATGACATAGTCAGCAGTGTCTGGGTCCGGACTCAGTGACATGCCGCGAATCATTTTTTCCATCATAACACGACAGAGCTGCGATCTGATTGTCTTTTCTGTGTTGTGTAATCCATGCATAATAATTCTCTCTCGCAAGTTTCCCTGGCGTCGTCTTATGAAAATATCCAAATACCGACGAAGCAAATCGAGCGGCTGAGCGTCACGCTCCACATCTTGCAGATGCAAGTGTGCACCATGTCTACAAAGTTTGTCCGCATATGTTAGGGTATTTAAGTTGTGTAAGGTTAGCGCCAACGACAATGCTGTCCCCAATGGGGCCTCTGAATCCAAATTTTCCGAATAAAGCGGAATTCGCTCTTCTAAATCAACGTGACATTCTAGCAAAAAGTTGAAACTATTCCGGGAATTGTTCATGATTGAGACACTGAGTGGTGTACTCCTGTTTTCGCCGTTTTCTACACCAGGAAATCGGGATAACTCCAAGTCTGGATTCTCTTCCACGAGTTTCCGTAAATGTTCCACATTGTCGACTTGGATGAGTCTGTATATGTATCTTTCTAGTCCCTCACTGTCCATGCTGGTTCAAGCGCTTCGTGTGTTTATATACTACACATGTCTTGAGCACAAGTGCCTCTCCCCGATAGAAACGGGACCCGTGGAAATGTTCTTGTATTCGCAAAGCCTCTGTTGTTTATGTTGTACCATACATTTGAATTTCATATTTAAACCGATGACCTATTTTGGCTCATAACAAGTCCACACGTCTGGGATCGGTTGCCACGGATATGTCGGCGTTGCGTGGGTTGTGCTAACTAAAACCCACTCAGCACAAAGCTCTGACAAGCCTGCCGTTCATCATGACTGTCTGGTGCTGGCCAAAGCAACTCCACGCCTTGAATATTCGTGTAAAATTCGCACAATGTCCCGCCATACATCACCTCTTGGTAACACCTCCAACTCAATATTCTCGAGAAACCTCAAATCCTCACCATTTTTCAACCGTTCTAAAACCACAAATTGCAAATACTGCGGCTTATTTTCAAACTTTTTCGTGACATAATGTAGGCTGTTGAAACTCGCTCGACAGAGTCTCTTGATCATTCTCACCAATAATTCGGATGCAATCTCCAATCGTTCTTGCTTGTCTATTGCCAACACACCAAATGCAAAACGACGTTCCTGTGCCAGGTGATTTGCACCGTTCTTTGCAAATTCAATGTGACTGACGAGTATATGCAACGGCTGCATGTGGGCCTCGACGTCTGGCATGATCTGTGCCCCACGCCTGACAAGCTCCAATCCGTACTGCAAAAGATGTCGCGATCTTGGCGACACTGCGAGGCACAGAGGCGTCGCGTACACTTTTCTTGCTCCGATTTCGATCAAAATAAACTGCTTGTCTAGATTGATGACACATTCCTGCAGCAAGAACAAGAAGACATTTTCTTGCTTACGGTGCATGGCTGTGACAATTGGAGTTTTGTACACGTCATCGCTCTCGTTGCCAGGATACCGCGACAAGTCAAGTGCTGGGTTAGACGCTAGAAGTTGCCGTAATTCTTCCACATTGTTTTCGCAGATAAGCTTCCTGATCCGGTCTTTCAGATTTGGATCCTCGTTTACATGTTCGTATATGACGCCCAATTGCCACTGTTTTGTGGTTCGCACATATTTCATCTGCCGTGTATTGTTTTCAGTGCGTGAAAGTTTATATATCAGAAAACGAGATCCTACATTCCGTTCCAATATTTACGATTTCAAACGCTTTTGGCACGGAATCGACATTCTTTGGGCACACCGAAGTACACTGCGAACTGTTTTTAGCACACGAGACTTTCCACTTTTACGCTGCATCTTTGCAATATAAGCGGCGCGCAAAAACGTAACTCGAGACCATTTCTTTGCCTGTAGAAATTTCAACAACTGCTCTTGTGCTGGGCTCCTGAAATTTGTAAACACAAGCAGGTTCTCATGCAAAGCTTGCATACCTGTGTGGATAGTGTAATTCGCTGGAAAACACCCTCCTTTATGCCGTTGTGCACACGTGTGTGTTCTATTTTTGCATGTATCGTGCTACTGCCAAACGCGCACGCTTTCTATTTTCGGCTATGAGATCAAATGCAAAGGCAAAAATGTGCACGAGTTAGCATGTGGCAGGGTTTTTTCCTGCGCATGCTCCAAACAGCTCTGAGCTGCTGTCTAGACACGCGGGACACGTCGTATGTCATCATCACAGAAACACACGTATAACAAGAATGGCCCAGTGAACAAGCCACTCATATCTTGCAGAACATACCAAGCCCTGCATTGCGGGAAGTATTGTTGATGTCGGTCAAACACCGGGCTTTGTTTCGTAAAATTCGTGACCCCAGATCTCCGGCTGTGGTAAGTAGACGGCGGTCGCCAGTCTCGATCGACGGCTTTGTTTTTGTCATTTTTTTCTGTGGCAGATCTTCAGAGGATGCGGAGGCCGAAACAAACCGCACCGTGCACGAAAGTTTGCCAGTCGACTTGTAAAGTATGTACATGGTGGTCAGCAGTCTTGATTTTTTTTCGTGTATTTGTATTTGTCGAAATATAATAAAAGAAATGTAAGCAGCTAGGCGCGACACCGCGGTCAAAGGCATGTTAACACGGTTTGAAAGGACGCTGTTCAGAAATCTACAACGTGGGATACTGTCCGTGGATAGTATTCTCCAACTGCCCTGCCAGGATCCGATAACAATCCTGTGTTACGCCATATCCCTGCAGAGTGAAGAATGGGTCAATTACCTAATAAATCACGGCGCAGATGTGAATCTTGGCGTGGGGGGCAATACACCTCTTACAGAAGCGATAATGTGCAAAAATTTTCAGGCGTTTCGTCAAATCATGGGAAAACTTATGGAGCCGCGTGCTGGGTACGCAAAGCTGAAATTCGAGTGCACATCGCAGGGGCGGAGCCTGATTCAGGAACTCATCAGGTTTGAGCAGGATGAGGAGTACTTGTGGTTTTTGGTGGAAAACAAGTTTGATATCAACACACGGAGCAAAGATATCACCGACGTCGAAGGGGCCTTGTGCCGACTGACAGATTACACACCTTTTCTGTACTGTGTGCAAATGCGAAATTTTGATCTCGCAAGACGGCTCTGCAAGCATGGAGCCGATCCAAACATCACAGGGATACTCATTACATACCACCTCAAATACATTGTGCACAGCCTGGAAATGATCTGCTTTCATACACACAATTCTCCGGCACAACGCCTCCTCGACGTACGGAAGGTGTTGGAAATGAAGGCAAACGTAGACCATACAGACTCGCGAGGGATGAGCTGCCTGCACAAGGCGGCTGAGCGCGAATGGGGGGACTTGAGCCAGCTGCTGATAGAGTTTGGCGCCGACGTGAACATCCGGAGTAACAAGTCACACCGACATGCAAGGGCCGTGGAGTTTGCAGAAACACCACAAACCATCAAGGCAATCTGGACCAGCGTGTGTGAACGACGTCTGGCTTTTTGCATGAGTACACATAAACGAGTCGGATGTAGTTTTGGGCAAAATTTACCCGGGGATGTTGTGTGGAAAATTGTGCGTCAATATCTGTGAGTTAGAAGCGCGTGCAATTCTGCGAAAAGCGGCGTAAAAAGATCTCGTACAAAAAGGTAAAAACGGTAGAGTTTTGATCGAATAGTCATGGTAAAAACAATCTAGACGTTGGAACGAGCGAATAAAGTATATAAGCACATTTCCATTTTTGGAAAATGCTGCCTTTCAAAGCATCGAATGCGGTGTTTCTATGTTTATTAGTTTCCTTTTACATTGAAAGTGGACATTCAACGGCATTTAACGGGATAACTTTCACATTTAACATCGGTTACCCAACGGCAAATGTGAGCACGGTGGATTTTGACGCGGAGCGTAATTTATTTGCCTCTCGGCTAAATGCGCAAGCTTTGGCAGCTTGCGTCCCCGCAAATTGTCAACATCAAAATTACAGTTTTACAATTCCCGCCTTCGACACCGTGCCAACTGTGGAGTTGGGTGGTGTCACGAGTTATGAAGTTGCGGTATTGGTGGAATTTGCCACGGACGAGGCGGGTCTGCACGTGATTGCGGATGATTTCGCGCAACACTTTGAGGGGGTGAGTTTTAGTGAGATATCCGAAATTACGGCGGTGTCGGGGACTGTTTACCCAGCGACTACCGGGCGTCCAGCGGCTTGTGGGGATTTTGACCTGCAAAGCAATGAGCAATGCGAGGACGGAAACCTAAACGCGGGCGATGGCTGTGACGAAAATTGTGACTTGGAGGTGGGTTATATGTGCAAGTACTCGATGCGCCACGTTGAAAATGCATCCATCCCTGGCGTACGGTACCAATGGCATCCGAACAAGACGTTGACAGTGGGGTCGGATCTCGAGGCCTGCCGCGGTGAGGACATTTGCACGCAGGGGGCTGTATGGATGCCGCAGGACTGGCAGGATTTGTACACGTATGGTACGGAGTTGCCACCCGCGGGTGTGTACTGCAGCCTCATGTGCAAAATGTTTCCTTTACCGTACGGGTACAGTGTGAATGATAATTGCCAGCTTGTGGACATCAACGAATGCAACGAAGGCACGGCGGCGTGTTCCACCAACGCTTTGTGCCTCAACAAACTACCGTCAGAAACGTCGACCAATCTGGGGTACGAGTGTTTCTGCGATCCCAATTACTTTACGTCAGCAACACGGGGATTGGGATGTACAATGAGTGGCGTGGAAATACAAGTGGTCGTGGCTGGACAGCCCAATTTTGACGACACGATGATGGATACCGAACGCTCATCGGTTGCGGCTGTTCGGGAGGCGTTTATCGACCTCTTGATTGCGCAAAATTACACGACCGCGCCTCGCGCGGTGCTGCTTGAAGGTGTGTTGGATTATGATGTCGAATTGCTGAGCGCCAGTGGAGGTTCCTTGTATCCAGGACGTGCACTTTGGAACTTTAAAGTCCGCATCAGTTCCACGCAAACAAACCTGCAATTGATAAGCACGGGCACCCTCTGGAGAGATAACGCACTCCTTGAGACCGTGCTCTCGGATTCCAGCCAAAATGTGTCGATGTTTTTGATGCACGAACGCAAAAAGTGTGCAAACGACCACCTACGTGACTGCACGGCGGACGCGGATTGCTTGGACGGGGCTGTTTGCCTGCAGTCTGTGCCGGACATAAGTATCAACATTCTGACCTCGGGCGGCACCGAAGACGCGGTGGAAATCGGCTCGTCGGGGATGGAACTTATTTCTATTTCGTATGACGTGACAAAAACTGCCTGGACGGCCCGGATTCGATACGACGACACGGTACCAAACGTGCTGGATGTGGTATTTGTATCGCACGTCGAGCCACCCGTGAATGCCGTGGAGCAGGCCACGTTCAATGTTGCAGAATTTCCCTGCTTGCCGATTGGAACTGGCATTTTCGAGCGAAGGCGCGAGGATTCAGTGTGCTGCCTAAATCAAGTCAGCGAACTGTACACAACGGTGCAGGGCTACAATGACTACGTCGACGACACGTCTCTGCCTTTGGGCATGAGTCTGGCGGGGGAGGGGGCGTGTACGGACGGTGCACGGCCGTCGAATGCGACTAGAGACCTCGTGGATACGACGCAAGATTTCGTCGAGGGCCCACTGGCGCGCATGTCACGGTCCACAGCGACACTGGACACCGTGAATTCGCATGGGTACAAAGATATTATTCTGTTTCTGGCTGAAGAAGATATAAGGCGCTTTGGTGGTATTCAAACCAACTTGGAGGGTGGATTTCGTATAGAATTCTTTGTCGGCATGATGCATGTGCGTACGCTGACGTCGGACGCGCTCTCCACATCGTTTTCCAAGTTTAAGGTCACGTCAGAGATCACGCAAACGTATATTTTTACGACGACCGGTGAGACTGAGTTTTCATTTATCGAGGACATAAACGTAAACTTGATCGAGGTAAAGCACAATGACATCTACCTCAAGTTTGCCAAGGTGCAACTGACACTTCCGCCCGACATGACCGCCCCCGCGGACGGTCAATACATTCCGCACGCCTCGGCACGCGCCTCGATGGGGTTTTCGCTCGAGTCGGCCTCGGCGCCAGTGTACCCGTGTCGGGAGAGTGCGCTTGGGGACATTCGCGGTGTGCTCGACGGACTGGGATCCTGTGCCTTTAGCGACGTGCTGTGCGCACCGCTGGGCCCCGAGGCGATTGGTGCGGGTCGCCAGTTTTACTATGTATTTCCACTTCCAAACACATATTGGGACGATGCATCACTCGAGAACGCCGGGCTCCTGTTGCAGTCGGTATTCCTCGACTTTATCATCACGGGAACAGACCCCGACGGCAAGTTCATCATGGATCGGGTGCGGACGCGTACGGAGCTTTCGCGTATTGCAATATCCTCGCTCTGTGACTCGCAAAACATCATTGCCTCTATCGACGATATAATGGACATCGACCTCTACCTTGGATTAACCCCGACTGAGGACCTGTTTGACGCGTCGCTCGTCAAGTCGCTCGACATTACCTCTTCGTCGGGGACGATTAATTTGCGCCGCGAAGAATCGTCCAAGGCCACCAATTTACTTACAATGGTTATTCAGGGGTCAGAGGAAACGTTTGCGGAGGCATATGCGGCCGAATATGCGCTGCGATTGGAAGATATGTTTACAGTTCACTTTCTCGATTCGACAAAGCAGCAATCCGCGCTGCACATGCTTGACGCAGGTCTCGCGTTTGACACGTTTGTGCCGCCGGTCGGGTCGGACAGCGTACAGCGTCTGGTGCCGTCGGATGCCTTGCTGGACTTGTGTCCGGTGCAGTCAACCCGCAACATATTTGGCTGCATTACGCGACGTGATGTACAGGACAGAGTGCACGATGTCGTCACACAGTCCATCTTCATGTTCTCGCCGCGGACAACGGATGCTGCCCAGCGCGAAAGCACGTATCAGGCCGCGGGCCACTGGTTGCAGACGTTTTTGGGGGGGTCGGATTACGTGCACGAGTTGGGCGCAAATCATTCGCGCATCATGGGAGAGCGGTATAACTTGTTAGAGCGGTACAGAATGGGGTATTTGGTGACGCCTACGATTCCGTGGAAGGCCACTGATATGGAACGGGAGGGAGTTACCTCCGTGCTTGAATTGAGTCAGTACAGTATGAGTGTGGCATTAATTTCTTTTGACCAGAACGTCGGGGAAACGTACGTGCCCACGGCTCAAGTCTCTGTGCAGATGCAAGTTCCCATTGGCACGTACGATTTTGGGTCCGAAGCCTCGCTCCAGCAGCAATTCCAGCAGGCGTATGTCGAAACACTGAATCTGGCGGCATCACTCGTAAGTGTGGAAGAGACCCCTGCAACGCGCCGTCGTCTTTTGAGCTCGGAGCACGAGGTGCGTGAATATACGGTCAGCATCCAGGTTCCCATGCAAAATCACGAACAGGCGCTATTGCATGCCACGGAGCTCGTCAAGGCGTTCGAGGACCCTGAAAGTGAAGTACATAAAACCCTCACACGCCGCATCAAGGCCCTCGTGCGCTCGTCACAGGCATTGACAGGCGCCACAGATTTTAACTTGCAAAATGCAAAGGCCGAGGACATTGCACAGTGTCAAGTTGATTCTGCGTGGACTTGGAATCAAATACCCCGCGTCGAGGGCGTGTTTACGTGCACTGAGCGGCGTGTGCGCGTGCTCGACAAACTACAGCCGTCCGATTTCGACATCCGCATTGGGGTGCGTGGTCCGCAAACTGAACAAGATTGGACGTTTTATACGGATTTAAACGACTTTATGTATAGCACGGACACACAAAAGTACCATTTTGCCGGTGACGTCAAGCACGCCGCATATCATTGGCTGTGGTATGATTTCTGCGGACCCAAACCCGCAGGCACGTTGTTCAGCGACGAGGAGTGGACCACAATTCGCGAGCATGTCACGCGGCACTGTTGTGCCTGCAGGGGGCCGGCCCAGAATACACCCATGCCATGGCCTAAAGTGCCCAAGAAGCCGATTTCCGAAATCGACTTTTCTCGCACGCTCCCGGTAAACCCACAAGCAATCACCGAGTCCTCTCCGGTAAAAATCGTCAACGATGAGGTGCGGTCGGGTTGCGTCCCAGGAGCGGGCTTGCGGGAGTCTACGGGCACATGTCAACCGTGCGTGCACGGCGAGTACTCAAACGGCTTTGCATGCATCGGCTGTCCGCGGGGGCATGAAACCACGAAGACGTGGTACAGCACCAGTCCGGCGGCTTGCCTGTGTGCGTCGGGGTACACGCGGGTTGAGGATGAGTGCCGCGCCTGTCCGCGTGGAACCTTCAAGTCCGACATCTCGGACGGACAGTGCACCGCCTGTGAAGATGGACTCACCTCGCGGGAGGGTAGCCACAGTGAAACACTGTGCGGCGCGAAACGCGAGGTGCTGTTCCAAAGGGATCTCGGTGTGTTAGCATTCACACGACCCGTGCACACAGAGTGGAATTTGGAGCATAAGTTGGCGCAGAGCGTGGACCCCCTGTGTATTTTTGGAGGCGACGCCGTCAGCTGTCCTGACACAAATTATGCAACGCAAATCAAAAAAGTGGTTTTGTCCGACCAGGAATGGACCGTCGCGGTGAATTTCGCAAAGCCCGGTCCTGTCTCTGAATATGTGCTGGATCGTGATGTTGTTCGTGCAGCCACCTGGCACATTCCGCGGGGTCACCTCGACATGGCCAGCGGTGCCATCGGCGAACGTTTGAGTGTGTTTAAACCAGGAGACGAAATCCACGCTGCCATTCGGCTGCGTGTTGCTCGGGAAAGCTCGCAAACGACACTCGCAACACCGCTGCACCTTGTCATGATGGTGACCACACAGGAATTAGCCACCGGTCCGTCGTCGCGCGACTGGGATTGGCTGGTCTGTGGCACCTCGGAGGCCCCACTCCAATTCAAGCCTTGTCAAGTGGACCAGGGTCGAAATCCACACCTTGTGGATATGCAAATCACGCGTTTGGAGCCCAACGAAGTCACCTGTTACAACCCGCGGGACGGTCTCATTGCGCCTTGTGTCAGTGATGCCATCAATCGCTACAATGTGGTGGATCGAAGCCTGATTTGGACTCCTAGCATATCAAGGCGTTACAAGAACGCGTGGCTCTATATGATGTATCTTTCTGGAGACTCAATAGCCTGCCGCGATTTCTCCTGCTCGAACGCACACTTGTATCGAAAACGCCTTTACAACACGCTTGCACCTCCACAAACCACGCAACTCGAGCTCCTCGCCGGGTTTGACGTGCGGCATGTCGCTGCCTTTGAGCATCCCGTGCCTATTTCCGCATTTGACATGCAAATTCCGCTCCTTTATCTCGGCGGTCGCGAGGCGTTGGTGTATGCCCAGCGACTAGACGCGTCGGGCCCCGTGCAACTTGAGCTCGGGTACTCGGGTTCCATCAACCGGGCGCTCGGCGTTGGTCACGTTGTGATGGCCACTTCGCACGGCGGCGACCTCGATTGGTCTTCATTGCTGTGTGTGCAGAAAAGGGAACGGCACAATGTACAGCACATGCCCCTGCAATTGGATCGTGAAGCAGGGGCGCTACGCAAGAATGTTGATTCGACGCGGCAGCTTTACGAGGCATTTTACGCTTCTGGTTTGTTTAATAGCGATTATGGCCTATTGTCAACACCTCCGACAACATTTACCCCGGGTGCATCGTCTTGGCGCATGTGCACACTTGGTGTCGATTTGGCCATGCAAGAACTTCCCTGTCTGTACACGCGAACGTATGTGGAAAGGTATTACAGCAAAAAACGACCCTTTGCGCGAACGAAAAAGGACAAGGCACTGTCGTGCTACCTCAGCCCCGATACGTACTCTAATACGACCCTGACCGCGGTCTCCGAGGCTTGTTCGGATCCTGCCGACACAGGTTCCTGCGTGTGTGGTGTTATTTTTGCAGGCTGGGAGATTGACACATCGGGACTCATGCAAAGGCGCATTTTCCGTGCCGTGACCAACACGCCATCCAAGCACGTGTACGTCACCCCGCTCTCAGCGCACAGTGTGCAAAACGGGCACGTGCTTGCGCAGGAAATTCTGCCCGCTGGTGTCACGCACACTGTGTTCTCGCACAACCCCAGTTTGCTCGACGTCGATAAGCCGTCAAACTTGGACCTAGTGTCCTGTGGAGAACGCAGCGATGTGATCGTGATGCCAGTGTTCTCGACACAAACGTGCTGCAGTAACGCGCTTGAGTGTGGTCGGACGTGTCCAGGCGCTGGCGATTACAATCCAAGGACGGGGAAATATACGTGGAACACGAACGCCCCTGAAAATGCCATTTTACATGTTGCGTTCGTGGGACACATCTCGCAGGACCTCTGCAAGCACCGTGATTGTAGCGTTCCAATGTCGTATGGGTCCGAGGCCATGGCAATTCCGACGCATACTGTGCATGTTCGCGGCAGTGTTTCTGTGCGCGCGTTTCGCAGTCTGCAAAGTAGAGTACGTGCGGACATGGTCAGGCACAAGACAAGGCTGCGGAAACGTGTGCACGTCGGACACCTTTCACCCAGAAAGGCGTCTGAGCCTCGCTTGAGCAAGGGAGTTGCGGCACCGCGTCGTGTTCGCAAACTTTTGCAAGTGCAAAAACAAAATGACGAAGACTCCACACATCCCGCCGTCATGCGCGAGACCACGGGCATCAACACCGAACAATTGATGACTGACGCAATGTGTAATGCAGGGGTAAATGTCAAGTCCTGTGCAATGGTTGAATTCGTATTCGCACACACAATTGATGAGTATTGTCTTCCGGAAGCCGACCTCTTGTTCCAAGTGACGAAAATTCTGCGCGAAGCCGTGCCATCCATGGCATCTTCCAGAAACATTGACGTTGACGTACTGCAAGTGTCGCGTCCACATTACGTGTCTGAGTGCCTGTTGTCTGGTGTTTCCCGCCGCCGACGATTACTGAACCGTCAAGCCACGATTGACGGTTGGTATCAGGCATCCTTGAGGAGTTCTGAGGGGGGTATGTATTTAGATTTTACCGAAAAGGGTCAGGAATTATACGGCATTCAGCGGATCAATCTTCGTGCGAGCACGGAAGGTTATCCGGGCATCCAAATTTGCACCACGCACCGCGATGCGCTCGGTAGCGTCGATTGTCCCAACGGCGATATCATCAGTTACTCAAACCGCAGTAGTTTTATCGCAACTGCGCATCCAGACAAGAATGACGACGCACAACGCGACGCTATTCTCATTGCGATCATTACGATTGTCTGCTGCATCGCCTCGGGGCTCGTCATCATTGTCACGTGCAAGTTTATTAAAAAGCGCGCAAACCGGCAACAGACGGCGCAAGTAGAGGGGGTAACTTCGTATCCCAACATATACAACGGCGACAACGGCTATGCTCCGAACTACGCACAGACCTATGCTCAGACCTATGCTCAGGACTATGCTCAGGACTATGCACAGGGCTATTCGCAGTATTAATTTGCGTTGGACTGCTCTACCAGCTACGAGCACTGCTCAAAACCCTGCCTCTGGAGGTGTGTGCAGATGTCACAGGCAAGTGTGTGGTCTTGATTGACTGTACATGCAACAACGTTGCACCCCTCCAAACCCCAACGGCGGCTCATACCATCGTCGAGCGCAATTGCTTCCACCTGCGTTGCGAAATGCGTTGGCATCAGTATGCGGGAATGCGTTTGCAGTGGGAATGCGTTTGCAGTGGGAATGCGTTGGCATCAGTACCTTTGTGTCTGCGATGAAAGGGTATCCATGTTCAAACGTTGGCCACACCACGGGCGTTCGATCCTGCTTATGTTGAAAATAAATTTCACCTTCACGTTGTTGGTTAAACTCAAACTTACCTACCATTTGTGTCATCGGCATTTCGTGCAAAATTCTGGCCAATTCACGGACATTGACTTCTCTTGTTGCTTTCAGGTTCATGTGTGTGTAGTGATGTCGGACGCATATATACGTTTGGCAGTCATTCGTGTCAAAGTACGTCAAAATTCAGGTATTTTATTCAAATAAATATACATTAATTTTGCACGAGTCTTAACTAGTAAGCGCGCCCGCGTGCGCCCCTGCCCAAACCCAACTCACTCACATGCACGCTGATGCTCTAAACGTGAATTCTGTAAAACGGATGTTTATTTTGTAATTATCAGCAAAAATCACACGTTACAGCCTACCTCGAGTGTCGATTGCGATTTGCAAAAATTCGTGAATTTTTGTCTCCTATTGTGAAATCCCCTGACATATGACGCTCATAACGAGCCGCGTGCTGCTCCCAGGGATCGTCAGCATCAGTTGGGTGTGCTCTGTAAAAGGTTCTTTGACGAACACCCCGTTGTGAGGATCGTCTGGCATCTTGGTCGTCATCGCGTCCTTCATCACCGTCCTCAGGTCCTCGACCACCGCCGTCCGTTAACAATATATTATTTAATAACTGAATGGTTGAAGTCCCCTGATTTAATACCTGCGGATTTCTTCGTAAGCTCTTAAGAATCATCCGGCAAACACCTCGCACCGACACCGTAGAACTTTGTAACTCCCTCAAATCTTCTTCTGGTAGCATAATCAGCGCGTGCATGATGTCGAACACGGATTCTAAAAGTTCTTTATTACGCTGTTCGATCGCGTTTTCAAAATCTTGCACCTGCTGTTGTATTCCGTCGTCGCCATCCAAATCAATTGTTGCCTCGTGATATTGCTGCATCACTCGCTTGCATTTTTCATGTTCCGACGTCAATTCTGTCAAATTTTCGTTGCTGGCCTCCAACTTCTCTGTCAACTTTTTAATCTCGGTGTCCTTGTCTTGAAGACTTGAGTTGTATGCCTTTGCGTTGTTTTCTGCATCGCGTGCCTTTGCACTTGAATCATTTTTCAATGCGTCTACAACACTTTGCAATCTATTCTGTGCTTCACGGCAAGCCTTAAGTTTATTCTCTGAGTCTGTTTTGGCAGCCTTCAGTGTCGTATTTTTGTGCTCACACTTTTTGACTTCAGCAACCAACTTCTCGTTTTCGGTTCGCAAATCATTTTGTGCATTTAGACAGTCCGCGAGCTTGGTCTCTAACTGAGTGCGTGCATTCTGACACTCCTCGAGTTGAGTCTGCAGCGCCTCGTTGGCAGACTTGAATGTTTGTGCATCGTTCGCGTGATCTTCTTGACACTTTTTGACTTCAGCAACCAACTTCTCGTTTTCGATTCGCAAATCATTTTGTGCATTTAGACACTTCTGAAGCTGAGTCTCTAACTCAGTGCGTGCATTCTGACAGTCCGCGAGCTTGATCTCTAACTCAGTGCGTGCATTCTGACACTCCTCGAGTTGAGTCTGCAGCGCCTCGTTGGCAGACTTGAATGTTTGTGCATTTTTCTCGTGATCTTCTTGACACTGTTTGACTTTCTCTTGTAATTCCCTCACATTGTTGTTAAAAGTTTCCTCCAACTTTGTATTCTCTTGCACATACGTCTCATTTTTCTTCTTTTCTTTCTTCCAAAAATCAGTCATCAAGTTGACCATCATCTGCACGTCGTCTTTGGCTTGAGTTACTGAATCTAATTCGTCATCAAGCAAGACGCTTGATTGCCAAGCACCCTCCAGGCGATCTACAAAATTACTATTTAGCCTCTCGAAAGTTTTGATCTTACTCTCCAAAGTGTTGATCTCTTCATTCTGCGTTCGAATAGTGTCTCGCAATGTGTCATTTTCTTGCATGCTCTCATTGTAGTCTTGTTGCAAAGCATGAAGTTCTTGAACATATTGTTGGCATTGCTCAAATTGATCATTGTCAATAACACTTTGAGTCCGCAAGCTTTCGAGTTGCTTGATGGTTTGGAGGGTGTGTTCTTGAGTATCATACACACGTTTTAATTCCGAATATTCTGTTTCCAACACATTGACACTTTGTTGTTGCTTTTCCAGCATCGATTCGAGATTTTCTTTTGCCTTTTGGGTTTCCAAATTTACGCCTGTAAGGGCGTGTATTTTCTTCTTGGTAATTGCAATGGCGCGATTAAATTTTTCTTTTTGCTGTTCGTTCAGTTTTTGGTGCTCTTCACACACGTCCTTCACAACCTTTTTCATTTCGACATCCTTTTCTTCAAAGTGTGCTTCAAGGTCTAAAATTTTCTGAGTCTTTGAAGCATTGTCTGCTGTGAGGTCGCCATTCAGTTTGTGACACACTTCAAAGTTATGCGTTAACGTGTCTACGTTAACTTGTAAACTCGAAACAACGGCTTCTGTTTCTTTTATTGTGTCCTGTACAGCAGTGAAAGCACTGTTGTGTTGCCGCATAATTTGATCGATTTCAGTTTTGAATTCCTCTTCCAATCCATCAATTTCATTGTTTATTGCCTCTATGTCAAACAGATGCGAACCATCTGGTCGGTTGCTAAAAATTTTCAAGACTTGTTCAAACTCGTCAGCCTTCCTTCTCAAATCCTTCTGTGACTCAGCCAAATTGTTTGTGCATAACGTTAATTTTTGCTCAATCTCATTCATTGTCGCATCTCTTTCGGCTACGTTCGCCTGCAAAACTTCCACTTCGGCCTTCAACTTTGCAATTTGCCCATTCAAAACGCGGCATTCTTGGATTTCGCTTTCCTTTTCTGATATTGCATGTTTCGCCTCATTCAAATCTTTCTTTGCATCGTTTAATTGGTCCTGCACTTTTTGAAGGTCTGTGTCCTTTTCATCCAGGCGCTTTTGCAACTCCGTTGTCTTCGACCTTAGATCCGACTCCATATTTGTGCATCTTTCATTGCATTCTGACAGCTTATGGGTTGCATCCTCCAAATCTTTCTTTGCAACCTTTAATTCGTCTTGCACTTTGTAGAGGTCCGCGTCCTTTTTAACCAGGCGCGTTTGGAACTCTTCTTTCGCGTTTCGTAATTCGTCAATTGCATTTTCCACCGACGTTTCCATCACCCCTACATCAGTTTGATGACCACCCGTCGTCTGGTTTAACCAAGTTCGTAGTGTATTGACATTTTCCAACAAATTTTCACACTGCGTTTTCTTTGATAGTAGCTCCGACTCTATTTTAGCGCATTGCGTCTTGTATTCATTACTCTCCTGTTGACAAATTTGAAGCTGGTTCTCGAGACTTAAATTTTGAGCGCGAATTGCGTCGTTTCCAGACTTGTCACGCTGAAGACTTTCAAGGGAAGTGTCGCGAACGGCTTTTGCATCTATCAGCTCGTTACTTAGTCGTTCTGCGTCTTTCTTTAATTTCGCATTTTCTTGCTCAAGTTGTTTCACACTTGCATGTAATGCCGCGGTATCGGCGCCACTTCTCAACGTGGACACAGTGGTTTCTAGGTTGTTAATGGTGTGTTGCCTATCATTCTGGTCATTAACAGTTGCCTGTATTAACTCGACATAATCATGCAGTATGGGTCTTATCTTTGCGCGCATTTCTTTGGAATCTTTTAATCCTCCCTGGTCCCGCGTAGAAAAACATTCGTAGTAGTTTTCGACTTCTTCCAATTTACGTAATAAGTCTTGCGATCCCTTCTTGTCCTTATTTGTCCATTCGTTGGCAATGGAAAAGAGCGGGTTCAAATCTTTCAAACGTGCTCGCTTGGGCAGGGTATATGGAAACGTTTGCATGATTACGTCATAACTAACGTGGATCATTTGCTTAGTGACCTCCGACAAGTCTCTTGTGATTGCATCTTGCACATTGCCCATGAAAAAAAAATCAGACTTGCCCTGTTGCTCAGCCTTTTCATATTGGCAAATTCCGACGTACTTACCCACATTCTCTCTCAACGTTTGCTTCCAGCTGTTGCTACCATTACAAAACCAGGGCAAAGACAGTGCAAATTCAAATTCATTGGAAGACTCCATTGCGTCGAAAATGTTGAATGGATGTTTTAATACGGTGTTATTCTCTGGTGGCAATATGATCTTGTACGGTCCGGGCGACGCAAAATTCTGTATCTCAAACATGCAATCACACAAAAATTTATCCAACGTTACGATTGTGCCATTTGCAGTGTCCGTGAGTTTAACGCTCTTCTTGTATTTGTAATACAAATAGCATTCGTACGCATTTCCCAGGTTTCCTTCCTTTCCTTCCATCAGGCTCGCCTTGGCCTGCAGTTGTTTGAGAATACATTTCATGCTCACCACTGTTTTTTTCGTGTACCACCCTTCTGTCCCGTTTACATGTGTTAAAGATTCCTCCAAATCTTTCAAGCACGACAGCAGTCCGTTGTCCACATGTTCCCCCGACATACCGTGCACCTCTGAAATCCACTCGTGTAGAACGAGCTCGAGCTGCCAGAGCTCAGATTCGGCCACGAATTCGCGAATTCTCAGGCCGTTTAATTTGGCCCAAAAATAATAAAAGATAACGAGATGAGAGCAGATTAAAAAGTTGAAACCCGACTCCGCAAGATCCGGTCGCTCTCCATAATTAACTTGAAATATTTCCAGAATTTGAGCTTGGAAGCTTTGCAGTTCAGTGGGAAATTTTGTCTCGCGTTGCTCCAGTAACAACACAGACAATAGTTCGTGTTGGTGCCTTGTGTCATGTTGCTGCACCAATCTGGCCATACAGTCTAGATATGCGCACAGTATCTCGTTGTCCACCGTTACTGGCACTGTCCTGTACATTTTCGCAACTTGTATCAAAAATGCGCTGAGGGGACTGCATTTTTTTCCTGTCTTGAGTGCTTGTAGTGTCGCACTGAGAAAGTACCCTGCATGTACAATGCGGTCGTACAACCCGTAGTGGAGGGGCATCAAGAAGCTGATCTCGTGCAAAAATGCAAAAAATTCATTCGAGTACTGTGCGTCAACATCAAGGGACGAGTCCAATCCACATTTGTGCCGGATTACTTTATCATACACAAACAACAATTTTTCATAGGTAGGTGCCAGTGATTTGGTTCCACTTTCTGCAGACATAAAAATCCGAAACCTTATCACTGTTCAAGTACCACCTAATATATGGTTGAACGCATTACCCAACTGCATTCCAATCTGTATGCACTACTTTAGGAGAACTTCGGTGTTGCGTTAACTTTCTATTTTATTTTATTTGTGACGGCGAGTGCCTTTTTATAGTATACATGAAATGAAAACTCCAGAGTTCATATATGAAGACACATTTTGAGCATACACACAGTGGGTTTCCGGATTAATGTTTACTCGAATTATGCAGATTCCACATTTTGCACCACAAACTTTGCCGGCACAGCGCCCTGTACAGCTCGGGACAGTCTTGCCGCTACGGGAACCTCCAAAGAAACAAATCAAGCATGGTCACAAAACACAGAAACGTAAGGATGTCACACCGACTCCCGAACAGGATCAAGTCCGAACAGAACAAGATGCTGATTATGTCTTCGTCCACAACAAAGATGCTGAAGACTTTGAACTGGTTTAACCCTAAACCACTAACTAGGACCTGGCATTCTACACAGGCGCACGCAAAGAGGCCATGCCTGAAAGGGAATTGGCGTTGAATATTTTCGCAACCACGGAGAAGATGGTGCAAGTAATGAACAGCCGCAATTTTGAACCAAAACTCGACGAGGCAAGCAGTGGTTGACATGCGCTTCAGCACCAGCATGCATAAAAGTGTGTGACGAGGAACCAGCGCGCAACAGTTTTAGATGTGAAAAACGCAATCTGGAAATACACGAAGGCGCACCAAAAGACTGGTGACGATGCACGGGCCAACAAAAGACGTCGTCTGTCTTCAAAATCAAGGGTTGTGAGCGACTAGCATCAAGTAAAGAAAATAATAAGCATCCACAAACGAAATATATAAAGCAGTGTTGGTTGCATCGATTACCATGTACGAATACTGGGTTGAGTGTCTGCAGCAACTAGATTTCGTGTCGATTTCCATTATTTGTTTATGTGTGTATTTATTTTTCAACGATGACAACACGCGTCCCAACAACGCTGGGGGCATGCAAAACATTGACTTAGACACCATTTCTGAACTCTCGATTCACTCGGATTCCACTGAACTTCCTGATTCCGATTCGGAAATGAGCTGCTCTGATATGACAACATTCGTCGATTCGGAGACTTCCTACCCTCCGACTCGATTTCAGGTTGACCTTTTTTCGCCAGATGCGAATCAAATCTATTAAACACATTAACCCAGCATCGGTCTGCAAAAGCCTCTGTCTAAATTCCTATGCTCAGATCGGCTTCCGGATCTTGGGCACCAATTTTAGTCTATTAAGTGCCCCTGCACCACCAATCCAAGCCATGCATAGTCCAGTTTTAAAGCTGGCAACCTCTCAGGCGGTATTTCTAGCACCGCTACACACACCGTGATCAAGAGTCTTATCACTTCGCGAGAGTGTTCTGTGGTGTCCTGTGGCATGCTAGAGTCATTTTGTTCATTCTTGGTCCTCTGTCTGTCTCGGGTCGTCTTGTAACGGGAAATCGTCCCGAAATGTAGGCATGATCGAAAAAGTGGTGTCATACAGAGTGTTTTGGGGATAGCGTCGTTCTTCTCCCCCTTTTCTGTTCGACTACTCATAAAGTTATACGCCTGTTTTGCCCTGAATGTTTGTGCTGCTGCGTGGGCGAGATAAAATCGCACTGTGCTCTCAGATGCCGTGCCTGTACTCGCCTCGCGCATCTTGGGTATAAGAGGCTTCATGTCAGCATGAACCTGCACAAGTCCGTCAAGGTCGCTGTTGTCTCGCACGAAATCAGAGAGGCTGTCATAAAATCTGCACAGAACCTCGCGGCAATCTTTGTTGAAATAACAAGCGTCAAAATCCCCCCGTTCACGGTGAAAATCTTTGATAAGATGCATTAACCCGTTTAAATCTTGAACGTGTCCAGTGTTGATCCTCTCCACACGGGCAGTCATGGGTCGGTAAAGTTCTGCAATCTGGTTCATTTCGTCCGCAAGCCATGCTTCCGCGATACAAATCTCGTCCTCTATTTTTTGTGCAAGGGAGTCGACCCATTTTCGCTTCCGATCAATCGCATGCCCATTGTGTTCCTGGCTCATCGTGTCTTCGCCTTGCGACGTCAAACGCCAGGCTTTATCGAAAAATAAATAACAGCACACGAGGTGTCGAAAATACCGCCCGGGAAACGGAAATAGCCTCGCATACATTTTGTACCATCTTTACACCGGCCTCCTGTATGTTCCAGCGTGATTCTGGCGCGTATCAAACCGCTGAGTCGGTATAAAGTGCGCTGATAATGCAAAATATAGCGAGGTCGGCGTCGATTGACAGGCGACCAGTGAAGTCGTCGCATCCGGGGCTATGTTTGCACGCTGTAGCGCGTTGACGATCAGTTTTGAGCAAAACGTTCCATGTATTTCGTCTGTACGCTTTTCCAAAAAGCTACGACTCGCATACGGGGCCAAATACATGCCAAGCTTATCAAATCCTGTGTTTTTATGGCTTATTTCTACACAAACATCAAACAGACGCTGGTACGCACAGCTTGACAAACTAATCGCCAGTGCCGTGTACCCCTCGCGCCAATACGTGCGCTCACGAAATCCAGCCGTTGTATTTTGCGAAATTGAAAAGCTGAGATTTGTGTCCCTATTTGCCGCCAGTGTGTCTCGGTCATACGGAAAACTAATTTCTACATGGGCAAATCCCACCTCGTATGAGTCTCCGTTTTTTGTAAACATTTGCTGTGCGGTCATGGCGGAAACAATGCGGTTTATCATAAAATCATTACTCGGTGGGGTGTAAAAAAGAAGCTCGATCAGCACGTTCAAATCCGAAGATTTTCCCACATCCAACCGTTTACCACTTGGACGCGTGTCGTGAAAACGCAGAATGTTCTTCTGAACCTCGCGAAATGATGCATCTTCAATTGTTTGAGTCCGCGCGAGTAGGGCGTCCATTTTTTAAGGCCAAAAACACACATATATGTGCATTCAAACGAATGGGATAAATTTTAAACCACCAGTGTCGTATGTACGCGAGTGCTGTGATTTTATGATTGTTTACTACCATTTTTATTGTATTGCGGTACAATAAAAAACGTCAAAATGAATTGGGTCCAATCTCGGACCAAACCTTTTGGTTCTTTTTCTTCTCGTTGCGGCTGTGCTGAGTTGGCAATTTCACGGTGCCTCGGCACTATCCAAGTCGGATAGCGGTGCGTGTAGAGAAAAGGGGCTATTTCTGCGCTCAGGTAAACAAAACCAATTTCGCTTTGTATCCAAGATGGTTGCAAAATGTATCTTCAGGTCGATCTGGTGCGCCAACAGCGTTTGCAGTACGGACGCGTTTGCCTATCAGTGTATGCATGTGTGAGCCCTTCTCGTCAATTGCATGCGTCTACAGACTTTACACGAGAAAAAAAATAAACCTGATGCAGTATGTATAGTTTTTCAATCCGCCGGCGCATCTTCGCGTCAACCAATGCATCGGCTCCAAATTTAGTTTCCAACAGCTGTCGTACCTTTGGTTCATATTCCATCATTTCCGACACGCCATTTTTATAGATCGGATCTGCGGGCGATCGTTCTGTTCGAGATCCAGCACTCTGCTGGTCGGCACAAAAACACCGCACATAAACCTGGTCGCGCGGGATAAAGCTACAGGTACCTGCCTTCACAACGACTGCGATGCAATTATTACTACCATGTGGCCGTTCCACGTGTTCTCGCATAAAATGGGTCATGCAGAATTTCGCACGCTCAATGTACAAGTAAAAAATTTGTTCCGGCTCGATGAGCTTGTAATCTAACTGCAGTCGCACGGACGTGGGCAAATCTGGATTTGGCTTCTCATTGTACTTGATTTTCGAAGTTTCGCAAATCAAAAGTTGCCGTGCAAAATTCGGAAAATACACCTCGCGCTGGCACGCGCTTTCCGCGGCAACACGTGCGCGTGGGACTTCAGTTTTTTTGTCCTCTATCCGCCTGCGCTTTACACTTGATTTGGGCATGTTCTTCCTTACCTGCCACCGTCCAAGGATTCAGGTCTGCAATCACGGTCACATCGCACACAGACATTGGTGCATGGCACATCCTTACCGTTGGGGTAAGATTTTCGTCGTTTACACACACCAAACAACTTGACCATGTCTCCAGACTCAATTTTGCATTGAGTTCACCGGTTGCGATGTCTAGTTCTTGCAAGCAGCTTGAATTTTTGCCGCATCCTGCAACCCTAAAAAGCCCAAACTTACGGTACACACAAATATCCACCACATGCGTCTGTTTTCCATTCTTTGGATTCGTCCAAACCCAATACGGGCCCTGGAGTCCCTGCAAAACCTCGCGGACGAAATTTTTGATCTCATGATCGTGGTTGTTCTTAAATACAATTTCGCGGAAGTGCACATGGTACGAATTTTTCCATTCTTCACTGTCGCCGATTTTTCGCGTGTCGCAGAGCACTATTGGCGATATGTCAATCCCGTAACACTGTGCAACATCCAACACGGAGACACGTAAGAGGCAATATGACACAAAAGTTCGATACTCAACATGATAAAGCGCACCTCTAGACAGGTGGCGGATAATCGTTGAAGAAACGCTTTGACTTTCTCATGCGCCTCGTCACGCTCACCCTCCCACTCCAAGTCCCAGTACGGGTGGCACGGCCTGTTGTCGATAACTTCATACGCCTGTCGCCTACCGCTTTCCATGGAAAATATGCTCTCGTACGCCTGTTTTCGCGTCTCGTACACCCCAAACACAAATTTGTTATTCGACTTTCTCCAGCCGACGGGCAGAGCCGTGGTCGAGTCTCCCATCTCTTGTAGCATCGGGTCTCTTGTGTAATACCATGATCCTCCCGGTGGCAAATCCAACTGTTTTCTCACCCTGAGTGATATTTTTTTCGTTCTTTCTGGCATTTTTGGTCTCTGACTGTCTTGTGTATATTTATACACCAAAGGCAAGTTACGTGAAAATACAATAGACCAGGCAAACAAGACAATAGAAACGACGCATGTGTGCACTGGACCAGACATTAACCAGAGATACAAATACAATAGACCCAGGTACACCAGCCATGCCAGACAAGACAAACAACGCGCAGATACAATAGACCAAACATCGACTAGAAATACACACGCAACACAGCCTACATGTAATCATGGCCGCACAAATCAGTCGCCTAGCACGAGATCAAGCTCACGTTTTAGCAGCGCCTGCCACACCAGGACGCGGTCAACACAAACGATCATTTGCTGACATTCTATATGCTCTATATTTTTTTGTTGTGGTTGTCAGTTTTATTATCTTTGTGTTGCAAGGCAGAATTTCCTTTCACACTCACAGACTCCAGCGGTGCATTTTCTCGGCGCTTCAAGCGCATAATTGGGGCTTTGTGTGCGTGTAATGACCTAGTGACATGTTTCACGCTTGAATAAATCTAGAACCTTTGTTCATCTACACGTTTTTTTCACGCAATGCGTGCGATTCCACTTGATTATCTATTTCGGGATGCAATGTACACGTGCATACATATACAGCGACGGTAAATTACGTGCATAGTATAAAAGTGATTCACAAGGAAGGACGGGAAAATGGAAACGAATTCATTGTATGAGATGGTTAATTGGTGGCAGTTTGTCAACACACATGACACAGGCGAAATCATCGATTCTATGTCGAGTGAAGATATTTTAGATCTTTTGTTCGACCAAAGAAAATTTGACCTTACAGCATCTCCCATTTTCCAAAATTACGAAGATTATGTAGGACATGCAGATATTCTTCTGTTGGATCTTGCATTGGTTGAAAAGTTAATACACGACGGCCGACTGGACGTCAACAGTCGATACGATGATGCAAAAGACTTCTTTCCACCCTACGCAAAAAAGTGCACATTGTTGTGTTATGCTGTAATGTGGGGAAACATAGAGCTAATCGAGTTGCTTATTCGTGAAAACGCCAATGTAAACTTGGGGTCCGAAGACGGGTCTGGAAACAATGCTGTGGTATTTGCGATTGTGGAGGATACATACAATAGAAACTGGGAAGGCGATTTTTTGTGGCAAATTCTGACAGCCTTGAATGGGAAAGATAATTTGTGTTTTGACATTGCATGTGATCGCTGTCGGGAGGGTCACTTGATGCTTCACATTGGTTTTCAAGAAGAGTTTTGTGATTGGGAACGAATGGTGAAATTCAGGGGTTTTGACATTAACACAAAGATTTCGATTCCCAAAACAGTGTCACTGGACCTTTGGTATGGGCCGCATGCGAGAGATGCTATTTACCCCCCACGACCAGACAGACTTTGCGTGATAACAGACTACAACTTATTTGTTTTTTTTTGGTTCGTAGAAGATTATGATATCTTGCTCATTTGTGACTTAGAGTACGCTGGGATCAACCTAAATCAAAGAGCAACTTTCTGGTGTCAAAACCTTAACATATTTGGCACTTATGACTTGGCACAATTTACAGTCATGTTTATGGGGTTACACATGTTGGTCCGGGCTGTTGACTGGAGGACGATGGATTTGAACACGCAAGACGAGTATGGGCGCACCCTCCTGTGGTACGCTGCAAGAAATGGTCACGGGATCAAATGTAGATATTTGATTAGACATGGCGCAAACGAAAACATCAAATGTGCGGATCAGCACGGTGCGACGACACCGCTTGAAGTCGCTTTCCACGAAGAAACGGAAGAATACATCAAAGAGGCAGTCATTGAACGGAGGTTTGAGCACATTCAAGCCTTGTCAACCCAAAAAGTGCAACTACCGCCAGAAATGGTCAAAAAAATTTTACAGGATAATGGCTTGTAAGTCTGTGGCCGTTTTCACCCAGCCACTGGTAAAATGATTTTTAGACGCGATCATTTTGGGATCACCAATCCGAGTGTCAAGTTTGCCGTGTCTCCTTGACCACAGCAAACCACTCTGTAATTGCAATCCGCAGGTTAATGTTGGGCAGCAAAGCCTTGGATGCAAGTTGCACATTCGTCGCGGGGGATTTGTTGCTCGTGGCAAACCATTTCAAAATAAAGGTTCTCTCGTACGTGTGCCCGTCTGATGCAACACAGGGATCTCGCATAACATCCATTGAAATCGGACACATGAAATGTGTCGGAACCGAGACAGAATCCGGGATCAAGTCCACATCCACTCCCGTGTAATTTTGCACCTGCGACTCACATGCTTGCACGGGGTTTTCTGTTTGCACTTGCTCACATATATGGTCTGGTGTCCCGAAAGCGTGTGTAGTTATGTACGTCGCAAGCATATGGTAATCAAGACCAGCTGGTGTTGGAACCACAAGGTGGTCTTGGGAAGGCTGGCGAGAAAAATTGTGGTGAGAAAACACAATAATCATTCTATACACCAGCCCCCCCCCCCTCTTATATAGTCGCAATCGGCTTTATTATGCAGACAACATGTCCCGTCGCATATTTTCTGGTTCAGAAATTTTGACCGACATCTCCCTAGTTCCGCACATTTTCCGTTTCCATGCAAGAAACTCTGTGTGATGTGCATCACCCACCTCGTTTTTATGTACATGTACAGTGTCCAGCATTTGGTTGTGTGTGTCCACGTGTTGCATCGTACTTTTTGTTTCTGCAACCTCGGTCGCCACCTTGTCAAACTTTTCCAGCAAATGCTCATTAATGCTATCAAAACTGTACGACATGCACGTGGTTAGAATTCGTGCACAAAGACCACAGCGAGGCGCGAAAATACATGCATATACCTGTTATCCATTTGCATTTCGTTGTGACGGGATATGGTTTCCTGCATAACACGACTCATACGGTCGATGACTTCGCGGTTTTTCAGATTTGCAAGCGTGGTCTGGTACACGCGCATGGACGTTTGTAAGGTTCGTTGGGTTTTTTCAATCTCTTGCGTTTCTTGGAAGAGATGTAAGAGTTCCTGTTCGCTCATCTTGTTTTTAGCCCGCCGTTCTATGTCATGCATCTCAAAATCACAGTCTTCAATACTCAATTGGGTGGAAAATAAGTCTTGGCCTATTTTGGCCATGCCTTGGAGCCGCTTGATTTCCGGATCTGAACTTTTAAATGTCGGAGTCAGAGCGCCGAGACGACTCCAGAGCATAGAAAAACAATTTTCGTTTGCATCTTGTGGCATTTTTCACACACATAACGAACACATATATTTTCTCAAGCCTTGCGTGGCATTTACAGGCACTTCCCTGTTTACTTGTACCTCATACCACACTTTTTTTGAAAGTATAATACATTTTCGTTATAAAGTCATCCCAATTTCCCCAGCTTGACGACATGACAGATGCAAGCGAATGCAGCTGGCAATCCTTCTCGAAAAAACGCGACGTATTTTTCAACAAAATAGGCACTGTGGGCACCTGGGCGGCTGCCGCACGTGCGAGTGCCATACATTAGTCTCCCTACGCATTCAACTTTGCATGTGCCCACATCGCAGGTGCTCGTTCTGGCACACGACTGTCGGGGCCTTGCTTTTCTGCGGCCATCTACGCGCAGGTGTGTGTCAGGGTTGGACTTGCTGGCCGCCAGTGCCTTGCGTTTCTGCGACCATCTACGCGCAGGCGTGTGTCAGGGTTGGACTTGCTGGCCGCCAGTCCCTGTCGGTGTGCATGCATTGGAGGCATAGGTGAACCGTGGACTGCATTTTATTCGAGCACACGCATGCCAAAAAATAAAATGTCTTGGCATGTGCTACAGAGTCCTGCCCGCCTACGCGCAAATTGGCGCGTCTCGGGTTTAGGCTTCGACTGGTGCTGGGACTGCGGCAGAACGTAGATAAGCTGCTTGTTGAACCGGCGCTTAAATTCGGTGGTGCTCTCATGGGCGTACGCGTTTCATTGTATCAAAGTGCGTGTACTGTCTGTCTAGTCGTCGCCCTGCTCGTCATTCTGCTCTTTGGCCTTCTTGTCGGTCTGGTCGTCGATCTCGTCCTTCTCCAACATCTCGTCGTCGGACTTGTCAGTCTTTTCACGAGCCTTCCGCTTCATACCCACCAGCCCGTCAATCTTATCGCCTGCCTCCTGCTCAGAACTGGTCGCATTTAACTCCACCTGAATGTACTTCGTGGCCAACTGCACGACCTTCGCGTAGTACTTGAGGGCCTTTTCGCGCGTGTTATAGCGCCTCATGTCATCACACGATGATGATGATGGCTGCCACGCGCCCGCAATCATTGACTCGACGCGGCAATTGCCGGAAATTGACCCGCCCGGACCAATGGCATAGCAGCTGATCAGTTGTACGAGCTCGAGCTCAAACGTCTTTGCGTTTTTCTGCCAACAAGCCTGCTTGCAATCGACGTCTTCGGCATCTATCTGCTGCTCGCGTGGCATGTCCGTCAGTTTGATTCCGACAACACGAGGCATGTGTGGTTCCTGATTGTTTATATATACATACAACGTTTTTCCACCCATTTAGCTGGTGCTCGTTGTAGAAAGATTCCCGATTAAGAACTTGCGTGTATTTAGTCCACCATCTTGTAGATCGAGCCCAGCATGCCTGGGCCTCCGTGCCACGCTTTTGTGGAGGCAAGCCGCATGCAGCGGCTGCGTGTGTTAGCTGCTAGAAAAATCCGTATAACCTTACGACCAGAGTTGCGAATCAAGTTGTGTATAACAAAGGAAATTTTCGAGCGACTTGATAAAGCGGCGCGCCGCCACAATTTGGTGGTTGCATCCAAGACGCAAGATGTGCTCACACAGTTGATTCAAAGTGCATTGAATGTTTACATGCAGGAGGTGTGTAAACAGCCATTTTATCCACAAGTGCTTGCCGTGACTCGGAGATTTTCCGAATGTACTGTGTGTGTTTAACTGGCTGCAATGCGAAAATGTGTGGCAGGTTGCCGAAATGTTCAACACAAGAGCACCCCGTTGTCGCCTGATCCCACAAGCGGAAGAATTGCGCAAAGCTTTTGGTACCAAAATCATCATCACCTCGAACCCAGGGGCTGAACTCGAGAAAATGCAAGACGAGTACATGAGGCACGATACCGCCAACACACTGCAGAGTGCGATCGCACAGCGCAACCAAACGGCCATGGCGTCGCTACTCATACCGCGCCGAATCCCAGAAGAAAAACCCAAAAAAACACCACCGGAAAGGCTTGTTGCAGACCTGCGATACATCAGCGAGCAGTGCAAGCGCCGACGACAAGAAAGCCCCGACAAAGACCCGTTCCAGCCAAGCCAGTTGTGAAAACGCTGCACACACCCGAGTTTTGTGCAGTGTGTGTTTGCGAAGAGGAAGCGGGAGGAGATAGGGAATTTGAAAACCACCGGAATAGCTCGGTTAGAAACACAAAGAGTGAATGTGCAAGTTCGTGGTAAGGTGCTATTTACGGCACGGATCGTGAAAACTGCCGAAAATATAGCAGTGCTAATAAAACCCACGCATTGTGTAGGCCCGTAGTCTCCACGCAGAGAGCAGGCACCATGGCTGGTTCTGACTGTAGTGCATTGCTTCGACTGAAATATCCAATGTTATTGAACCGAGTCACGAGACATGGTCTCATCTTCTTGTTTGTAGAAGAGTTTGAATGCTTGGAAGAGGAGGTCCAACGCGGAATTCAGCAAGTTTTACAGTTTGACCTGGATTTGAACACGCTGTTTGCACTTACCCAGAATGAATGGAATCGGCTATTCCAGCAATTGCAAATGTTTGACAGGAAGGCCAGGCATCCCAGACAAGAAATGCACTCGGACAGCCAATTACCAAAGCCGAAAAGGTACCCGGATCGAAAAAAATATCCCGTGAAGAACGATTATCTGGAGATGTTGGAAGCGTATGCCAAGGAACACCAGAAATTCAATGCTTTGGTGGACAGCATAAGGAACAATATAAACGCTCAAAACAGAGTGTGGACTGCGATGGAAAACGAACACATGGTGCTACACACGGAAGCGTCTGAGGAAACCAATGACATTGAGAAAATGAACATAAGTTTCGAGACAATCGACATCAACAGCTTCGACGACAGATACAGGTGCGTCGTGATGACATGTGGGTAAACTAAGAATCGAAACCAATAGGCGGGTGCAAAAAAAGTGTGCGGTCTTTTTGTAGACTCGGCCATGGGCGCGTACACTAACAAACGGTCTGACAGGGAATTGTTTCGAAAGTATGAAAAAAGCGACAAAGACGTTTCCGATTTTGAATGCCCCCTTTCCCACCATTTGATCCGGGACCCCGTTTTTGGTGCTCATGGTATGATATATGAGTGCGAATACTTGAAAGAGTACATCACACGATGTCACAAAACGACACGGGGTATTTTGCGCGTGAAAGATCCGGTAAACCAGGAATATTTCTTGGTTGAAAACTTGTCGTTTAACGAGGCCAAGGCGTACAAGGAACAACTACAGAAACAAATGGAGATGTGGGAGTGTGAGGAAGCCAACGCGTTGTAGGGGGAGAATCATATATAAGCGAACAATGAGAAAATGCAAGTGGTAGATGCAGTATGCGCACTTGGACGCGGGCGAAACTTGTTTTTTTAACAAGAAGGCAGCTTGTGCGTATTGCGATATAGACGACCCGGAACAACACAAAGTTGCTGCAGGGGGGTCGAAATTTGTAGTGCATGGTTTTGTGCCGGTGACGGAGGGCGATAAACAGCTTTTGGAGACTGAGAAATATTTCGAGACGTTGGAATTTCCAGTAATCAGTAAATTCGAAATTCGCAAAAGAGGCGAATTGGTCAATGGCGAAGATCGTATGTTAGAACAGTTGCAGGTCCTTTCAGACGGGGTCGTCCCGAAAACATTGCGGAGAGTCCCCAATTATGCACTAACAGAAAACGAACGCGAGAATATGATACGAGGCATCCTAGAATACAGCGAACGATTTAAAAAAATGTTTTCCCGTTTGCCTTTTTGGAGCAATACAGAGGATGGGGAAAGTCTGCGACACTTGCAGCGGTTGCTACATGATGCTAGGTTGCAAGAAATAGACGTGAATGGGTATACGCATATTCTTGTGCGTTGTGTGGAAGAAGACTGTGGCACGTCGTTATTTGATTATATGATCCAACACAGGATCAGGCTGCGGGAAGCGTCAAGTGATGCTATGGAGCAAGAAGCGATCTTTAATGAGGAAGCGACGGTTGTCAATGATCTCAGAACATTTATACGCCAAATTTGCAAAATCATAAGAGGTGGCTTCTTTCATTTTGACGTGAAAGATGACAATGTCACGTGCAAAGTGGACCAGACAGGTCACATGACGCTAAAGACCATCGACTGGGGGTATGGGCACATGTTGACCCCTGTCAGAGATCTCCGATCCTTTGCGTTGCAGGTGCCACAAGATTTTTCTTTCTTTTTGAAAGCAGAAGCCATGAGCATGCAGCAAGATTGGAAGCCGCCGGAATTTAGCATGTTCTGGCTCTTGTGTTGGTTGATCTCGTACAACTTTGATAAACCCGACGAGGTGTCAAAGATTTTACATCCAGACTTTACATTCACAGATGCACGCAATAAGCTCTACTCTTGTTTAAGAAGACTGCAAAAGACTGAGAGCATGAAGCGTTTCAGGCAATGGCATATGTATTACAGAGGTGTGGTACAAAAAAATATGTGGGAATTGGTGCACGCCAACTTTACCCAAATGTTCTACGACAGTGATCTCTTTTGTCGCATTCCAAATGCATATCTCCCGGTCATTCCTGATGTCACAAATGGATCGCTGGAAAATTTTACCGAGTACTTGGCAACGGTGGGTGAACATTTTTTCCCTCCAACTTGGCGTCTTATGAATGTGATTCGGTATGACCCAGAACGCCGTGAACTCATGGTAAATTGGAAATTTATTTTTAGAGAATGCCACGAAATCATTCACGCATCGCAGTTTAGTCCCGAGCTTCCTGATTTTGTCATGTCACTGTTTCTCAAAGTTTTTTACCTGAGGAATGACGCGAATTCCAGTCAAAACGAGGTTAATTTTGTCAGGGGTGAGGAAATGTTGTCCCAGCGCATGGATTGCTGGGGATACGCCGTAATTTTTACGGAATTCAGTCGAATACGTTTATCAAGGTACGATCCGAATTTGAGAAAATGGTGGGTCATGGTTTTAAATAATCCATTCACATCATTGCAAAACTTGGAACTCATCATAGGTGACTATTATTGGCCGAAAATCCTTCATGGGGAAGTATCCCCGGAACATATCGCCCGTCAAATTCTCCCCTCTTTGTTTCAAAATGTCATGACACCTCCAATTACACAAGACCTGTCTGATGTACAGGCAGGTGCATCGCAGCACCCCGCACCCTTCACTGGTGTCCAAAATCCACAGTGGCTGAGGTTAAGCGAACACAGACACTATCAGTTTGAATACGGTGCCGACATGCGAGGTCTTTCCAGGTTGTTTGGTGACCCAAGGCAAAATCCATACCTCAACACTCCCTCACATGAACAACCATTGTCGTTTTACATTCCGTCGACACTAAACACTACCATCCGTCCTGGCGATAGGCCACGAGGCCCCAGTGCCCGTGGCGGCAGTTCAGGCTCACCGCGAACATACGAAGCTAGGACTGGTCACCCATCGTCAGTGCAAAATGTTGATGCATCAGCGCTCAGGAACAGCAGCATTCCACAAACGCTACCACCGTCACCAGACTGGAATGCCCGTGGTGGCAGTGCAGGCGCACCCGGGACAAATGATGCAGCGCGCAGGAACAGCGGCATTCCACCACCGCCCCCGATGTTACCACGAGGGATGCAGTCACCATCAGAGACTCAAACAAGCACAAGCTCTCTCAGTGGCCAAGACAGAAGTCCAGAGACTCGAAGAAGCACAACCTTTTTCAGTGGCCAAGACCGAGGACGAAAGAAACAAAGGCCAGACAGCGACTTAAGATACCAAGATCTGGTATTTGACATTGGTGACGACACAGAATGGTTTGTTGACCCGCAGGCCGGCGTCATAAACGGCGAGCTTGGACATTTGCAGCGCGGACTGCCCGCCATGAACATGGTATATGACACAGGTGACGAATTAGGATGGTTCCACGAGCAAGACACCGACTCAGATTTTCCAGGACTCGACATTGAAATTCAGAATGTCGTGGGCCAGGCGAGCTACTTATAGTTCCACAGCACGGGGTCATGGAAGATTATGCATTGCAACCTAAATTTCTCTTGTCGCCGAATTCACCTGACATTTCTCTTGCTCTGCAGACACTCGTCTCTTATGCACAAAATCCGATGCAGCCTATTTTTTTCTCTTTCCACGATAATCGTTCGTCAGACCACGAGAATAATTAGCCTTACACTGGGAGCTAATTCCAGCTATAACAGTACAGAACAATCCGATAGTCCTTGTCGACTGGAAGCGCTTTTTTACTATCAAGTTTGTCTGAAATCAAATTTCCATATTTGTTTGGTATGGTGATTGTTTGTACCGGGACCGATCACCAGCATGGAAGCGTTGAGATTTTTGCTGAACGTAACTTGCAGTCTAGATTTTATATCTCTTTTATTAAAAGCAAAACAAACTCCTGTACTGCCACTTGTCCCATAAGCCCAGCCGATCGATACTAGTCCTCAAAAGCTAATGTCGACTAGGCCCGGGTCCAGTTTTTTCTTCGACCATTTCTCAATCATTTCTTTCCAACTGCCAAATCCCGTCAATTTGGCAATATCTTCTTTTAGAATGACTAAAGTTTCCGTGCTTCCGTATCCATAATTCCCGACATACCCAATCTGAAATTGCTGCACATTTGCGCCCGCTTGTTTGGTGCAAAACTTCAACCCATATCTATTTTTCAAGTCGGCAAAGCTCACGAAAAATTCACTGCGGCATCGTTTGCAAATACCGCGGTGTTTGACTTCTGCCTTCTTGTCATACGTCATGAAGAACATCCAATCGCGTTTGCAAATCCCACAGGTACTTCGAAGTTTGTAAACCATGCTTGCATAGTATGCGCGTGGGCATAGTTTGTACCGTATATCTGCGTTTTCCACCTTCAACTCCAGCTTTGCGTTGCTCGCAATATGTTGCCCGTTTTTGTTCATGCGTGTCTGTGTGCTCACAAGGTGTAGAGTGTACCGTCTCGTTCCCCACCGATTCTGACTTGCCGTGACACGTTGTTCTGGCATATAGATCTTTTGTATCTGAAACATTGAAAACATATATGTTGCATTATCAGACCGAATGCTCATGTACATTGGAATGCACATTTCTTCCCAACAGACATGAAACAGGTCCATCGTCTTGAACTTTTCACGGCGATGTGATACATCAATAACTCCTTTGAACACTGTCGTCTGGCTGTCGGGATCACTCTCTTGTTTTTTAAACAAAGCACTAGGATAATGAACAATTAGCTTTTTCTGGTAGATAACGGAAGTAAAACACTTGTAACATTCCTGGTCGACAAACTTGCGCAATTCCTTTGTGGTCATACTGAGCATCAACAAGGTTTCAACGCTCAAAAATGTTTTTATGTGATGCGTCAACGCTTCTTGCCCCAGGACAAACGTGCCCAACATGCCGGTGTGTGTGTGCAAGAATTTCCAAGGATGCCACGCACTCTATAAAGTATTTACGGCGCGAAAATAGATTTATTGCACCAGCACAGATTGTCCAGAAATATGAAATGGACGTTTTGAGTATATATAGAACGCCATTATACGATGAAAATGACACACCAGCGTCCGTCTACAGGTCGAGTCTCTTGGCTGAGGATTGGGGCATATCAAAGGCATTGTGGATTACAAACCAGGGTGATACGCACGACACACGATGCGTTGAGGTTTTATCACTCACGTGACGGTTTAGTCATCATGGGCGAAAGACGGCCGCGGAGAGCGCTTCTGGATCTTGAAAACCGTGTACGCGATTGTTGAAAATCAGAGGAAAGATTTCTGGAGGAAGCCCAGACAACCAAGATCCATTTCCAAGCCTTCGATGGTCTCCCATCATAACCGCCAGTTGCCGCAGCCGCTCATCCCCACGAGCCGCTTCGATATTATTCTGTTGAATTCTAAAGGCCTCATATGCCCCGGCTGGAAATACCCGCGGGTCCAACTCCATGTCTTCGCAAAACGCAGAGAGCACACGCATGCATCTCTGCACTTCCAACATTCGCCACAGTCCCATTTCAGACAACACCCTCACCGGGGTCCGCCCGTCGCCGTGCCTGGAAAACATTGGGTTTGCACCGTTTTGCAATAGAAGTTGCATGCTTTCGGGGGCCGTGGCGTGAAGTAGTGGGGAAAGGTTGTATCGCGACTCCAGGAGCCTTACGTCTGCACCGCAGTCGATCAGAAGTTGCATCAATGCGAGATTATATCGAACATTGGGAGAGAGCAGCGTCAAGCACAATTGATTTCGGCTGACGAGACTGCATAATTTTTGAATAATTCGTTTCAATTCTCTTGGAATGATAATCTCGTGTTCTTGCCCGATGTTAAAGCTTCGACGCAACAGTGCGTCTAATTCTGCATAAGCGTTTGTGAAATGAAATCTCTCGTTGCTCATATGCATGCCAAGCAAAAATTCCGCGCACGTCCAACGTTTATTTACCCAAGCATACCGAAACGGAATGCAGGGCGTATACGTTGGTACGCTCGCGATTTGACTAAAAGGAAACTGTTGAGAAACATCAAGTCCTTCACCAACCAACCGTTCCAGTTCTTCGACATTGTCATCGTCGATCGCGAATTCCAAGTCGTTTATTGTGCTGTTAGTTAACGGTTGTGAATTTTGCATCACACAGAAGCTGTACAATTGGACTTTTTGTATATGTCGAATTGTCTTTTATACGTAAGACCTTTGTAGCTGACAAGCAGAGTCAAGGCGCGCCCGCAAAAAAAGTAAACGTATACAAGGGGCATTTTGTGATTGACTCATACAAAAATGCGCCGGCAAGGACTAGTTGCGATCTTTGCGTTTGTAGCATTTTTATGCATGACGACAGCGGTGTTTAGCGCTGTGCTGAACACGCCCGTCTCACTGCGCGAAAAATATAGAAACCCACTGCCAAAAATCTCAACGGTCTGCCGTGTGACAAGCAAATCCTTTTTCTTTAACATGTCAGCCCCTTTTCTGACAAATGTGACTGCGGGGAATCACTCGTCAAAGTGCAGGGTTGATCGTTTCGAGATCATGCCCTTTTGAGTGTCGTGTATTGGTTTTACAATAAACATGAGAAAAAAACAATGTCACTGAAAATGAACCCAAGAGACATTGGGTTACGTGCACGATGCAGGACTCTTACATGCAAACACTCGAACGAGTATGGGGTTTTGACACCCTGAAACCAGGACAGCAACGCGTCCTAGATGCAATACTTGCGGAGGATGATAATGACATTATTTGTGGATTTCCGACTGGATATGGGAAAAGTTTATGCTACATTTTACCAGCAATCCACGCAAACGCGTGTTGCGTTGTGGTGTCTCCGCTTTGCAGCTTGATCCAGGACCAGACGACAAAAATTAACACCTTGTGCGGAAACAAGATCGCGTACAACATGTCGACTGTAGATGGAGACAAGGATTGTGATGTACAGGTAGCGATTACAGGGAGCGGGCCTGTTCTCATTTTTTCGACGCCCGAGCGCATACAAAGCCAGTCTATGCAGAGCCTACTACAGGTCGTAAAGCACGCAAGGACGGAATCGTACATTGTACTGGACGAGGCGCATTTGCTCACGGAGCAAGGCTACTCGTTCCGCGCCGATTATCTGCGATTGGGATGCATGCGCTCTTTGCTGCCAGGCGCGCGGATGTTTTGTTTTACCGCCACGAGCACCAGCTTTGTGCGGAAAGATTTGTGTTCCACTTTGCACATGAAACACGTGTTGTATTTCGCAGAGCCAGATCTGCGAGATAACCTAAAGCTCACAGCCCACGTCACGCGCAAAGGTGCAAAAAAGTGCTCGTGTACCGATGAAGCATGCCTCTGGCATTTGTACGCAAAGTCGAACCCATGCCAATGTTTACACCGGCTAGTGTCGGGCTTTGCTGGTGGAGAGGTGTTGGTGTTTGCAGTCTCGCGTCGGGATGTGGAAGATTTGTCTGCGGGCTTACAGGCGCGGCTTCCCACCAAACACATTGAATTTTACCACGCGGGACTCGACGGGGACACTCGCACCGGAGTGCAAACTCGCTTTTTACAGGGAGAGATCGACATTTTGGTCGCGACCATGGCCAGTTTCGGCACCGGAGTGGACATGCCGGCGGTCAAAAACGTAATCATTCACAATTTGCCATCGTCTGTCCACACACTGGTGCAAACCATTGGGCGGGGCGGGAGAAATGGGCTCCCGTACACTGTGCACTTGTTTGCAACCGAGGCTGAATTGTGCAAGGCTCGTGTGATGCTTCAGCGCGACATTGAGCGGTGCAAACATGCGGCGTACGCGCGGTACATGTCCGACAGTTTTCAAATGGTTGAGCGTATAGTATTTTCTGTTGTGCACCATGGGCAGTGCCTGCTTGCGCTGCTTTCCCGAGCAGGTGAGATGGAATCGCACAATATACGTGTGCCCTTTACTGACATTTCACAATTTAAAACACAAAACGCCAAGGCGTTGCGGGTGGACAGGGCCAAGTGGGATTCAAAACAGAAAACGTGGTATCTGCCCGTGGGGGCTTCGGGCTCGCATCTCCCAAAATGGTGCACGGAGCGTGAAAGCACACTATCAAGATGCACGAATCGGTGCACGACATGCCTTGCACCGCTGAGTAAGCAGACGCGAAAACGTTTAAAATCCCCTTTAAAATAAAACATTTATTTCGTGCCCAAAAGATAGCGTTCAAGCTCACGCATTCCAGATGCAGTATAGTGCTTGGCTTCTAATTTACACATAAACTTTTCGCAAACACTCAAGGCCAAATTCTGTAGTTCTGGGTACTCTTTTGTGGTCAGTTTTTTGTGCAGAAACAGCCCCAATGTTTTGAATGGGTGATGTGCAGAGGCTTGAAGCGTGGTGGTAACCTGTTCTGCAGCTTCCAAATTCTTGTTCACAATGTAGAACATGCAGACAAAAAACAACGAGCCTGTGCTCAAAACCGACCACGTACCAAGACACCTATTCCGTGTCTCCGCAATCTTTTCCATCCACATCAAGCACTCTTCAAACTGCTTTCTTCGTTGAAGAATTTCCACCAGGTCGACCATTACGGACACCGTCTGGTGATGGTCGGGTCCATAAATGTTTCTTTTCTTTTCCACAACAAGCCGCATTTGCAACTCGCTTTCCATATTTTGGGAATTGCACATGTACGCAACCGCCAAATTTCGGTTGTGTGTCGCCGTGTCTTTGTTTTCTGGACCCAACACCAGTTCGGCTTGGCCGCAAACACGTTCCAGCACTTCGACACACTCGCCATATCTCGCATTCTTTTGCAGAAAAAGCGCACATTTACTTGCCGACTGAATCCATTCCTGTGTATTTTGTGCATTGCTCGTCGCGAGTTCATGCCACATTTTCGGATTATCGTCGTCTGCCCACGTTTTGAAAAAAGCCAGAGCGTCACTGCCCACACTCGCAAGTGCATCAAGTGTCATTTTTCGTGACTTGTTCCTAAAACCCCTTTCGTGGAAAACTGCAGCCTGCACCATTTTCCTCATTGCCGTCTTCTCGCACCGTGACCCGTGGGCATCCGTTAGATTTGAAAGAATCTTCATCCGCAAATTCATCGCGCGCTTTCTGTATCCGTTTTCTGACAAAATCGACGACTTGTAAAAAAGTGCTACAAGTTCCTCAAGTGTTTTTTCACCCCGCGTGCGTGTGTGCTTGATCCATTCGTTTGTGATTTCGTTTGCAAGTTTAGGCCCGTACTTTGAGCCACAAATTTCACAAAAAACCCAAGGGCTTTTTCCGCTGTGCTTGTTGCCACACTGCTTTGCCCAGTTCACCACGCACTTTAGATGTATTCCTCCTTGATGCCCGCGGCAATTGCAAAGTGTCTTCTGAACGCCGCCCTCTTCATGGCAGATGCGGCAATGCATTGCCGTGTTGATCAGCGTGCCACAACTGCTGTCAATGACACTGCTCGCATGTGAATTTGAAGGGGATTTTACACACGGCATACTCAAATGTTCTCGGCCCCCAGTTTTTGTGCCTCTCTGTGTGCCGTCCTCCTGTGTTTTATTTTTACCTCGATACGGCCGCGTTTCCGCGGCCGAAAATGTCAGATGCGACTCTCCCTGGCGCTTAGTCCCCGCTTGCCCTTGCCTCTATGAAGTTCCCGCGTTTTATGTGTTCATACCCGCGCCAGTTCTTGTAAACATTGTCGTGTGTCAGTTTTAGCGCATATTTATCATCCCTTAAAATAGAATACGCAGGGTCATAAATGCGATTAGGACCGTTACAGCAAATACATCACCGCACCTACGTCGGTTGGTTGCGCACACCCTCACGTTGTATTTTATTTTACCTTGTCATACTTCAAAATACATGTTCAACAAACACAAGGCTGAAATGCCATGTTCGGCGCTCACGCGGATTTTGAAAATCGATCCTATTTGGTTTCGAATTTTTCTAAGGCGGCTTAACCTCATACACGAAGATTTTAACATTTTCGCACAAAATCTTGGCGATGCGCACTGGGACATGTTTTCAAATTCCTGCAAACATTACATCGCGCTGCAGGGAATGATGCCAGGGTTGATTGTGGAATGTTCTTTCGATCCTTCGTATCATCTACTGGGCTATATTTCAGAAGAGCATCGTTTTTTTTGGATTGTACAAGAGACCAAGGGGTTTATTTGGTCAAATAGGTACGAGCGCGACACAGACACGTGGAATGTTGTGATCGTGTGCAATATCAGCGAAGAAAACTTGCCAGTGTGGGCGGTGGCACGTCTGCGCGTAAGACGCGCAGCATGGTTTTGCCAGCAGTTTACAATGCTGCGACCATATGCCCTTCCAGAGGACGCTGCCCCGGCCCTGCAGCACGGGCCACGTGAGAAACGGCTCAGGGCATTTTTGACATGGTGTAAATTTCAAGATAATGTCGATAGTGATAGCAGTAGTGCGACCTTACCGGACGATTCTTTTGCATTGGGAATCGAGCCTGAGATTTGAGGCAAGGCCAGGCCCAGCGCAAAGTGGGTGGGTGCCGCCGAGGACCGCTTGAACACTTGGCGATTGTGCATTCTGTGGTGCACAAGACACGTGTGGGTGACGGATATAGACTCTTCAAACGAATAAAGACTTGCACGTGATTGAGCAAAAATAGAATTGGGAAGTGTCTTTATAAGCCGCGTGTCAAATCGCAAACGAACATTACATGCATGCATGCAGAAGTGTGAGTTTTGTGGACGAAGTGATGTTACCGTGATAGAGCGTGGGTGTGGGTGTAGCCCAAAACGGTACGCACATGTGTGGTGCCAGGCCTCGAGATGCAGGAACGAAGAGGAATCCCACCGAATTGAAGCATGGATCCAGTGTCCGCAGTGCAAAAATCAATATGATGGCAAAATGGGATTGATGCTTGTTTTTGACATGATGTTTTACTTGAGCATCCCAGGAGAGCTCAATACCAAGGAAAAGTTTTACGGTTTGATTTGTGCTGCTGGTGTGCTCAAAGCCTTTGGTTACCTTGACACGACAATGTGCATTATGCAAGAGTTGCTGGAAAAATCTGAAAAAAATGGATTGACAAAGCAAGCAACCGCGTGTAGAATCAACATTGCCCATCTATGCACTTTGCAGGGAAAGTATATGGAATGCAACGATGAATTGCAGCACATTTTGCAAACAACCGACATTGATGAGGAGACGGCTTCCGAGTGCTATGAAAAAATGGGCAAGAATTATGAAGACCAAGGCGACATTGCGAAAGCGCAGAAATGCTATCAAAACGTGGTGGCATACCGTGTGCAAACATTTGGACAGCGCAACTTGAAAACTTTACAAGCAAAGGTGATGTGGTTGGGTGTTATGGTCAAAGATGGAGTGCAGTTGTGTTTGGGGGTGGACTTCAGAAACACCTTACACGATTTGCAAAGTACAGTGGGTAAGCAGGACATGCTGACGCTTGAGTGCGCGCGCCTATACATGTCATGTTTAAACTCAATGGGGAAACTTAAAGAGGCCGACGATGTCGGAGAACATTTCTGCTTGAGGTTGCCTGAAGATGACAGTGAGACGCAAGATGGTCGTGGTAAAACCGGCATCTCTGAGCATGTGTGTTACATTTGCATGGAGCATGAACCCGCACCAATGAGCACAGGGTGCAGATGCTTTGGCGGCACGGGGTTTGCGCACGCAGGATGTGTGGCACGAAGCGCAAAAGCGCAGCAGCAGACAAAAGGATGGCGAGCCTGGACTCACTGCACAATTTGCCTTGACAAATACTCAGGAACAATGGTAAAGGAACTCTGCTTAATCTTTACAGTACGGATGATACTAGAATCCGCCTCTGAGTCGAAGTTGTTTGTGGCAGCTGATGGTATTGCCAAGATATTTGACGATTTTTCGTATTACACAATGTCAGCATTGATTTACTGGCAGTTGATCAGCATTTATGCATCCAACGATACTGAAGAGGCTTTGGTTTACAAGAAGGAATCTTTGTCCAGGTACATCTACATCATGATACGTCAAAAAAAATACGATGACGCAATATGTGGCCTGCAACCTTTAATCAAACAATGTGAGAGTGAAAGCGCGAAGCAGTTATTCTACGTGCCGATAAGCATACTGTTATATACAGTGAAAAATTTTGCGAAGGCTCGCGAATACATGGAGCTCGTTCTTGAATATAGGAAGTTGAAGGAAGGTGCGGAGACAGAATCAACCATCTTAGCAATGGATTTCCTCGGTAAAATTTTGTTTCAGCTGGAAGAGTATGAAGAGGCCACTTCCATGTTGCGCATCACAGTCCGCTTTCTCAGTGAAAAGGGTGGGTCTCACACTGTTGATGCACAGAAATCTGTCAGATTCCTTTGTTTGTGTTTGAGGAGAATGGGTCGCAAAGATGAGGCTATGGCCATCGTGAAACAATATCAGGTTGATTTGTAACATGTCCATAATTTAAATTACGTCTCATTAAACAATCATGCACATAACCCCGTCATAAAACATGGCACATGGTGCTCGTTGCATGATCACGTGCGCAATGATGGGAATAATTACGACCGTTTACTGTTCTAGAATCCCAAGTTCTTTCAAGATTAAACGCTCTGTGGATTCGTGTGTGGGACGTATGCACTGCTCGAGTATGTCTTTGTGGAGGGACCGCGCGTACACATGTCCCAATTGCGCATGCGTCAGCATGCAAAAAGACACTGCCTTCATGTGCACTCGCTCGCGCGCATCCTCTACTTCCATCTGGACACGCTGCAAAAGTTCTCTGTAAGAGGGTAAAAAGGCTGGGCGGTAAAAGGCTGGGTGGTCAGGAATATTCGGATTAGCACCAAAGACCAACAGCATAGCAAGTCTGTATGTTTGTCCTCCACCGGGACCCCACGTTAAAAAGCCCAATAAAGCAGTATGCAGGGGTGTAAACCCGCGGTCATTGGTAAGATTGACATCAAGACCATGTTCCAATAGTGTCAAATAAGAATCTGGGACGAAATTTTGATGTAATAGAGTATTATTTTCATCGTCTCGGTAGTTTAAATTGCCGGCGCCTTTCAGTACCGCGCGCATCATCCACCGGCAACTTCGACCCATGAAAAACAATACATAATTAATGTATTCTTCGTCATCAATTCCCTCTAAACACTTGACTAAAACCGGTTTCCACCTCTTTTTTAACATCGTGGCATGATCGTTCCCACGATCCTCATAAAACCCGATACCATGTGTATCCAGAATAATAATTTCACACGCCTCTCGCAAAAAAACAAATCCTTGTTTACCGTCTTCGTGAGACTTCGTGACTAACCATTCTGCAATTTTGTGATTATGAGTCTCGATTGCATAATGTAACCAGTGTCCGAATTTATTGGTCCTCTCGTTAATATTCCATCCCATGTCCCTCAAATCTTGTAATATCGCAACATCTTCGTTTTTTATGCACTTCACAACAAAGTCTTGCTCAGACATTAGCTGTTATGCTCTATAATATATCAAAAGACATATATATATCTAAATATGCACAGACGGACATCCAATTCAGACACTTTGTGTGTTATCTGCATGAAAAACAGATTTTTACGGAATTACACTAGGCTCCAAACATAAATTACATGACATCTGACGATCCGTGAAAGAAGTATACACGATGCAAAAATCTAAGTTGTCAATAGCACGCACTGGCAATCAAATGAACCTCGAATTTGCATGCTTTGAAGGCCCATGGCATGAAGTAGTGGAAAAGGTTGTGTCGTGACTGCAGGAGCCTGTTGAGATTTTTGTGGACATTACCAAGCAGGAGTTATCGCGGGGTTGTCGTCTGTGTGAAAGCCACGCAATAATTGTTTAGCGAAAACTCGAATGCCGGGTTCCGATGTTCACACCATGGACCATCTCTGTGAAAGCCGGTTATAGTTTTTTACAGTCTCAAATAAATGTTCATGTATATATGTAAACAGGGCGCAATCCAATATCATGAGTATTTTTGATGTAGTAGATTTTAACATCACAAATCGCAAATCACGTCCTGCCAATTCCGGAGAAGCGGCAAATTCCCTCTTTGGATTTCGAGACACGTCAGATAATTCCCAAATCATAGAGGCGTTGCGACCACTTCCGTCGAAAACACCAAATCAATTGGATGCCTGGTACAACAACGGGATGTACGAGCGGAAGGGTGCCATTATTGTGTGCTGCTGGGTAGCTTGTATTATTGGATTAATGCTCCCACAAGTGTCGGCCTTGTACTCTGCCTCGGAGGAAATAAAAACGGGAAAGATAATTTATGTGGCATACGACTGCAAGCTTTCCTTCATCAGTTTGTTTGTGTCATTTCCATGTATATCCGTCGACATTTTTTGCAAATCACTCGTGTTTTTACACCGACAACCACAAGCGGTCTTGATGTACATGTTTTCGCTCTTTGGGTTTGTAATTACCACGCAAATGCATTGTATACAGCGCTTTTTATTCGGTTCCAACGTTTCAACATTTCTCTTGTTCAACATCAGCCTTCTTGCCGGGATTTGGGCCCAGTATACATTTATCAAAAACATAACCTCTGACACCAACACCCGAGTGCACATTTTTTTGATGCTGGCTGCATGTGTCCTAATGCTCATTAGCTGGATTAGCGTTGGTGTGAATGTGGGCGGCATCGAGCATGCGGACGCCAAGCAAATTGTGTCGTTTCAATTATCGCCACTGTCTTGTGCATTTTTCTTGCATGCTTGCTCGACTTTTCCAACGCTTGCGCCGTTGTATCTCGTCACAACCAGTCTGCAAATCTAAGCACCATTGTGTGAAAGCCAGCTCATGTTAGCGCTTTTCATGTCTGCTTCCAGGCGATACTGCTGGTATTCTCGCACCAGCGCGGCGTATTTGCACGTGGCACTGCGCAGCTCCGCGCGCGTGTTTTTGAGGCACGTGTCTTGTGCTTTCAAGGCAAATGCCTTTTGCAGCCGTTTGTGGGAACACTCTGCAATTGCATACATCTGGTGCAAATAGGTGTCAGGCGCGTGGATGTATTCGGCGCTTTTATGTCAGGCAAACACAAATAAAATATATACAAATGTTTCGTGACGAACAAATTGGCCGTGCCGCCTATGTCTGCTTGCACAAGCTCGTGTTCCAGTCTTCGGGCACAGAGGTTACGGATATGGGCAAGGCGCATATACACCTTGTGACAAACGAGCAACGGTGTTTTCACACGGACATATTTGTTGCACTCGACTGTCCACAAGCGCGTGGTTGCTCAAAAACTTACAGAGCTGCCTGCGCCGGTGTTCGACGCGCACGGGGCATGCGTGGAACGGAGTACTCGTGCACCGACACTGCAGCACACACATGGGGCCTTGCACACTTTGCGTGCTGATAGTTGCCAGGCTATTTTTTTGCAGTGCATGCATGTCCAAGCGAAATTCTCCGACGCACATGGACTTATCACTGTACGATGGCGTGAGCCACAATGTAAACCGTTGCATGCTTCTTTCGGCCATTTTGACGGCGGTGGCTCGCCGAACCCCATCTCCAAACGTAGCAGCGTGCAGAAACAAAGACGTGGGCCGTGTGGTGGTATTCGACTGTATGCACTGTAAAATTGCCAATAATTCAGACGCGACTGTTTTGAGCTCGAGTTTCGCACCCACAGAACAGTGTACACCTACCAACGCCAGCATTTCCACGCTTAAAAACATTTAAAGTGTTCTTTATTCATTGAAAACATATATATGTCGCGACACGGGAAAAAAAAATGCAGATTTTTGTGAAAACCCTCACAGGTAAAACCGCGCAAATGCCTGCAGCTGTCCACCATGCGCCTGTCATTTCTAACGCCTAAACCACATGACCCCATAGGAAAAACCGTCACGATCGAAGTCGAGTCGAGCGACACAATTGAGAATGTCAAGAGCAAAATTCAAGACAAGGAGGGAATCCCCCCGGACCAACAGCGCCTTATTTTTGCCGGCAAGCAGTTGGAAGATGGCCGGACGCTCGCGGATTACAATATTGTAAGTTTGTGCGTGTGTTCTACGCTCCACTGCATGCAGTGCTGACGTTGTACGTTGTGGCAGCAAAAGGAGTCGACCATCCACCTTGTGCTGCGTTTGCGAGGCGGCAAGAGACTGAATATCTGAAGACGTTATACGAAATGATACCTATCGTTGTGACGCATTTTTGTCAATTTAATAAACACAACAAAAAAAGACAATATCGTCGGACGACTATTTTTCACCATGCAACAATGCCAAGCGTGGTGAATCGATAGTGGAGCCAGCGCAGGCTTGCCCTTTGACAGTGCACAGCAACGCCTGTGCAATTGTGCCAACTGGATTAGGCCATTGTTTTGCCATTGAAACGGGCGACACAAACCACGTTCGCGGTTTAATACACCTGCCATCAACGCCCTTTCAGATCCTTGTCTGTGATGTAATATCTAAATGTGCAAGGGATGGACATTGCCCCTGCACCGCTGTGAGCCTCTCCTCCCATTCAGCTCCAATTTCGTTATAACTAAGATCCAAATGAGCCAGTAATCTGCAGTACTCCAGCCGCGTCAAAAGACTCCTCGCCCCTTTATCGCCAATCTCGTTCCCACGAAGATTCAAATGCGTAAGTAATGCACGAGGTTCATGAAGCGCCTGTATAAGGGCCATTGCCCCTTCATCCCCGATCTGGTTCGTGCTAAGATCCAGATGAGCAAGTGATGGACAATGCCGCAGCACCGCCGCAATGCACCTTGCCCCTTTCTCTCCGATCTCGTTGTCGGCAAGATTCAGATGCGCAAGTGCTTCACATTTCCATATCTCCCGCGCAAGCTTATATGCCCCTTCATCTCTGATCTTGTTCCCGTAAAGATTCAAATGCGCAAGTGACGAACATTGCCCCAGTCCCGCCGCAAGTCTTTCCATCCCTTCATCACCGATATCGTTCAAACGCAGATACAGGCGAGAAAGTGATGCACATTGCCCCAGCACCGCCGCAAGCCTCGCCGCACCTTCAGCTCCGATCTCGTTCCCGGAAAGATCCAGATGAGAAAGTGCTTGACAGTGCCCTAACTCCGCAGCGAGGCTTCTCACCCCTTCATCTCCGATCTCGTTGTAGACAAGATCCAGATGTGCAAGGGATTTGCATTGCCCCAGCGCCGCCGCAAGCCTCGCAGCCCCTTCATCGCCAATCTCGTTCGCGGAAAGATCCAGGTGCGCAAGTGATTTACAGTGCCCCAGGGCCGCAGCGAGGCTTGTCGCCCCTCGAGCTCCAATCTCGTTGTTGCCAAGATCCAGATAAGCAAGTGATGCACATTGCCCCAGCGCCGCCGCAAGCATTCCCACCCCTTCATCACCGATATCGTTCAAACACAGATCCAGGCGAGAAAGTGATTTACAGTGCGTGAGCACCTGCACAAGGCTCCTCGCCCCTCGCGCTCTGATCCAGTTGTGTTCAAGATTTAGGTGAGTGAGTAATCGACATTGCCCGAGCACTGCTGCAAGGCTTTCCACCCCTACCTCTCCGAGCTCATTGCTCTCAAGATCAATGCGGACAAGCTCTGGACAGTTTTGAAGTATTCCCGCAAGCATACGAGCACCTTTTTTTAAAATGTGCGCGCCAGACAAATCTAACACAACGATGTTTACCCGCTTGCTTGTTTGCTCCAAGCCTTCCATGATGGCGTCTTGGCCGGTTCTCTCTCTTGGCTTGATGAGGACCGGTATTTTTTTTTCGGTCATGGCACCCCCAACGTCTTTTGACACGCGCATCATCATTATGCCTCGTTTCTCTGGAATCACATGCTGAGCGAGGTCCAATGTGAGCAATTCGCCAAGACGGTTCATTACAGACAAAAGAATTTCCGCCTATTTATTTGTCTTATATACGTTCCATGTTTTTATGTATTTGTCGTTTGTACAAATTCAATCCTGAAAATACACCCTGATGTGGTTTCTGCCACTAAAACCGGCGATAGGAGGATGAACGTGTGGTTAAACAGCCGTAGCCCTTAACTGACGTTTCACGTTGTGGCAGCAAAAGGAGTCGACGATCCACCGTGTGCTGCGTTTGCGAGGCGGCAAAAGACTGAATATCTGAAGACGTTATACAAAATGATTTATATCGGTGTGACAAGATACGACATGTAAAATTTACATTACGTAGTGTTATGTTTTGTAGCGAGGCGCATGTGTAGAGACAAAGTTACAGTGATGCATTTTTCCTCACCAACGTTGTCACGCAACAATGCGGTGCGTTGTGAATCGCAAGTCGGAACCTGCACACGGTTGCCGTTTCACAGTGCACAGCAACGTCTATGCCATTTTGCTATTGAAACAGGCGATACCAGCGACGTTCTCGTTTTTAATACACCTGCCATCTCGGCCCTTTCAGCTCAAGGCTTGATGTTCAACAACTAAATGTGCTAGGGATCGACATTGCCCCTGCACCGCTTCAAGCCTCTCAACCCATTCAGTTCCGATCTCGTTATAACTAAGATCCAGATGAGCAAGTAAAGTGCAGTGCTCCAGCCCCGTCACGAGACTCCTCGCGCCTTCATCGCCAATCTCGTTCCCATCAAGATTCAAATGCGCAAGTGATACACAAGGTTGTTGAAGTGCCTGCACAAGCGTCATTGCCCCTTCATCCCCGATCTGGTTCTCATGAAGATCCAGGTGAACAAGTGATGGACAATGCCCGAGCACAGCCGCAAGGCTTTCCGCTCCTTCATCACCGAGATTGTTATAGCTAACATCTAGATGAGCAAGTGATGCACACTGCCCTGGCACAGCCGCAAGGCTTTCCGCCCCTTCAGCTCCGATCTCGTTCTCGCTAAGATCCAGATGAGCAAGTGATGCACACTGCCCCAGCCCCACCGCAAGTCTTTGCATCCCTTCAGCTCCGAACCAGTTCCCGCGAAGATACAGACGATCAATTGATGCACATTGCCCCAGCCCCACCGCAAGCTTCGCCGCCCCTTCATCACCGAGATCGTTATAGCTAAGATCTAGATGAGCAAGTGATGCACACTGCCCTAGCACAGCCGCAAGGCTTTCCGCCCCTTCAGCTCCGATCTCGTTCTCGCTAAGATCCAGATGAGCAAGTGATGCACACTGCCCTAACCCCACCGCAAGTCTTTCCATGCCTTCAGCTCCAATCTCGTTGTCGCGAAGATCCAGATAAGCAAGTGATGCACACTGCCCCAGCGTCGCCGCAAGCCTCGCAGCCCCTTCATCGCCAATCTCGTTCGAGGAAAGATCCAGGTGCGCAAGTGATTCACAGTGCCCCAGGGCCGCAGCGAGGCTTGTCGCCCCTCGAGCTCCAATCTCGTTGTTGCCAAGATCCAGATAAGCAAGTGATGCACATTGCCCTAGCGCCGCCGCAAGCATTCCCACCCCTTCATCACCGATATCGTTCAAACGCAGATGCAGTCGACAAAGTGATTTACAGTGCGTGAGCACCTGCACAAGGCTCCTCGCCCCTTGCGCTCTGATCCAGTTGTGTTGAAGATTTAGGTGAGTGAGTAATCGACATTGCCCGAGCACTGCTGCAAGGCTTTCCACCCCTACCTCTCCGAGCTCATTGCTCGCAAGATCAATGCGTATAAGCTCTGGACAGTTTTGAAGTATTCCCGCAAGCATACGAGCACCTTTTTTTAAAATGTGCGCGCCAGACAAATCTAACACAACGATGTTTACCCACTTGCTTGTTTGCTCCAAGTTTTCCATGAGGGCGTCTTGGCCGGTTCTCTCCCTTGGCTTGATGAGGACCGGTATTTTTTTTTCGGTCATGGCACGCCGAACGTCTTTTGACACGCGCATCATCATCATGCCTCGTTTCTCTGGAATCACATCCTGAGCGAGGTCCAATGTGAGCAATTCGCCAAGACGGTTCATTACAGATAAAAGAATTTCCGCCTACTTATTTGTCTTATATACGTTCCATGTTTGTATGTATTTGTCTTTTGTACAGATTCAATCCTTAAAATACACCCTGATGTGGTTTCTGCCACTAAAACCGGCGATAGGAGGATGAACGTGTGGTTACACAGCCGTAGCCCTTTACTGACGTTTCACGTTGTGGCAGCAACAGGAGTCGACGATCCACCGTGTGCTGCGTTTGCGAGGCGGAACTGGGAGATACGTCCAAGAAAAGGTGTGATAAGTCCGTAGCGACTGCCAGAGCTTTTCTGATGTGACGTTCCTCTCTAATTAGATTTCAACATTTAGTATGGTGATCGTTTGTACCAGGACCGATTACCGGCGCCGAAGCGTTGATGTGCTAAGGTTCCATTTCCATATATGGGCTTTGCGAGAATGTTGGCATTCCGGGCAGGCTGTTTTTTTCGTGATTATATCGACACTGATTTAACCAACATGTGTCGACCAAGTAATCTTCTCTCCAAATGCATGCATGCGCAATGAGGTAATGTGGTATGGCAAAGGGTGTACCGTAACTAAAAGCATCCAATCTTTGAACGTGTGCGTCAATCTCTGTCTCAATGTGTTCCCACAGCGTCCCGTTGTTGAAACTACCCACTGGAAGTTGATCTCCTATTTTCCGCAGGGCGTTATAATTGCACTGTAATCCCACGACATTGCCGATGTGCATAGCCGTGTAAAAGTTAACGCAGTGCATTATTAGCTCATGGTGCTGCGTGTTTTCAAGATGACCACTGAACATATTAGGAACCGAGGTAAACTGTGGATCGGCGTCAAGTTCCTCTTCATCATAGTTGACACCACTACCTACAGCATGTGCTTGAAATCCTGTCAATTCCATTCGTATCCCTCTTAATGTTGCTTCATTTGCCTGTATTTCTCGCGCAAGTTCCAATTGTAGTTCTTTTATTGTCTCATACCCTTGCCGCTCTCTCTGCTGGATGAGCTCGTGTTCTAAATTTTCTGCTTGCTTTAGCAGCCAGTTTTCGTCATCTTCTAGTTGAAAATACCGTTTTAATCGCTTGATGCCAGTGTTTAATTGTCCCACTGGTGTTCCATATTCATTAAAACCCTCATTATACGGCCGTGGAATTGGTCGAAAATTGATATTCTTTTTTCTATTTTCTTCTGTCTTTTTCCAGTGGTACATGTAATCTTTGTCATTTTTTACTACCGAATAAGTGTAACGTTTACGGGCATTTGGTTCAGACTTTTCCCATAATGCCAAATTTGGGAGTTTGAAGCCTGGATACTGAATAAATTCATCTCCCTCCACTGACGTTTGTTGTGGTGTTCCCGAATCAGATCTCATCATTCCCACCAAAGCAGTAATTCTGCTTTTTGCTCTCATCAAAAACCGTCGCATATACACATGTCTTGCACGTTTTTGATCATTTGCTATTTCTTGAGCTGTCTTTGGCCTGTCATGAATTTTTATGTCGACTCTACGAAATTCGATTGCCTTGTCCAAATAAAAAATTGTCTCTCGTGCGTGTCGTATCCATGCCTCTTTGTCCGGGTTCGCAGTCTCCCCCATTCTCGCAATCATTAATCGTACCAGATTTCCATCTTTCGCCAGCGCCGTTTTACTCTGCAACTCCGGCAACGAATACATTGCTTTGAAAACCTCATCTCCCTTCTGTACAAAAAAAATTTCACCGTATATCCATTGTACACTTGTTCCCATATATTTCATTCCAAATGCTCTTGCTATTTCTTTTGCATCTGGTTCAGGCACCTTGAACGACCATTCATCGTCATATGTTCCACTTTTATACATTAAATGTTGCACCAGTTGTAATGTAGAATCTTGCACCCAATTTCGCATTGCAAGGATTTCGCACATGCCGGCACTTTTGCTGTTGTCCAATTCACGCGTATTAGCGAATTTGCGTACCATGTATTCATATCGACCTCTTGTCGCATTGAAGGCGGGCCAGTAATTTGGCCATGTTTCAGAACCGTGTAAGTGAGACATTGGTGCTTGTTGTTTGACAGAACATCTGTCTCTTATATACGCAAAACCTCTCACCGTGGACAGATTGAAACTTTTTCACATTCATTTATTCAATTAATTTAATTCCATTTCCATATATAGGTTTGACTCAACCTTAAAAATTGGATCGTTCTCTTGCGCAAGAACCATCCGGCGTTGTGGAAACCCCCAATATTGTTTGGACCAACAGTCGATGTACCTAATTTTTGGGGAATGGCCTTCAAACTCCCAATACATAGCCCAAGAAAGGCGCAATGCTGCGTTTTCCGGTTTTAATGTTTGACTGACGGCTTTTCTCAAGCACTTCTCCGGAAACATGTACTTGTTGTCTTGAAACATTGCTGCGTGTTGCGTGGAAGCTAGATGGTGGATAGGCTCGGAAGCATCTGCAACTTCTTAAATGGACTTTCGACGCACGAGCGTACGTTTTTTTTGCGCACGTGGTACAGAGCTCGTGCGAGGATGCGCCAGCGAGGCATCGGCATTGTGTCTTGATGAATGCCCGATGGAAAACGGGGCATTACCCCTTTCAATAACGCTTATTTTTGTCAATACGAAACGGTGCTTAAGAAAGACGATTCACAAAATAGTCTTTTATGACAATCTTATTCACGTGCACGGTGAGTCGTGAGTAGAGCCTGCGCAGGTTTCCCCGTCGCGAGTCGTGAGTAGAGCCTGCGCAGGTTTGCCACGCAACAATGCGAAGCGTTGCGAGTCGTGAGTGGAGCCTGCGCAGGACCTGCGCAGGTTTGCGACGCAACAATGCAAAGCGTTGCGAGTCGTGAGTGGAGCCTGCGCAGGACCTGCGCAGGTTTGCCACGCAACAATGCAAAGCGTTGCGAGTCGTGAGTGGAGCCTGCGCAGGTCTGTAAGTTCTGCGTGTTCTGAATGTGGAGGGGTATCATGTGCCCACACAACCGCCAGTAAACACACTGTAAAGAATGCAAGGCGAGTGCAGACAACACAATTCCAGATATTGAGGCTTTTACCCAGGGGAATGATTGATTACTTCTATACTATTCGTTCATCGAGACACAATGACTAAAATCGAACTGTACAATGTTGCTGGAATGGTGCAAACATTTCCAGTCCCTCATCACCGATATCGTTGTCGTAAAGCTCGAGATGAGCAAGTGATGGACATTGCCCTAGCACCGCCGCAAGGCACTCCGCCCCTTCCTCTCCAATAACGTTCTCGGAAAGATCCAGATGAGTAAGTGATGTACATTGCCCGAGCACCTCCGCAAGCCTCTCCGCCCCGTCAGCTTTGATCCCGTTGCATGCAAGATCCAGATAAGAAAGTGATGCACACTGCACCAGCCCCTCTGCAAGGCTTGTCGCCCCTTCGTCGTCGATATTGTTGCCAGAAAGATCAAGATGCGCAAGTGATGAACATTGACCTAGTACCGCAGCAAGACTCCACACCCCTTCATCCCCGATGTCGTTGTTGTAAAGATTCAGATGCGCAAGTGATGCACACTGCCCAAGCACGGCCGCAAGCCACCCCGCCCCTTGAAATCCGATGTCGTTTGTGCTAAGATCCAGATGAGCAAGTGATGCACATTGTCCTAGCACCGCCGCAAGTCTCCCCGCCCCTTCATCTCCGATGTTGTTCAAGGCAAGATCCAGATGAGCAAGCGATGCACATTGCCTTAGCACCGGCGCAAGCCTCCTTACCCCTTGAGCTTTGATGCCGCAGTGGCTAAGATCGAGGTGCGCAAGAAATGGACATCTTCGTAAGTATTCTGATAGCCGTAGACAACGTTCTCCATCTCGAATCCTCACGTATGTCAGATTTAAATGGACAATGTTGAACGAGTTTATGAACCCTTCGAGGGTATTCCAAAGTTCCTGAATATCACGTAGTTTTGTCGCCTTCAAGCGTATACTTCGTCGTCTACTCATCAATGCATTTCTCAGAGTACCCGACACTTGATTCATCAACACTTTTGTGCCATCTTTAATGATGTGATCCGCTAGGTCGCTTTGCAGAATGTTCACCAGTGTCAGTTTTTCTTCCATGTTTAAGGTTGGAATGATTTATGACTTATATACTATTTGTGCATGCATAAACAATGACTAAAATCGAACTGTACAATGTTGCTGGAATGGTGCAAACATTTCCATTCCCTCATCACCGATTTCGTTGTCGTAAAGCTCGAGATGAGCAAGTGATGGACATTGCCCAAGCACCGCCGCAAGGCTCTCCGCCCCTTCATCTCCAATAACGTTCTCGGAAAGATCCAGATGAGTAAGTGATGTACATTGCCCTAGCACCTCCGCAAGCCTCTCCGCCCCGTCAGCTTCGATCCCGTTGCATGCAAGATCCAGACAAGCAAGTGATGGACACTGCCCAAGGACCGCCGCCAGCCTCTCCGCCCCTTCAGCGCTGATCCTGTTTTCGGCCAGACCCAGATGAGCAAGTGATGCACATTGCCCTAGCACCGCCGCAAGCCTTCCCGCGCCTTCATCTCCGATGTCGTTCCCGCCAAGATCTAGATAAGCAAGTGATGGACACTGCCCAAGCACTGCCGCAAGCCTCCCCGCCCCTTCAGCTCCGATCTCGTTGTAGCAAAGATCCAGATGAGCAAGTGATGCACATTGTCCTAGCACCGCCGCAAGTCTCCCCGCCCCTTCATCTCCGATGTCGTTCAAGGCAAGATCCAGATGAGCAAGTGATGCACATTGCCTTAGCACCGGCGCAAGCCTCCCCACCCCTTGAGCTTTGATGCCGCAGTGGCTAAGATCGAGGTGCGCAAGAAATGGACATCTTCGTAAGTATTCTGATAGCCGTAAACAACGTTCTCCATTTCGAATCCACACCTTTGTCAGATTTAAATGGACAATGTTGAACGAGTTTATGAACCCTTCGAGGGTATTCCAAAGTTCCTGAATATCACGTAGTTTTCTCGCCTTCAAGCGTATATTTTGTCGTTTACTCATCAATGCATTTCTCAGAGTACCCGACACTTGATTCATCAACACTTTTCTGCCATCTTTAATGATGTGATCCGCTAGGTCGCTTTGCAGAATGTTCACCAGTGTCAGTTTTTCTTCCATGTTTAAGGTTGGAATGATTTATGACTTATATACTATTTGTGCATGCATAAACAATGACTAAAATCGAACTGTACAATGTTGCTGGAATGGTGTAAAGATTTCCTGTCCCCCATCACCGATTCCGTTGTAGAAAGATCCAGGTGAGCAAGAGATGAACATCTTGGTAAGTATTCTGATAGCCGTCGACAACATTCTCCATTTCCAATCCTCACCTTTGTCAGATTTAAATCGACAATGTTGTACGAGTTTATAAACACTTCGAGGTTATTCCAAAGTTCCTGAATAGCACGTACTGGTATTGGCTTTAAGCGTATACTCTGTCGTTTAAATCTGCGACGAGGACGAGGACGAGGACTTGGGCCATAAACCACAGCGCTTCGCATTGTTGTGGCCAGGACGAGGACGAGGACGAGGACGTGGGCTCGAAACCACAGCGCTTCGCATTGTTGTGGCCAGGACGACAACATGGGAATTCACGCATACGACACAAGCGCCGGATTTAGGAGCTGACACAAACGCCAGGCACGCGCGCCAGATTTAGACACGGGCACGAGATCCCTGCGTGCAGGCCTTCCATTTAAGAGACCACAATCCCTTGTCTTGACATCGACAATGTCAAGCAAGAAGAAAGGGCACGTTGTGGAAAATGTCAAGTCTAAGTTGCCGAAAAAAATCGGAACAAAAAAAAGGCAAATTGCAAAGAACAAAAAAATTTGGAACAAGAAAAAAGCACCTTGCAAAAAAAGCGCCTTGCCTAAGCATCAACCCATCTGCGGATTGTACGCCATTGCGTGTTGCATTGGACGCCGTCTGCACACTGCAAACGACGTTGAAGCCTTTCGAGAAGAGTGCAAGGCAGTCACGAAGCGGAATGGTAACTGGGTTGGGCGCACCGGGTCGCGAGAGCGCATTACGATATGCAATCACTTTGGGTTTGACGCACTGCAGTGTGATTTTCAATCCACAACCGTGGGAAGGCTATTCCGGAACGCTGCCTTTTTCAAGACACGCGAAAAATGGCTGCTCTGTGTCAGGGATCACTGCTTGTTTGTGCAGACACATAAAACGAAAGCAAAGCTTTATGCGATGGACCAGCGCGGCAACCGGATGTACTACCACAAGAAAGAACCAGCGCTGAACAAAATCATGAGGCAAGCCGTCAAAAGCGTGCATCGTGTCGAGCCCATGAAAGTTGCAACCGAGGCTATTTGGATAGATTGAAACGGTCTGTGATAAGTGACTAAAAGTTTTTTCACTTGGAAGTCCCAGAGGGTACTTTTTGCGCTTTGAAACAATGTGACATGGCAACGAGGTATAAGGACAGGAACGTATATAAGCATAAAGTTTTACAAAATAAATGTCATTTGAAATTCCCCGTGAAAATTCCCTGAGAAGCCCAGTGTATGAGTTGACAGAGGATGTTTGGTGTGAGAAAATGATGCTTGAACTGGATGAATGGGGAGACAATTTTCAATGTAAAAGGATAACCAGAGCTTTATTGCCAGCGGTAGAAGGATGGCAATTTTAGGCAAACTCTTGGCGCCAGTATTCGTTCTCGATCCCAAATGAAAATACAAACATGTCATTGGGTATTGTGCTCACGTACGGAATGCCCAAAATGGAGCCGTGGTAACACGACACCAGAAACGCCCACAAGGCAGGCACAATGTGCATGCCCCATGGGTGCCATTGATCGTATTGCCTGGGGGACAATTTAAAGTGCAGACTCACGACAAAAAAGAGCAGCACCACAAATGCGCAGGCGAGCTCAGCAAAAAACAGGATCGGATGGTGCACAAAGTAGATCTGGGCAATTCCATACAAATACAGGTTACTGACAAATAACATTTCCACACGCGCAATCTTCCGGTTTTTCTCGTGGTGCTTGTGATACAATAATGACATTATGACCGCGGGAACCACAAAAAAATTGCTCTCGTGGAAATTTCGATACACATTTTGCAGAATTGCGATGCCAAACGCGAGGTGCGACCATACGACAAAGTCGGACCACGCGCGAAAATTTAGCATAACCATTTCACTCGGACGTTTGCGTAATATATACGCCAGGCCAGATGATACAAAAATTAAACTCCCATGTTGGACACACCCAGTGTGGAGTCGCAAAAACAGCAGCAAAGGTGTGGTAAATGCCCACTTTTTGAAGTACTTGTTGTGAAAGCACAAGACAGATTTGCGACAAGCGCAATAACCTGAAAGTATGATATATATACGTGCCAACTTGGCACACACCACACATGGCAATACGCGCGTGCTCTTTTTGCCTTGTTTTGGTCTTGTGCCAGATATATTTGGGGCATGGGTCTTTGGTGTGTTACACACTAAACGGAAATTTTCCAACATCGTTTATTGATCTCGGGTCTTCTACATACTCACTGAGCACGACTGCTTTTGAGGGTGACAAGGTGTTTTCGCGAAAGTCGACCGCGGATGATATTTACCGCCGGCCTTTCTTGCGGCAAGGCGTCGGCTCGAAATCGACGCTGCGACCTCGCGTAGGCGTGTACAGCACGGCTCTTCCCACGCTCAATATTCTGCGCGCAGAACCGCGCGACATTGCATGGCCAGAGGGCGGTGCGTGCGAAATAGTGGTGTACGAACCCGTGTTTGCGATTGCCAAAACTAGCACTTTTTTTACCACAAATGCCGACACGCAACGCACGCGCGTGCTGGTGCCGCGGGACTTTCCATACGACACTGTGCAATACCAGTGTAAAGATTCTACCCTTGGTTACAAGCCAGGACTTATCTACACGGCCGATGCCTCCACGTCGCAATTCTTGGACACGAGGTCGGGTGTTGAAGACGTCTTAAACTTGATGGTGGGGTTTGAGCTTGGCGCCGCGTTCGCCAACGCTCTTACTTTGCGAGTGGAGCGGGGGTACATGGGCCCAGGAGGTGCGGGACTGGTGCAGCACGTGGGTTCACGTGCTGCGTGGAAGCAAGGCACGAAAATTGATCTTTCTTTCGTATTGGGGACCGCAGCCCCGACGCTGGATGGGAGCGTGCGGGCGGCCATTTTCATGACGGACCGCGAGCTCGAAAATGCCGACTGGGCATCCATCGTATGTGGCGTGACGGGCGACGGCGTGGACATTGAGTACCAGATGTGCCGCGATGAAAACGAACCCACAGCATTTCGCAACGATGCGGTGCGAGACGGGTTTGTGCACGCCATGCACACGGGCGACTGCTGTTCTCTCGTGCTTCCACGCGCTCTGGTCGCACTTGCGGGGCTGGTGTCCTTTGAGGCGGGCGGCCAAACGTTGGAGTCGCACGTTTCCCAAATCGCCGTGAATCCGAACAAGCCGGGGTTGTGGGAACATCCGTCCATAGTCAAGACGAAACGCATGTGTGTCCCCGGCGCGGATATTGACGAACAGGTGTTTCCATGTCAGTGGCCCCTTGCTGACGGACCGTCCCCGTTTCCGGGTCCCGATTCGTATGCCGGCCCGTTTTTTTTCGATCGCGTCTTGGTGCCTGAGCGTGGATTGCTGCTCGTGTGCATAAGCTCGGACCTGCACTTTGCGCACGCGGCTGGGTTGCGCCGTGACAACACAATTCCAGAGGACCAGCACGCGTTTGCCGTCGGTACGTACTTGTTTCACCACAGGGACGCGCAAGCATGCGCCGAGGCTTGTCCCGGGGGCGAACGCTATACACAACAAGATGGGGTATTGTCGTGGATCCCGGCCCTGCCGTCGTTACCAGACGCTGAAAACCTATGGCTCTATGTGATTTTCATGTCTGGACACACGGAAGCGTGCTTGCTGCACGCATGCAACAACAGCATGGTCTACGCGAATCTGGACACGTATCTCGCCACCGCGCGCACACACGAAAATTTTACACTGTTCTCCGACACATATGTCAATATTGTCACGCCCACGGATTATGATTCACCCGTCTCACGGCGCTTGCTCGGGCTCGAGCACACACCGCGCAAGGCACCATCCGTGACTGCACACCGCCGCCGCGCCCTGCGCAAGAAGGATGTATCTATTGTGGCACCTGCCCGCCGGCAACAGCGCCACGTGCTCGAGTGGACGCCGGAAAATAGCAACGCGGGGGCCGTATACGTGCGAGACACGATCGGCTTGCACGTGGAAGAGGCGCTCGCGGACGCAATTTGCCAAACACACCAGGACACGCAATGTCACCTTGTCAGCATGGAGGTGGATTTTCCCGACCTTGACTCGTACTGCAGATCGGAAGTGGAAAACATTGAGCATTTTCAGACAGCACTTGCCAACATGCTCCAGGATTCACAAGTGCAAATCATCAGTTTGACTCGAACTGGAGACTCGTCTGTGTGTCGCCAGCAACATCCCCGTGCGTTGCTCGGCAACGTGCACACGGGGACTGCCAAGTTCATCATTACGTCCGATGGTCGCTTGCAAAACATTTGGGTGAACAAAAACGATCTCGACAATGCTGGCGTCAAAAACCTGCGGGTGAGTGTCTTGCGTGTGGATAACACGTGGGCTGTGGGCGATAGGGTGCTGTGGCGTGACACGTGTGTAGGGTGTAGGCGATAGTGTGACAAGTGTGTGCGTGCAGGTGGTGAATACGGACGCGCATGAGTTTCTACGCGTGTGCGACGGCGCCGCCGACGGCTGCGACAAGCCCATCTACATGCAGGCTACGAGTCCGGACAAAGCAAAAAGGTTACCCGATTGGGCAATCATTCTCATCATTGTCGGGTCGGTTGCGTTCGCTGCGTTTTTGTTGTATGTCTTGTGTTGGCAACCCCACTTTTACCAGGCATGTGTTCGCTGCTTGATCCCAACAAGACACACTGGTTCGAATGGACCACTACGGTATAAACCAGTTTCCCAGCTGCCATCGATGCCGTATCCTGCAGATTTTGCATATAATCACGGCGGTCAGCAAGCATCGGTGCCATATCCAGCAGAGTTGGGATCTAATTATAACGGTCAGCAGTATTAATGACGATTCTGTGGTTGTTGACCGTAAACACGTTTATTACAACAGAAAAATGTTATGCACGCTAGTCTCAAACACGGTAGGTGTTACTGACTGCACGTTTTCGTGAATAAAACACGTTTATTACAAAAGACATATTCAACGTACAGTGCCATTCGTCCCAACCGTGTTGATTACGAATCGCACAGTGCATACACTAGATGTGGTTGTCGTCTAAGGCGGCATACGCTCAAACACGGAACGGTGCCTTTGGGTAGGCACATCAAAGACATGCGCCTCGCGATCTTCCTGCACGTTTATTGGGGTTCCACGTTTTCTATTTTGTTTCTTTTTTCTAGGCGCTGACCCTTTTTTGTCCGAGTACTCTTCAAACATGTGCTCTGGCTCGTCGAACAATTCGTCGGTGCCTTCGAAACCGGCAAGTTGGTGCATGATCGGCTGAGTTTCATGCTGCGTGCCAACCACCTGACCAAAGACCACACCCGTGCGAGCAAACTCCCCATGCGGTGGAAGCAAAGGTTCGCGCCGAAATCGGCGGAGGCACTGCATGCAAGACAGGAAACACCGTTTGAACGGGCCGTAGCATCTTGTTCCACCTGCGACGCAACAGCTTCCGGTGATAAACACAATGGAAACGATGTAAAACAGCACGAGCAGTGGCTGTAGTGAGCTGTTCTCTGCCGGATAACACATTCGGCGTCCTTCGTCTATGCACCCGGCAGTCATGTTGGGTTCTGGCGGCTGACATGTGGTGCCCGCCTCGCACCAACACGCGTACCTGGTCTCTCGACTCGCATGTGCCCCTGGAGCACACTTATATGGCGCCGCGGAGGCTTCCCACACGGCCTTTGGTGGGGAGACCACATGCCGCAAAATTACGCGTGGAGATAAGCTATCAAACTGCTTTACAAAGATGGGGCGGAGCGATTCTTCTGCAGCGGGCAAAAAGTATTCGTCCACGTTCGAGTTTGGCTGTACGTCGAAAACCAGCAAGACGGGGCCGTCCAATTGAAAGCGCACTGGTGATGCACTGAGAACAAGTCTGGAGAATTCTGACCAATGTTGATTCAAAATGTGTAACATACGAGTAGAGTCGAGAATGCCCTGGGCGCGGATTTCGAGTTGGAATTCGACGTGTGCAGATGCGGGCCCAATCACTGAACCCCACGACGAAATGTCCGTGCGTTCAGTGTCCATGAGGTTGAACATTAGATGCTCCTCCGCGTGTGAGAGTAACCGCCGCGTCTGTATCTCGAACAAGTTTCCACGAATAATTTTTTCGAGGGTTTTAAGCCCGTCGATATTGTTAGACGAAATATCGACCTGTGCCTTTTTCCATGTGAGAGTGACATCAACATCATTTACTGCTCTTAACGCGTCGGAAATCTCGTCTCGCATGGTTTCCAGTGTCGCGGACATCCACACACCACGAAGCTCTGATACGCTGCCCGTGTGTGAGAGCAAAAACTGCACACGTTGCTCTTCAAACTCGGACTTTGCGTCCGAATTTCCTGTGACCCTTTGCATCGCTTGCGTCAGCTCGTGTTCAAACTGTTCAATAAACCCGGTGTTATTTGCCACCGCACTCAGTTGCACTTCCACATGTGATGCAGCAGCACAATTCGTGCATGGAAGGCATTCGCCGCCGGACTCAAAATGCCCGAAGGCACACTTACAATCGCTGGCAGTGGGCGACGTGGGAGATGACATTCGGTTTGAACCACAATAGTACATGTTTCTGCCATCGGGGCAGTAAAAGTTGCGCCTGCAGTACAGGCACGTTTCTGGGTCGTCCGTGTGGTAAAACCCGGGATTGCACGCACACTTGTTGTTTGTGTACCTTTTTTGCACTAAAATGTTCAGGTGGTTCAGATCATTTGTGCAGTTTTGACACCCTGTTTCTGTGATCCGTTTTGGAGGGGCACACGTGCAGTTTGTCAATAGAAAGCTTCCAGGCAGTGAAGTGGATTCGCCTGGACAAGAAGTACATTCGCCGCTGCCGACTTGGTCGTTGTACGTATTTTGAGGGCAAGGTGTGCACGAGGTTGTGTCGAAGGTTTGCATGCCAGCCGGGCATATTTTGCAGCCCTCCTCCGTGTCCAAGCCCAGCTCAGTTGAAAATTTTCCACTTGGGCAACTTTTGCAACGAGTGCTGTCCACGTTTCCTGGTGTTGTGGAAAAGGTTCCCCTCTCACAGGGTGTGCAAATGAGTGATCCTTTCTCAGAGCTGTATTTGCCTGCTGGGCAAATGTAGCAGTCGGTGTGGGTGGTGTTTTGTGCGTAACCCTCGCGGCATACGCATGCATCTGCGCTAACTTCTCCCGTTTTTTGCGTTGTGACAGATTTCCCGTCATACACACACCATATGCAACCCGTTTCAGCGAGCCTGTCTTGGTATTTTCCAAGTTCACATTCCTGGCATGCCGTTGACGCCGGCTCATTGTTGTATTTGCCCGCGGTACAATCTGTACACGATGATGCCTCGGCAGCTTTTGAAACTGTACCAGCTGGACAGTCCAGGCATGAGCTTTGTCTCACACTCGGTTGGTGCGTGCCCGCGACACATTGTAAGCACGATGTCGACTTTGATACATTTGAGTAATTGCCAACTGAACATTCATCACAAGTGCTACTACCTTCGAACTGTGAAAAGAAGCCAGCGTCACATTCTTCACACGCAAGTGCGCCATCTTCCGACGAAAAGGTTCCGGGTCTACAATTATAGCAAAATCCACCTGAACTATTCACTTGCCCATATTGCCCCCGCGCACATTTTGTACAATTTAAGGAGTCGTGCAAACGTGTGGTACCAATAGCACAAGCCATGCAAATGGTGCCTGAATTTGACCACAGATATTTTCCAGGCAAGCATGTCATGCAACCTTCTTGCGAAACAGACCCTGTGATTATTGTATACTTGCCCTCAATACATGATGTACACACTGTCGCCCCATATGAATCGCTGTATTTTCCAAAATTACATTCACTACAAATTGTCGAGCCTGGCATGCTGGCAAATTTACCTTCGTTGCATTGCAGGCATTGACTTTTACTTGTTGCATTAAAAAAATTTAGAAATTTTCCCGGGGAACAAAGTGTGCATGATGTGGCCGGCCCAGATTCGTGGTATTTACCAAACTCACAAGGGGTGCAAGAAAAATCGTTAGGTGCCACGTAAAATCCCGCGTCACATAAAACGCACTGTGTATTTTCACTGTTTGACGTTTTGCCATCATCACATTCTAAGCATATTTCCCGATCAGGAGTACTTATTTTACCTACACTGCATGCTGGACATTTACTTTTACCCAAATTATTTTGGTACGTCCCCGGTTCACAAAGGATACATGCTGTGCTCTGATTTAAACTTTGGTAAGTACCCCTCGGACACAAAGAACATGGTGCATTTCCTGCGTCTTTCTTATACTTGCCAGGGGTGCATTGTTCACATAAAGATCCCCCATATCCTGCATCACACAGACACTCAACACGATCGACGCTTGCAATTGAATTTAAAGGACACTCAATACATGCCAAGTTCCCAACCACTGGTTTTGCTGTATTACCCATGCATAGTTGACATCCCTCAGTCACTTGATCCGCAAATTTAATCGTTGTTCCAGGTTTACAGCCGTCCGTGCAATTAGCTAGTGAATTGCTTCCCCTGTTAGACGTCGTGTTGGCTGGACATGATTTGCATGTTGTATTATCCAGAGCACCAGACACGTTGCTCCATGTTCCAATGCCACATGGTTGACAAAACGTGTTTCCATTGTTTTGAGGAGTATATTTTCCGGGTGCACATTCCGAGCATGCTGTAGTGACTTCTACATCTGAAAACATACCTGGTGGGCATGGAACACAGATTGACGAGCCTTGTGTTGAAAAAAAACCAGCTTGGCAATGTATACAAACTTTGCTCGCACTTTCGGAGTATTTGCCGGCTTCGCAATCCGCACACGAGTTTTGTGCCTTGTTTGCATTGTGTGTACCTGCAGGACAATCCTGGCACGAGCTGGCGCCCGCGTTTGAAAATTGACCCGATGGACACTCAAGACATGATGTATTTACCGGAAATGTTGAATACGTTCCACTTGGGCAGGTAATGCACATTCGAGTATTAGTATCAAACCTTGTTCCATTATCACATGGCACACATTCATCTTTTGAAATGGTCCCTAATGAAGAAGTTGTCATTACACCATCACAATTTGTACATTGCGTGCGTCCAGGTGCATTATTATATGCGCCAATCGGACATTGTAAACACTGCTCAAGACCTTCTGTACTTCCAAATGTACCAGGTGGACATTCTTGACAAATTTGAGAGCTGTTAGCACCTTCCACTGGTGAATACTTTCCGATGCCACACAATGTGCAATTTGCTTGTGATGTACTTCCGACGACATCAGAAAATTTTCCCCGTGGACAATTTACACAATATCTTTCTACGTTAATCGTGTTATATTTGCCCGGTAAACATATTTTGCATGAAGTTGACGCAGTCATATCGGCAAATTTTCCTGCATCACATTTATTACATGCACTAGCCTTTGATGCATTTGAAAAATATCCCCAATCACATGGTTGGCAAATTGATTTATCGTCGGGTGGTCCGTAATAACCAACGGAACAATTTTCACAACCATCTATTCCTGTGGTGTTTTTTGATACATCAAAAAACATTCCAAGTTCACAAACCTTGCACCGGTTATCATCCTCATCATACCACTTAAAATAACATTGATCACAATTATCTCGTTCTAAGGTTGAAAATTTTCCCACTGGACAAGTTTTGCAAGAGGGCTTTCCTTTCACATTCTGATAATATCCACTGGCACATCTAAAACATTGTATTGCACCTGTATTCGGGGCGTAGCTGCCACGTGGACAGTCTTGACACACGAAGGAATTTTGTCGCGTATTGTATTTCCCTGCTTTACATTTTTCGCAATTACGACTTGTGCTATTATAAATAGAGCCTGCAACACATTCACAACCAGTGCGTGCTTCATTGTGAATTTGATTTAAAGTACAAGGTGTACAGGTAGTCATATTTGATTGGTTTGTATATGAAAATTTTGCACATTTTTGACAATCTATAGGTGGGTATCCAACAGACCCAGGAGGACATAGGCTAATACAAAAACTTGCATTTGTACTCTTTGCTGGTGAGTAAGGAACGCTGGGCTCACATGCCTGGCATGTATGGTTGGAAGTGGCATTCCAATTCTCAGAGTATGTCCCTACACCGCATGATATGCATGAAGAACGTTGTTTTTGGTCTCCATAGGTACCAGGCATACATGCATGGCATGTTGTTTGATTTTGTTTCGATGAGTAAAACCCAATCTCACAAAGATTGCACGTAGAATTGCCTTGTACTCCTTTTACTGTTCCTGGTTCACACGCAGTGCACACAAGAGGATCTTGTTGTCTTTGTTCATACCCTGCAATACACTCACAGTATATTTTGTTTGAAACTCCCACGCTATTTTCAGGACATTGTAAACACGCACTATCACCAGAATACGGTTTAAATTGAAAGAAGCCACATAATTGGCACAGACCATCGTCATCTTTATAAAAGCCAGCATTACATTCACAAGATTTGAAATCTGATGTTGATTGACTATTTGCTAAACACTGTAAACACTCAGCCGATCCTTTGTCAGAATATTGTCCAGACTCACAAACTTCGCACGCTACCTGAGGTGAGTTGAGTGAATTGTCGGAATATTTGCCAGCGGGACACAAAGTGCACGAAGAGCTTGCCGTCACATTCGAGACACTTCCAGCTGGACACGCTGTGCAGTTTGATGCCGATGCATGAGAATAATAGCCCGCATTACACGGTATGCACACACTACTTGATGTGGCCCCTGTAATCGTAGAATAAAAGCCTGGTGGGCATGACGTGCAATTGATATTTTCGAAGCCTTCACTGTATGTTCCCGATGAACATTCAACACAGATATCCTCAAAATCATCGTGGTACGTGCCAGAGGGACAAGGTTGACACGCGGTCGACTCATTTCCATGCCACCTTGCTCGAATTGACCCGCGGTGGCAACAAACAACACCACACAAATATTTGCAATGCTGAAATATTGAAAATTCAGCGATTGTGTCCCCATACGATCTAAAATTTGCTTCCAAACTTAAGCAGTAATCAATATTAGATTGCAACTGCGTTTCTTTCGGAATTGTTTTTGTAATATTTCCACAGCTGTAACCGGCATATATTTCTTGAATTGATACATGAGTAGCTTGCCGTAATTCGTCATCTGGGTCGTTCAGCAATTCTGTTAAGAAATCGATGAATTTTAATTCAGAATTTTTCGTTTCCGCGTTTTGTGCCTGTATTACGTGTAAAATTGAAGCAGCACAATTATCGTGTTGTTCACAGGGAGGATGCTTTACAAAATCCGCGCATGCATCACTGACAAATACAGGTGTAGGCGTTGGGCTTGGCGTGGTTTGCTGTAACGCTATGGCACTTGTAAAGTATGTGGATGTGAAAATCAGGCCTGGATTTGGAGTGGGCGCTGGGGTTGACGTTGTTTCTTGCAACACGGCGACACTTGTCCAATATGTAGATGTTAACGTGGGGAATGGAGTTGTCGAAATTTCAACAATTGGCGCTGTGGTACTTTCTAAAATTTCGAAATTTTGGCAAACTGGTTCATGTGCACAATAGCAACATTTACTACATATGTCGCGTAGAACACTTTCTTGTGTAAAATATTTACCTATAGTTAGCAAATCCTCGCAAAAAACACCCATGATTTGGTCCGGAACTGTATTAAACAAAGTACAATCTAATGTACCCCCAGTAGCCGATAAATCCAAATAACCATCATTCTTATCTTGAAATGAAAATTCAAGATCAATTGTACATGTGTCAGGAATCTGTAATAGTCGTCGAGATCGAAAACTTTTGCGTACATATTGAACATCATTAAAGTTACATGTGTAAAGGTTGTGATCGCATGAGTTTTTTAGATACCTAGGATCACTTTTGCAACTATTGCAAACGTTTTCGCAATACCCTTTCCACAGGAAACATTGTACAATAGCTGGTTGTGTACAATAGCTGTTTTGCGTTGGGAAAAATCGCTTGCATACCCTGCACGCCGCGGCACAAAAAACATGCACATTCCCCATTTCACATACCGGTAAGTCCAAGGCCAGGCTCTTATCGACATTATGCTCTGTTTCCACCAAACCATTTACACTGGACACATAAAAATACAATGCGTTGCAATCTTGAAGGCGCCCATTTGTCGGTACATGTATTAAAGGCCAAAATTGTTCGCCAGTATAAATAGATGCATCAATCAAAGAAAATAATATTTCGGTGTGATTATACCACAATGCCTTAAGTGCACCACTTGCGTCTTTGTATGTGAATACTTGCTGATCGGATGGCCTTAGCTTCCACGACAGAGAGTACACATCTTGTGCATTGTCTGTTAACCATGAATCAATTTCCATGTGTGTACACCACGCAGGACAGCAGATGTCCACATCTTCATCAGCAGCAGTAGAGCGGTGTTTAATAATGCATAAACACCTATCATCCAACTCGTGTTGTCCACACGAAACACATTGCGTTCGGTTGGCATTTGAAAAGTGATCCACTGGACATAGTTCACATACGCCGGCGTTTTCAACTGTACCAAATGCACATTTTTCACACTGACTGTTCGACTGCGTGCTTTTAAATGTTCCAAGTGGACAGGCGTTGCATGCATACGATTCGCCGAAATCCGCATCGGAAATCGTTGAGAAATGTATACTTGGTTCGCGTCCCGGGTCACAGAGGCAATTATTTCGCGTGTGATTGTACACTATATTATGCAAATAGCGTGTATCACGTGCACACTCAAAACATTCCGTCCTGTCGTGTCCACTAAAGGTATGTTCGGGACATGCTTGACACAATGTCATTCCAGTCTCTTTTGCAAAGAACCCTGGAGCACAATCCAAACAGATCTGTGTAGATGCATCCTTGTATTTTCCGCTGGGACAATCTAAGCAAAAGGCATGCAACGAAAAATCGGCATCGTCTGTGTCTGTAGTAAAGTTTACGAGCTCACTCCCAGGCGAACACACACATAGCTCTGTGCGCATAGCCCCAGTGTAATTATCAAAGTACATTTCAGCGAAAACTGTGCTGTTGGGGCAACTAGCACATTGGGACGACCCGCGTGCAGCAAAATTACCCGAGGCACATTGCGCGCACGAAGACTGCCCATCAACATCTGTGTACAATCCCGGAGCACAATCCAAACAGTCAAAATTTCCAGTTTCGTTTTTGAACTTTCCGGCATCACATTTTTTGCAACCTATTGCAGGGCCTTTAAATTCAAACCCGAAATTACATTGACAATCTTCTGCACTAGTGCTATTGCTTGGAGAAAATGAGTTTTCATCACATAGATACGAACGACCTCCAAAACAGTACTTATTCCGTGGGCACGGTTCACACCCAAATTCTCCGGGCACCGTTTTCTGTTTGCCAATTTCACATTCAACACATGTACCATTTACTCCGCGCTCGTATCCTTGGTCACAAGTACAGCTAGTGTGGTCGTGGTTGTTTATTTCATGCAATCCAGTGCATTCGTAACATGACGTAGCTTTCGTTGAATTTGAAATAAAACCATCCGCACATTGTGTACATGCTGTCGTGGTCGGTGCATAATGTCCCGCTTCACATGTTATACATTCAACCTGTTTTGAGTAATCTGGCAGATATTTTCCAGCCTCGCAAATTGTGCATTTTTCTTGCTCTGCCTCAAAAAAATACCCACGTTTACATAGGCAACTTGCTTTTCCTGCCTCTCCTGCACCTCGTGTTGTCATGTGTTCGGGGCATTCGTGGCATACTTGATCCATGGAATAATCGCCTTGCTCACACTGATCACAATTAATTCGTGTTCCTAAAGGTAGTTTTTGAAAGCCTTGCTTACATGTACAGTCGTTTAAATTTGTCAGCCCAGTGCGGCTTGTATTTACATGTGTACTGTCAGATGCACAAGATACGCACGCTTCGTTTGAAATAGCACTCTTGTATGTTGCTGCCGGGCATGTTTCACAAGATTCACTCGAATGGTTGTAAAGGGCACCAGGATTGCACAGGCAAGCTGAATTGTTGATTGAGCCAGTGTGTAGTGTGGTCTGTAACGTTTTGCATGGAATGCATGATGAGGCATTGTCTTGGTCCTGGTATGAACCTTTTGCACACTCCAGACATGCCTGTGGATTTTGTTCATTGAAATCTTGTGATTGGTATTTTCCCGCCGTGCAAGGTGTGCAGGTGATATCGCCGAATCCCGGTGGACATGTACAATTTGATGCATCGAAGCTACCCACTGGTGATTTAAAACCCTGTCTACATGGTGCGCACGTGTTGTCGCTTTGAAAAGTATTTGCAGCGCACTTACTGCAAGTGTCGCCAATTAAAATAAAGCCAGTTCGGCAACGGCATGAAGCTCTTGAAGTTGCTGTTCTGGGATCTTCTACCACCATATTCGGTCCACAAGATATACACACATAGTTTTCATCTAAGTATGAACCGCGATCGCAGATGTCCACACACTCTGTTCGGTCGTATCGGGACGTTTGGCTCATGTTACACTCGACACATTCGCCCGCGGACCCGGGTTTGTAATTGTGTAATGGGCATTTTTCACAATCACCCACCTCATTAAGCTCGAAACCTGCATTGCAGATGCAAGCACTCGATCCTATATTGCTCCAAGAATTATTTCCACAGTCAATACATCGATTATTTTGTACGTCAAGTTTATATTTTCCCTGCGTACAAGCAATGCAAGTGTTATCCTGTGATACCTCTTTAGTCGCATTTGCCGGAATATATCCTTGATTACAGCCGCAATATTCATAGTCATAACTCACTGCTCGCAATTGCTGTGCATTGTCCGGGCATTCAATGCATTGATCCCCTTTTGCATTTCGGAACGAGTTATAGATACACGTACAATTATCAGATGATATGCTGGCTTTTGTACGTGTAGTTGCAGGATAAAGTAAATCTGAACAAGCGTCGCACCCAGATTGCCACTGGTAGCCTGTCATACCTATGATATCGGAGTATTTTCCATAGTTACATGCCTCACATTCAAAATTCCCAGTATACAACGAATCAATACCCGTGTAACCTTTGTTACATAGACATTTATCCCGACTTTCCGACGGAACTGAGTTGACAACGCATTCATCACAAGCAAACTGTCCCAAATCTTTTGCGACAAGATCTCCGGGACACATATCGCAACTATGCTGTTTCAATTCTGAAGAAAATATCAATTGTGTGAACGAATCACTCTGTATATAGTTTTGGATAATATGAGCTTGAGTTTCCGTGGACGTAGAAAAGGGGCAATTAGACATTTGAATCGGGGTACTCGTACATATGTCTGTGTTGGAACAACCACACTCTGGGCGGTAATCATCAGTACGCGTTTGCGAGTCGTCTTTGTGGAAAAAAATCATTTTCAAATGTGATTGGTCATACCCTTTACTATAACAGTACTGTTGGCATTGTGATGATATGTCTTCAAAAGTGGTTTTGAACTGCACTCCGTCGTTATATGCCATTTGAATAAATTCTAAATTTCGTCCGTACATATACTTGGGCATATTATTGCTTTGAATTTTAAATATCTCTTTGCGATCACAACAAACTTGCTTTTGTTTGTAAGATCCGAAGAGAGTAATATGCCAATACTCTTTCTGTTCTTCAGTGCCCCATGTATAATCCCACCATCGATCCGTGCCATATAAATCAATGTCATTCCACACCTGATTCGCATAGTATCCCGTCTTGCAGTTGCAATCATGATAAACTGTGGCACCTACAACCGACGAAAAATTTTCCCCAGTGAAGAACGGGTGCTGTTCGTCCTTTATTGTACACATTTTGCAATTCAGCGCATCACGTTGGACGTCATTCACAACGTTGTCAATAGTTATGTGTCCCCGGTACGAACCTATTGGACACTCCCTACAAGCAAGCAAAAGACTCTCATTCTTGTATTTTCCCGGACCGCATAACGTGCAAAAGGGTGGAAGCTTAAACTCCTTTATGGAACTGATGCTAAAATCTTGTGCGTGTCGAAGTACAAATTCTTCACATTGACCTTTTGGGCGAACTACGAGTTCCAGGGCTCCATTGCATGTTATGTTTTGTTCCGTTGTTTGTTTTTCAAATGACAACACATACATGGAAAGCGGGTCTAGACTGTGAAAATGAAACTTGTCATTGTCTGTTACGACAAGAATCTTGTAATCCGATGACACATATATCCCGTCTGTGATTTTTACATACGACTGATATCCTTGTGTTGAATGATAGTAAATTGACGTCTGGCATTCTAAAGAGGCATTAAGAACCTGCCCTCCATGAATACAGAATTCGGTGTCGTAATATCGTTTAAAGTCAAATCCATTTTCATTCACATGTGTTTTGTATTGATTTTCAAAAAAGTTATCGACAGTTTGCAGAGTGTAGTCCCAATCCTTTTTATAAGGAATTTGTTCCATATCCCGTATGGTTGCATAATTCCAAGTACCCGCAAATTGCGAAAACCACTTACAACAAAAAATATTAGAGTTGTCCCATATCAACCGGAACGTGGTTGCCCAGGGTTGGCTTATATATTGATCCCAACATTGCTCTTTTACGTCAACTTTTTCCATATTCAAAGTTAATTGCGTACATTGATCAGCAGAAAACTCTTTGGAAGAAGTCTGTAATGTTGATTCAATATGATCCAAATCAATCTCAGAAATAGTATTTTCGCCCATGCGAACACAGTAACAACCAACACCCGATGAATCAACATTCAAATCGTTCTCAAACTGAACTTCGACATAACCCAAATCCCACATCCCATAGTAAAAGTATATTTGTCGTGTCCAACAGAAATCTCGACATGCATTCTCCTCTTTCTTTACAACACGCGTCATCAGGTATGGTGCCAACTGTTGAAACGTGTCACCAAACCCATACGATGTGCCATCAATTCGCGGAAGCTGTGTTTGTGTAAAAGTCCTCTCTTTGTAAAAAATTGACTGTGCCTCTGTATGTTCCATGCCCGCTGGACACATACAATGCCCGATTTTAAAGCTCGCATACTCCGACCGGAGCTGTAGCTTTTCACTACCAGTGGATATCTGTTGTTTCAACATGCTAGGACATTGTTGACAAGAACCCGATGCTGTCATATAAAAGTTTTCCGCACACCCGCTACAGGCGCCATTTTCTAGCAATACATACCCGTTTTTGTCACAGCTGCATTCACTCACACTGCCGATAGTTCCGTCGCTTAGCGTTCCGTTTGGGCACTCTATACATAATGTATGCTCGTCGTTTGAGTATTGTTTTTTTCCACAATTTCTACACGAAGTACTAAAACCAGGCCCTATTCGCACCTTGCCAGAACTACAGGACGTGCATGTTTGCTCTCGGTTCATGTAGTACGTGTGGATCGATACAAGTCTGTTTTCGGAAATATCGTGTACAGGATCTGGTCCTATGCATCGACACTGCACATTTTCGGCAATCGGTTCTGAGTCCAAATCTTGTTGCACAATTTGAAATAGTGTCAGCTCGACACCGAATGTAAAGTATTGGTCTGTACAATATCGCCGACATTTTTCCGCTATCATCACTTTGTTGTATTCCTGTATGCCCTGTGGTTCATAGTAGGACTCTATTTGTATTCCCATACGATTCCAAAATAAATCCTTGATCGTCGACGGGAAATCCGTTGGTAACAGGCCAAAAAATCCATCGGCACAAGTGCACTCTTGTTGCCCGGTCAAACCATTTGTATGTGTATGCGTTGGGCATTTGAGACACATTCCAATATGATTTTCAGCTTTATAGTAATCGACTTGACATTTTACACACGGACTTGAGGGATCAGTTACATTGTTTTCGTACCCAATATCCGAACATTCACATGAATCATACCCTAACATACGGTTACTTCCTAACATACCGTTACTAGGGCATCTACAATGTTGTCGAAAGTCAAAGGAGCCCCTCTCTGATGTTGCCAGCGGTGGACACGAAATGCATTGGGTCCGGTCGTGAGAGGAATATGTATCGATGTCGCAAATTATACAATCGGTCTCATTTTTGACGGCCGTACTATTGTGCACATACCCTAGTTGACAACTAGTGCACTCGAAATTACCATTTTGATCTTTGTATTTACCAGGTGGACACGCTTCACACAAGATTTCCGCCCCAAGTTCCGGCGTTACGTTGTAATATCCCTTTTCACAGTAACATGACGGAGAATTGCTCGTGTTTTCATTGATTGAATGTGGCTGGCATCTCTGGCAAAAGGAATTATTCACGTAATAATAATTTGTTGGACACCAACGACATGGGCTGTTAGTGGGTTCTGAATTTATCATGTACTGTGAGCACGGTTGGCAAATTTCAAAATTTTTTGCAACAGCATAACCATGTTTGGTGCGCCCATGGCCTGGGGAACACATGCAATGTGTTCCATTTGCATAATATTGGCTTTTAGCATGCATCATTTCTGAGTTCTTCCACCGGTAATGGTGTGCGTGATTAGAACTGGATTCCGCGTCTGAAAAAGTTTCCAATTGTGATGCTAACACACTTGGCATATCCAGATAACAATGTTTACATGTATAATAAACTCCGGGCTTTGGAACATACGTTGAAAAATCGGCCAATGAACACAGTTGACAATTTCCATTTTCATTATAATATTGACTCCAGCTAGGTTGCCATATCGTTGTAAAACCTCTGTCACACACATCACAAAAACTTGAACTGATTGGCAATGTCTTTACCACATCCTTAAATTCGAAATATATGTTATCATATGTCAAAGTCGTTGTCAATAAGGTACGAACATGAGGAACATTCATCCAGTCTAACCCTCCAACGTTATGTGTAAGATTTACTAGCACATTCGCCCCTCCTTCTTTCATTGTATCATAGTCAAAACGAAAATAAAATTGAGTGTTTGCATTCGTTATCTCTGTACCATATTGTTTCAGGGCGCATGACTGTTCCATGCTAATATTATAATATCGTAACATTCCATGAATTCTTAATTTACATGTCAGTGTGTGCAAACCAAAATATCTTATGTTTTCGAAATACGGATCGAAACGCTCTACAGTAATTTCGTGGTCTACAATTATTTCCGAATGAATGACCCGAATCGGAATATCCTCGGGCAGGCTACCCTTGTTTGTTGGAGTTTGACTCTCCTCTGAATCAACGTACGTGGGCCCTTGAAATGCATCAAACAAGGGATTCCCGGCCAATACCAAACGACCGGTAAAATCATGCACAAATATTGTACTATATGGTGCAGGACATTTCAGACAGTCCGTAGCATTTGTATAAGGGTTATAGTATCCTTGTAAACACCAATGGCACAGGGTAGCGCCCTTTTCAGGTTGATATTTTCCAGCTTCACACGATATACATGTTGAATCTCGATTCTTCAGAGGTTTGTGGAAACCAGCATCACACAATATACAGTTTTGTGTTTGGTTATCAAAAAAGTATCCCGCCTTACATCCACACGCCTCGAATTCGTCACCATGGCCAATCCAAGCAAATCCATCTGCGTTTTTGAGTGGGCAATCCAAGCACTGTGTCTGCTTCAAATGTGTATACTGGCTGTATTTGCCGCTGGGACATAATACACATACTGAATTTCCGTCCGAGTGATAGCCGCTGTTGCAATTACAATGTGAATGGTCCGTGCTTTTGTACGGAGAAAATGCATTGGGTATACAGAATTCACAATCCGAACCTTCTTCAGTTTGTATCATATACATTCCCTCAGGGCAATAGTCGCACATTATGCTGTTTGAAATTTTTACTTTGACTTTTCCTGGTTCACATGGTGTGCAGGTTTCACCAATCGACTCGTAATTTCTTTTGCATTCACACAAACCTTTTCCGGGATAAGAATCAAGAAACAGGTGGGCGTCACAGTCTGTACACTCAAAACTTCCGGAATGCTCAGCATATTTCCCTGCTGGACATTCACTGCACACTTCAAAATCTTTTGTGTTTTTGTATTGTCCCACGTCACAGGGCTGACATCCCCGTGTTTTATTGTTTACAACGACGGGTTCATGCCCATGCATACATACACAATCATCCTCACTTGCTTGTGTTTTATGTTCTAACGTAGTCATATGTGTCGGACAATCGGTGCAAGATGTACTTCCCGGTGCGGAATATTTTCCAATTGCGCATGGTTTGCAATCAACATTTGCCAGTTCGGATTTGTAATAACCTGCGATACAGGGTTGGCATGACGCACCCACATCTTTTTTACCCCAGTACATACAATTAAGATATATTCTGTAGCGTCTGTCCTCCGGTATGGTGTTCCCAGATTGATCGTATACTTGAGGAAACATTGTTGTTTTTGCATCTTCGATTTTAAACGTCATCAATTTTTCCTCATTATCTTGAAAGGTAAGCTCTGTTCGATTTGAATTTAATGTTGTATACAACATATTATCCTTTTTGTCTTTTACGCGAGCTGAACAGACGTCATTCTCTTTTTCAAGTTGTGTTATATAATAGCCAGGAGTTTCCACGTCTACACCAAATTGGTACTCAATCGCCCACTCATGTTGCAAAGTTTGTATGAAAGAAGTCACCAAATTCCATTCTTTAACTTCTAAACACGAACAATATAATTTACTATCTTTTTCTGTTTCAGCGATAAATATGGAAACATCCTGTCGATGCTTGTAAGGATGAGAATCAACAGGTGGCCAACCTGTTAAGGACCAACAATAGAATATACAAGCTTGAAAATAATAAGAAGTTTCAAAATCTCGCAGTTTGAAACCGGGTTCGAGAAATTGTAGCACATATTGCGATCCAAACAAAAGTTTTATGACCTTGGTTGATCTTGGGCCATAACGCAGGCCATAATTCAGCAAGCTTTTTCTTTCATATCCTTCCTTACACGCGCATTCCCATTCACCATCATTTGTGTTTTCATCGTTTGCCAGTGTATGCGAAGGGACACTTGATTGTCTCCAATACGTTGGGTCCCATGTCAATCTTTGATGAATATCTTTTTGATGAAAAGTGAAAAAACCTGTATATCCTGAGGAAATGCCTTCATACCAAGCCTGCCCCAATGCAGAATTTTTTCTAACTAAACCGTAAAATTCAGTTGTGACATACGCCTGTTCTCCTGATGTAACAGAAAAACGAGATTCTTGAAATGAACATGTTACAATACTATCCACACACACCGCGTTGCCCGCGTTTGACTTTTTGCCGCGCTCACAATTTACACAGCCAATTCTATTTACATTCGACACCATTCCAAATGAACACGCATTGCAGCTTGTTTGATGTTCTTGGTCCTGAAACTCTCCTAATGGACAATTTTCACATACAGAGTTTCCAGTGCCCACTGAAAATTTACCAGGGGTACAGGGTTCGCACGTGGTGGCACCCATAAAGTCTGCGTATTTGCCTGCAACGCACGACACACAAGAACGCGATCCAATTTCATTGGTATATTTACCTTTCTCACATTGGGAACATACCACTTGCTCGTGTGTACCCCAATTCCTCTCAAACTGATGGTATCCCATTTTGCACACACATGCTGATGCACCAACAAGAGATGTTTGCGAGGTTTGGCAACCAGTGCATTCTGATGCCTGCGCTTCACTGTATTTACCTGCATCACAATCTGTACACGGCTCAATGTTTTGTTCTTTTTTAAATTTTCCGGCTGGACATGGAGCACAAAAAGTACCCACTGCGTAATGTCCTGGCTCACAAACACAGTCACCTTCTTTACAGACTTCACATTTTGTAAAATCGGGACCGGTCGATGTATACCCCACATCGCATTGTGCGCATGTCACCGTGCCCTCGCCTGCTGCATATGTACCCTTTAAACAATTATCACATTCGATGGCCCCTAGTGTATCAGAGTATTTTCCAGGTACACAATTTATGCATACACTTGAATCATGCAGACTTTGATATTGACCCGTGGGGCATGGATCGCATGTGTAACTATATTTATACACGGCAGCAACAGCATCATTATTCATTGAAATTTCAGAGGAACAGTGATGAATTTGATCGAAGCAATAACATAATCCAGATGCAAGCATAATAAATTTGACTTCAATCATTTCACCTCCTTTTTCGTCTTTGCAAAAATTGAAACAGGTATCCTCGGTATCGTGAGAAGACTGATGATATGCGTCCGAGATGTCACAGCCCAATGTGTTTTCAGTGGTACTGCTGGAATACTCGTTGATTTTTTCAAAGTTTTGACCAGATAGTAAATAATGACCAGGACCGCAAACGCAATCTGACGCGCTTTGACTTTTTGTCGCACTAGTAGTAATGACTTCGGTTTTGTTTCCAGTATAATGTGAACAATCGTAGCAAAACGTCTGTTGAAACTCTGGTTGATATTTTCCAACTTCACATTCCAGACACTTTGGTAAACCTTCTTCTGGTGTATACGTCCCAGGCGTACAATCCTCACATCTACTGCCTTCGGGATACATACCGGCTGGACAAACGGTACAAGTGGTCTGTCCTGTGTCAACCTGAAACTTTGAAACTGGACACTGCAGGCACGATTCTTGTTTATCTGTTTTTGTGTAGTTGTTCGGCGGACAATCAGTGCAGGATCGTCCTGGTGCTGGAGACCCAGAATATTTTCCGGCGAGACATGGTTCACATAAGCCTGTATTTGTTAACCCATACCCACTTGGGCACACACACTGGATACCTTGGTAACTGACCTTGTTTATTCTTTCCAATTGGTCATTATATAACCATGAGTTGTCGTCACATATGACACAAGACCGAAAATTTGAACCCTGTTGTTTAGTGATTCCATCACACAGCGTGCACAGATCATTTCCCTGCGTATTTTTTACTGTGCCAGGTGCACACATTGTGCAACTTTGAGATTCTTGTACATACCCATATTCAAAATCACACTGACATTGATACCGATGCCATGCTGTTGTGGCAAAAGGTAATAACGAGTGTTCGGGACAATGCAGACATTCTGTGCGGTCTGCATTTGAATATGTGTTTGTGGGGCAAAGTTCGCAAATTTCCACACTGGACAAATTTGACCGAAATTTACCCACAGGGCATAATTGGCACACACGAGACGCGTTATAATTAGATCCCATGGTATTCCGCTGTGTTACAATTTGATCTAAAGGATCTTTGACTGCGTAACAAGCATTCTCCGTGTCATAACACGTACAGTTTCGTGAAATTTTGTCAAATTGCAAAATAACGTAGTCTGCACAAAAGCTCTGGCACTCTGTTTCCAAGAGAAAACTAGAATGAAAGTTTGTAGACTTTGCACTAGAGTCACAAGTCCATTTTAGCCAAGCTTCTTCAATCCACGATTGGTTTGTCCTATTTACGTCTCGAAAATATCCAGGAATACAACGACAATCAGTTTCAGCAGTTGATTGTAGACTTGTTGTATTCATTTTGTCTGCACACACTGCACACTCATGCATCCCTTCTTCCATTCCATAGAATCCATGTGCACAAGGGATACATGCTGGAACGTATTCGTCTTGTCCATCGCCAAAGTACGAAAGAGCATCTGATGAAAATTGTAGTGATAAGATATCGTCAAATATCTGATCGTCACTATTTCCAATTTGATTTTTATACTTTCCAATTTCACACATGATGCACTTGCGCGTAAAACGTATTGTTTTGTGTGCATCACTATTCACTTGAAACATTAAAGAACTACTGTCAACATTGTCACATGCAATCTTTTTTGTAACCGTATTAAACCAAAGTCGATTCATAAGAGGGTCTAGTATACAATCTGGATCATCTTTTTCAACATCTGGTATTAATACTTCTATTTGATCTGATTTGAATTGCCATAATGCCGATCCATTATACCCTTTGTCACATTTGCATGCATGCGCAGAAGACGATCCTTCTGTAATCGTTGTTGCTTGGGAAACGCAAATTTCGCATTTAGTCTGTATAGTCCGTTGTTGAAATTCTCCTCGTGCACAGAGATGACACGAATCGTGTGATGCATCGCCTGAGTCAGGCGTTATTCTGTATGTGCCCGCATTACATGGGATACAACTGTACCTATCGGTACCTGGCTCCACGGGGTCAATACGTTGGTATCCGCCTGGACAGTGGCAATGGTTGACATTGTCTCTGCTATCAGAAAACATAAACATTTTATCATCTGGACAGTCGATACACTCAGAGCGGTCTGAGCTTGAATATGTCTTGTCCAGGCAAGGAGAGCATTGTCCACCTTCGTCGTATTCGTCTATATCCCAATATATCGTTGGGTCTGAATCGAACCATGTTTTGAATTTTCCTGCTGGACATTGTTCACAGTCTGCTACACCTCTTGATGGAATAGTCATGCTGTAATAAACGCACCGAAATTCTGGTGTGCTTGACGATTTGCCATCCTCTTTAAACACTCCACATTTATGACACTCTTCTTGTACGTTATCACCACATATAGAACAAGACGCATCGATTGTATGTTGAGTTTGATAATTGTTGTCACAATTTTGAATACTACATGCTGCATTCCAGTTTTCATCCTCGTGTAGAAAATGTGCGCGTTTTTGCAGTATTAGTAGGTTATCACCATCCCATAATTTTAAATCACCCCGGATTTGAAGCTTATGTCGTGAGTTTACAGAACTAACAGCCAGTTCTGGATGCGAAATATCCCATTTTGTTGTACATTTACTACATAAATTTGCTAGTTTACCTGAATTTGCGTATAAACTTTTATCGATACAGTTGTCTCTTGGGATACACAAACTCTGGTCGTCATTGGGATTATTATTCACATTTGACTGTGTAGCGGAGTTATATATCCCAATAAAAATACTATCACATCCGTCTTCCACCTCGCCCCAACATCCTTGAAACGAAAAGGTATTACCGGCTAAGTGATCCAAAAATCTCCATGGTTCAGATTGCGAAGTACTCAATTCAAAGTCATAGTTGCTACTGGCGTAAAGATACTCGGTTTTGTCAACCGGCATGACCCTATTCAATACTCGTTTGCCTGTAGCACCATCCAGTTCCAGTGTACATGTTGGACCTTGTTGTACCCAAGAAGGACTTATCTGATACCATTTCGTATTTGTACCAACGCATACGTCTTTTCTTCTCCACACGTTTTTGTAAGAATTTGGCTTTGCTAAAGTTCTTGGCATCGAAATACCTGATTTCTGGTCAAAATATTCGTCCGTATCGCATATGTTAGTGGTCGCATCGCAATAATTGTAAGTAGGGTTAGTTTTCCACACTCCATTTTCATAAATTTCCATTTCACAATTGCCCATTCTTCGTGTATAATCAATAAAAACTCTTTCACGTGCACTATCCGTACGGTGTGCAAAGGCGTGATAATAATTCAGAAATAACTGCGTTCTCACTTGAATCATTGCGTCTATGTAATTCTGTATTTCTGTGTTTTGGTCATAATAATATTGATTCCATCGTTGTGTTTGAAAAAAGGGATGCAACACAACTAGTTGCTGTATGTAAAAAACCAAAAATGGAGTCATTGTGTCACAAAAAGTCGCTTCACCTTCAGCAACCCCGTCATATCTTAAATACTTGTTACAATACATGCCTTCAGTACCGAGATAAATATTGTCACCGTTTTTATAATCACCTGTCTTTGCCTCAGTAGACACACTCTCAGAGTAATAATTCGTATCAAACTTGCTTAATCTTGCAAGCTCCACGGAAAACCATAGTTCTTGTGTTAATTTACCAGTAGGTATACGTATTCCAGGATTATTATCGGAATATTGCCGGCATAAAGAAGTAATAGGAGAACGTTCTCCCCCAAAACACCCCCAGTTGTCAATATTCACATATACTGACCCAGAAACACTTTGCATATGCGAAAAGTCATCATCTGAGAATTTCCATCTAGCATCATACAGCATACACATGTTTTCAAAGTACATGTGACGAAATGCACCGAACGTGCGTGTTCTAACGTTGTCGAGGTTGACTGTTGAATAAGTTTTTTTGGTAATGTAGTCATCCCATTTTTCATTAACGTCATATTCATATGGGTTGTTTAGGTTGTTCATTTGGACCCTTTTAAGCTGGGACATATAATCAAAAGGGTTGTAAAACATTATATAACTGCATTCATTTAAATTTGTTACTGTATCAAATTTTTCTTCTTTGAAAATTACGTTGATCAAGCAATCGCAAAAATCTGCACGTTTGGGTGAGAATACTGCATGTAATGCCATGTTTACATCACCACTTCCGTCTGATTTAGAATTAAAATATGAATGCAGGTATCCTTTGATTGTTTTGCGCGTATTATCGCGCAAACCTTCGATAGTTGTAGAATAATGATAGGTAACCTTGCTTGTTGTGAAAACGTCCCAACTATTGATCTTCCGCAAAAAATCTTCCTTTCCATCTTCATCGTCTTCGTGGGGTGCATGGTTTCCAAACTCCGGACATGCTACCAATGCAGGCTGCAATGTGTCTGAATCAAGATAATTGTTTAATAGCATTATTCCCTGCGGACTTCCACTTAAAGATGATACTTGTTGAGACATTTCAGCGCATGTCCTCTCTTCAGGGCCGATGCCCCGAAACTTCAACGTTTTCGCATTGTGCGCAGGCCCGTAATGACCGCCAGACATAGACCGTACAGAATTTAATCCACCTTCCCGTACACGGCGATTCCACATGCCCGCGAAAAAATACAAAATATTTAATTTGTCATGAACAATAGATATCATTTTCGTATTCTCGTCAACCTGCAAAAAATATTCTTCTTTTCCAGCATTATGGCAAAAAACAGCTCGTTGCTTATATCTATTGGAAATGCCATAATAATGACCACAATTTGATGGAAGGTTAGTTAGTTCATCATCATTGTCCTCACAATCTTCAATTGGATGATATCTATTCCATGCTGGAAAGGCTCTTTGCCTATTTTCAGTACCAACGTCAAAGGCACTACAGTCAGTGTCTGATTTTCCCACAAGTATAGCTCTTACAAAAAAATTTAAATCATTATCCACTGCAACGCAGTCATGATCATTTACTCCACCTTGAACATCTTTCACGAATCCTTCCAAGCCTTCTGTCTCCTTAAGCTTCTGATAACTGAAAACATCAAATCTCTCGTTGAAACTACACTCTCGTTTTAAATCCATTTGATTTGCATTACCCCAGCACGCTATATTTTTGTAATTTTTGGTATTACCATTACAACCGTCCGGTTCGCGCTCCCCAGCGGCATAAACAACACCACTACTCGTGCATCTACAATACCCTCCAGCTTCACTAGCCGCAGCCCCATCCGCTGCGTCCCAACCTCCTTCTTTCAAATAGTCTGGAAGATGAATGTACATATCCTTTTGTGTGTCCTCAGGACCAATTACACAGGGCAAAATGAGACAGTGTGTGTTTTCAGTAAACGGCCATAATTTGTACAATCCTCTGTTCTGCGTCGAAAATTTTTGTTGCTGCAACAAACTCCTCGCACGATTGCCTCGCTGTTCTGCCCCAAATTCATGTCCGGTGTTATTGTGCGTTAGAATACCCCCGATATGCAACGAAGTTGCGTTTGTATGCACAAAAATTATTTCCTGTTTCCCTTGTTCTTCTTGTTGTTGGAAATCTATGTTTTCTGTGGCAGTTATCATATGAGGACTTTGTACAACACGCGAAACTGCAAGTGCATTGTCCACAGGAAGAACTGCAGAAGATAGTAATCTGCGACCTGGTGGTGGCGGTCCGGTGGGTCGTTCTACTTGGAAATGACCACGCGGACAGCGACATTGCGTTAATGCAAAACTACCTTTCTTACCCGTTGTTCGCTCGTGTGGACATGTGTGACACATAGTTTGTCCTCGCCAACTATATTTGCCTATGTCACAATCTTGACACGCATCATTTCCCTGCACCCCTTTAAATTTTCCAGGTACACATTCAACACAACGTCGTTCTGATATCACCACCAAAAATTGATTATTATGAAAATTACTCCATTTACCTGTGTTACTGTTACTGCATGCATATTTGTATTTAAAACACTTACATTCCACAACAAGTCTGTGTTGCGAGTTTTTCACAAATGCTGTACTTTCTGCAATATCGAGAGCCGGGTTTTCGCGCAATGAAATCGTATTGCTCTCTTTGTCAATCTCGTAATTATTCACATCATCGTATACGATTTTATGCATCTTACTTTGAGCGAATGCGGCGCGATGTGTTTCACAAAGATCTTCACATTTTAGTTTGTGGATTTCCATTGGTGTGTTCCCGTCGAAATTCTCTAATTCAAATGTGTGTGAAGCGACCTGGTCTGCAGTAGGTAAGTCTTTTGCATACATACATTCTTTCCTTATTTCCCTTCGATTACGCCATTCGTCCATACCTGGCGAAGTTTTGTAAAATCCAGCGTTGCACACGCAGCTTGTTCTGTCTAAACGGGAATCAGCATCAATCACGCAGTCTAGACACAAGGTGACATTGTTTCCTATTTTTGATTTATATTTCCCAGGTGTGCATTTATGACAAGGGGAGTATCCCTGTTCACAATTTTGTATCTGCTCGGGTGTAGCATTCTCTGTATGGCACCAATAGCCTGGCGAACACTGACATTCCAATTGTTTTTGCTGACCCTGGTTATCGGAGTGAGGGGGACACATCGTACATAACCCAGGGTGAGTTGATGCCGGATACTGGGTGTATTCCAATACATTATCTGGACAATATCTACATGTATCCGCATTTGACGTTGTGCTTTTAAATGTGTTAGGTGCACAAGGTTCACAGCTGTCCCCGTCATAATAAAAACCAGGGCCACAAGCCGTGATACCATCGCAGTATTGCCTTTCTTCACTGTGTTTACATAGTTTACATCGCACGGGATTTATCTTGCAATCAATATCATCGGCTTCACAATATAAATCAGATGTGGTTTCTTTACATTGTTCACACTTGTGTTTACCACGTAAAGACTTGTACACAGGCTTGTTACTATCATCCATTTCACACATTGTACACGTGGAATTATCTGTCGCAGCCTCATATCCTCTAGGACAGCTTGATTCCATTGCCCAGAATACGTTGTCTGGATTATTTAAATACCAAGGTTGTTTTCTTCTGTAAAAAATGTAAGTCTCAATGTCATTTGACAATGGTCGTCCTGGTCCAAATATGGCTTCATTTTGATTTTTTTGTGATATCAACGGCAATGAAAACTGTTGTAATATTGCTTCTGGGTTTTTATCTTTCATATTTGGAGTTTTGAGTTGTGATCCATACTTGTACTCAATCACTGACCACTGTAAGAAGTTTCCAAGATGAGCTGACGATACGGTTGGATTATAACTTTGATCAAATGCACATGTAGACTGTAGAATTCGATCTGGATAGATTTGTTGTCCCGTCGCAGGCAAAAATAAAATGTGACAGCCTACATTGCTTGTTTGGTACATTTCGGCATAAACAAGATCATAATCGTAATCATGGTGGAACTTGGATACGTAAATTCGCACACCCCCATTGCTGCATTTCGTTGTTTTATCTGTGCCATCCATGGCACATTTGTAATTGTTGAAAATGTGTTTTATGGATTGTTGCAATTGCTTGCTTCCACGTTTACGTGTAAATAAACACGGAAGTGTATTACAAGACTCTGAAGTCAATTTTGGCAGACAAGCGATCATGCGGTGTTCTGCGTCAAGAATCCAAGGAAAATTCTGATAACATTTGAGAAATTCAGGATATTTCGAAATCTTTCCCAATAATGGCAAATTTTGATTATATTCTTGAATTTTATCATAAATGTCACGTTTGATAATCGGAGCAAAAGCATCTAAAATATGCTTTTCAAAATTTGCTGTTTTGCATTCAACTGTTGAGACCCCATTGTTTAGTTCGTCAAAACATTTTTCATCATTGGTCGATGCAAGTGACCAAGAAAACAAATCCCGGCTCACGCTGTCGGAAAATAATAATGGGCTCAATGAGAGGTAATTAGCATCCGCAATCGGCCCGTAATATCCTTGATGAAGACCATTTATAGATTTGTATAACACTGACATCCAATCGTAAAAGCGCAATTCGCTATCTTCCAGATACAAAAACCAACTTTGAATGTCCAAACTTTCTTGCGTAAACCAATTGTTTTTGTCTTGCGACACAATTTCTGTCTGTGTGCCTTGATATGGTATAAAATGTCCCACATAACGCCATTTTCGAAACTCCTTCAATAAATCCTCTTCGTGTTCTATATAAAACTGATATACTTCACTCGTTTTGAGTTCATTTCTGATATCGTAACGCAAGAAAGAGTGCGCTTCTTCTATTGGTGGATGAAAGTAATTGTCTAAATCTAAGTCTTTAACTTGTTTTCTAAACCACATTGTGCAACTTGTTTGACCGCTTAATCCGAAAGTAGAATGATAAGGGTCGCACTTCTTACACGAAGATGCACCACGAATTTCATTGTATGTGTTTGGGGGACAAGGCAAACATACACTAAACTCTATGTCAGTTGTGTTGGTAATGAAATGTGAAGGGTAAAACTTACCTGCTGGACATTTCAGGCATGGTGAAAACCATTTCTCGTCCCAGTAATTTACCTCGCCAGATTGCAGCATGTTGGCATGTGAAATGCGATCCTCAAATGTACCATGCCCCGGTGGACAATATTCACAGGATGCTCGGTCGTGCGCTGCAAACTTTCCCGGGGGGCAGTGCAAGCACTGTGTGTATTGGGCATTAGGGGCTCGATACAGACCATATTCACATAATTCGCATTTTTTCAACATTGAATTCCACATGCATCCACCAGTCTGCAAACAATTAATTTGGTTAAAACTTTTGCAACGGGGAATGGCTGCTGTTCTGTCGTCTGATATCATCCATTTTATCGGGTCCAACGACAAGTTTTCACACTGTCCAGCAACATTAATCTGAGCCGCTAACGCCTGGCGGAATTTTCCCTGCTCGCATTGCACACATTCTGTATTCTTCCAATAGCACCCAGCGTCACACTCGTGCATTTCAAGGCCTTTACAATCCCGGAGACATTCAGCCTGGTTAAGTTGCATTATTTTGCCAACAGGGCATTTCATGCAAAAATCTGATTCTGCGAGGGCTGGTCGATACAAAAGGTAATGACATCGCACACATTTCTGCTCCATTTGATTTATGTAACACCCAGAATCACAAGTGCTTGTTGCCGTTTCATCACAAACAGTTATCTCGTTGCAATTTCCATTTTCATACTGACACATCTCATTCGATGAGCATGATTCTGCTGAAAGAACACCACAATCAAATATGCAATTATCGAAAGTAGGAGTTACTTTATAATCAGAAAGGCACTGTTGGCAACTCGCTTCATTAGAATCGTACACTTCAATATGTGATGAAAAGTCGTGAAAAAAATTAGGTTGTGGACATTTTTCACACTTATTCGTGTCTAAATTCCAAATGCAACCCATGTGACACCTTAGACGATTAGTAATAACATCACATTGTAATCCGTCGGGTTGGCCATGTACAAACAACAATACCGAACACTGAAGTACAATATATAGCACCGCAAACCGACTATTCATGCCGACACATTTTCTTTGCATTTGATATATATATATCTACAACTGTTTGTCGTGATATCAAAACAAACTAGAATACGTGTCACATAAATGTGAAAACAAAGTAAAATTACTTTAAAAATTGACAACCTTTGTCAGTGTAAGTACGAAAACAAAATAGTGTATGCATTTTTTATTTTATGTATTACAGTGACTAAAATTTGAATAATAAATTATAGAAACTTACACAGCGGCATTAACCCCGACAATCCGACGTTGATAAAGCGTGTTTATATATGAATGTAGCACAATTTTCATATATCTTATTCGTTTTCAAGCATTTTTACGCTGCATAATTTATCCGTGAAATATGATGCAGCACGAAAGGGCAAACATATATAAACGCGGCGCAAAATGTGGCATGAACGGACGATACATTCACACCGAGTATGGAGGGCATCAGCAATGTTCAATCAGCCGTGGATAGAACAGAATTCCGGCCAGAACAGTGGGCGAATATCTTTGGCCCGAGCGCGTATGACGTGGAGCCGGACCGCAAGCGAAACCGAAAATACGGAAGGCTTCATCTACCAGACGCTCTGATCGGTTATAACCAATTTATCACCGATCGAGTTGACGGTTTGATAACAGACGCTACCAAATCCCCCTTTACGACCGTGATTCTGCCCTACAAGTGGCTAGACAATCCGGATCGAAAGCTGGAGTGGAATGTCTGGACCTTTGATGAGGGCCTGGCGAGTAGGGTTCCCTACGAGTCCAGCGCTCGCACGCTGACGCAGCGCAAAGAGAGCTTTTCGGGTTACACGGTCCGCCAGGGTCTGGCCATCGTGATGGAGCACAATTTCATGATGTCGGAGGAGGGCATTCGCAACTTTCAGAACCAGGTGCAGCAGATCGTAAACAGCATCCAGAATACGAATGATTTGGATGTACACCAGGCGCTGCTGATGGCCCCTAGTTATCTGAACAAGGTCCGCGAGCAGTACTACCTCGATGATTACCTTTTCAAGGCGATGCAGGTGTGACAGAGTGCGTGCATGCTGTGTGAAATGCACGATTACGACGGCACCCCTGACAGAGTGCGTGCTGACCATGTGTAAATGCAGGATTACAAGGATATGTTTGGCTTTTTGCAAAAGAATCCGAATGCAATGGATTTGATCATTGAGGAAACGCGGTCCAGAATCGCCGAATGGGGCGGCGTGGACCCGGACTTTATGCTCTGCAGCAACAAGTTGTGCTTTCAGCTGACCATGACGCCCGAAAAGACAAGTTATTTTTCAGAAGGGCCAGACGGAAAAAAATTGCTAAAGGAAGGGCCCATGCTTGCTGTATACCGTGGGCTGAAAATCATTCGATCAAAATCGTTTTCGATGGACGAGGGCTCCGCGCCACGCGACTTGCTACGGCGGCGTGTGCGCACGGGAGAGATGTACCTCGTGCCCGGGGACTGCTCGCACATTGAACTGTACGACGAGGGCTCGGACAATTGGCACTCAATCCAGGAAAGGACGTTGGAGGCGCATTCTCGAGGGGCTTATGTGGCACTGGATCGCTGCAGCAATGTGGCGCAAGACGGGGTAGGTGCAGATCAATACTTGCTGTTACGCCCAAACATTGAACACTACATGCTTGGAGTCATCATTGGCACGGGCGGTCTCAATGACTTGGGAGCCACTTTTTGGGGTCAGACGGAAATGTCAGTTTTCGACGACGGGCAGCACGGAGTGTGGGGAATGACCTATAAGTATCACGAACGGTTTTTTTTTTTTTATGTATTTGCACTTGCGCGCTAATTTTTTACACCATGATGATAATCTTGTTTGCACACAAAAAAACACAGGGCAATGGTTATCAACGAGAGGAATCTTCACCGCGTGTGGGACATCGCTTATGACGGATACAACGGTGGAAAGGACGTGTCGATTCTAAAGTGGAGCGAGACGTCGGACATTGAATTGTGGAAAAGCGAGTCCGAACAACTCGGGCGTGATTATAATGGAAAGTCAATCGTGGTAGTACCTCTGGACCAACTTGCCCTCGAGTACTTACCCTCACCCATGCCGTACCCGGGCCGGAAACCGCAACAGTCTATTACCTCGGACTTGATTGTTTCAAACACGCAAAAGCTGTATGATGTGTTCAGGTCCAAGTGCACGTTTCGCGGTGCTGGAAGTTTCGACAATTTTCAACAGGTATTGGAGACGTTGAACGCGAAATTGAACCTCGTCCCTCACATGCAAGAGGAAAAACATGCAGCCCAGGCGGCAATCGACAATGAGACCACGACGTGTCGATTATTTTACCAGGGCAGCGTGCGCATCTACGACGGTAACGGCGTGACGGAAAAGATTGGCTGCGGACACCACGGTGCAGACTATATTGGGGTAGCAAGTGTGCGAAACGGCAAATCTCTCATGGCCTCGACCGCGCCTCTGATACGAACCACGCCCATGATTTCAAAGGGTGACAAGACTGACTTGCAGAAACCACCTGTGAGACAGGTGATGCGCGTTGGTGATGAAATTTGAGTCCGTTTTTTGTGTCGAATAAACGAGTATGCCGGTGATGTTTGAAATTGTTTTACCTGAAACAATGGCGTTTGCCTTGACTGTCTTCGGAAGATACACACCCTGTTGCGATGCGATTCCGATTTCCATAATAACGGCAGCACACTCGGCAGCCTCGCGCTTCTCTCTGTGTGTGTTTTTTGGTCTTGTTACCCACGCAAGTGCCGGCGGTTTTGCCAGTTCGTGGTGCCCTATTCGGGTTGGAACGCGTATTCAAAAGGTTTCATGGCTGTAAAAACCAAAAAGATAACAGGATGCCGGGATATAATCATATTTTTGTTGTGTTTTTGCTGCAGGCATCCTGTTCTCTGTAGAACAGCAGTGCCCTATATACCCTACAAGCGTACGTTTCGCCGCGATTGCAAGTTTGTGTTGCCAGTTCGTGGTGCCCTATTCGGGTTGGAACGCGTATTCAAAAGGTTTCATGGCTGTAAAACCAAAAAGATA